>JAABUP010000909.1_pt1 | contig 63485 bp, 71 predicted proteins | sample 5559201 | NCBI WGS metagenome assembly JAABUP01 (sample SAMN10711887, study PRJNA513373) | rock metagenome | isolation source: Antarctica rocks | place: Antarctica
CATTGAGCAATATAGTGATGACACTAGCAAGCATGGGCTGGATGCCCAAGAGGCACTGGGGCCAATCATCAAGACTGCTCTGCAAGTGAGCAAGCTCCAAGAGTTCACTGGCAGGGACAAGCCCACAGTGATCACCTAGATTAGTTGTCACACTGTGACAGGCAGCATTGATAGCAGCAAACTCACGAGATGATAAATTGCGTAGCTTAATGAATGATGCCAGAAACTGCCTTGTCGTAAGCATCAGTCTGTCTGATGTGTGGGTCGCAAAGGTTGCTGTGCGTTAAATGTTGTCACCTTTCCATATTTGACTGTCAACAACTGGCTGCATATTGACGCAAGCAAGGCTGAGTATTGCAACTGTGTCACACTGACTGTGCAAGCGACTGGGGCAGAAACAAGCTCGAGTGCGACACTGCTAATCTATAAACTATACTATGTGCTCAGGTCTTGCAGCAGTTTTGCATTTGCTGCAAATGTAGCAAATAACTAAAAAGAGCGAAAAGTTGAGCATCAAATTGCTAATGCCTGCTGGATAAACTCAGATTTAACCCTGAATTGCAATCAGAGGAGCTCCACCGTCATCCTCTCGCACGACAACTACAGAATCACGGCCGTTCCATAGCCCTGCCTCCTGTGCAATGATGCGTGCTTGTGCTACCAACCCAGGCACATCATCCATGTCATCGACCACCAAGTCAAATATTCCGAACGCCGGACTGCACAAGCAAGCTGTGGCCTTGCTGTCGGTGATGAGCATCTGAGGAACAGGCGGCCTGCCGACGGCGATGGCCAGAGGCAGTTGTGACCCACGGCTGAGAGTCACAATCAGGCACGCATGGCAATCAAGTACCGTACCAACAGCCGAGATAGCTGCCGTGTACACCGCTGGTAGAGGCTTTGCAGCTTGCTCTTTCAAATAGGACAGCATAGCTGATGCATTGAGCGCTCCTTCCGCGCACTGCAATACAGAACTCAAAGCCGCCATGGCAGCGTTGAGGCTGCTTCGTCGAGCAAAGGTTCCGCTCTGTCTGGCCTTCGCATCACTGTCGGCTCTGTCGTCTGCCAGACCGTCGGTGGTGCACCAGGAGCTGTTGCTATCGCTGGCTTGCAGGCGTCTGGTGCTGGCGTGTGGAATTTGCATTTGTTGCACCGAGAGGGCAACACAGTCACAGCCGTCCAACACAGCATTAGTGACGTCTGCCACTTCTGCAGGTGCAGCTTTGGCCTGAGCATGTGAGGAGGCCAGCAAATCTGCTGAGCAGATTGAGATGCGTCCTGCAAGCTTGGCTCTGCTGATCAGAAGCTTCTGCAGCTGTGGTAGGTCCTGCCGCAGCAACTGACTGGGCAAGTTGCTTCTGCTGATGTACACTCCAGCTACTCGTTGCAGCAGCTTGTCCAGTTCTGGCAGAGCCCTGACATCTTCAATTCTTGCCAGAATCTGGATCGCAGTCCCTTCTGCCTGATCCAGTGCCTGTCTTAATGCCACAGCATCTGCCAGTGATCTGATGGGAGCAGCAACATACTCCACAAAATGCCTGTGGACAAACTGCTGGACTGCCTTGGCATCAGCAGCTGTCAGCTCTGATTTCCCTGCTTGCTCTGCGGCTGCAGCATCACGCAGCTGCTGACCAGCTGCAAGCGTCCCTGCTGTGAGAGCTCTGACCTGTATTTGCTGCTTGGCTGCGTCCCTGATGACTACTTCAAACTCCACAGATCCATCACCTGTCACCAGCTTGTGACCAGATTCGAGCATGATGGCAGCTATGTTGGTGCAGGGTACAGCAACAGGACTGCTGCTGGGAGAGGTGTCCTCAGTCTCCCTCTTGCTGACTCCTACACCATCCTTGCTGCTGCTGTCTATCAGCTTCAGCAGCTGGCCTTCTTGCAGCTCTGTTGACTGAGATGCTGTGCTGATACTGACAATGTGAGCATCTGACCCCGCCAAGTTGAGCACACGCGCAATCTGCTTGCCAGACTGCTTGGCATGCTGCTGCACCTGAAAGGTACCATCATATACTTGAAAGGCAGGTTCACAAACATGTTTTCAAAGATGCACAGATCTGCAGAGCCTGGTGAAGTGCCTGGAGTCAAGCCAGATGTTGTCACAGGCTTGATTTTAAGGGTGCCAGTCAGATGGCTCGAATACAAGTATCAATATAAGTGAATATATATAGAACCATGTTTGGGGCAGAAAGGATGTGACGCTGACAGCAGCAGCGTAACAGACTCAGCTGAGTCTGCAGATTCTGCAAGCACAGCATGCGCAGCAAATGTGCCCACAATAATCAGAACATCCTACATCTACAATGTGAGGACCAGCAGCTGCACCAGCAACCTCATCACAGTGGTCTCAACTCAGTGCACAAAAGTTGTCTCAGAGCAATGCACAAAAGCTGTCTCTCAGAGCAATGCATATATGTATAAGCTGGCTCAACGCACAAATGCTGTCTCAAAATTGCATATGTAAATGCCACATACCTCAACAAGGTGGTCAGCCAAGTCCAGGTGCTGCTCCAGGGTGCCTTGAGACAGGTCAAAACAGGCAACGTCCATGCCAGCCTCCATCAGGGCTGTCAGCTCGTGCACAAGCTCACCGCCCTGCCCTGCCCCAAGCTGCCCTGCCTGTACTGCCCCAATGGCACCACCACTCACAGGACTGGCTGCTGCAGTCACCTGCACCAAGCAAGCATGAAACTTGGCAGACATAACGCTCATTGTGCACTGCTGCTTCAGAAGGCGTCCTTCCAGAAAGTCAATGGTGTCAGCCAAGCTTTGCACACCAGCAAGCAGGCAGACAGGTTCTGCTGGATGGGTGTAACATTGTCAAGAGACACGAAGAAAGATTTCACCAGCATTTTGGCGTGACGCAGGGCCCAGATGTTTCACAAACAGGCAAAGCCACTTCAGAGATGCTTATTTGAGATTATACAGACTGGGTGGCAGCAATCAACGTAGAAGCTGAGCAATTTCATGCAAACGCCCATGCCATCAAACCAGTCATCATGATCTGCCTCAGTGCAGTGACTTCATCTGCCATGCCACACGAGGCAGCTTTACACCGTGTGAAGTAACATCAGCAGAGTTGTACATACTCGAATGCTCAGGTATACACTATGTTGCCGTATCTGGGCACCTGCATGCGAGAATTGCATCCAAGCCCAGATTAGGCGATCCACCTCAAATGGGCAGTGTGCAGAGTGGGCCTCTTAGCTTATCGGCATATTTCCTAGCATGATGTCATACACTGCACATTTCAGTCATGTCATGCATGCTACAGAGACTGACCTTGACAGGTGATGACTTGAGGGGAGTTCCACTGCCTTTACTGGGTGTGGTTGCGGCGCTACCCATGCTAAGACGTGCAAGCAGTCCTTCAGGCCGCTTGGGCTTATGCCTGGAACCAGTGCTCAGGGTGAAAGCTGCAGGGTCCAAGACACACATGATCTTGGTGTGCCTTGGGCCGGGTGCTGTTGTGACCACATCAGCAATGGAAAGAGAGGCTGTCTGGGGACACAGAGTCCTGTGGACGCGATTATCTGCTTGCCCATCCCACACCTGCTGTGCATCTCCAGGAGCTACCTGTCGCACAACGTGGCCAGTCATTCAGAAATGCTGTCCATGAAGCAACATGAAGCGATTTTGTACACCCAGCATATGAGCTGACCATGCTCACATACATAGTGAGAATTACATGTGTGTGTGCACAAGGGCCTGCAGCAAACAGCAGTACAGCTGCCATGACACGCAAGCGGTAATATTGTACATGATACAAAAAACATGCTTAGACAAGCTGCAAGCTGATTTGCATGCATGATCTACAGGTCCTGCCTGTCAATCTCAGCATGAGTCATTAGACCTGTGCTCCCCAGCACGATGGCATAATATGCATGCATGCAATAGCATGCATGTCCAGCTGCTGCCTCAACCAGGTCTGTCACAGATCATCAACAGAATGCAGCTGCTGGACACAGACATGAACTTAGACGTAATGCTTGCATGCAAGCCAGAGGTGCTGTAGTCTCAGCAAACTCACCCTAGTAAACAGCACAGGGAGGGTGTCTGGACCATCTGCCAGGTTCTCTGCCATGACCACGACTCTGCAGCCTGAAGGGCACAAGCCCTGGTCCCTGGCATGCTGCAGCCCTTCCTGCAGGGGGGCCTCCAGAAGGTCTCCAGGGGCCTGAGTGATGGGAAAGGGGAACAAAGCTCGCACTGTGTTGCAGCGCCTCATCACCTACACCATCAGCACAGTCAGGGTTCTGGCACAGGCACTGTGTATGTTTGTTTGTGCATCAGTACATGACACTGTGCCATTGCCTACAGTGCCACTGATACTGACAAAGGTGCAACAGGTGACTAACTCGGAGCCGCACTTCAAAGTGCCTCAACTCAGATAAGGTTTTACTAGATTTAGTTCATATATTTAATACCTTACAGTCTGGGTGTGGAGCCAGTTGTGACTGATCAGGCGTCCTAGCTTGAAAGCCCACATGTAAGATTTAGATTTAGTTGGAAGTGGTCATAGCTTGTGAGTTATTGAGAGAACCAGGTATGCTAGCAGCCTCTTGATGGCTGCACGGCAGCTGCATCCCTTGCTCAAAGCTGTTCCCTATCAATGCTTGTTCAGTCGCACGTACCTGATTCCTGCTGGTTAAGTATACGTTTTAATGATTATCATTATTGATGCTTGTTCAGGACTGACCCACAAAAAGCACCAGGTCTGATGAAAGGTCCTGCTGCAGGAAAGTAGCTCCGATTGTATGCAATGCAGTGTCAGCTACATCGGGCAGTATTTTGAGCTCACCTCCTCAGACTGACTCACAACCAGGATGGGCAAACCCAGGCGATAGCGAGCCAGCAGATAAGCGCTCTGCCCTGTAGTGGTGAGCACCACAATCAGTCCTGCCCTCATGTCCAGGGCTGCTCTGGCAGCCCCACTCACAATGGCCTCAAAGGGCTCTATCAACTCAGAGTCTGAGTCACCCATGCCAGTCTTGTGAATGTGGCGGTAAGCCTGCCGCCCATCTAAGCTGTGGTCTGCTGCAGACATGACTGCAGCTGTGCATTGTACCGCCTGCATCAGACTTGGCAATGCTTACTATGGATGTCTCCCCAGAATGTCCACAAAAGTTCTCACTGGCATGACATGCTCACGTACTGAGTAGAGCTTTCTTACATGCATCGTGCCAGGGCTGCATGTTGTGTGCAGCGTGCACAGTTGTGAGTGTATTGCCTCACAAGCTTATATAACAACTCCAAGCAGTGAGCATTCCTCCATTCATCTTGAAGGCTGCGTGGCAGGTTGCATAATGCACAAAACAGTCACCAGCTGAAACCACGCAGTTAAAATTTAGCTGGAGGGCAGGTTGTGACCTGAACGGGGGTGATGCCTATGGAGGTTGCAGCGCCCAGCAGCAGCCCATCAGCTCCATCGAAGATAGCATGAGCCACATCTGACATTTCACAGGGCAAGGCCTGAGGCTGCCACGCCATGGATTCCATCACCTGCCCCTCCACTACCATGAACTTCCCTGCACCCCACATGTGTCATGTCTCTCTTGCTGCTGCGACTATGCTTGCAAAAGTGTGCAACCCACAAAGCAGAATGTGGGTTGCCAGTACAAAGTTAAGCTTGCTGTGTGCCAGCTGATGATGATGACATGCTGCAGCGCCAAATATATACTGCTGTGTTGGGCATATGTTGTTTGTACTGAATGTGATTGCAAGATCCTGCTGGTGCAAGTCACATGAATGGTGTACACTGCATCTACTCCTCACGCTGGGCTCATCGCTTTGCTGTCCTCACATCAATCAGGGCTCAACTTGTACAAAAGGCAAGTAAGCAAAGGAAGCAAGTAAGCAAGTGATGAGTGAGGGGCATGAGTCAAGCTGCATGAGTCACCTGCTGCTTGAGCCTTGGCAGCAACCAGCTTCTGCATGAGGCCAAGCTTGTCCGGTCCCAACTCAAAAGCCAGGGACGATCGACACAGCATGATGCCATCAGCTTCCCCAAGAATGTCATCAATGTTGCGCAGCCCAACCTCATTCTCAATGCGTGCAATCAGCCTGATTGTGTCTCCGTGGTCGCATTCCACCATGAAGCGGCGCAGATACTGTGCATCTTCAGCTGTCTGGATGTAGGCTGCTGAGACAAAGTCTACCCGATGTGCACAGGCAAAGTTCTTGATGTCATTGAAGGTGGGCTGGGCTAGGCAAGGGCTTGGAATGGCGCAGCCAGGGAAGATGACCTGCAAACACATGACCAGATGAGTCACCCAAGTGTCATGGTATCTACAGTATGAATCACAAGCAACAGCATGCATCAGTGCAGTGTGCATGAAGTTGAGGTAGGCATGCGTGCTGATGCGTGTGATAACAGCAAGCTCTCTGACAACGATAGTGACACAGGCATGAAACACTTCAGCATGTACCTAGCTTGTGTGTGCCAATCTTGTACCCAATTCAGGGCGTCATCATGACAGGAGCGGCGACCACTATCAAGCATGCAGAGACAAACACGTGCAAAGTGATTCTGTCAATTGCAAAACATGGCTATTGCGAATCTGCCCTGAGCACGCAGGCGATGCAAAAGTATTCAACACACACCTGACAGTGCTCTCCCAGCGGCTTCAAAGCCTTGGTCACAGTGGCTTCACACTGCTTGTCAGATGAGATGCTAGTGACTTTCAGCACAATGCTGTCATCTCCTAAAATGACAGTGCTGCCATCCTTGACAATCTGGCACAACGCATCTGTTGTCACAAAGATGGTGATTCTGCCAGATTTTGCATCCAGGCCGCCTTCAACATGGCCATCTGATGTTCCCCCACGTAAGCTGACAGATTGACCTGCTATGAGCTGTAGCGGCTGACGCCCAAACAGTCGGCCTGTGAACAAGTTGGGCCGCTTGGTGTTCATGCACACAGCTACAGTGCATGCCTGATCAGCTTCCACTCTGCGTATTCTGTCTAGCACAATCTGATGCTCCTTGTGATTGCCAGTGGACAGATCCAGCACCCCGACATCCATGCCTGCTGTCACAAGCTGCTGAACTAGTGCCTCTGTGGCTGATGCTGGGCCTAGAGTGCAAAAGATCTTGGATTGGCGAATGTGTTCATTGGAAAATTCCATGCCTTCTGGACTGGCAGGGATCTGACCCAGCGTAGCCAGGTTAAAAGCTACTGGCGTGTAAATAGTAAACACCTCCTGAAGCCGCTGCGCAAATGCAGATGCCTGTTTGACTCTGTTCCTGGTATAGGGACTGAAGTACGGCGTGGCTGGGGCCAACCCACTTGCCATTGCAGTGATGCGAATGGTCCCTGCTTCATACTTCTTTGTCAGTGAGTGTTGGTGCTGAAGAGTGGAGTTGCCGCAACCCATGACGGCACAACCGCTACTCTGACTGTTGCTGTTGACCGAACTGCTGACTGTGCTAGCAAACCAATGCGCTGTCCATGACCAAGCTGGTGCTGATTAACTGCTCGCTGTGTCTCCTCAGGACTGCCTGGACTGCCTCTGAGGGTTTTGCCACACAGCTGACCTCAAAGGATGTTCTGCAAGACAGAGAGAAAGACTGGAACATTATCAGGCATCATACGCACCGAACAAGTCTGCATAAAACTCACTACAGCTGTTTGAAGACCTGCCCCAAAAGTGTCACGGCATGCTGAGAGTATACGTATGGTGCTAGCCGACCAGCAGACGTCGCGTTGTCGTGGAAATGCAAGCTGGATTTACAGGCAGTCCGCGTCAATCGGTGCGCAAAGGCGTTGCGTACCTCGAGTGAGCCTGACGAAAAGTTGCCGGGGCAAAGGTGCCCTTTCACCAGGTCTGGTGTTGCTGGGTCTATTGCTGGGTCGAGCTGAGGCTGTGTAATCCAGCTACAAACATCTTTGATGCGAGCTTGAATGACATTATACTGGATCGCAGAAGACCATGTATCCGCTAGAACTATCTAAGCAGCGTCTTCCAGTCAACTATGCGGACCCCCCCCACCATAGATATTTCGTTTCCGCCTCGTTGCCTGATCAAGCAACCACCACTCAGTTGAGACTTGCAAGCTTTAAGCTTCTTAGGAAGTCTAACCTTAAAGGAAGAGCCTTGTATAATCCAATACAGCTGCAAAGCAGTAAGCCCAATTTGTGACGTCTGCATATTGCAGTCCTCCACGCAGTCTTGCCCTGCATCCTTGATCTTGACCTAGAAGCAGCGAACCATAGCTACTCAAGGACACTGCACAACGATCAAGTGACCTTGTCATGGACGACGCCCTGGCCTTTCGTGTTCTACGACTTGCTAAGCCCGCTTTTGGCGTCCAAAAACCCCTCAAGTTCCAACTCGACGAGGACATGACCTCTGACTTGATCAGAAGGTCAAGTCACAGTACTGCATCCAGCAAATTTCAGGAGCCCTTTGCAGACAGAACGGAGCTTCAGAGCGCGTTGGCTGCATGCGGCGTTGGGAGCCTGATGGTGCTGACTAAAAACTTCGGAGAAGCTTACCTTGGTGAGGTAATCTGCTTGCATATCCCACGCACGTGTTGGACGCCAACGACACGCGTCTGAACAGCTGCTTATGTAGAGTTTTGTGGGGTACATCAGCCTGGGTAACAAGGCATCATACCGGGCCACAGAGGTTATTGTGAAGGTCAGTGTATTGCAGGGCAACTGCCTGTCTTTTACCTGCGCTTTGGATTGCTATCACTTGCACTGTCGCTGACCCACACCTGACAAGTTATTGCACAGGTGGAGCTGCAAACTTCACGGCAGAAGGTTGTTCTATATGACAACACCACGTCACCTCTGCCTTTCCTTGGCCCTGGGAGCAGACATGATTTCATTGTACAGCATGACATCAAGGAATTGGGCATCCACAACCTCATCTGTTCAACTGTCTACACTGCTGCTGATGGAGAGCGCAGATACACACCAGAGACGTTCAAATTCACATCTGCAAACCCGCTTTATGTCAAGACAAAGGTGAGCGTCAAGTCACATGTACTAATGCAGTCTGACTTGCCTTATGCTGCAGCACCACCTGATCAGCATCTGACGCCACCCCATGACCTGGGGTGCCGGTTGTCTCAGCTGCTTTACACTTTCTGCTGCTGTCTGCACACACCAGTTGGTGCACATGCTGTCACTGTCAGAATGTGCTCTCAATGCCATGGCATGCTCGGGGAAATGGGAGTCGGGAAATTACATGCCCTCCTCCCTATAGAAGTTCAGTGGTACTGAACAGAGCTAGTCTAGCTTTTTTGGTCCTCGATGGATGTTGCTGTTTTCACGCCCATGCATATGTATGCAGAAGTTCTTTCACTGCTGTTTACATTGGTACTGCAGACTAGGCAAGTGGGAGGTGACACGTTTATGGAAGCATGCATAGAAAACTTCAGCAAGAACCCAATGGTGCTGGAGTATGTACGCTTTGACGCTGCGCCTCCACTATCTGCTGTCAGCATTGACATCAGAGACGTCCTCATGACTGACTTCACCAGCGATGTCCCATTAGGCAGCTACATTGACCAGCTGCAGGCAAGTCTCCCCTTTTTTGCCTGGTGCTTAAGTGACCCACCTAAATGAGATGTCAGTGCATGTATGCGGCACTGGCGTTATGCGCCACGAACTGACTTGCAGTGCATTTTGTCAAGACAGGCATTGCAGCTGGCAAGTAGGACCCACGCACGCTGTTGTTGCTGCATATGCATTTATGACCCCCTGTTGATGCGGTTAGGCAGTGTTTGAGGAATCCCTTGTAAACAAAGCTGATGCTTCTTGAGGTCAGGCACTGATTGACCACATCTTCCATCTTGCTGATGCTGCAGTGCAATTACATCTTCAAACACGCTTCTTCTTACCAGCTCCTGTGAGTCTACAGGCCATCCTTGCATAGCTTGAGACTCAGTGTTTCCCTGATAGTCTGCATCTGATAATATGCTTCATCAATCTGAACAAGGTGTGAAGCGTGCATGTGCAGCCCTCAAAGTGTGTTGTGCTATGCACCAGGTGCTGGATGTGGGCTGCGGCTCCAACTACCTGTTCAGGCTGACACGGAGAGGTGGAGGTGCAGCAGCAGACAGCGCAGGCACCGCCCTGGGCAAGCTGGAAATCAAATGGAGGGGTAGCCTGGGGGAGGTGGGGCGGTTGCAGACCCAACAGATCCTTGGGCCTCCAGCGCCCACCAAGGTCAGCACTTGTATTGTGCATGATGCTGTTGGTCACCCTGATCAGCACTTTGCCTCCTTGCTTGCTTTGTTGCCATGCATGCTGGAGTGTGCAGACAGCAGGTATGTCAGGGGAATGCTTGCATGAGGAATAGTGAAGAAAGTATTACACCTTTCAGCGTCAACCTGATGAGAAGCCAAGCTTTATACCGTGCTGCTTACTACTGCTTGCTTGATACGACTCACGTCCTGTTGCACTGTGCCAGAGCTCCATGTGTGCACACTGGTCATGTGCTCTCCAGCAGCAGCAGCAGCAGCAGCAGCAGCAAGCGCTGCAGACCACACTGCAAGTCCTTTGGTGTAGAAACCAGTGGATGCCACGCAACAGCAGCCTTCTGATGCGGTGCCATGGTCAGGACCATACACTATGCATGCCACGAGTGTGGTCAGACGGAGTTTTAAATGTGTACAAGCAGCTGAGGGCTTTGCCTTGGTGACATGTGTGCAGGAGGTGGAAATCAAGATAACCTCAATATCTGAGCAAATACATCTGGAGAGACCCTTCCAAACTGTAGTGAAGCTACAGAGCCATGTGGACCGCCAGTTGGGACCCCTAACCCTTACCACGGCTTCTGGTCAGAACCTGCTGCTCTTCCATGCTGCACCCTGCTTGTGTGATGTAATTGCCAAGATTAGCCTCATTGTGAAATGACTTGTCGTTGTGAGTATGAGCTTCTGTATGACAAGAAGGTGATTTATGATTTTACAGCACAGATATGTTTATATCTCAAATGGCTCATCACCGATCAGTTGTACAGTTGATACATACTACCAACTCTGCTTGTGACCTCTTTGTTGGGTGGCGTCATGAGCAGGTCAGCTCAAGTCATCTTGTCCAGAAAATGTAACGTCAACTGAAAAGGCTGCAAGCTGTTTCTAATTGCAGGAGCAGAGAGCAATACAACCCAGCAAGCAGGTGCTTTGCAAGACAGGGGTATGTTGCAGCCGTCTGCAAGTCCTTCTCTCAGGGTGACAGCTGATGGTGGTGATGTACTGCTTTCTGGTGATGCGGCCAGCAGCAGCATTGTTGCATGTGGCGTCACAGCACATACAATTGAAACACTGCCACCTCGTGGCATAACCCATCTCACCCTGTCCTTCTTGCCTCTTGCATTGGGCGTACAGCAGTTACGAGGACTCTTGTTACAAGGTGTTGATGATAGCCGTGTGTATGACAGATTGCAGCCCGTAGACATTCTTGTTGCTGCTTGACATCAATACTTTGTGCACTAGCAAATGATGTTTTCCTGTACTTGGGCTTTTGGATTTCTGCCTGAGCGCCGTAAGTTGAAAAAGGCCTGTAGAGCATTCAGCCAAAGCTGGTTTGTCAAGTCGAGTGCCTGGTCTCAGCGACGCAAAAATATGTAGCTCAAGTCGATCCAAGATGCTTTTAAATAAAATAGTCGTTTAGCCGAATGCCATTCAGGATATCTCAAGACTTTGAGCTCAGCTGCAAAAATCATTTGAAATTATGTACGTCTGATCAACGTTATGCAATCCCATTCGTGGCATTGGGTGCATGTAAATTTGTAATGGTCTTGTTACATGTACAGCTGGCCAGATGGTTGTCGCTTGCAGGTGGGGTGTATATGCAGACTGGGTGTTGATAAGACTACAGGGCATTGCGCCAACAACTAGACATGCTATGTACAATGACAAACAGCAGTCTCACACTCCGATGTCACTTTTGCCCCAAAAGATGTCAATGTCCTATGTATACAGGCACACTTCTCATACACATATATGCTGCTAAACAGGGCAGATGTATAGCCCTAGCTGTGTTTAAGTACCTACTTGCAAGTCAAGAGTCACACAGATAAAAAACCAAGCATCAGCACAGAACAAATACTGTACACAGCTGACATGCTTCCCAGTTCAGACAAAACTTGAGCCTGGTAATGCAGGCAAATTCACAGAAGAAAAAGTGCAGAAGCATGGCAATAACCCATCGAAGTTGGAAACGTTTTGGTCGCCCTGAATACTGTTTCACTTGTCAGGCTGATCAGCTAGTAGCAGTTGCATGCTGCAAGTAGCGTATATAAACAGAACAGAGGTGTGGCCAAACAGAAAGCTTATGATACATTGAATATGTTCAAACTTGTCAGTGAGCGACAGCCGCTCTCCTGGCTGCTGCATGGACAAACATGGCTATGGCTCTGTTCTCATCCACAACCTGCAGAAGGTACTGCAACTGTTACTGCTATGACAGGTGTCAGCTGAATCCATGAGCTACTGCAGCACTCAGCAATATGCAACCTCCTCACTGCATTGCAAGGAAACAAAAGCCAACCTGTGGTTCTGTAATGAAAACAGTTAGCAGTCAAGTTCTTCAGGCTGTGCATTTGCCTGTGCCACACGCCACCCAGCAGCCGAAATGCTCAGAACTGACAACAGTGAAATGCAGGATGTTTCTGCAGGCTGTGCATTTGCCTTTGACACAGGCCACACAGCAGCCGAAGTGCTGCGAACTGAGAAACATGAAAGGCATGATGCAGCTAAGTCCCATGAGTGCCGAGCCACATACCTGAGCAGTGAAGTGCTTGCCAACAGCTGATACCAGCTCCTCCTTGGTGGGGTTGGAGCCCACATCATCCAGCTTGTGTATGCGCCTATACCGCTTCAAAGCCACTGTGTCCAGCTTGTTGAAATCAATTCTCTGCATGAGCAACGATAGCAGACTATGCAATGCTGCGCACCCTCAACGGTATTAGACAGTAGACTCTGTGCATACACTTATGTGCTGTGAATGCAGAGCTGGTTGCACAGCAGGTTTGTGAAAGATAGCAAGAATTTGATGTAGCACAGTGAAATGGCCTGAGCCTGACTTGGTGTCAACAAGACTTGCACAAAAGAGTTGCATGTATGCTTGTATTGAAGAAAAGTCTGAGGCGCACCGAGCCATTGGGATGCGTGACCCTTGCAGACTTTCTCTGTTGTTGGGGACCATCAGGAGAAAACAAGATGGCTCTTGGGGGCCTCCTGGGCCTCACTCGGGGTAGAAGCTCTGCAAAGTAGCGCACAGAGTTGGCACAGGTTGAAGGATGAAGGATCGAGTGCCAGACCCTCAGAACAAAGTGCTGCCATTCGTGGTGTTGCTATGCAAGGCATGCAGCTGAGTTGATTCAATGCATTACTGACAAGTTACAAGGCTGATGGACCAGATTGTGGAAGCTGAGGATAAGATCTGTGGTGAGTAATGCAATGAGGCAAGCTGAACACAGACAGCTGTGCAGCCATAGGATGCAGAGAAATGCGTCTGATGGGTGTGCTTGAGGCCCTGATTGTGCTACGTACCTGCTTGATAGCCTGTTGTTGTGTCCTCGTCCAAGTCAGAGAAGTCCTGCAGACAGCAACAGGTGATGGTGACATCCAACATCACACATCACAACGTGCTTGTCCGACATCCGGGCTGACAAAGATAATACGAGGCTGACAAAGCATTGCACAGTCAGGTACAGAAACAGTGTCGACACAGCAAAGGTGCGTTTTACCGTCTCGTTGCCGGTGGGAGGCTCAAGAACTGCAAGTGCATTCCGCTGCAAGCGACACTCAACACCGTTGCTGAGCACCTATACAACAGCCAATGGCCTCTCAAGACATGACCGATGGCAACATAAAAGCTGAGGGAGCTAGAGCGGCATTGGCTGACAGCGTTACGGGTCAGCAAGACATCGTTCATGCATCGCAAGCAGACGAAACAAGGTTAGGTTCAGGCCCACAGTCCTGGCAATAAAGCACCTTCCAGCAAGCAAGAAGGTTTGCAGTGCACAACCGAAGATCGGCAAGGCTTACCAACCAATGCCATCCGCCGAGCCCCACTGCCTTCTTGACCACACCAGTGAGTCCCACCAAGCTTTGCTTTGTCCTGTTATTGCCTGTCACTGTGACCTTGGTATGTCGAGGCAGCAATGCTTGGCCATCGTCTTCCTCATCTTGGCTGGCATTGTCGCTGCCGGAGCTGCTGGCAAGATTGGTCTCTAAGGGCAAGATCGGCGGGACAGTGTCATGTTCTTGCTCGCTCTCTGGATTAGCCATCCGCTCTGTCAGCCTGAAGGTCCTTGTATTGCCTAGCTATTGCCTTTTGCTTGTGGACCAATGAAGTATTGCCTCAACGAGTCGCAACTCGGTATCGGAATGCACAGAAGAAGCTGGTTCCGGCAACACTGCAGCTGCTGAGTCCAAAGTGCTTCGTTTATGCCTCAGTCTCGGAGTAGCTCACCTTTTACTCTTGCTTTCGATCTGACGTAACCATCTGTCGATGCAGTCCAGGGTTTCGTTGAAATCTTGGCTGTTGGCGTGCGCAAAGTACTGATTTTGCACCAAAATTTGCAAAGTTCGGGACAATCCAGCAATTTCGCAAATTTTGAAGATTGCTTTTATCTTACTTTGTACGGCGTATACAACAAATGTTGCAACGTTGCTACAGCCTCTACGCCGTACACCAGTACTAAGAGGCCTTGCAAATCGCCAAGCTAGAAGACGCTTCGCCAAGCGCAACGCCGCTTGTGCGCAGGCTTGTGCGTGCTCTCACTGCTGCCCACTCGCATCGTGCTTTATGTCATCGCGGCTGAAACATGGAACTTGAGTGCCCTGACGGCACGACTCTTCCTGTTGGGCTTGGCTGCACGTATGGCAGAAGAAATGTTGGCGCCGCGGCTGACGATAGCATCAGCAGGGAGCAATTCAGGCTGGAACCCGTGGACGGCTTGGCCAACGTGGTCCAGTTGCAGATTCTTGGCCGAAACGGTAACCCATCATGGATGATCACACTTGACTGCAGCAGCTTCTGACGTGTTCAGCTGATGAAATGAACGGATGTATATGCTGTTCATTTTCTTTGCTGCAGCAATGGTCCTGGAGAGGAAAGTCTCGGCCCCGACTGACTCGGCAGCAGGTGTGTGCACATCCTTTTCTGGAGTCGACAAATACAAGCTGGCCTAAGTACGACTGATCTAACACGTCGTGCTTCAGGTGTTTATCACTGGGAACTGACAGACTACTTGGACCAGGGCATGGTAAGATATGGTCCTATGGTACTTTGCTCATCTGACCCTGGTGTCTAATAGCATATGCAAGCTTGCAGAGTTCAATTGTAGCCACAGGTGCAAGATTTTATGTGGCTTCAAGGTATGCTGCAGTTGCAACAAAAGTAAAGGCCTTCTAGCATCAAAAATGTCTGCTGTGCTTTTCCCCCGATAACCTCAGAGCAGCGCAGTCAGTTTCAAGTGCGTCGCAGGAAGGAAACCTTAATGTTCAAGCTGCAGTCAATAAGTGCCGAAGCTAGCTTTCCAGCAAGCACCAAGCGGCCTCGCTCAGAGACAGCAGAACCTCCTGCAGAGGAAACTGATCAACCTCCAGCAGCAGTAATAGAAATTGGCCAGTCACAGCCAGATGGAGCTGATGACAAGGCATGTTTCCAACTGCTGTATGTGAGGGGGATCCCTGATTGGGCAAACAGGTACGTACACTAGCTGTTCTTGTCTTAGCCTGTGCAGGTCTGTTGGCCCTGCATGTGTGTCTCACTGGTTGGACCTGGAGTCTGCACATTGCCAATCCCAACACCTACGGTGGTTGCTCATAGCATCACATGCTCTTGTATGGCGTCAGCTCATGTCTACTTACCACCATCAGAAAGCTGTCAGGCCGTACCTGCATGTCACAGTCCTTCTGCTGTCTTGCTGAGCAAATCAAACCCTCTATCATGCCTCTTGCAACACCTCTAGTAGTATGATAGGCAGTCTGTAGATGTGTGCAAACTGCAGCAGGTCATTAGTTGTGCCCTGATGTGACCATTTGCACCTTGCTTTAAACTCAGATGTGCAATGCAAATAGTGGGTTTGAGCACTTATGGCAGATGTCGAGGCGTCATTGGACTTCACATCACACAAATGCATGTGATGATCTGATAGACGCTCATTGCGGCGGCCAGCACTGATATGCAGCAAGCAATGCAAGCTTGCACTCAATGGTCCCTCATGTGACAAGTGTAATTCCTGCATGCGTATCAATGTAACAACGCAAGCACATGAACAGCAGCACATATCCTCACAGCACAGCAAAATTGCGCACTGGTGCATACAACATGGCCCAAGGACCAAGGATCTGCTATAGCCCTCTTGTCATCTGAGCCTTTTTGTACCCTGAGTCAGGGATCAGGGAACGCGGCCAACAAACGCAAATCAGGTCATCTAGTCTAGCAGAAGACGCCAATCCGGCCTAAGAAACAGATTCAGCAGGCATCATCACTGCACATGACCAACTTAAGGTGCATCCATTTCCGTGAACAAGTCCAGTCATGCTGTGTGTGACAGGGCGCCAGGGGGATGCAGGCTGCAAGATGTGGTGCATGGCAGCATGAAATGGGTGCTGGCCTCCAACTACATGGTGGACATGACCTGGCTGCTGTCAGCCTGCCCCCACCTGCTCCAAGCCCAACAGCTTGTCATTGTGCATGGAGAGAGGACACCTGACAGGCATGACACCTTCACCCTCACATGCTTCAGCGTATGCTCTTTGACCCAGTGCAGTACTATCTGCATGCAAAGAGAGGTCAACTTGCCAGGCAGCACTGACAGGCATTGCAAAGACCACGGCTTTAGCAGTAGCAGTTGAAATGAGACTGACATACAGGGCTGGTCTGTCTGTGCGTATCTTTGACTCATCCTGTGGCCACTCAAAAGTCCGTCAGTTGCCTCCATCTTGCAGCATCCAGCATGACTCAACTGCTGAATGTCAGCTGACACTCTTGTCAACAGCCACAACCCATGCCTGTCGCTTTGTGTGCAAGGGCCCACGCACCTGCAGAGGGGCCGTAGCATCTTTGACCCATGAGTCCACTCGCATCAGTCAGAACAGCATCTGCTTACTGTACATCTCACTGCCACGTGAGCTTGACCTTCATGCAGTGGCACAATGTCTGTCCACTGTACCAATACTCAGACAGCAGCATGAGCAAGGTATGCAGGGTGGGAGCCATGAAGGCTGTGGCAGCCTCTGCTGGCCTTGCCAATCTGGTAGTGCATGCTCCACCACTGCCTGTGCAGTTTGGCACCTACCACAGCAAGGCCTTCCTGATTGAGTACGAGAGTGGAGTGCGAGTGGTGGTGCACACAGCCAACCTCATCTATGTGGACTGCAACAACAAGAGCCAAGGCCTGTGGTTTCAGGACTTTCCCCGCAAGGTGGGCTTGCCTTGCTGTTGAGCACATGTACAAACCTGTGGGTGTGCTTGTAGAGCCTGATGCAGATAGGCTTCTTCAGGCTGTTTGGAGCTGTAGCGCCTGCTGACTGTGCCTGCTGACTGTGCCTGCTGACTGATCCTGCTGACTGATCCTGCTAATTGTGCCTGCTGACTGTGCCTGCTGACTGTGCCTGCTGACTGTGCCTGCACCCTAAGGCAGTCACTAGGTCTGAACCCATACTGAAATATTGGGGCCTCAGGTTTGCAACTTCTGATGGTGCACAGCTTTGAACCCATATCAAAATATTGGGGCCTCAGGTTTGCAAGTTCTGAGGGTGCACAGCTTTGATGTGACAAGCTTTGAAACTGAACAGCAAGCAGGCATGCAATGTGTAGGCTGCTCACAAGCCTTTTCACCAAGGTGGGCTGTCTTCACTGTTGGAGGAGCCATGTCCTGACTGCATGCATTGCAAACGCGACCTACCCTGTGCCATCAACGGCCTGCTGCTGTGCAGCACTGCCTACACTGTGTGTTGATCTGAAGCCATGCTGGTCCCAAACAGCACAGCTCTCAGAGATGGAGTCATAGCACAGTATCCTCTTGTGACACCCTCCTTGTGGAGATGTGAATTTGCTGCACGCAGAGTGACACATCTCCTGCCACATCTGACTTTGAGCAGGAGCTGGCAGATTACCTGAAGGCACTGCGCCTGCCGCAATCTGCAGCCCAGAAGGCTGAAGCCCTGTGCAAGCAGCATGACTTCTCATCAGCCCGCGTACACCTCATCATCTCTCGCCCAGGCTACCACTCAGGTGACTTTGTTTCACCTGTTTTGACCTGCTTTGTCACGAAGCAAATACGCAAGCGGCTGCTACCCAAAGCTATTGCGGCCAAGCCTGGCAGGTAAGCTTGAAAAGCAGTTCACAAGACTGGCATCAAGGTGAATGAGCGGTTGCCATGTTGCCACACTCCACCCTGTTTTATGCCGTGCTTGCTTGACACAATGACGACAAGTCCATGCCTTGATGCTTCACATCACAAGAGGAGGACCATGATAGAGCGTTCTACATCACATTTGCATCACATGCATCTCTCAAATATAGTTTTCAGGCAAGGACCATCTCATTATGTCCTCACGTTTTGTTCAGGGCCAGCACTGAAGAAGTATGGGCACCTGAGGGTGCAAGCTTTGCTGGCAAGGGAAATATTCCCAGCTCATTTCCAGGGGACCCCTTTAGTAGCCCAGTTCTCCTCTCTAGGATCCCTGGACGAGAGGTGGCTCAGTAATGAGTTCAGAGTCAGCCTCTCTGCTGGCCTGAGCTCCGCAGGAGGTGAGTCTCTGAGCTTGGCCGTGTACAGCGCCTGAGATCAGCAAAAGCACTGCATTCTCCAGTACAAGAAATGACAGTGTTGCCTGCGCATTGCAAGGGGGTCTGTGCTTCCATCAGTCAACCCAGGTCATGCAGCAAGACAGCTCAGCATCCTGCTGCACTATATATACTCCCATTTTGTTCATGTCTGCACATGAGTCGCAGATTTTGTCAAGCATCAGAGACTCAGCATGGGATTTTTCACACTGCTAGGTTGGCAAGTTGGGTATCACCTGCACATACATGCAATTTAGTGTCTCATGTTAGTGCATTTCGGCTCATAGGACTAGGGTTTAGGCACACCTAGTAGGTACCTGGCAAGAACGATTAGCTGGAACCCCTATTAAAAACAATGATAACCATTATTAATATTATCATCATTATTATTATCATTACCATTGTTGTTATTGGTATTGTCATACATGGCAGCGTCACCAGGCTCTCATCTAGCACCAGCTCAGCATCTGAACATCTTTGGCACTCCAGCATTCACAGCCATCATCAGCAACTCATCAATGAGTAAACATTTCTGGCATCTACCATTCATTGATTTGGCTTGTTGTGTCCATGTTCATTGGTTTGCAGGGAAACTGGGGCCAGGTGCAGCAGGGGCCAAGGGCCTTCAGCTTGTTTGGCCTACTGTGGAGGAAATCAGGGCCAGTGTGGAGGGGTGGAGGGGGGGTGCTAGTTTGCCCGGCCCAGCCAAGAATGTGGACAAGCCCTTCCTGCGACCCTACTGGCACAAGTGAGCCCTGCCTCAGTTGCTTTTTGCTTGGGATGGTTTTTTTTGGTTGGAATCTTGCCTCACGCCAATCTGTGCAAGCAGACTGGCTGCTGGCAGGTATGCATGATGGGTATATCAGTTGACACACGCAGGCTGACTAGCAACTTGATGCACACATCTGCTGCTCATGCAGCACAATCTGTCCCTATGCACAGTGTGATCTGCCCTGCAAACATTGGTACACAACCCACCCCATCATCCCTTTGCTGCAAGACTCTTGTTGCTCTGTCAACACAGTCATGCAAACTGTTGATGGTGTGCAAGACAATTGGAGGCCATCAGCCGGACATATGATGAAATAACAGGGAGACATTTAGCACAGTCTTGGGGTGCAGGTGGGGTGGGGAGCCTTGGGGGAGGCAGAGAGCTATGCCTCACATCAAGTCCTACACACGCTACGAGTAAGTTCCTTCATCATGCACACGCTGTATCTACACCTTGACCCGGGGCATCATTCACACACACGTACGGTCATGCTTGTCATGCAAGCAGGCAAACAGCTGTGTAATCTCACTCGCAAACACATGCTGATCGCTTGTCTGATGCATTTACAATGTCTTTGATGCAACAGCTGTGCATTCCAAAAGTCAAATAGCAGCATCCATGTTTGAACCTACATCCGGAATAGATAGAGAATGTGGACGAGCCACTCATACTGCATTGTTACACAGTAAGTTCCATCTGCCCTCGATGAGGCTGGTGCCTATACCATTGGCACCTTACACCCTTCCAGACTCCACTCTAGGGTTTGGTTGTTTGGTTGAGGAGGGAAACCCTGGCAAATAACCCCCTCATAGGGTTTGCCGCCAAAGTCTGGCGCGTGCATGACTATATTTAGGGTTACTTGGTGCTACATGAGCAACCTTGACGAGGTGACAGCCGTTCAGGGTGTCATGGATGCGTGTCAAACATTGCTGCCAGGCAATATTATATAGCATGATATTCTTGATGTGTTCTGGGTATGGGACCTGTTTTGTCGCCCCCAGCTGGCCAATTTGCATGCTGATGCATGAAGTGTATAGTGTAGTAGCTGACAATTGGCCAATGGATATTCTGATTGGAATGAGTAACTGTCCTCGATCACATCATATCACATGAGGCCAGAGGCTAGGGTTCCCCAGATGAGCACAGACCCTAAGACTTGTGCCAGGGCAGATTTGGCCATAATGGTCATGCTGCAGATCCACAGATTATGACGCCAAGAATCTAAACATTGCCACAGCGTGAACTGCTCTGTTGATGCATCTCAACCTGCACTGCTAGATGTAAGGATCACAATGATGTCATGAAACAACATTTATTTTGAGGGATTTGCAGTCAGTGAAGCTAGTGTTGGTTGATGCAGTGGGCAGCAATTGGCTTGGTTCATTCTGGCATCCCATAACCTCAGCAAGGCAGCCTGGGGAGCTGTACAAAAGCAGGTCAGCTTCTGCAATAGCTTTGCACCCGAGTGCCTCACAAGCCAACATCACAGGGTTAGTTTGTCCTTGTCAGTAAAACAGACCATTTCACCGATCAACAAGTAGTGTGCTGTCCTGACTTGGTGAGTGTTCAATTGACAGCACGCATATTAAGCTTGGAAAGGCCTGTTCCAGATGCAATACCTATGTCGTTTTTGTTTCAAGTGTGGGACCTGCTGCACCCAAACCCTGAGCAAATTGGCAAAACCCTCAGAAATTTGGGAAAGGTACAATCTTTCAGCCCCCAACCTGGCTCACCATTTGCAGTCCTGTGATGGAACACAGCCTGTCTCACTCACATAGTTACTCAGTGCTAGATGCATCTGCGCCAAGCACACACTTGAGGAAACAGCCCTTCAAGGCAGCTGTCATTGCTAAATCTGAGAGCAAAGTTATTAGCAGGACATATGCACCAGTCATGCATGCAAGTAACCAGGCCTTGCACATACATCTGCATTTCTTTGCACTTCACAATGAGCAGCAGCAGTCGCAGGCAGTGTCATGACTCTTCGTTGCTTTCCCAGTATGTGCATAAATCTTCTTCCATAAATATATCTCTAAATATCTCTACAGCCACAAAAATGCCGGATTGCATGTGCAGGGCACGCAGCTATTCATTAGGTCATTTGAGCTGGGTGTCATGTTCCTGCCTTCCTTGGAAGCCCGCTACCGGCAGCACCCCAATAGGGGGTTCAGCTGCACCCCCCAGGCAGTCCCCGCCCAACCCAGTACAGAGGATGCAAGCACATGCAATGCTGTCAATGAGCCACCAGCTGATGCTGTTGCTGCTTCTGCTGCTGCTGCTGCCGCCACTGCTTCTGCTGCTGCTGGTGAGTAAAATTGTCTTGTCTGGCCAATGTCACAAGCAATCAGCCACCCGAAACAAGTATTTAGTATCAACCGTATGATCACCCCTCATGGCTGCATGAACACATGCTACAGTGCACAGCTGCTGCAGGACAATGCTCCCATTTCTCGCACTTGGTTTATTGCTTTGCCAGCAGCAGCCCCAGCTTCCTGGGCAGCCCGGTATAATACTTGGCTCTCATTAAATTGACGCCGAAAGGTGTAGTCTTTTTTCTTCTTTTCTAGCCCCAGCTTGCAAGCAGTGTGTATGGTAAGTTAAAGCGCTGAGCATCATTGCTGTCAACAGGCAAACAAGGAGATGCGCCATCAGCCCAAGGTCTGCCTGCACCAGAGTTCTGGACAAGCCAGGCAGGCACAGCTGATAGCAGTGATGATGACAGCAGCAGCACCAGTAGGGCCAGCAGGTGCGATCATTAGTCACGACTGCCTTTGCTTCCATGCCCTGCATGCTTTGTCATGTACATCTTGCAGACTCTTGAAAGCAGGAGCAGTTGCGTCAAGAAACATTGCAGCGTCCACTGCAGAAGACCAATCATCACTGCAGCCCCCCAGCTTACAAAGCATGCCCACATTGGGCAATGTAGCAGTGCTTGCTTGGACACAGCAGCCTTGTTTGACAATGTATTTCCCCTAAATCACTTTCAAGAGTAACTACCCAACAGTTAACACTGTAGGGTAATAGCAATGCATGCTATGATTACGACCACTTGTGTCTGCACCGCAGTTCTCAGTGCTGCATTTGTGTCGCAGGTTGATCATGCCAATACCCTACACGCTTCCTCCTAGGCCCTACAGGTCCTACATGGCCACTGACAAGCCCTGGTGTGTTGACATAGAATACACTGGTGTAGACTCCTTGGGACACACCATCAATGACCCGGTTCAAAGTTTTTATGGACATGTTCAACCACCAGACTGAATGATAACGTCTCATTCGGAGTCGACTGAGCAAGAGTAGTGCAACGCATCTGTGATGTTAGGTGTTACAATTGCTGGCTGTGTTTGCAATCAAATACTGCACAATTGCGGAATTTGCAGGGTGCCTGGCAGGCCTTCTGTCAAATTGTGAAGTCAGGCATGATGTGTGCTGCATGTCACCAGACAGCAGCTGTTGTACGCAAAACCCCACGTTGCACGTAAAGTCTCCACTCTGGTCTGTTGCAATGCCTTACCATTTGGCAGGAAGCCCTGGTACGTTCTGATAAGCCCTAACTCTCAGTCAGGATATGTGCCCTGCTACAACAGCCTTTGTTGCAGTTGTGGACCAGAACGTCATTTATCAAGCCAAACTTTAGGGATCAGCATAATATGAGTACATTCTATGACCTATGTAGCACCTTTCATCATTTGATAAGCTGTCTTTTGTTGCTGACAGAGTCATGCACAGCACATGTGCCATTTGGGCCAGTAATGCAATAATGAGACACCTAGCAAATTAGTCTGAGTCACACCATTTGTGCCGGGAAACATCAAAACGATGAAAACTGTTTGTCAACTCCATTAACCCGTTCGCCTGTGTCTCATTCACCAATGGCATGATCCAGACAGGGCAAGGAAAACTGTTCACAGGTTCGACCAGCCTCTTCCCACAGTGCAGTGGCAAATTGCAGATTTAATCTGCTGTTTGCGAGGGTATCCTGGGATACAGGCTGGTTTGCAGAGGTGTGTTCGGAATACCAGCAAGACGGAGCTGTATCAGGTGGTCTCCACATGTGTTAACCTGCGCTGCCGATCAGGAATATATACTGTGATGTTTCTGACGGTCTCTGGGTATGGGACCTGTTTGAGTTTTATAGGTTTTGCTGCCCTAGGGCCCCTTGACCCCCCAGGCCTGCAGTTACCCACCTCGCATGTGTGCGCATGCATTGTCTACTATACAACTTTACAGCAGGCCAACCAATGCTCTGTGTGGAACGAGTTAATCTCTTTAAACACAATGAAGCCAGAGGCTAGGGTTCTCACCATGTGAACACGCCCTAAGGCTTGTGCCAGGGCAGATTTGTTCATGGAATTGATAGGGTATGATGTCAAGACAGTACACAAGGCCAGAACATGAGCTGCTCTGTTCAGGCATTTCAACATGCATTGCTAGATGTAAGGATCACAGCAATGTCATAATGTTCAGCCATGTGCAGTCAGTGAAGCTAGTGCTGGAGGGTTTTGCAGGGGCCAGCAAATGGCTTCGTTCATTCTGGCATCCCATAACCTCAGCAAGGGACACAGCTGAGGTAACAATATGTGCTGCTGTCAATACCGCTCATTGGTCTTATATTCTCTTGCGGTCTTATACTGGTTGGCAACAGACCAAAGCATTCAGTATGTTCATCTGCATCCCATCTTCACACGTCTTCTTCCACTCTTGAAACCATCAGTCTGATGTACATGCAAAGCACTCAATTTGCTTCTGTAGGGCATGCAGCTGCTCATCAGCTGATCTTTCTGCAGGAGCTGGGTATCATGTTACTGCCTTCTGTGCGAGCCCACTACCAGCAGCACCCCAACACACAAACAAGGGGAGTGTTTAACTGCACCCCCAAGGACCCCTATAACACCCCACTCCAGAGGATGCAGGCCCAAAAGAAGACAGCACTGATTCGCAAGCTGCTACTCTCATTGCTGCCAATGACGGTGAGCAATGTTTGCGCGTATGTCACAGGGCAATCAGCATACAAGCACTCTTCTCATGGCATAACCTAGGAGTGTTGGACAGGTGCTGCAGCAGAAAGCTGCAGTGGTTCACAGTGCACCCCAACGCGCACAAAGCTAGTAGCATCAGCAAGCAAGGACATGAGCCGTCTGCAGAAGGACTGAATGCATTGGCAGTAGAATTCTGACATGCAGGCAGAACTGATGATGTAAGTGGTGGCAGCAGAGCCAGCAGCGGCGTCAATGCTACAAGAAAGTGTGATTGGTGCTCCGTCGTGACTAAGCTTTGTGATACACGTCATGCTAAGTTGCCTCTCATGATTGCAGACACATACGGTGGAGTAAAGTCATGTTGTTCTGTTGAAAAGTGATTGATGTGGAAGCCTGGCAGCCTTGTATTGCAAAGTACACAGCACAGTATAGGGCACTGTTTGACAATGGTTCTGGTGTTTTGCTGTCAATCAATTCCATTGCTGCCAGTGCTATCATAGTATGCCCTTGAGAATAGAAGAAGATATTCTCGAGCCCCTGCTAATCCCAGAACACCATTGTGGAGCAACGCTTGAGAGTACTGCACAGACAATGCATGTCAGTAGCATGCTTGTGAGTGCTGCCTTGTGATGCAGGCTAGTGATACCCCTACCCCATAAACTGCCTCTCAAGGCCTACTGTTTCACTGAAAGCCCTTGTGTGTCAGCACAGACTACAATGGGGTAGACTCCTTGGGTCAAACCATTGTTGACTCTATTTAGATTTACAGCTGCCAGACTGAGTTCTACCCCTTTGAACTATGCTGGTCAGCCTTGATCGTTGCAATGCAGCAAATAAATCACATCTCTGGTTGTACATGTCAGCCTTGCTTTCAGCACAGTTATGCTGGGTAGTGTGACATACTTTTTGTGACCTTGTTAGCTTGCACAGCAAAACAACAGTTGTCATTGTCAACAATTGTCTGCTTCAATGTTGCAAACACAATGCAGTGCATCTTGACATTTTTTACAACAATATAATATTGCATGCCATGCAATCCAGGGAAGTTCCGGATTCAGCTAGTGCTTGGTACTGTTGCCTGCAGATTGGATGGGTCTGGTCTAGTTTGAGAACTCATGCTGCTGTTTTCAACATGCTGATTGTTATTAGCAAACACATTGGTATGTCTGAGCAGCTAGGGCTTGCTGAGAAGGCCTCTATTATTACACAATGATGTCATGCACTGTACATAGGCGCACAAATCAATGTCTGCGGTGCAATGGCAGCACAAGAATGTCACTGTCTCAGATGCAGGTAGTTTCAACAAACACGACGCAGACATTCTACTAGTGAACGTCTTGAACAATTGTCAAATGCACCCTCATAAGATGATTGAAGATGGTTCCTCTGATGTCTGCTGGGTAAAGGTCAACCGACAGCAGCAGTAAAATTGCTCGGCCTCGGGCCTGTAGTCATCACAGCATACACTTTGCAATCACTTGAGGGAGTCTTGGCGCAAGTCTGAGCTGCCACGCTTTGAATGATGACAAATCCTCACAAGTGTCATGCAATTTGCAACAGACTCAAAATCAACACTATCTCCAAGCAAGTGCAAGCCAACCTGGATCATTGGTGTTAAGGATGCAGTCGCCATGCAGCTGGCAAGGACTGCTGAGAAACTGAATGTCGACACATATGACATTGGAGGTGTTGTTGCAGTCTCTTGAGGTGCGCCTGGTAGGGGAAGTTCTGTCACTGATTTGGTGGCACGGACTGCCATTGCTGATGTTAATGTCGCAAGTTGAGTTCTCTCCATCCTGTAGCATGAGCAAGACAGTGTGCTTCCCATAGAGAGTTTGAACAGATGAAGGCACAAATGATTTAGGGAATTCTTGACAGCAAACAAAGCTCAGCCATGGCGGCACCAGAAGCAAAAACATAGTTGAACACAGTTTTGAGCACACCTCGTCCACTGCCTGAAACATGTGGCAGGCTATAGACGGCTTGAGAATCAGACCATTTCCTCCACTGTGTCCGGCACCAATTGGAATTGGCTATCGACAAGCAAGCACAGCATACAGTCAGTCCAGTTGTAGTCAGGCAAGCTTTGTACAGACTGCCATGCCAGCATCATGCATGTTACTTAGCCCAGCTTGACGTGCCAGGAGCAGCATCTTGAGTGGATTCACCTCTTGGTCATGGTCAGCAGGAACAGTTGGCTTCTTTCTACATCTCCTTCTACGGGACCTCCAGTGGCTGCGGGAGCCTTTGGCGATTGGTGCAGTCTACAAGAAGTCAAGCATGTCAGCACACCTTTTGCCAACACAGAGCATGCCATTTGCTGAAAACTGGCGTACCTGAGACACAATGTCTGTGGTTGCGCTATTAGGCTTGACCTCCTGCGCCTACATCAGGAACACGTACGTACAGTGTTTCTAGAGATGTTGACTTTTACTCTACCAAGCAGCTTTAATCCTTTTACAAGGCTGCAAGATACTAAAAATAGGCACAGTGTTGCCACAAAGTGTCTCAGCGATGTACCGTACCCAGGTCTTAGACTTGATTGCCTTAGTTTTTCTTTTTGAGTTTTGCTTGGTGATGATGCCTGTCACCACTACCGCACAGGCGGAAAGTCCCCCACACAAAATACCGACCACGTTCAGCATGACGGAATGGCGCTATCTAAGCATGGAAGTCAACACATCGCCGCAGGCGATGCAATGTTGCTCCGCATCATCTGCTCCAGGCAAGCTGTTCCTGTGTTTAAACATCGAGGGTTCAAAGAGCATGCATTCTTCTTCCTCTACAGTGTCATTTATACTTACACTGTACATGTACATGGTTTTGTCAATCAGACTTTCGTTATTTCGATGTTGATGTTGTCCTGTGATGCTTCACGACTAATCACTTGCCTGCCGAGTTGTTGCCTTCTTGGGCTGCAGACGCGCGATCTTGCTTTTGCCACGACTTTTTGAGTCTATTCGACCCACGAAGCCTGTCATCTACACAACACTCAGTGTGCGTATTCCTGTTTGACGCGTGTCGTTCGAGGTGACAATGTCTCGAGGTACAATGGAGAAATGTCCTGGTTCATCCAAGTACCTTCGCCCGGGCAGTATGGAGGACAGAGTGCTAGGCAAAGGAGGTTATTCTATCACAGTGGAGAGGTACAGCAGCACTTCCTTGTTTGGCTTGCTCGCTGGCCTGATGTATCAGGATCAACCCTGAACACTACTGGTTGTTGCAGGTGGTATGACGTTGAGTCCAGAGTTTGGGTTGCTGCCAAGTACCGGTCTGATTCTGAGCTTGCTGAGCACGAGGCTGCAATGTTGGAACAAGCCAACAAGTCAGCAGTCCTCAGAGTCATCAAGCTCAAAGATGCTTTGATCCAGTCATCTGACAGTCAGATTATGGTGGTTGAGTGAGTTTGCTATGCTACATTGCTGTTGCAACAAGCACTTGCTGATAGATTGCGCCTCTTGACTGAAAACCACTACTTCCAATTGCAGGTTGGTTGATGGCATCTTGCTTCATGACTATGTGGCAAGAAGAGCCATAGAAGGACACAAACCTCAGACTGAGGCAAGGATGATTGGATTTGCAGCTCCTCTGATGGAGGTACAATCTGAAACATTTCTGCTGTAAAATCTTTGCACAAGCAGCCCTGTTTTCAAACATGCAATGTGCCTCTGCAGACCTTGTGCCAACTTCACTACACTGCGGGTATAGCACACTTTGACATCAAGCCAGAGAATATTCTGTTGGCACGCCCAACTGAGCACATCCATGGTGAATGGGACAAGATGCGTCTCATTGACTTTGGCGTGTCAGATCTGTTAGGTACACATCACGACAATGCCTGCTCAACATTACTCTGGCACTACTGCAACGTCTGCCGTGAGGCAACACTGTGCAACTTTCTGCCGTGCAAAGCTGTTGCATGACTGGCTGTTACTGCAGAAGCATAGCAATTGTCAATCAGTTTTGACAGTTTGCATGCATTCAGGTGTTAGAGGCAAGGCTGCTCCGAGTGCTTGTACCTTCTCCTATGCTCCTCCAGAGATCCTGGTGGCCTTTCAGCTGTCAAACCAGTTCCCTAGCAAGACCAAGAAGGTCAATGGAGTTGCAGCTGATATGTGGGCTGCTGGTTGTACCTTGTATCGCATGTTGACTGGCAAGTTCCCATTCCACATGGATGAGACTGGACCGTTTGAGCATAGATGGCAGAGGTTCAGGGCAGGTCACATGGGGCAGGAATCTTGGGTAAGCCCTCAGCGTGAACTGGTGCATATGCCTTCTACTTCACCATGTTTTACAATTGCCAGCAGTCCCTTTTTACTGTGCTCTTGGTTTCATTGTGCGGCCCTGAAATCTCACGGAAGAATGCTGCCCCACATGTACTGCGCACACCATGAAAATACAGTACAACTACTCTGTGTTCCTATATTTTTGTACCAATTCAAGGTGTGTTATGTTCAAATTTGGTGTGTCAGCAACTCAAGGAGTATCCTGCAAGGCCCACAGCAATTCCTTGTTGCACATTAATGTTGAGGATGTATGGTAGCAGCAAGTTTCCAATAAGACTTTGAGCTTTACTGACGCAAGCATGTTTGGCACATTGCACGTCAGACGTTTCAGTATGACCATGTTGAGTCTTGTGTTGCAGATCAATGCTGTCACAGCAGCAGAAGTGAATCAAACTGCTGTGGAGCACCCTTTGCTGAGCCAGGTCAGGGCCTGCAGTACAACCCCAGAGGCTGCTGTCAGCTTCTTCACTGCTATACTGCACCCAAAGCCCAGCGCTCGCCTGACCAGCGTCCAGGCTCTGGACCACCCTTACATCAGGCAGTGCGTCCATCAGATGCAGGACCACTACCACCCACCCCCCCTTGATCCCCCTCGCAGCTGGGAGGAGCGCCTGCGTCAAGACCGCTTTGAAGAGAGTGCTGGCCAGAGCCGCATGCTGCGCAGTCTTGGTATACTTGGCAAGGCTGCAGGCTTGGCAGGCTCTGCTGTGGTCAAGTCTGTGGCCACAGCAGTGACAGGCAAGCGGCAGCATGACATGTCACAGTACTTCCCAGAGTACACACACCCAGAGCGAGACTCTGAGCTGCTGACTAATGACCCAGAGGACAGGTTGACAGCAGTGATCAGAGACCTAGGCTTGTCTGTCAACCCACAGCAAAGCAGTGCTGGCACATCAGATGCAGGCCTGGGTAAGGTGCCACAACCAATCTCTGCTCAGCCTCAGGCAGATCCTCTGCTGCAAGGCAATGCTTCAGCTGCCGCAGTGGGGATAAATTCACAGCTTCTAGCAGCTGCATGCTTTGCAGTAAATGGGCAGCGGCCAGCGCTAGTGGCTAAGTCCCAGGTCAGAATGCCAGCGCTGAAGGCAAACAAGGGAGTGTTCTTTGATCCACTGCACAGGCCTGGTGCTCGTCTGCAGCGCCACCCTCACCACAACTTCAGCGCCCGCACAGGCAGGTCAGCGCCAAGTGCAGACTCAGGCATACAGCAAGCGCCTGATGCTGCAGTGGCATATGCTGCTGCCGGCTCATCTGCTGCTGCTGCTGCAACAGAGGCTCAGGGTGCTGTTGCCGCTGGCCATGCAGAGACTCAGCTTCCCATCATTGCTGGCAGCAGCGCAGAGACTGCCAAGACTGCTGTATCTGACAGCACAGGGGTCACAACCCCCTCTGAGGTCTGCGCATCCACAGCAACTGCACCAAGCAGCTTGCCTGCTGCTTCTGCTGGTGGCCAAACAGAGCCTGTCAGCGTAGAGCAAATGTCCCCGCCAGCAGCTCAAGGTACAGGCCATGACATTGGTGGTCAGTCAGGAACTGAGAGCTTTCAGCAGGGCTATGCAGCCACAGCAGACAGTGGCAGTTCGTCTGCTGTAGTTGCTAGTGGCGATGCAGGGGCTGAAAGCACACGGCAGGTCACTCCAGGCACTGCAGCAGCAGCCAACACAGCATCCAACGCAACAGCAGCTCAGCACACCTCAGCCAGTGCTGCAGCGTCAGTCAACAGAGCTGCATCAGTCAGTGGAGCTGCTTCAGACTCTGTAAAGAGCCACAAGACAGAGTTGCTGCCGATGGCTGCAGAAGACTCTGGCCTGACATTGGCACAGCAGAACTTGCGGAGTCACCAGATTGAGCTGCTCCCTGAAGATGAGGAAGACTTCTACCCAGTGCCACAGCAGCTGCCACCACACCTCATGCCACCTCTGGAGAATGTTGGTAGATCAGTACAGACACAGAGTCAGATTCAGCCAGAGGGCGTACAGCGCCAAGCAGTGAGCAGCCTGTTCAGTGCGATAGAGCAGGACTCTGACAAGGCTGATGTCAGCAGCCAGCAGGTGTCGGTGGCCACAGCTGGCAGCCTTGTGGATGGCGGCACCCTGTCTGGACCATTCACCAGCTCTGAAGGCAGTCCTGGTCCCTTTGCCATGTCTGGTCAGGGGGAGATTGATGTGGACATGGAGGATGATGCCCACAGGCAGGCTGGCAGCAATGCACCTGCGCTATACGTTGAAGATATGCCCATTGCCAGGTACAGATCTGCATCAGGTACTGGCAACGTCCAGTGCTGACTGTCAAATGCATTGTTGGGAATTGTGACAGCCAGCATGGGCACTCTCAAGGTGTGGGAAACATATTGATGGGCTGCACAGAGGTCAGCAAGGAGACATGCTACTTCTCTGTGTTCTGCTTGATGCGTTGCATTGCTACTGGCACTCTGCAATTGCTTGCTACGCATGTTCTGCTGGCTGTCCAGGCTTTGCTACTGACACCAAAGGCTTGTTTGATGGTGCTAAACAATTGCAGCAGCTGGTAGCCTCTGGCAAATGATACTTTGGCAAACCTAGTTTGATCTCCGCATGCTTTCTCATTCACCTCCTGCACCTCTTACAAACCGCAGTGCAACTGATGTTTTCTCACATTGACTTTGCCATCATAGGGAGGAGGAGGAGGAGGGTGCAAGGCAAGGCAAGGGCAGCTGGCTGCGCAGGTCTGCTGGGGCCTTTGGCAGGATGGGCAAGGGCTTTGCCCTCACTGGAGCTGTTGTTAGCACAGCCCTCCTGGCAGCTGCCTGCTGCCGCCGCCACTGACCAGCAAACCTCATATACTTTCTGGCAGGTAATTATCGCATGGGATGTGCAAATTACTCATTTCACCGGACCGCTGTCATCAAGTGCCCAGTAACATCACCAATTGGTAATTAACAAAGTAATTTACCTAAAACTGTTACTGTCTAGCTGCCACCCATGGTTGTTCCCAGTTTTGAAAGCGGCAAAGCACTGCTCTCGCTCAGGGAGATGCATCTGCAAAGTTCAACAAACTCTCAAGCGATATTCCTACCTTCAAACAGGGGTTTTCCTGTTTCGACAGGTTTTGCAGGTTTGAAATTCCCCAATTCTCTCAAAACCCTTGACAAAACCTGATATTGCGACCAATTCTCCCTGGTTTTGGCGCATTTGGGCTTATTTTGCCCATTTTCTGTGCAATGAATTGAAGCGCTAAATGCTTAAATGACCTCATGTCATAACCCCATCCAGTAAATTAGCAGCAAATTGCAGTAACATTGGCATTCAGTCATCATTGACGAAAGGTAAAGTGCACACCCCTATTCATGCACCTTATCAAGTACCAAATGAACGATATATCAGCAACCCATGCAGTGGCTCTTGTTGCAGTCTGGCGTGAGAGCTGGTAAGTTTGATTTCCTGATGAAGCTAATCAGTCAGACGGCATGCTTCAGAATTCAAGGTTCAATTGCGAGCTGCCATGTGTTACCAGCATGAGCATCCCAGCCTGTTCTGTGATAAGCACTGTTCAACAGTTTGTTTGACACCACAGCATGCTGGCAATGCGTGCACATTCTTTACAACCAAGCTCAGTGCACACCTACATTTCCTGTATTGTGGCATCAAGCATTATGCTCCCAGCAGCAGCTTGTAGCATCAGACCTTGCTGTACCACTTGACCGTCTCCCATCACCACCAACTCCCATGAAAAGGTCACGGCACCCTGTGCCTGGAACATGCAAATAGCTGACATGACACTGCCTTGCACTCTGACCTGACAACAGGTCCACTGCAGCTGGTCTGTGTCAAGCACAATTGCTACTTGCACGCGCTTCTCTGTGACAGCATGATGACAAATTGTCAACGTCGCCTGTGGTGTGCAGGCATGATGCAATGCCCTACACACAGCTGCTGCCAGTGTGGCAGACACCAGCAGGGAGAGCATTGCACCATCGTTTTGTGTTGTAGCTGGTCTTCTGGTCATAATATGAGCAGCAGTGATTACAACGGCTGCATCCACCACAGCTGCACCATGTTCGCCGCCTAGAGCAAATGTCAGTCAGGGTCCACATCACCAGTCAAAGGCAACAGGTTCTAGGAAGAAGTACCTTCCTGCTGCATCCTCCAGCAAGCAGCAGCATAGGTCTCAGCCTCAGCAACACAGCACATCAGCATAGATAGTCAGGAAGGCCTGCAGTCCTGCATCTCAGCAGGGTCGCCTGGGCTTGAGGCCATTTGAAAGTGTCATCTGCTTGAGTGTCAGTGGCTCGGCAGCCAGCACAGCACAGCGTGATGCTGCATGGATGGCAGTTTAGAAGTCTCTGCAAATCTGGACTTACCCTAAGCGAAACTTCACACTGGGCAGCAGTGTGATTCAGATGCAAGACTACATCCTCAGAGCAGTCTGTCACTGCAGCGTGGCAGAGCAGGCCATCATGTGACAGCAGCAGCAGGTGGTCATGTGACAGCAGCAGGTGGTCATCATGTGACAGCAGCAGTCGGTCATGTGACAGCAGCAGGTGCTCATCATGTGACAGCAACAGGTGGTCATCACATGACAGCAGCAGCAGGTCATCATGTGACAACAGCAGCAGCAGGTCATCACGTGACAATAGCAGCAGGTGGTCATCATGTGACAGCAGCAGGTGGTCATGTGACAGCAGCAGGTGGTCATCATGTGACAACAGCAGCAGGTGGTCATCACATGACAACAGCAGCTGGTCATCACGCAACAGCAGCGACAGGTCATCATGTAGCAGCGCAGCACAGTGGAGCAAGGGCCTCCTCACAAGGGTTAATCTCATTGAGTTTACAGTGCTCCTGAGAAAGCCACGTTGTGAGGGCCAATTGGACAAGAGACGGTTGCCCTGGACCATCCAGCCCCTGTTTCAAGAGGGCATCTGAGTCATACCATGCAGTCTGGCAGCAAGTCCTGCCATCTTTTCAGGTTGACTTCCCATGTATTTGCATCAGGTGAGTCTATCGTAACTCCGCTGGCATGCAAAGTGACTTGACACATGTACATTACCTGCTAGGATCACATGTATACCAATGTGACAAGGAGCTGATGCATGCGACACCTGATCAGCAACCCCACTGTACCTCCCAAGGGCCATCATGTGAGTGAGCATTTAGCTTGTGTATTGTGTCCATGCTGTCACCATGGCAGCTACGCATAGACTCACAGTGAGATGTGATTGCAGGCCATGGCAACAAGAGCAACAGATGTGCAGCTGCAACCAGGTGGCAGCAGGTGGGAAACCCCAAGGTGTCTCTTTTTGGAGCCTCTAGTGGACAGGTCTGACACCCAGCAGCTATAAGCTTTGCCCCAGAATCACATATCCAGCAGACACAGCTACAGAATAGTCACATAATGACAGATCCAGCAGACACAGCTACAGAAAAGTCACATAATGACAGATCCAGCAGACAGAGCTACAGAGTAGTCACATAATCACAGATCCAGCAGACACAGCTACAAGACCTTTGATACCGCCAAGCAGTCACAACACTACAGGTGGCTTTCAGCATGTGGAGCTACAATACAACAACCAGCCAGTCACAATACCAAGCTGACCTTCAGTATGTGAAGCTACGGTACAAGGACCAGCTAGTCACAACACCACGCCGGCTTTCAGTAGATGAAGCTACAGTACAACAACCAGCCAGTCAGAACACCAAGCTGGCTTGCAGTAAATGAAGCTACAGCACAACAACCAGCCAGTCACAACACCACAGCTGGCCTTCAGTGTGTGGAGCTACAGTATAAGGAGCAGCCAGTTGCAACACCAAGCTGGCTTTCAGTAAATGAAGCTACAGTACAACCAGCCAGTCACAACACCAAGCTGGCTTTCAGCAAATGAAGCTACAGTGCAACAACCGGCCAGTCAGAACACCAAGCTGGCTTTCAGTAAATGAAGCTACAGTGCAACAACCAGCCAGTCATGACACCAAACTGGTTTTCAGCAGATGAAGCTATAGTACAGATGAAAATGGACACTGACCATCCCAGACTCAGCGTCAGGGCTCCCAGCGAGATCAAGCTAGGCACTCCACAACAGCCGGGCTTATCAAACAGTTTGGCTTCAGACAGATCAAGGTTGCACCCAAGACACCCAGGCACAGACAACAGTGCGGATACTAGCAGGTGGAGTCACCTTCAGATTCGATAATCAGACTAGTCATGTAGCCTGGCTTCTGGCAGACTGAGATGTCCAACACCAACCACCCTGGTTTGCCAGACAGCCTAGCCATCAGCAGACCAAGCTATGCAAGTCAGTATCTTGCGCTCAGAAAATCGTCTGGCTTCCAGCAGATGAAGCTACGTAAGATCATCCAAGCAGGCCTAACCAAAAGCCTGGCCATCAGCAAATCAAGCCATGCAAGTCAGTATACTGCGCTCAGAAGAAAGTCTGGCTTCCAGCAGACTAAGCTATTCAAGATCATCCAAGCAGGCCTGAAAAGATCTTGGCCACCAGCAAAGCAAGCTATGCAACTGTCACCTTTTCAGGCTCAGAGCGGAGTCTGCTTTTCAGCAAGATCATGAAGTCCAGCACCTACCACAGCTTGCTTGTGACCACAGCTGGCATCATGCGCTGGCAAATTATCAAGTAGGTGCGTCAGCAAGAGGTTTATTGCTTGCTGTTGAACAGTGCGTGTGCCTTGCTGTTCTTGAGCACGAGCTTGCACTACATGCAGAAGTACATGTGACTGCAACGTGTGAGCATGGCACCGGTAGGTGCACACTCGCACTGCTACACATTGGCATGCCATGTGACTCAACATTGCTGAGCTTGCAACTGCTCCAACAAATCATTTGGCCAACAGTTTCAATGATGCAAATGCAGGCACTGAGCAGCACCAGTAGCATGACAACTGCTCGTGGTGTTTGTGGGAGAGTCAAGCAGGCAGCATATATATGATGGAGCCTCCTGGCGGCATGAAGCTTCCAAGGGCCCACTTCACAGAGATCATGCACACGTGATGTACAGGCAAACACCTCTGCTCTATGCAGCAAGGTAAGAAGAAGCATTCCTGTCTTGCATAGGTCTCTAGGACAGGATTGCTTGTCAGAACTAGCTGTGCACAGAAGGCACTGCATTTTATAAAGACTGCTGTGTCAAATCAGAGCCAGCATGTCCAGTACTGCATGACTGATTGTCGTGCAAAACCCAATAGTTTGCAACATGTTTGTATGTCGCAGATTGGCTGTCCTCGCAATGGCTGACAGTGTTGTTGTGCTCATGCAGAACACAAGCGAACCTCATGCAAACCAACACCCAGATCTGACAGCTGTCATCAAACAGCATACGTAACAACCAGCAAGGAGTCCGGAGCAGAGGCAGATCTGTTCGTTGAGCAGCAATCTGCCTACCTGTCTACAGGAACGAGCACTGTAGCATGCAATGCAATGATACAGCACCAACCTGGCATTATCATTATGGGGTCTGGTTTTCTACAGCTATTTGTTCAACTCTGACTTCTGGCAAATGATGTCTGCAATACCTCAATCAAGCTCATGCATGGACAGTTAGTAGGCCAAAACTGTCGTGGCAGACCTAGGACTGTCTGGAATGATGTCGTTTTGTGTGACATTCACAAGTTAAAGTTGAACCGCTACACCCGTGATGCTCTGAACAAGCCTGTCTGGAGGGAATTGACTTTCGTCGCACGTACCTGATGCCTGCTGGCTAAGTACACGTTTTAATTATTATTATTATTATTAAGCTCGTCAACAAGTCTGACTTCCAGCAGTTGGTGCTGTGAACACCAAATTGCTGAGCTACTTCACACTTGTGCGTATTTGGGCACTAAGCCCTCCTAGAAAGTTTCAGATGTAGTGATTTTTGAGTGAATGCAAGATCTGGCTCACAGCAATGGAAGCTGTGAGCTCAAGATCATTACGAGTGGCAAGGTGTTGCAGACATGGTACACGTGTTGCAGACATGATACCGGTACGTCAAGTTTGACTATGCGCTGGATCCTATGTGACGAAGCTTCGTGTATGGGATAGAATGCGTTGTATGAGCCACAGTTAAGCCCCAATTCCAGACATTCTCACCCAAACTTCCTCACTTCAAGCCTTGCAAGTACAACCCATGCAACAAAAATGTCCCTGTGCCGGGGTGTGGATGCATTCTAGCAGCACACCCCTTCCAACGTCACACCTATTCTAGCTATAGCGATCAACGCAATGAACAAAGCATGTACTTCTTTGAATAGCTTGCTAGTGTCTGCACGCAACCCACGATCCAGGACTGTAATTTATTGACCAAGACTTGTAAGCAATGTATGTGTAAGCTGATCAACATTTGCAGGCAATTACTGAATAGCAACAGAATCATTTTAAGAATCACTCTGGTAAGAGTCCACAATGCAGTAGTGCAGAGCTTCCAAAAAATGCTACTGTTACAGCAATATCTTGGAGTTACAATTAGCAAGGCATGTAGCAACACATTCATGCCTGGATGTAGAGCTTGGCCAGGAGGTCGCATCCGCTCACGCTGATGGCAGCAAGATGTCCAGAGGCACAACTACAACTGCCCAGCGATACAGCCATGGCCAGCAAAATCTTGTTCAATTGGCTTGACAGATGCTCAATTTGCACAGCTACCAGCGACGACTGCATATATATGAGAAGATGCTTCTGAGAAGTTTGACAAACTAATGTCCTGCACCAATCTCGCAATCTTTGTCCTACAACACAGTACAATTGCACAGACATGTGTTGTGGCAACGTCCACACCACATCAGCTTGACAGAAGGCAAGGCTTTTGCAGTGACCTATCAGGCACATACGCCTTGATCGACCTACACTACACTAGGGAACCAGCAGGGAACAAGATGTGAAAGTGTGTGGCAATTTGAATCCGGGTGACTAGAGAAAAATTTGTACAACCATTCAGTACATTGTACATAGATCAATCTTTCAGGTCATTCACGTCTAAACCTGCTTTGTCGCACGCCTTCTTCACCTCATCATCATTGTAGCTCTGGAATGCAAGCATCGCAACCTGCACTCCAAACAACAGCTGCAACCAATCCAATGTGTCACTTTGCAGCTCACGCAAGTTCTGCCCATCTTCTGCCTTTCCATCTAGCTCTTCAATGTATGCTTGTGTAGTCATCTTGTCAAGATTCTGACAGTAAAGCGTTTGCAGAAACAACAGGATTGCATCAAACTTGTTGATTTGGCCTTTTCGCTCCAATCCCAGGTTGAGGGCAAAAGGGAGTATCACAAAGAGGGTGGCATACCAAACCAGCAGACTGGTTTGTTGGGAGTTTGTGACAAAGTCAGAAACTGTTGCTAAAGATGTCACTGCAATGCCCAGGGCACCAGCTAGAAGAAGAGGTGCTCCAATCGCAAGGCCAGTGAATGATAGAATTGCAATGAACAATGCGAGCACTCCACGAGAAGAGGCTTTTTGGACCTGTGCCTCAGTCAAGGGGCCCACCGGCAGGGCCAGATCTGCATCTTTACTTTTGACTCGATTGATCAGAAGAGCTTTATTGTTGGCTTCAATTAGTTGTTGTTGTGCCCCCCGGAGTATCTTTCGTCCACGCCGAGTTTGACCTGCTGTCAGCAACTCCTGTCCCGCCGTGTACAGCTTCTGCGCATCTTCAAGATAGGCAAGGCTGGTACTGAATTTGCCCAGTGTGAATCTATCTTCTGCGTCTGGCGAAGATGCATCGCTTGCTTGGCACCAGGTGCTCATAGGACGTGCCCCTCGTGAAGATCGCCGTGTGCTGTCGCGGCACCTTTTCAGTCGTGATGGAGCTCGACATTGACACGCTCCAACAAGCCAGAGTGGCTGTGTGCTTATCGAGCATTCGAAGGTCTGCATAGCGCTAGCTCGATTGTTGTTGCAGTGTGGTCACCGTAGGCAACAATGCACCCAATACACCGTAGTGACGCTCCTCAAACGCCCCGTAACACCTCCGGGGGGGGGGGGGCGCTGATCTGAGCTGGGCCGTCGGTCGCTGGGACGATGCTTTTGTGTGTGTTATTCTACTGATGAACTAGCGTCCAATGTAACACCATTTATTCAACAATCAGGAGCAGACCGATGCTGTACAGATGTGTAGATTCATTTGCGACACCAGCTGCAGCTGAACCTTTGCATATTTCTGAGCTGCATGTTACCAAGGTAACACGTCTCTGCAGTACAGTATTCCTTGATAGATTGGATCTCAGATACACCTTCCCAAGGATACACTAATTTGCAGAGCTTGGTACAGTGTCTGGTTCATAGGGGTATTGCATCGGATACAGTATGCAGTACAGTATTTTTTACTTCAGATTGAAATTTTAAATGTCCTGGGGGCCAACAGACAGAGTTCTGTTCTTGCGAATGCACCTAGGGAAATGGTGCCCAGCAGGACAGTGCCGGGAAGTTTGGGAGCCTACTGAGCAGTGCCTGCTGTCAGAAGGTGCAGCTTGCACATGTGCAGCTGTGGGTGACGCTGAATAAGGACCTGCAGATAAGGAGCTCAATTACTTCAGCCTGAGCTCGTTGTCAGTGTTGTGCAATCATTGAACTCATGCGTACAAGTTCAGTACATTCAGCGCTGCGAAATGCTGTTCACAAATTCTACCTACAAACTATGGAGGTGATAAAATCTCGCTCTCACAGAATCAGCTGATCTACTGCCAACTTCAGCTTGCCACACCAAACAAAAGTGTGTTAGCGAGAAGCATTTGCTCTGGAATTGCTCCTAGGCTTCTGCAGGTTCCTTCTGTCTACAACCTTGGGCAGTGCCAAAGGCTTTGCATGGTACTCATGGGCTTCCTTCAGGTCCAGCACAGGTGGCGCCCGCCTTTTCTCAGGCTCTGTATCCCAAAATCCTTCATCTTCTTCCTTGAGGTGCTGTAGGGCCCTAGGCCGTGCCCTGCTCATTGCCTTAGCCCTACCATCCTCCACCCTTGTTATCCAGTCCCCAATCTGCAGCAAAAGATACTGCCTTGCACACAGCAGCAACAAAAGAGGAAGAATGCAGCAGAGCATTTGGAGAAAGTAACTAAGTAGAGTACACAAAACACAGCTTGCAGTGTGACACCATGAGCTTTACTCCGTCGCGGATTTAAAATGGGTCAGTCTATCCTTACGTCGGGTTTTAAATCCGCGACGGAGTAAAGGCAATTGCACGCCAACAAAAGGGAATCATGATTGCACTTGAGCTTGCACCATTGTGACTGCAACTTGCTGCAGTAATTATTCATTGGTGACACAGACCGCCCAGTGTGGGGCGCTAGAAAGGGCACTCCTTTGCAGCATGCATGCGCAGTCAGTTGCTTTATAGCCACATAAAGGCATTCTGCTGGGTTCACACCTGAACCTTGCAGCAAAGGCAGCTGGGAGCAGTCCGCAGATGCTCTGACTACAAACACAAGTAAGCAGAGATACAGGGGGAGAGGATTAGCTTGACATCAAAGCAGCCAGGAGCGGCTGACCTGCTTGAAGACTGAGGTGATGAGGGGGTCATCAGGTTGGGTGCCCAGGTTCAGGGGGGGTACCACGGAGGTCTGCTCCTGTAGGCTGTAGCTGCGCAGCTCATTGGCACGTGTGTACAGCCCTTCCTTCTCCTCCAACAACGCCCAGGACTGCAACAAGCAGCAACAGCGTCAGTCTCACACATGAGATTCCACCTGTGTACCTGAATGCTGATGCTGACAAAGCTGTCAAGCATGGCCGATCTCCAGTGCACACTGAATTAACTTGTTTCAAATACGCTAAGTTAATAAAATCTTGATGCAGTTGATGGTTCCTCGTTCAGTCGTACATCAATGGCCTGGCGCCTGACATAGAAGCAAAACGCACTGTACAATGTGTAAAACGTACTAAACAATGTTTTCCGTGTGACAAATTGCATTGATCATCACAAGACTGGGTAGGAACATGCTGACAAGCTCATCACAGCAGGCTTTCTGGCTGAAGGAAACAGAGTGCGGTGTGATTGCAACACATACCGCCCACGAAACTTCGCTCTGTGGGTTGGCTTTGACTGCACACTTGAACAGCTCGCGTGCCAATTGGATGGTGCCATGCTGTGCCTCCAGCACAGCCCAGGCCTGGAACACCTGAGCCACATCCTTGCTCACTGGATCTGCCCACACGCCCTGCAGGCATCAAGCGGATTACATGCTGGCAGCCTTTTCTCATCTGAAATGGCAGCGCTGTTCGCTTCTTGCTCGGCACTGCCTCCCACCAAGAAGGACATGTGCAGATCATGCAATCAACCTGACGAAGACATGCTGTAGTGCTCACATGCCAGGAATAGTTACAGTTGTGGTGTCTGCTGCATCACATGGGATGAAAGCCGAGCAGATATTACTTGTCTTGTGTGACCTTGTTTGCAGCAACAAGTAGACATGTCGTCAGTACAGCTACCCTGTGTAAATCTAAGGGGCTCTTCCAAACCACAGACAGGTCCTGGTGCACAGCATGCAATTCTGCATGCAGTTCTGCATCTTCAGTGTGCCAGTCACTACTTGCAGGTCTCACCTCCTGAAACAGAGCTCTGGCGATCTCAATGTTGCCAGCTCGAAACTCCAGGACCCCCCAGGCCTGCCAGATGGGTATGTGCCAGGGGTCCATCTTGCTGCCTTGCTCAAGCAGCTCCCTTGCCTTTCCTGAATTGCCATTGTCCTGCTCCAGCAGCGCCCACGCCTGCGCTTGCGTGCTTATTGTCACCAGCATTGATTGATCACATATACTGTTGTCAGGTAGATGCAGTGTGCAGTCACATGCATGCTTAGCGCCTGACAGGATATCTGCTCAAATGCTGCGACTCGCATGTTCAACAGCTACTGTTAATAGCCTTTAGGTTGCAGATGAAGAATACAAAAGTATGTGCTTGGTCAGTTACCTTACTGTGATCAAATTGAGACTAATGATTGATTGAATACATAGAGTCACACAGCCTATGTAGCAAAGACATAATGCAGCATTTGTCACAAGCATACATACAAGGCACGCACAGCAATAAGTCTGCACAGTAATGCTTCAGATTGGCCCTTGTGCTACCTGTAGGATAGCTGGGTCCCTGGGATTGAGCTGATGTCCTTGCTTCAAAAGAGCCCTTGCATTCTCCAGACTGCCCTGTTGCTTCTCAAACAGCCCCCAGGAGAGGTACGTGAAGCGTGAGCGAGGGTTGGCCTCCAGGCCTCGTCTGTACAGATAGCGCACCACTGTTACATCTCCTTGACTGGCCTCCATGCCAGCCCATGCATGCCAAATGGCATGGCTCTGGGCTCCCTGCAACCCAGGGCACACAACAACTCACAAAAGAAAAAGAAAAGACTAAGACCTTTGGCGTTACATTAATGAGAAGCCCAGTATTATCCCGGGCTGCCCAGTCACAGCAGCTGACCCTGTGCTCCTGACTCCAAGACAAATCGTGCTCTTGGCAAGGAAGCACCAGTGCATAGAAGCTTTGCTTGAGACCAGTGTCCACACCCACATCCTCGTCAGCACAATAGGCCAGGCTGCCACAGGCTGAAACAGTGGCATGGGTCCCAAAACAGGTAACCACAGAGAAGATGGCTCACTAGCTGATCAGCAAAATCCGAAAGTGGGAGTGTTCAATAGGTCAAATGCATGCTAGGCAGTAGACAGTGTGACTTTGCATGCTGGCAACTGACCATGACAGTTTTGGTTCCTTCCATGAACCACTGGCGGGCCTCCTCCGTGTACTTCAGCTCTGTGGCCATGAGAGCCAACGCCTGATACAGGTATGAGTTGGGCCTTGACTTTGTGGCCTTGATGCCCTGTACACCACCCACATCTGCTGTCAGAAAAGTAAAGACTATGCCTTTTGGAGTCGATTCAATGAGAAGCCAAGTAGTATAACGGGGATTGAGAGATATTAAGGTTGTTTTAGCCCGCCCCACACATCTGCTGTCGCATCACCTGCTTGTGTCCACTGACAACTTAGCCAGAGTGTGCAGTGCACTGGAGCCTACTTCTGTGCTGGTATGCTTCAGCCAGCTTCTTTGCATGAGATATTGCGTGCATGACAAATCTGGGAGCTGACATGGCATGTTGGCAGCCCTCAGGTTTGTTGCGACTGACAGCATGCAGCTGACATACCTCAGCACAGGCATGTGCTGGCATGTCTGGTGTTGACTTCATGGTGCATGTGAGCATTGCTTGTCCTCATGCATACATGACCAGCTGAGTGGTACAGCTTGCCTGGGTATGTATACAGCTGCTAAGCCAGTGAGACCAGAGTCTCAAACGTGGTGGCATACCTTCATCCACAAATCCCGTGCCTTCCTGAAATTGCCTTGCCGCTTTTCTAGCAAACCCCATCCATGCCAAGAGGCTGCGTGCTCATTGTTGGCCACCAGCGCAGCATCATAGAGCTGCAAGCACGAGCAGGCAGTTGTAAGTATGCTTGTCAAGGTCATGGTATGCATTGTCATACAGGCATGGACACCATCAGATGTACAGGGCTTACTCACTGCTTGCCACCAGTGATCAAATTTGCAACACGGTGTGACTCCTCTTTGCTGTTCAAAGCTGCGACATATCGTTGATCTATAATGCGCAGTAGTGTACTACAAATAATACTGCCAGACTGAACACATCCAGTGCAGTCAATGGCATTCTGAGCTATGTGACATTTTGAGCTATGTGGTAACACTGAAAGCCTGATATGGTTGCAAAGGCAGCTTGAATGAGCAATCAGTAGATGCCTGCATGAACAGCATAGAAACCTGTGCACACCTTGCGTGCTTGGCCCACATTGTTCTGGTTTGATTCCAAGTAAGCCCATGCCTGCCAGATGTACTCGTTCAGGCCACCTGCATGCACCACAGCAGAGCCGTTCTCATAAAAGCAGTGCAGGCTCAAGGACAGTGCAAGTCATGCCGCATCTGCTTATTGAACATCAGAACATCTTATCATATGACTATAGGAGACAGCATCACATCTTGACATCTGTATGTACCTGTGGCTGCTGCACCGTCATCATAAAGTTTGCGGGCTTCTTCAAATCGCTTCTGCTGCACCAACAACTTGCCAAGTCCAACATATGCCCTGCCATCTGTAGGATCCATTGCTAACACCCGCCGCAAGGTGGACTCACACTCTTTCTGACGCCGTGTTTTCTCCTTGTTGCTGCTGGCCCGAAAAGCCGCATTGCGGGACAGCCTTGCACGGTACTGCAGATCAGGAGAGACAAGGCTTGTTGAACAGAATACAGTAGCAGTATCTGGCACAGCATTGCCAGTCACCGCTGAGCGTTACGTACCAGGAGAAGGTCTCTGTTGATCTTGAGGGGTTTTTTTGACGCAGTCTGTGACACCGGAGCAAAGAAACCGCTGTCCCAGGATTTATTCTGATCTTGTGAACTTTGTGCAGGAGCTGCAAGTTCGTCCCAGTCACCCTCCCAGTCAAGGGAGGCCACTGCTGCTGGGGTTGTTTCAGGACGGTACTGCTGATACCGATTTTCATTTGAGGCAGGCTGCTGCATATTGCTTCGTGCAGAGCGTTTGTGGCCAGCACCTCGAATGGTGGCGCAGGTACAAGACGGTGTTGTTCTACCACTAAAACACGCGGGTCCTGTGTCTGGACAGACCCCCCACAGTGCGAGGGCCCTCATGACAAGGCCTGTCCAAGGCACAGCTAAATGAGGACCGACGTTATGTGTGAACGTTTCAACGGTGACGCTGGCGTGAGTTGCCTCGTCCGGAACGCGAACGACTTTCCGAAGGAAGGGGTTGTTGATGTATGCGCCTCAACGCCTTTTCAGATTGCTCGTTGGCAAATGACAACAGTCCTTGTAAGCCAAGAAAGATCTTATTCATCTCCCCAACTGGTTTCGGAGCACGCGCGCAGGTTCTGAGTTCTAAATTGGCTTATCCCGTCACTGTTGCAGGCCAGTTCTTTGCTCGGACCCATCTCTGCAAGTGCCGCTTGACAACGCAACTACTTAGCGCCATGAGCGTCTTGAACCTGCAGAGCACTGGTCGATACACAGCACACAGCAGCAAACGTGCTCCCTTCGTACCGGCACGCGGTGATCGGGCGGTCAGTCAAGCCTCTTGCTTAGTAAGGCAGAAAGCACAGCTTCGCACCAGCAACGAGGAGTTTTTGCAAAAGGTCAGCATCCACTCAGCCTGCCCGTCGTCCGCGGTGGTCCGTGCTTGGGTTTGTAACGCCAGCAGCGTTCCCCTGTGTTAGCTTGTGCAGCTGAAGGGCGCCAACTTAGCATCCGCAGGAACACAACACAGCAGCTTCTGGCTATTCTGACTGTGACTGCACTCTCAGGTGGCTGGATGCAGAGTAAGCAGAACAAGCTGCAGGGCCAGTGCTACTCGCACTGTGGTCAGCATGGCTGCTGGGGACTCCAAGAAAATCCTGATGCTGGGTGAATCTGCCTGCAGAATTTGAGTTACCTATTGCTTGTATGTTTGGCAGTTCCTCACTGCCTCATTGTTCAGGTGGCACAAGGTTCATTGGAGTTTACTTGGCAAGGCAGCTTGTAGAGGCAGGTCATGAGGTCACTTTGCTGACTCGTGGCAAAAAGCCAGTCACATTCCAGATCCCAGATGACACAGACCAGGGCTTTGAGCAATACAAGTCAGCTGTCAAGCACATTGCTGCAGACCGCACAGATGCCGATGCATTGAAGCAGCAGCTGTCGGGAGCTGGTTTCCAAGGTGACCACAAGTATCATGACACCTTCATTTTGCCAACATGTTTTTCAGGACATAATAAGTTGAACCATACAGGACGTAGTAGGTTGAACCTCAGCATTGCATCGCATAGGATCTGGGCAGTCAGGGTCAGAATCCCTGGCATTTCCCGCCTTTTAATTTTGTCAGGAAGTCAGATATGATGAAAGGTGTAGGAAGTTAAGACGTTTTTGCCATTTGCATTATCATGTTATGAGGTCCAACATGATGTATTGCTGGAGCATCCTGACAATGTCTTGGCTTCAAATGACATGCTGCTGCACCCATGGCAATTTGGCTCACCTGCAATCACTGATGATCATTCTTGTTTTCTGGTCGCTGAAGCATCTTGCTGTTGTAATGCTGCAGTGGTGTATGACATGAACGGCAGAGAAGCAAAAGACGTAGAGCCTGTCTTGGCAGCTGTTGGTGACGTGGAGCAGTACATCTTCTGTTCGTCAGCTGGTGTATATCTGAAGTCGGACCAAATGCCCCACAGAGAAGAAGACTCAACAGATCCCAAGAGCAGGCACAAGGTAAACACACACAAATTTTCCCATCAGCGAGCAAAACTAGACTACAAGGAATTTGGAGTGCTGCTGGTGTCAACCCAGCTCATGCCACTGAGCATGGACCTGCACTATTGCTCACACTTCCTGCTTGTTGTTACGTGTTGATCTGGTACTGTGGGCTTCTCCTGCAGTAACTGGACATCAGCCCATGCGCAACAGAGCACAGCATGATCCCTCAAGCTTGCACAATCAAGCAGACCGGTGCATGCTGCAGGGCAAGCTGGATACTGAGAAGCTGCTGACAGACAAGGGCATTAACTTCACCAGTGTGCGCCCTGTCTACATCTATGGGCCCCTGAACTACAACCCAGTGGAGGAGTGGTTCTTCCACCGCATCAAGGCTGGTCGCCCCATCCCTGTGCCCAACAGTGGCCAACAGGTGAGTGATTTTCATTTTATATTTCAGTCTGGGGTGTGGAGCCAGTTGTGACTCATCAGACATCCTGGCTTGAAAGCACAGGTGAGTCTGTTTGCAATGTGTACATAAGTGAATGCAGCAGTGTTGCTTTACTGCCATGCGTTTCCAGGGGCCATCATGTTGAGCAGCCTGCCATTTTGAGTGTGCACAAGCACCAGCATTAGGTCAGCCTGCTGCTGAGTGAGAAAAGATCAGTGACTTTCCCTAGTCCAGAAGGAATGCACAAAGCCTTGCTTAGTCATGTGCGTGGAATAGGGTGTGCTCAATGAGCCCCCTTGATGCATGTGACAAGTGCCAAGGTGGACATGCATGTACCTGATATGGCTGGTATATCTCATATGGCTTTCTGCACCTGCAGCAGGCCAGTTTACTGCAGAGAAGAGGCCAAAAGTCTACCAGCACTCATATGTGTGCACCCATTGTCACAGCACAATGATGCAATTTAAGCACAGCTCCCAACTCCTGAGGCGGATAGTCAATACACCGTGCTCTCAGAATGTTGTTGTGAAGCTGTAGTGACCTTCTTATCAAGCACTTCATCATGCACCGTGTGCCTCAGCAACGCTGGAATCAGTTTCCATCATGCAGCGTGTCCACATGGCATTGCAGGTCACACAGCTGGGCCAGGTCAAAGACCTAGCAACAGCCTTCCACAAGATTCTCAGCAACCCCAAGGCCAAGAACCAGATCTACAACATCTCAGGAGAGCGCTTTGTGACGTTTGACGGCATTGCCAAGGCCTGCGCAAAGGCCGCTGGTGCCCCTGAGCCAGAGCTCATTCATTACAACCCTAAAGATTTTGACTTTGGCGGCAAGAAGGCGTTCCCCTTGAGAGACCAGCACTTCTTTGCGTCCATTGACAAGGTAGTTGATCTGAGCCAAATTCAGATGCCTGGTAACATTTGCCATAGCGCGGTTCCTTATGTCTTTGACATCTTTCACTTGCCTGTTATCATTTGCAACTTGGAATCAGATGCATTCCATAATAAGCCATTGGTTCAAATCAGGTCTTCACCTGTTTGTCTACGTTGTCTCAGAGCATTTGCAGCACATCTTGAGCGTTGCTCTATGTGTGTGTGATGTTGCAGGCCATGGCAGAACTGGATTGGGCGCCAGAGTATGACCTGGTCAAGGGTCTCACAGATTCATACGAAAAGGATTTTGGCAGGGGCACCTTCAGAAAAGAAGCTGACTTTACTACCGATGACATGATTCTTGAGAAGGTCAAGAGCAAGGAGCCTGCACTTGCTTAAGCCAGCACACCATCAAGTGTCGGACTTTATTTGTTGATCTGTTTCTGCACAGAGTATGCATCGTCAAGGTTGGCTTTGCACAGCGCAATTGTTGCCTCTGCAGACATGAGCACTGCGAATGGCTTGGGATTTTTGATAGTGAATCAATCGGCTGCAACAGAAGCATTTTGTGTCGCTGGCTAGAAGTACTGGTGTAGCATGAAACATGTGGTCGTGAATGGACCTCATGAGGTCTGATCTGCTGGCTATCTTAGTGCTAAGTTCACATAACCATGGATGGGCATTCTCAGGGAAAGCTGTGCAATGCTTCGCACTAAGTTTCATGTGCCTAATCAGTGTCCTAATCAAAAGTGTGACTTCAGGCATCACGTATAAGCCAGCATGTGGCCTGCATGGCGTAGCATGTTGTACTCTCTGGTTGTCAACTTACATGTACACTCTCAGCAAAACCACGGACTGTGACGACTGGTTAAAGCATGTGTCAGATCTAGCAGGATGCGCAGGACCCTGGCAGCAGGTGGCCTTGTTGCAGTTTACTCTGCCAGTGTACATGTCAGCGTGCATCCCAGGCCTGCAGATGTGTTCTTCCAGGTGTCCTGCACACTGTGTCAGTGACAGACTGTCAGCAAATTTACATTGTCATGCGTCTTTGGAAACATTCAATCCTGCTGCAAAGCTGTGAATTCAAGTTCGAACCTTACTTGCTGCAATCTTTCTTGGCTTCCTTTTGTGCCCACAATCAATCTGTGAAGCAAGCCAGGCAGCCAATGTTGCCATCCTCTGCTGACCAGACCTCTGCTGTGGACAAAGGAAGTCATATTGCAGTCTGCAGCGGCTGTGTTGACATTTCAGGAGTTGTGCTTGAACAACTTCAAGCTAGCCCAACTGCAGGTCACCTGCATGACCACTTCAAGCTGGGCTCAGCCTGCCCCAATATGCACATACCTCTGAAACTTCTGCATTTTCAGTTCACATTACCGCCACAAGGGTGACTGGTACAGTCACAGGGACCAGCAGTGCATAGAATTTATCCTGCTGAATGAGCTGCATCAGCTGATTCTCTGACAGAGGCAGAAGCTTGCACACCTGTATGTATGCAGGTTGCTTTACGTTCCATGTTGCTTTGATGGGTCATGTCTGCTGAGGGTTTTGCACAGGATAGGTCAGACGTGTTGACAAACTTACCACAAGACAAAACACAGTGCCAAACAGCAGCAGACTGGCTGCAAAAATCAGTATAAGTCTGCGGGTAGCACTGGCTGGGTCAGCAAACGCAATGCGGGGCGGCATAGTCTGCAGAACGACACGTTACCCCCAAATGACTGTGCCAAAGCCATAGGATCTGTGATGTTCGCTTTGCTTGCTCAAGAGCTCCTGCGCGACAGCGCGGGTGAAGGTGCCCTTGTGATCATCTGCATGCAGTATCTAGGAACGTGCAGCAGACCTGAAATGAGTGCGTGGAAGCGACTCTTCGCCAGTTGACCGAGACTTTCTGATCAGAGTCTTGATCTAGCTTCAACATACTAGACCAGTGCTTCAGACCCAGCCGTCCGGTACCGTATTCACTGTCGTTAGCAAACAGTATTCGGTAAGCTCCCAGATTAGAGCAAGCAGCTACGAGCAAAATTCTTTGTGGAAACGAAATTCATCTACATTTGCTGTTTCCTTGATAGAGTGGGTACAGATACACTTTCCCAAGGATACACTAATTTGCAGAGCTTGGTAAAGTGCTACATTTGCTGTTTGTGCCTTTGCCTTCAAGGAACATCTCAGCTGTGAAATTCTCTCTTTCCCCTCTTTCGTATCATGCTTTCATCAGTCAGCAGGCCACCCTCATCATGCAGCCTTTTTGGCGTGATTGGGTATTGTTGAAAATTTGGGCAGGCACATGAGGCAGGCCTAAAAACTGCCCATTGAGAGCTCATGTACATGTTGAGACACATCAGGTCAGAGGTGCCCATAGCCAATCACTGTGTGCCAAGACGCCATCCCATCACAGTTCCTATCATTCGGCCATCTCATCATGAATGGTTTGCATCATGGTGTGCATGACCATGGCTGAAGCAGCCCATAAAAGCAAATTGATCGAATTTTTTCTAGAGTTTCGACTGAAGTTCTAGGGCTACAAATGCACGTGACGACTATGTAATGCTGTAGTGCTGACTCAGCAAAAGTGGGGCAAAAGTTTGACCTGCTCGCCGAGCAACGTGTGTTTACACCTTCAACGCTGCGGAGGGCCTGAGCAGTGTATGCACCGCCCGAGACTGACACCGGACGTCGCAATCAAGTACATACGATCGCGCAACGCATATAGCAGGAACTAAATCACAGGCCGCGCTCGTTGACTCTGAAGCCTTGATTGTGAACGGCAAAGCTTCGGTTGAATCGTTGGACAGTGCAAGCTTTGCACTTCCTCGAGGGAGTTTTCGATTATCTGAGATGGCCGACAGTGAGATCGCAGATCGTCGCATCGTGCAGCTTCGGAAACACCTACTTTCAGCTCCTCAAGTACAGCAGTCCACACAGCTCGAGGCGGCTCCTTGTGCTGTCAATAGATCTTTGCCTAGGTTCGATGCCACTTTTATGGAACATTACCTGGACACAGATCGTGGGCTGAAGGAAGAAGTTTATGACTTGTTCAAGCAGCACCCTGAGCTGCTGTATGCAGTGGAGGAAGGGATGACCAAAGGTAGACCTTTTGAGAACAACATGTGCAACATGTTGCTGTATAATTGACCCTCTGAGACAACATACTATCTGCAGAACAACATCGTGAGTTTGTCCGCAAGCAGCTGCGAGTGATTCTCAGCAGTGGCTACAGTCCAATGAGTTTCTTCATGAAGGATTACAAGAAGTACTTCTACATGGCAGAGCTACTGGCGCTCGTTGACTTGTCCTTGGTAAGCGTGTGCACAAACATGCAGCATGTTCACCACCTATATGGGACAAGTGTTTTTGACGCATGATTTTGCTGTGTCCAGACTGTCAAGATGGGAGTGCAATACAGTCTGTGGGGAGGCAGTGTCATGAACTTGGGCACTGAGCGGCACAAAAAGCAATACTTTGACGCAATAGACAAATTCAAGATCCCAGGTGATTGACATACTACACACAAAATCACAGCTTCATCAACTATTATGCATCTTAAGAGCTGATTGTTCACAGTGTGGATGTGTCAGATGACTGACGACGCCTTGCCATTGCAGGCTGCTTTTGTATGACAGAGCTTGGCCATGGTAGCAATGTGGCAGCTCTACAGACAGAGTGCGTGCTTGACACCACCACAGACGAGTGGATAGTGAACACTCCCGATGACAGTGCTATCAAATGGTATGCCTTGTGCTCTCTGAGTCTAATCCGAACAGCACCATGAGTCTGCTCCAGGAAGATGTTCTATATGTGTTGCGTCATCTAGTCTGTACATACATTGCAAGCTGCAACATCTGCATCCCAAGCACGCATTTGTCACCTGTCAAAGGAGCCACCAGCAGCAGCTGAGCACGCCAATCCCATAGCACTGCATCCAGTTCAAGTGCGATGAGCAGATTGTAACAGAACCAGTGTTGATAGAGAGGCTGTAGCTTACTTTCTTGCTGAGCGCACCACACCAACACACTGCAGGTGGATCGGTAATGCAGCCGAGGATGGCAAGATGGGGACTGTGTTTGCACGGCTGAAGGTGCCCGCACCTGATGGCAGCGGCGCCCTTGACGACCATGGTGTGCACGCCTTCATTGTGCCTCTCAGGGATGAAGAGAGCCAGTGCTTCCCTGGTGTTGAGATCAAGGACTGTGGCTACAAGGTAAAGATAAGGCTAGTCCATGCAGTTCTTGTACCAGCGTGCATGCTTGCTACCACGTGTAGCACAGTCAGCACCAGGCTGCCCTAACCCTGCTGTATTCTTGTGTTGGTATATGTCATGTGCATGTGTAGTGCTCTGTCAAATCTGAGACCAGACTAAATTAGGTGCGTGAGTAGGACAATAAGATGCCCTTGAGTTGCAGTGTGATCACAGCTTTACATGGTCTTCATCGACAGCCACAGTATTTCAACCAGCCGAAAGGCACGTGTCTTTTTGCACATGTTTGTACGATTCTTGAACTTGACAGGCGCTTGCACCTGCAGGTGGGGCTGCAAGGAGTAGACAATGGGGCCATGCGCTTTACCAACGTACGCATCCCTAGAGACAACCTGCTGGATAGGTTTGCTACTGTGGACAGGGGCGGCAAGTACAGCAGCCCCTACTCTCCCAGCAGGCGCTTTGCTGCCACCCTAGGAGAACTGACAGGGGGTCGGGTGGGCCTCACATGTGGTTCTCTGGGGGTCCTCAAGGTGTGCTGACGTCTGGCATGAACGCCCCATGGACACATTCGAAAGGCACTGCACGGCAGGCACTCAAGGCTTCAAAGGGTCGCACAGATGTCCACCATATGGGTTGATGAGCCTGCTGCCATGTCTACTACCTGCGCAGTGGAGCATAGCAATTGTTCTGCTGACTGTCGTTCCATGATGTCATTGCTTCATCTCATTACTCCATCAGCTGACAAGTACCTCCATAAATGCTTTGTTAGAGTCCCATCAAGCAGCAGCTGCTTTTGCTGGCAGCTGCATCAATCCTACTTGCTGCAGGCAGCAGAAAGCATCGCCATATGACCTGGTGCTCAGCAATAGCCTGCCCACCAGCCTAATCAATTCCCCTGCAGGGAGCAGTGACAACCTCAATGACATGTGGTACTCAAAAGCAGCACTTGCTCACCAGCATGGTCTGTTGTCTCGCAGAGAGCAGTGACAATGACACTTAGGCACACTGCTGAAAGGCACGATTGCCTGTTTGATAGCATTGTCTATTGACTTGCAGGGAGCAGTGACAATCACAGTACGGTATGGCGCCCAAAGGCAGCAGTTTGGGCCGGCGGAGGGGCGGGAGGTGGCTGTGCTAGACTACACCAGCCAGCAGCTGAAGCTGATGCCCATGCTGGCCACCTGCTACGCCCTCCACTTCACTGCCGCCTTCCTGGTGGAGCAGTACACCCAGGCCAAGCGCACCAAGGAGGAGGAGCTGGTGGCTGATGTCCACTCCCTCTCCGCTGGTCAGTTCATCAAGTTTTCAGCATGCTCTTTGCAATCCCGAAACGTCTATTTTGATTCAGAAACGTCATCCCTTCATTGGAAATCTAGACTCAGAAACGCCTGGGGACAGTAAAAACGCGTCTTAGGTCATTGACTTCGGTGGCTGCCAGCATTAATGTGCTTGCTTAGCTGCTTGCATGCGAGGCTGGACTTATGTGTTGGTGATTTTGTCTTGGCATCTGCAAGCATAGAGTACAAATGAGTACTCTATCATGGAGAGTCCTATGTGTTCAAGATTGAGGCTGGATCAGAGAGCATGGCGTGTGACTGACCATGTTACTTGGGCACATTTGGTGAAGCCTTGCAGCCAGGCAGATCATACAGCAGAGAAGTGGCAGCTGTCCTGATCTGTACACATCTGGTGCTGCATGCCACCTTGTGAAAGAGACACTGCGTCTGAATGCGCAAGCACAGCTGTCAATCAGGACAGCCATGCAAAATACATGCTGGCCATGCAGGCTTGAAGGCATATACCACCCAGTACACAGCGCAGGCGCTGTCCATTTGCCGTGAGTGTTGTGGAGGGCATGGCTATGCTGCCGTGAACAGGTTTGGAGCCCTGCGTAGCGACCATGACATCTTCCAGACCTTTGAGGGAGACAACACTGTTCTGCTGCAGCAGGTATGCCCAGCAATTTGTCAGCACTGTACTACATGACGCAGCTTTGTGCATTGCATCTTGGTGACAGGTGTGTGTGGCATGTGGTGCACAGCCCACCTGAGAACCACACCATGTCATCATGTGACACAACATTGCTGCATCTTGCACTGACATCTCACTGACATTTCATCTATCAGTCTTCGTCTCCACACGGCTGCAGCTTGTGCTTTACATTTCTGCCGCCAAGTCTGCCACATCAACTTTGGCAGGTTTGCATGAGTTTTGCTGGTGACATGCAAAATTCAAATGCATGTTCAGAGCCTTTGAGAGTGTGCAGACATGGCCTGCATGAAAATTGCTTCATTGCAACCCAGGTAGCAGCCATGCTGCTGAAGAGGTATAAGGAGAAGTTCAGTGGGAACCCCCTGGGGGCCACCTGGGGGTACCTGAGGCAGATGGCGAGGGACTCCCTGCCCCCCAACCCCCTCGTGTCACATGACACTCAGCCCTCCCACCTCAGAGACCCTGCCTTCCTTGTCAAGACCCTTAGGTATGAGCTTATGACCCTGGGGCATGAGCTTGTGACCCTGACTCTAGTGAACCCCCTCAAGCTGCTGTCGACAAAGCTGAGTCAGTACATAGCATTCCTATGCTGTGCTATGATCTGCTGGCAGAGCTTTTACAGAGCTGCTCACTCAGTATCCAGAGATACGCCCTCCAGTGCTGCAGCACCTCGTGCATGACCACCCGACATAATGAGACTAGCTTCCATGCAAATTTGGCAAATGAAATTCAATCAGATCTACTCTACAGTGCAGAAGGCCAGTTTGTCAGGTGCTGGGCCTTCTGTGTTATACAACTGGTATCTTTGCTGTGCTCCTCACATACAGCATGACTGTCTGGCCAAGCATAGGGCTGCAGCTCAGATGCGTGAGCTCATGTGAAAGGAACCGTTGTTTCAGCTTCATACTGTATTCAGCTGGCAGTGATGTTGCTGACAAAATGTTGCATAGATGCTGCACAGACAGCTTGCAATGTATTACTGCAGCACACCATGCGGACATGCAAGCCTCGCTGACTGACTTTGCATATCCTTGCAGGTTCAATCTGTTGTTCATACTACTTTTTTTTTGAGATTGATGAAGGAAGAAGACCTCTACTCAGTTTGCTGTACACAGTGGCAGTGCAATTGCACAAGCATGCATGCAAGCTCTGCTCACATTGAGCTGCAAAGTACATTGCAATGGCAGGTACTGAGTAGCCAGGCTGCTGTAGACCGTGACAGTGCAGTTGGGCATAGGCTTTTTCCCTTGTAACAATGAGCTGACCAGTGTGTGCAAATGCAGGTATCGCACAGCCAGGCTGCTGCACACAGTGGCCATGCGGCTGCGCAAGCATACACGCAAGCTGGGGGCCTTCCAGGCCTGGAACAAGTGCCTGAACCACCTGCTGGAGCTGGCCAGGGCACACGTGGAGGCTGTCATGCTCACCAACATCCTAGAGGGCGCCAACAAGTGCGAGGATCTGGATGCACGCAAGTCCATCAAGGTGCGCCTGCTGTCCTTGAAGTTTTGGAGTCTGTTGCAGTGCTTTTGCCTGCTCAGTTCAGTTGGTATGGTCAAATGCAAATGCAAAGTTTGAACACATTTGATGCAGAGATATTAGTGGTGTTCAATTTGCGAGTATTGTTTTAGTCAGTTCACTGGTGACTGGCATGGTTCTACGTGCTAGCTATGCAGGAGTTCAGCCACTGTAAGAATGGCAGCAAGAAAGTCCGTGCTGGATACCATGCTAGACTTTGTTGTTGTCATTCTCACAGTAGCTGTATTCCTGCATAGCTAGCACGTGGAATCATGGCAGTCATGATGTGTGCTGACTTGATCATCAGGTGCATGTCTAGACTTCAGCTCAGAACTCCTGGCTGCTATAAGGCGCTTTTCCTGAATTCAATACCATGCCACATTTTGCCCAGCTCTGCTTGAAACTAAGCACCTCTGCTGCCAAGTGATCTGCCAAGTAAGCCGAGCTGTACATGCTGACATGTCTTTTCAGCTCAAGCTGAGCAAGTACAGCTCAACTTCACATCCCACTGTAAGAATCAGGCTTCACATCAGAAGCAACGCCTTGTCCTTCCATTTGGCGGCTGTGGTTTCTTTTGTTGCATGTATGTAGCTCTCCCGCCCAAGGGAAAAATAGGAAGAAGAGAACACAAGGATCACCTGACACAGTCCAATGTATGCTTATTGCTGTGCAGGCCATGGCAGACCTGTTTGCGCTGCAGCGCATCCAGCAGGACATCCTGTTCCGCAATGATGACTACGTGGCGCCTGAGAAGGCCAAAGCTATCAAGAGAATGATCGAGAAGCTGTGCAGTGAGCTCAGGGGGGTGTGCTGCCCTCTGGTGGATGCCTTTGCCATCCCAGACTTCATCCTCAGGGCACCCATTGGCCTTTCTACTGCTGCCAAGGACCCATATGCTGCCTACCTTCAGTCTATTGGCTGGGACTGAGCTATATGCTGGGTTGCTTAGTTGCCTTGTCCATGGCTGCTAAACATCCCTTGGAGCACTGCATAGGTGCGGTTTGTTGGCAGAGAGACTCAGCCATATGCCCTGATAAGATGGAGTCTGGTTTGCTACAATGCTGTAATCTGCTTGGCATTAGGCCAAACATGTGATGTGTGAGTGAATGTGCAATGTCCTTGATAGCGTTGGAAGCTTTCTAGCAAGGGGTCTTGATGTTGCTAGGGATGTGCTGTGTATGGGCACAGTCGGTAGGTTGCTTGTTGCAAAGCAGATGGATGTTTTCTCAGAATTTTTTTCCAGTGTCCCGTAGATGTCCTTAGCCTGCAGGTCAGATGCTTGTAGTTCAGAAAGCCATTCGTTAGGTCACGTGTACTGCCAAATTGTACGTTGTCAGGCTCCTAGGGTAGGTGTTTTCAGGCTGTCTGGTTTCTATCAGTTCACATTCAGATATGGCACTGCTAATGTCAGAGTTGTGTGTAAGGCATTGTCAAGCTGTTGTGACAATACCCAGTGCGCGAGTATTTGACAGTATGCATTCAGACCATCAATCAGAGCTCCTCCTTAGCACTCAGTACATAGCAACTGCAACAGGCCACACGACTTATCATCTGGTGACCATGCAGCCTACCTGTATTCCCAGATTTGATCCGAGGCGTTGCTGATAGACGCTGGCTGAGACAGGCCACATTGACCAGCCTTACACAGCACCTGCATATCACACAGTACCTGCATCACTGTGCGTTCATACCTGCATTTAACAGTGTCATCCTAAGACCAGCAGCAACAGTGTTGGAAGCCGCATCAGCACTAGCAGCATCAAGGCTTCTGCCAGAGGGTGCAGGCTGCCAATTGCATCTCCAGAAGCTGAAGCTGCAACCAGCAATTGGCTGGTGCTGACCTCAGCGCCTCCTCTTTGCTTATGAGGCTGCTTTCTTGAGCTGTTGTTTCACCAGCACAATCTTGCATGCATGCTACGTTTGATTGTTGTGCACCTTCCACAGTGTTGTGCTGACTACACGCACACTCTGTTCCATGTTTAAATGCATAAGGCGTCATTGCTGCATGGCCTGATCGTAGTGTCCACTCTCATGTGCTCTACCAAGAATTATCACCAGTTGTTGCAAAGCAATGCCCAGGGCTGTGCCCTTTAGTTTACTTTTGCTCTGGAGAGCAGTGCAGGTGGCTGTTGCACTATCACACTGGGATGTCTCGTGTGAATCACCGCACACAAGCAGCCAATCACAAGCTTTTGTGTGCTTTGGTCCTGGACTTGGTTTCTGTCTCTGCCTGCAAGATGCTTTAACTGATCCAATGTACTCCACAAACCTAACGGTCTCTCTGGTCTTTCAAGTATGTCCACATGATTGTCCTCGTGCATCAGGTACCCATGCTGTCTGCCTGGGCAAATGACTGGCAGTGCCTTCAGCCATGAGACCTGGACTCAGGCTTAGCTTGTGAAGCAGCTATCAGCACTCAATCAATCAAATGACACCAGCTCACTCTGAAATGCATGCCCAAGCAGCATGCAGAGGGAGAGTGGAATGCTTAAAAGTCTGATCAGCAAGTCCCGTTTTGGGAATCCTCTTACTATTGATTCGCACAGCGGAACAACACCGAAGTGACATGACGACAAGGCCATGTGAACACACATTTCCCCACGATTGGCTGCCTGGCTGCACATGGGTTTCCACGTGCGTCATCACAATTACGGAATTCCGTTCAAGAGAGAATAATTTGCGACCCTGTGATAGATGCCATCGTTTATTCATGACACAGAAACTTTCACCCTTCGTCTCGGCCGAGGTCGCTCACAACAGAGCGGCTTGACCTGAGACTCTTTGGCTCAGATCGTAGTGTGGTGGTCTGCAAAAAGGGCCTGTCTGTTGGTCAGCTTTATAATTATGAGGCAAGCCATGCCGTCGTACTTTGTATTGCTCGCCTTACTGGCAGCAAGCGCTGCCTGGGCTGCGCCCAGCTTGTCCACGCAGGCACCTATTTCAGCGCCCACCGGCAGCCCGACCTCTGCGCCGGCAGCGTCGATCGTGACCATGACCGTCAATACTACGACGATCACGAACCGCACCCCGGTGCAGCTGAATATCAGCCGCGTCGATGGACCCACAGACGCTGGTTAGTTTTGACACGAACTGTATGTGTGCGAGCTGCAACTGCGTGCGAGCGTTCTTGTGCACTGCTGACGTGTAGACGCTTGACCTGACCGGACCTGACCGTGTTGATCAACCTGCAACTGTCATCTGCAGATGTCGTGGCACTGTACTACGCTACTGGCAACCCAGATCTAAGTAGACCCCTGAAGTACATGTGGGCTGTCGATAGCTCTACCAACTACCTCACCACAGGCAGCGGAACCCTCAAGTAAGCCCTCGACTTATATATCCCCCCTGAACGGGAGAGGACGGCTGCAGTGGATCTCTGAGATAATTGCACTTGCAGCAATGCCTTGACAGAGTCTCATCAAGTCGAAGGTCTCACCAAGACTCAGTGGGGATTTGTTGTGTTGCAGCTGGAACATCCTCAACCAGCGCCACAACATGTCCTTCTACTTCTTCAGCAATGTTTCAATGTCAAACCCCTTCAGCAGCACAACATATGTGGGCAGAAGCACTCAGAACCTGACTGTGGCAAACCCCGACATGCCTCTACATGGTCATCTGGCCCTGACATCTGTTCCCACGTAAGTCACACCCCTCAGTAGCCACTTGTATGCACCTTCTGCGGCATCAGCGGTGTTCCTGCAAGCTATCGTGCAACAGCTTCCATAGCACTGTAAAGCATCATGCATCATAACTGCTTGGCAGCTGACAAAGTGCCTACCACGATGCAGCCAAATGATGGTGGAATGGACAACAGCAGATGTGACAACACCTGTGGTCATGTACGGCACAACCAATGGGTCTCTGACCACAATGGTGTCTGCCACCACCAAGACATACAATGCATCAAGCATGTGTGGCTCTCCTGCCAACTCCACAGGCTACATTGACCCCGGCATGCTGCATAGCGCCCTCCTCAGCACTCTGTCCTACAACACCAGATACTACTACCAGTACGGAGACATGGTCAGTTACTCAAAGTTGCCTTGAAATGCTATGCAGATGCAAGGTTCTCACACCTCACAGATCTGCATGGATTAAAGTTGCAAGTGCGCCATGCATCAGTGCTGTCATGATTTTGTACGAGAACATCAACTGCCTGTGGCAAGCTGGTAGCATGCTGCAGATGTGTGCTGCACAAATCATATGCCAGAATGCTTGGTTGACAGCTGATCTGCTTTCTGCCTTATATCTTGGTATTACCCTTTGCAATTCTGCATCTTTCCTGTTTGCTACTACTCTGAAACTTGTTTAATGTTCGTAGTGGAGACTTCAGCCACCAGTAGCCTTGCCTTGCAGTTGCGCATGCTCAAGCAATGTGCCTCTCTTCTTGGCTATGCCGCAACTGCTGTATCTGGGCTGACTGCTACCCGCTGTGGATTCACGAGGAGCAGCTGACAGTAGCTGCCATGAACTCATCTGACCTGAGTGCTGTACACTGCAGAGTCTGGGAGTGAGCTCAGTGTACAGTTTCCTGACAGTAGCTGCCATTAACTCATCTGAGTTGAGTGCTGTACACTGCAGAGTCTGGGCATGAGCTCAGTGTACAGTTTTCTGACAGGCCCCCCAGTGGGGGCATCCTCTACTGTGCATTTCCTGATGATGGCAGACTTGGGTCACACCACACTGGACAGCGCAGACGAGTATGACTACGACATTGCCGGAGACATGCTCAACTACTCCCCTGAAGGCAGCCCAGAAAGGGTGGGTGGCCTTAGACTTCTCATGCTTTTGATTTCATGCTTTGATCTCATGCTGTGGTGCATGTGTGTAAAGTACTTTGGATTTCGAAGTTTATGTGGGTTGTCAACAGTAGTGGACCTGTCTCCATTTGACATCTTGTTGCTCTTCTGGTTGTGAAGACAGTAGTCCATCTTGCTGGCATCAGGACTACTGTTTGATGTTCATAGCTCAATTGCCACATGCTGTGTCATGTTGCCTTCTTGATGTGGGGTGACAAGCTCAAGCCAGGGTCCTGCATTGGCAAATGCTCTGCATCCAATGCAGCCCTAACTGGCAGCATGCCGACGCTAGTTCCTGCTGGCCGTGTCCCAGGACATTGTTTGTCCAGCTTTTGTTGCTGCCCCATGTGTGACTAACTTCACGTTGCTGGAGAACCATGATGTGGTCATGGCACTTTCAGTTCAGTTTTGACTGCTATGGGTGCCATGCAAACACAACGCAACAGCCAGACAAGTTTTCCACAGCGTGGCCATTTCTTGTATACCTGCCAGCTGAGAGCATACACTGACACAAAGCTGGTGCATGTGGCAGGCGGATCAGACCATTCAGCAGATCATCAATGACAACGAGTACCAGCAGGGCGCCTCCCGAGGGACAGTGAATGCCATGGCTGCAGACACCACCCAGAACTGGACTCTTACCTTCCTCAATGGAGATGTCAGCTATGCCAGGTTAGCATTGTCACAAACTACCTGTTGCAGCACTGTTACAACTCACAAGCCAGTAGACTTCAACAAGGTAATTGATGAGAGCTGAGTCTGAGTCTGCGAAGTGACCCAGACGCCTTGTATGCATCTCACCTTCTGGCTTTTCTTCAACTGATGCCTACATGCCAAATCCTTTTCTTTGTGTTTGTGAGATGAACAGCAGCTGTGACGCCTGGTGGCAGTGTGCCTGACTGCATTAAAACTGCTGACAGGGCCGTTACTGGGTTTGACACTGCTCTGATTCACACTACAGCAAACCTTGCAAAGGCTCTGCTGCCATGTGTTGACGGCAAGCTTTGCTCAGAGATGTACACCAATTACATGGTTTGCTGGGTCAACAAATGAGCGCATGAGGAGTCTCACACCTACCCACCTCCAACCTGCTGAGGCTTGTGCTCATGTGTGATATTGCTGAAGGGCTGATGCCGCGTGTGCGTTTGTGATGCAATGGTGTGGCAATGCAGAGGTGAGGAGACAATGTGGGATGTGTTCATGGACCAGTTTGAGGTGCTGGCCACAAAGGCTCCTGTCATGTTGGTAGCAGGCAACCACGAGCGTGACTTCCCCAGCTCTGGAGACCGCTACAACACTGCTGAGGACTCTGGTAAGCTGACTAATCCACTCTCCAGCAGCAAATTGATTGAGTAGCCAGCAGCAAACTGAATGAGTGGCCAGCAACAAACTGAATGAGTGGCCAGCAACAAACTGAATGAGTAGCCAGCAGCAGACTGAATGAGTAGCCAGCAGCATGCATTGTGCAGCTTGCCTGGGCAGGCCGGTATAACACTTGGCCTCCCATCACATTGACGTCAAATGTTATAGTCGCTTCTTTCCATTTCCTCTCTTGTGCAGCTTGACTTCAATTCTGAATGCATCTGACTTCCTCACCACTGTGATGAGCACTTCGCATTGAAGGCCTGTGCATGTGACAGGTGGGGAGTGCGGTGTGCCCTTCTATCAGCGCTTCAACATGCCCTACAACACCAGCATGCCCTATGTGGATGACCAGGGCACCACCAGGACGCCCTCTTGGTACTCCTTCAACCACGGCCCCATCCACTTCCTGGGCTACACCACTGAGCTGGACTTCTCCCCTGGTTCCCCCCAATACTTGTACGCCCCCCTCCTCTCCTTTGGTGCTGTGCTGTGCTGTGCTGTGCTGTGCTGTGCTGTGCTGTGCTGTGCTGTGCTGTGCTGTGCTGTGCTGTGCTGTGCTGTGCTGTGCTGTGCTGTGCTTTTGAGCCTCAACAACACAGAGTAGGCCTGTTTGGCCTGTTTCGGAACATATGTAGATCAGCAGCTGTTGCTCATGCTAGACGGCCAAGGTACGTTTTGCAGTGTCTGCCAAATCTGGCACTGCACCCAGAGACCAGTAAGCAGTCATCCTGAAAGGTTGTTGGCTGTGTTGGCAGGTTCATCACAACCGACCTGGCAGCTGTGAACCGCAGCGTCACTCCCTGGGTTGTGGTGAATGGTCACAGGCCCATCTACACCACCTCAACCAGTGGAGGCACCATCACCTCTGTCACTCAGGTGGCTGAGGATCTCAGGGATGCTCTTGAGCAGGTCTTCTATAAATACCAGGTGAGTTTGCCCTGTTGCAGTTGAGGTGACTCTGCCTGTTTCCTGGAGGCATTGTCATTAACTGACTGCCTGCCTTTTCATCAGTGCTATTGAGCCCAAGCATCTGCACTTCATGCCTCTGATGAGACCCCTGTGGGTTGTCTCTGCTGATGTTTCAGCAGAGGCATCATGTGCCTGCTTGAGGCCAAAGACCGTGTCAGCCCAGAGGGTAGGCAAACGATTGCATTTTTTTTGTTGTAGCAGCCATGTGTGTCAGAAGCTACTCATGCTTACCACGCCCACAAGGCAATGATCATGATCTTGATTTCACGTGGCTTTTCTTGTGCAAAGTCTCTGGCAGTTTGGCGAGAGGCTCAGCGTACAAGCTGCCAGCAGGCGTCCAAGCACCGCGTGGTGCATCCCCAAAAGAGCAATGTCCAGCTGTCAGCTGAAGCCATGCTGCTCTGCAGACACCAAAACAGCTTCTGAGTGACTACGAGCCTTGCTGATTACATTGACCTCAGTGTCTGTACACTTCAGGCAGATGGGACATTTCACAGCTCAAGTTTGTATCTTTAACCTGCAGGTTGATGTGACCTTCCACGGTCACGACCACATCTATGAAAGGACCTGTCCTGTGTACAAGAAGATCTGCCAGGACACCAACTCTGACGGATCAGCAGGCGGGCCCATGCATGTTGTTGTTGGCAATGCTGGGTATGAGCTGTCCTGGTTTGCCAACCCCACTCCTCCCAACTACTGGGACAAGATTGTGCTGGAGCATGGCTACTCAAGATGCACAGCCAACATGACTTCTCTGTCTTGTGAGGTAGGTCTGCCAGCCACTCACATGCACAACAACACTTGAGTCCTGAGCTTCTCACGGCGTACATGATGCACAGCTAACATGTGGCTGTACTACATTGTGAGGCTGATCTGCCATCCACTGACACTTGTACAGACATGCACAGCAAAATGCATTTTCCCATTGGTGTTGAGGGTCTCCATCACCCACTTTGTCTGCCTTTGTGGATTTTGTAAGGTACAGTGTGGAGATTAAGCAGTCCATAGGATTTCCGTTTACGGAGGAAGCCAGATCTCTGCAGCAGTGCCTGCTGACAAGCCAAAGGCACATTCAAAACCCAGTTCAGCATGTCCACTGTGAAGCCCTTGCTAGCAGCTGCTGCTGATGCTGCTTGCTCCTTCTCAGCCACTGCTCTTGCTTGGGTTACTCCAAAGTGTCAGTCCAGAGTGTCAGTATGGATGAATTATAAGAAACTCAAGGGGAACAGTATCATCTAAATCATGCAACAAGGAAGAGTGCTGCTGCTGACATGCAGGCCATCAGCAGTGTGACAGGCATTGAAATG
>JAABUP010000910.1_pt1 | contig 63381 bp, 99 predicted proteins | sample 5559201 | NCBI WGS metagenome assembly JAABUP01 (sample SAMN10711887, study PRJNA513373) | rock metagenome | isolation source: Antarctica rocks | place: Antarctica
TCGGTCCTTCTCGTTTCGAGTTCAATGGTGTTTCGTCGTCGGCGAGGGGAAGCGTAGCGAGGACAATAGAGGCGAGCAGAGATAATAGGCGTTTGAATACTGACAGTGATAGCCTCGTTTCGTAGTACAATGAACAAGGTTGCACCCCGTTTCAGAGTACAATGCCGGAGATACGCACTGGTTGCTTATTGTCGGCGATGTTCGTCGATATTATCCGAGCTTCAATTCACGATCGTGACAGTGTCCCAGTCCCAGTCCAAGTCCACTCGCATTGGGTCACAGCCCCAATACCTCCAGTGACAAGTCAGAGACATTCCGTGTTCCAGTCTTGGTCGGTTGCAACCCCCTTGGTTCCTGATCTGTGACAGTCATCAGATCTCTGATTGGCAAAACTCATTCGGCCAAATCTCCAGTTGTCCTTGTCCTTGTTTTTGCTCAGGAGAGCCTTGGTAAGAGCTGAATGACTGCTGTCAGCAGACATGGTCAAATGTTGTAAACGGGCTGAGCAAACGGGGAAGTACTGTTTTATTTATAATGAAGGCAATAATATGGATGCCAATGAAAGACATATAATGGGTAAAAAAACGGCTTGTCTCAGGCTGACCATCCTTTGTTGATTCGACACAGCTTCTTGGACACAGCTTCTCTGTGAGTCAACAAGAGAGAGCTAGAAGCTGCTATCATCATGCACAACTTGGCAGTACAGCCTGTTCTGAGAAGCTACAGCCAAAGAGAACATTGAATGGTATGAGAAGGGTATCCTCAAGTGGAAGGAATTCCCACATACTGGATATACAGAGTCTCTGAAGGTCCTGGATGAGGAGCTTCTCAAGACATGGTCCTAGGTGGAGTCTCGTCACCTTGAGGAAGCCATCAGCAAGTTTGGAGATTACAATGTGCATGCGCGATTTGACCGCAAGATTCCCAGCAAGAGTGAGCTGAAGGATGGAGTATGCAAAGATTGGGGTCGCCCTTCTCATGTGATTGCAGAGGGTCGTGGATTGGATGATCTGAAGGATAACCCGGCACTCCAATTCCAATCGAATGTGGGGTACGTCTATAGACGTTCGAGGTTCAACAGCGAGAAGAGGAGGGATTCAAATGACTCTGGCACGATCGGACGTGCCTTTTATAGAGGCAGGACCGGATTCATGCGGCCTATGCAAAGAAGTTCTCGCATGTCCCGAATATGTCGAGAGACTCTATGATTGAGGTCGGACCCCTCCCTAGCGTACCTGTAACAAGAAATGAAGTGCAATCCGAGTCGAAGAGGGAGGTCTTGGAATGAAAGTTTGATTTTACCTGTCCGAGCTGTATACCATGTATTGATGTCAAGCGCTGTGAATGAGTGAAAACTCGTCTCGCCCCTTCGGATTGACTGCCTGCGCTGCTCCTGACGCATTCGGCCGGACTTCCCTAGTCACGAGTCATGAGCTGCCGAACTCCGAGTCGCATCAAAATGATCATCTCCTTCCACCTGCCCGAACATCCTCCTACATCAATCCCCTGTAATGAGCCACCGATCCCCCTTCATGAAGGATCTGTGTATGATGAAACTCCATCCTCCTTGACCTCCCCGACCTCCCCCGCCTCCTCCTCCTTATCCTTCTCCAAAGTCCCACTCCCCGCCAAGCTATTCGCGCTCGACCCACCGGGACTCCCGCTCGTCGGCGCCATCTGCCACGCGGGGATCCCCTTCCCCGCCCTCGGAGCCAACAACTTATCCGCCGCTGCCGACGCCGAACTCCCATTCCCAATCCCATTTCCGTTAGGTCCAGCACTCGCACTGGCTTGTCGGGATTGGAGGAGTGTTTTCAGGGATCGGAGTTCGGATTGGAGGTCTGCTAGGGAAGATGATTGGGTGGCTGCATGTTTCTCGATCATCTGATAAAGTCAATAAATGCACACCAACGAGACTGCTCGACAAGAAGACTGCCGCTCGAAACGGGGAGGCCCATTTGGACGGCAGAGGTCCAGAGGGTGGGTGCCGGGGTTGCCGCCCCCGTCATCCCCACCTCCCACCCCTCCCTCCCCAGCGCGCACGAGGAAGAAGAACCGACTCACCCTCGGCACAAGTTCCCTAACACTCTCGACCTCCCCCCTAATCTCCCTCAGCTCATCCCTCCATCTCTCCTCTCCGTCCTTCACCCCTTTGACCGCCTCCTCGACCTCCCCCACGACCCCATTCACCCGTTCTCTATCCCCCTCGATCGTCTCGGACAGTTGCGTAGTTTGTTCTTGAAGTTCGTAGAGGAGACGGGCGGCTTCGTCATATTGCGCGGTTAGGGAGGCGGAGGTTGACTGGAATGATGTGCTGGAGGGGGGTTGGAGGTGGGGCAGGAGATATTTCTATACCACCGTGATTAGTGGGATCAGGGTGATGGGGCTGGGGAGTGTACTCGGGCGAGTGCGGTGAGGCCATACATCACACCTCCAGAGACGACCGCCATGATCTGCTTCATTAGCTCCATCTGAATCCAAGGAGTCGAGAGGTGGAGTGAGAGGGGGACTCACGAAAAGATCCCGCCAATCCCGTTTTGGCGGCTCAGGCCTCAAGCCCTGTACCTGCCCATACCCATACGCCGACCGCCCATGACTCGGCACACCAGGCGGCGGAGGCGGTGCTGACGACGGCTCGAATGACGAAGTCTGAGCCGACGAAGCTTGTCGAAGTGCCTCCTGGATCTCGTGCTCGTTCAGGCCTTTGGATTCTAGGAAGGTGATTCGGGATGTTAGGGTGGATGATTGGACTTTTGGGTCATTTAGGAAGAGGATCGCGTTTTGCATTAGGTCTTGTCGATTTGATGAGGGACCGGGTGGGAATGACATCGTGCCGAGGAGAGTGGTGTTTGTCGAGGGACGCAATACTGATGCAGGTGGGAATGGGAAAGGATGTCTGTATGCCGGTGGAGACGGAAGCAGTTTCGCGGAATCCCGCCGCTAATACTTCCTTTCCCTCAACTTCTCTTCCAGAGCGCTAAGGGATTCGGGCACAATGCATACATCATAGGCTGAAGCACATGCACCTTCTATGACCGTCTACTCAAAGCTCGCCTTTCACAGCCTTGCTCACACTTTCCGCAAAGTACTAGATGATCTGTCAGCGTTCTTATCGCGGCATGAAGCACAGCCAGACTTACGTCGACATTGCTCTCGTTCAAACCCGCCATCGAGATTCGCCCGTCTCGAGTCAGGTAGATGTGCGCTTTTTGGGCGAGTGCGTCAACCTGCTCCGCTTTGAGCCCGGTGAAGCTGAACATGCCTGGTCCGAGCGTCAGTCTCGACGTTCCCCTCATAACCCGGAACTCACCGATCTGTGACTTGATGTGTCCCCACTCGCCGGGTGTCTTCAGGTCGACGAGCTTCTGGTACAATCTGTCTCGCATGAAGATGATCCGGTCTGCCATGCCTTTGACCTCGACCAGCCTACGTTCGACATCAGCTGACTCCTTCCTTAAAAGGCTGAATGAGGAGAGCTTACCACTCCTCGTATAGCTCAGGTGATCCAAGGATCGCGCTGACAAGCCGCGCACCGCTGAGAAGCACACGTCAGCAAAAGACCAAATCGCGGCGAGAAGAGACTCACTGGATAGGGGGGTTTGAGTATAGTGGCCGGATGATGATTTTCAGCTGCGAGTCGACCCGTGCTTTCTCCTCCTTGTCGGCGCAGACAAATGAAATCGCCCCGACTCGTTCGCCATACAGTCCAAGGTTCTACCGTCTCATGTTAGCGCGTGATTCCGAAAGAATCTGTGTCCTTAGCGCACCTTGGCGAACGATTGGCAGAGCAGGATCTGGTGTCCCTGCTCGACAAAGTATCGGACAGGAAAGGCGTCCTTTATAATATCACCAGAAGCAAAGCCTTGGTATGCCTATTATTCAATGAATGAAGAATCAGCGGTTATTGAAACGACCTGCAACTTAGGGATAGCGATACTGACCATGTCGAAGAACGGGAAGTGCTTCTTCTCGTTCATGATCTGGCTGAGCTCTTCCCATTGCGCTTCTGTGGGGTCAATGCCGGTGGGGTTCTAAGGGATATCAGCTGGAAGCGGTCGCCATAGAGGCGATACTGACGTGTGCGCAGGCGTGAAGGAGGATCTACAGGTGACAACGGTTAGCTCTGGGATCGCTCGAAGTGCGGAATGCTTACAATTGAACCCTCTGGAGCAGCCTATGGCGTTGGCGCGCGAGAGTCAGCGATCAATTCTAGGAGGAAAAGAGATACCGACCTTGATGTCCGCCTTCATCCCGTCGAAGTCCAATCCCACCGTTCCCTTGTCAAAGTACCTAATCACAAGCTATCAATGACTTCCCCTCCCAAACCATGGGTTTTCCCACTCACTTGTACTGCTTCACCTCTAGTCCCGCATCCTTTGAAACCGGGATATGATTCCCCCATGTCGGCGAAGGTAAGTAAATCGTCTTTGCGTTCGGGTAGAAGCGAGCGAGGAAGGCGGTGCCGATGCGAAGGGCGCCAGTCCCAGAGATGGATTGCGTGATGGCGAGCTGGCGTAAAATCAGAGGTGGAGTCTGTAGGCACAAGGGTAATCACGCGGTTCTCGACGATAGGTTTCGAGTCCTTTCCATACGCTAGTTCCGCTGCGAGCTTGGTGAATGTTCCAAGACCCTGCAAGGCGACTCGGTCAGCTTCTGTCACCAACAGGCCATGCTCAGAGATTTCGAGAACAGCACAGGTGGCTCGACTCGAAGCGAAGATGTCACAAACCGTTATCGGTAAGTACTCCTTGTCCCCTTTGGCCTCGAACAGCATCTTCTCGGCTTTCGCGACGGAAGGGAGGACGTAGGGCTTTCCATTACCATCACGCTACGAGCCGATGGTAGATCAGCCGGCGTTCAAGGAGTGACGAGCTGTGCTCACGTAAGCGCCTATTCATCATGACGCCAACGGGTCGATCAAGCTGCGGTCAGGTTGAATGGCTTGGTGGAAGACCATGACGCACCGACACCGAGGTTGATCTTCTTCGGTGAGCTGTCCGCCTTCCATTGCTCGGTCACACCTAGAATTGAAATCAGGTCAGTCCCCGACACCTTCGGAGGGGTGAAAGGTAGGGGACATACCGAGAATCGGATCAGGCGGTCTATATCGCATCAAGTAACAGCGTCAGCACAATCCCGACAAAGCTGGCGAGTCTCCTCCAAAGAGAGGAGCAACGAGTTTTTCGAGCTTATATAGCTCGCTTGGCCAGAGACTTCGGGAGGTGTCCAGCCCGAATGGAACACCCACCCAGCTGGAACATTTGCCCACGCAGACACCGCTCGCCTCGCGACCAAGGAGGACGAGGAGGTATGCGAGGCTGAGGCACGGTTGAGAGCAAGCTTGACGGGCTGAGTGAGCATAGCTGCTGATGAAGCTAGTGACCTATCTCAAGTCTCTTACAAAGCTGACGTGAGAGGAATGGCTTCGGCTACCCAGAAACGTGGCGTCTCTCAGATGAAACACTGAATGATGATTGACACCAATTTTGGTCGCTCTATCGATACGAGCCATAATGCTTCATGCATCGACTTGGCCGAATACTGGCGTCAAGATACTGGATTCACGGGAATGCCTGAGCTTCGTCAGACAGTGTCGAAAATCGCTCTCTCCAGGTTGACCAACCAGATTTAACGCAATGTAAAAATCGCGCCTCTCCTGCGCGACTAGCCACAAACAACCTTTATCGGCGTTTGCCCCCGTTTTCTTCAGTCTAAAACCGTCTCCACCCCTTTCTCTGTCTTCTTTTCATCCCTTGTCTCGCTATATCAACGACATTTCATCTGTCGACTCGTGCTGCGTTGTATACTTTACAGCCTCAACACCTGAAAGATCAGCTTTACCTACGTCAATGAAGAAGTCCAAGCTTCCTTGTAGTGGCTATTACGCTTACCCATTGAAGGGGGACCCTGGCAGGTGAGTCAATCACTACATCGCCTTCCTCCATAGCCCGTAGCCCTGCGACGTGTCAGAGCATTCGTTGGCAGCCCGTGCTGACGTTGTATCGTTCCCTTTGGCTCGCGATGTATTGCCACCGTCGACTTCCCTTCACCCGCTCATCGCCTTGACTTCGACCGGGTCTCACCTTGCTTCCTGTCTTCCCCTTCACAGCCTTACGACCGCCTCCCGCCTCCTCCGACTTCCACCCCTGATCCTATTCCTCATCGACAGCGGAGAGAAGCCCCCATAACTTGACTTCCGCTGTCGATAGCCACTATAGACTGGTCCCGCTCGCCATCTGTCTATTCAGATCATCACCATTATTCGGATGGGATAATTCAGTTCAGCATTCGCCAGTACTCACCATCCCAACCGCAAGTAACGATGAACACGCTTCGCACCCTGCCGATCCTCAACCGCCCCTCCCGCCCATCCTCTCCGGCTCCCGCGTCCACCCAAGTCACGACCGCAAGCGTTCCCGGCACCACAACGCAACCCCCTCTCATCGCCCTAGACCCAAAGCCTCGCTCTCGCTCTCTCAGTCGTCAAGTAGCCGATAAAGTCTCATCGCTACAGCTTTCTGGAACCCCTGCCAACGGTAACGGGGCAGTCATCACCCATTCTCAACCGCTTGGCAGTAAGAAGGGTCCCTCGCCACCTGATAGTCGTCCTGCTACGCCCAGGATGGCCCAGACTCCTCTCCCTACGCCAGGCCCCGAGAATGTCGTGCCGCAAGGTGGTGGATACATGGATGTGCTGGGGTCGCGATTCAACGAGACAGTCAACAAGGCATCTGCGGGAGTGGATTTCAAAGCGAAGAAGGGCTTCAAGAAAGGTGCAGGTTGGGGCGTCGGCGAGGCTGTTGTCAGGTACGTGACACGCATCGCACCTCGACATGAGCTGATTGCCCGCAGAGAGCTTCCTTTTCCTCCCTCTGACGCCTACCTAATCCGCGCCGTCCTTCGCACTGCCGTTCGCTCCCTCTCGATTTACATCACCCGCCTCGAATCCCTTCTTTTTCCCGCCCTCACCGATCCAGCCTTTGGTCTACCTCTCAACCTCGTCTCCACGTCGACACATGCGCATCCGCTCAGTCCGGTCCAGTATTTCGCGCTCTCAATCGGTCATGCCGCTTGGGAGAGCTGCGAGGTGCTGGAGGAGATGATCGAGACAGGCACCTGGCCGCGATTTGTGCAAGAGACGCTCCGTCCTGTCATGGACAAGTTGGACCTCATCGTCGGCAAGGTCATTCAGCCACTTCTGGGCGGACTCAAGCGCGATTTGATCGGCAGCCTTGCGCGGACCGAAGGCACATCGCCATCTGGCGGCAAGATCATCGGCCTCGCCACTGTTCCTGCGCCCGCCTCGAATATCCCCGTCGCCCGGGAGCACTCGAATCAGCCTCTATCGCGCCTTTCAAAGGAGCCATCTCAGGGAGGTACCTCTCGTCAGCTTGCGATCCCTGTGACCCTGCAGCACTTCGCAAGTCGTGTCGACATGAGCCGCAAAGTCCTCGAGATCGTTGCTGGACCGTGCCAGGATGACGGCGAGGGATGGGTTACCGGCGTCGTGGTTGCTGTTGTTTGGAAGGGGATGTGCGTCGTATCCGAGAAGGATCAAGGGGCCACGGATCCCCGCCCCCCAAGCCCGGGCAGTGTTTCCAAGGCGCTCCGTGACATCGGCAAGGAATCAGAAGCGGCTCCAGCCGTTGTTGCATCCCCAGCTCTCAGCGGGGTCACAGCGAAGTTCACGACCATGCTCCCATCTCGCGCCCAATCCCGGGCCCCTTCTCCACCTCGATCAATAAACCGCTATGACCCGATGACACACTACCTTTTCTCCTTCGAATCACTCGTCAAGCGGCTGGTCAACAACCTCGTTCCACCGCCCTCTACAACCGCGCCGATTGACCCAAAGTCCACCGAGCATCTCGCTCGGGAAGCACTCCACGAAGGACTCGAAGCACTGGAATCATTCCGTATCGTCTCGATCGCTATAAACTTCCCGAACGCCTCTGCTCGCCTCCTTTCCGCCATGCGCCGGCTACGCGACGATATCGATGACATCTCGGAAGAAGCTCTGGACGACGCACTCGAAGACATGCCAGCGGTCACGCTCTTTACCATGCTCCTCCGACGAGCCAACGCGTCACTACCTCAAGAGAGACTCAAGACTCCTGCCGAGCTATTCGGGTATACCAGTGCGGAATTCGAGCGGCAAGTTTTGTCCGGCTTCGGAGCGGCGGAAGAGTGGGAACGTAGAGTTGCGCTTGCTCTTCGGCCGGAAGTGGAGAGGGTGTTGTCAGCTATGGTAGGGGAGATTGGGGAGAAACCGGGGAAGGAGGTGATGGAGGCGATTGAGTGGGTCAGGTGTTTGGGCGTGGCGGGGGAGGCTAGGGCGGCGGTGAAGAGCGTCGGAGCGACGTGAGGGATTCTCCTGATGGTCTTCATGGTTTGCGTAGATGGAATACATTTTTTGTAGACGGTACATGCATTTCATTTCATAGAGTCTTGGCGGAAGAAGTTATTTTCCGTCCATCCCCACTCTCTCTCGGACTTGGTTTCCGGGAAGGAGCCGAATAGGATGCTTACCGATACCCACCCCAGGCGACACAACATGTGCCTCTTGTCCGCACGAGCTTTCGGTAGCTCAGTACCAAGAGGGACTCAAAGAGAAGGGGAGGTAACGGATGACACGAGTGGCGCACTCTGAAACGAGGTCCTCGCTGACCACTTGGTATGGGTACCAGTATGTGATATGCTTTGAAGTTGTGTATAGATCAGGTCGATGGGCAGGTACTGGTAGTGAGCCTCCTAGAATGGTAGAGGCACGCCCACTCGACCCGTTCGGAGCTTTTGGGTCGAGGATCGAGGGGGTACGGCAGCGTGACCAGACTAGCGCCTCACGGTGATTTTGGAACCGCCCTGTCTCCTGTCCTGTTTCCCTGTCCCCTGTCCCCTGTCCCAGAACCATGGGTGGATTGCATCCGATGACATCTCACCAAGAGTCGCATCTCCATCGTGCATCCCATTTTGCTGTAGACAAGTCACTCCGGCCCATAAACGACGCTTGAAGTACTACTAAAAAAGGCTTGACGAGAACGTAATGTAATGCCACGAATCTAGGGATGGGAACGGACGTCGACGTCGGGGTCGGGCTCGGGGTCGAGGTTCGATTGAAGATCCGTTGGAGCTCCTTAGTTTGACTTTGTAGGCCAGGGTAGAGTATTGATGTGTAAGTGACATCGGAATCTGGTCCGAAATATAGGATCTCCCCTCAATACCGCTGACGGCCCTGAGCAGTCAGTCTCCTTGGCGGTCAAGGCTGTGGCATCTTCGCGTGTAACCGCTTAAACGATTCCTCGTCCGTCTCCATTGAAGTAAACAGCCTATAACACGAGATGACACTCCGGCGAGACGGCTACTTGCCGGAGAAGAACAATTTTGCGACAATCTTTGATGGTGCCTGCAAAGATAGCTGGAATTTGACCCGAATAATATTACAAAGAAACCTTTCGTCCAGGTTTTCGAGGTGTCCTCATGACAAGTTCTCATCTTGTCGAGGACAAATCTTTACCATGTCAAAGACCCTTTATTTCCCTCATTTGATGCCCCCAGTGCTCCTATCTCCGTTACAGATCATGTGGTCCGAATCTTGATTCTGTTTGACCATCCGGCTGATTCCGACGAGCATTGAAGATTTGATGCAAGGAATTCATGCGAATCGAAGACGACCAAATCTGAAACGCCTCCTCTTTCCCCATCAGACCTTCCCCACGTGTTTGATATGTGCTGCGGATGATCTTCGGACCTCATACCCAGTCTCCAACAGCGAGCAGCGGACGTCTTATCTACCTTCCCATCCGCTAGATGAAGTATGTCAAGGACTCAATGAGCACCATCCTCATTAGTATCCGAGCGAGTCACCCGCTGCAACACGTCAGCGGCCAATTATTGTCCATCCGACCACTTCGTTCCTTACGCACCGACTCCTTCCCTCAACCATCCCTCGTCAGGGTCAAAGTCACGCTCCATCACCACGCCGCATTTCCCAGTATTCGAGCAAAATTTGGAGCGTCACCATTCCCGGGAATGATCGTCATCGTTCAACCTCCCTCGAATCCTGGGTGGTTCGGTCATCAGTGGAGGAACGGGGCGGTCCTTTGAGGGACATTGCGAGGCTACACTTGAGTCTGTGCCTCGACTTTTCCCTTGACCCTTCAGACCTTCTTCGACTGGTCTTCTTCCCTTCTCGCTCTTGGATAAAGCTGACGAGAGCAGTCGCAACCTGACTGGCATTGGGACTTGGCCGATAGATCTAGACGAAATTTAGACGATTAGAGCATATCAGCGTTTCATCTTCCTCAAATCCCACTCGTTCCCAAAATCCTCGGCTTCCCGTCGTCCATACCCATACTCTGACATCCCTTCCTCGACACAGCGGCTTCCTCTTCCGCTCAACTCCGTTCACCGTTCAATCGACGGAGATTTCCACGTCTTCCTCACCCACACAACCGCACACAGGGACTCGAGAAGGTATCCGGTCCAAACCCCCGCTTCCCTTCTTCGGCCTGTTCCCCACAGCGACAATCCTCCTGCAACTTCTTGCAGCCTCGACTGTCGTGCCGTAATAACGGCCGGGATAGGAGTGGACAGACACGCGTGATTAGCGAACAGCCGCTTAGGGGTGTGTGTTTCATCGCGGTCCGAATGCAGGCACAGTGGAGCGCAATCGTGAGTAGCTCTATCCGCTCGCCTTCCGACCATGAAGCCTTCTCTTCTCTTCCTCTCCATTCTCTTGATCTTCACGTCGGCAGACCTAGCTCGCTCCTCACTCATTGCCGCTTCCGCGTATCTTGACTCTGCGCTTGTTGATCGCCATATTAACGGGATCGGCTGCTGATCCTGGTTTTCCTCGAGCAGTCGAGCGAATCTCTGTCACCGGGTAAAGATCTGGTCAGTGTGGATAGTGGAGACAGGAGCAGTGCTGTCGAGGTACGCCCTCTGTTACCACTCATCCGTCACCGTCAGCTGCAATCGTCTTCCGTAGCTGATCCACGATACAGATCTTTTGCCGAATTCGAGACCGATATATACGAATCACGAATACGATTGTCGAAATCCCATATCCCTTGACTGCATAATGTGAGTCCCAAGTTCGGTGTCGTTGCATTCCGGCTTTCTTCGACCGAAATTCCGACTCTGATTGGGAAATTACGTCGGCCTGGCCCTGTACGGCGCCGTTGGTTGAAGATCTGCCGTTACTAGCGTCTCGGGGCAAGCCAACTCCCAACGGCCTTCTATCACCTTTTAGACTCCGTCCAGCCTAGAGTTTGGGCCGTCTTCTCTGTTCGCGGCCCTGGATGATCGGCATGACCCTTAATGCTCCTCCGTGGTATGCCGTGTCTCGGCCGGAAGGTCGAAACCTTAGAGCGCGTGGTGGGGCTTTGCAGCATGCTTTCAGTGGCGGCTGTCGCCATGTCTTCGGCAGCAACTATGATGTCCCGAGGCTAATGAGTGCCTACAATCATCGTCTACCTTTGGACTATAGCCGATTGGAAAGGCTCGGCTGATCGGTCGCGCTAGATAGGTTCCTGGCCAGATTTCGAGAGCGATACGATCGGAACGAGAATCTTCTATTCAGCCCTAGGGTGAGTTGGCACGCTTAAATCTTCCTCCGGCTCGTTGTCTGTTCCGGGAGGGGCACCGGGATAGGTCCCGGTCTGTCGGGAGATTCCTGCGGGCGAGCGCCAGGGGAGATTGGGAGATAATCAACCGGTAAGCCGGTCGCGTCTGTGCAGCCATGAGTCACGCTGGCGTGACAGTGCAACGGCATGGTACTAAAGGGTTTTTGTCTCCCTGAAGGTTGATGGTTTGCCTGAAATCCTCTAAACCCAGCTCATAGCAAAGGGTCCCTCCAAGGGAAGGGGGGCGTGACGCACGACTCGCCTTTGCAGTCGTGGTGTGTGCGGTCGGCCATTAAACCTTTGGCGTATCACCCTCCCTTGCCTACGGCACCAGTGCTTTTCTATGCTCTGGGTTCAAAGATCGAGCTAGGAAGATTCCAGTTTCCCACCTCTTGTTCATTCGATGCCCAACATATGACGACAGGCTTGACGACTTCGGTGGGGTCTATTGCTTGATACGGAACGGTCTCGACGACCCTTTATCCCCTTCCTCGTTTCTTCCGGTCTCTCTCTTCCAATCCCTTCGAACTTGGATCCAAGACGAAACGCGGGCTCACGACTTTATTTCTCGATCATCCGCTCCCCCCCTGCGCATTGTCACCCATCTCAACGCGGCACCTGACGACAACGACGATTCACGCGCCCCGCAAATCAATCGATTATTGCGATATCGACCAATTTACCCACGCCCGACTGACCACATTATCGACCCGCACGACCCGGACGGCCACGAATCGAATCCATCGTCACTTCACTGGAATCCGTGCCCTCATCGCCGCCCTGATCGTCCGACGTCGCTTACCACACTCCGCCTGCACCGCTTCTCCTTCCTCATCATCGTCAACCTTCCTACCGAGCAGGTCTCGAGTTCCTCCTTCGCTTTCGTCTAGTATCAATCAGCAGCTCAATCCCCACACTCCTTCCATCCCACTCCAACATAACATGCCCCCTGCTGCCGCCGCCAAGCCCACACGTTCATCCATCTACGGTTGGTCAAAGAAGCGCTCCGTCTCGCCCGCAGCTCCCATTACCCTGTTGTCAAAGACCAAACCCGCAGCCACCATGAGCATCTCCCCACGCCGGACAGAGGACAGCCCGTTCCATGAGGATGACTATAGAGAAGATATCCAGGTGTTCATGCATTTCATGGACGTGAGTAACCGCGTGTTTCACTGGAATTCCCATTGACGCGTCGCAGAACCAATCCCTCGCCTCTGCCGACCTCATGGACATGCAACCTGAGTTGCAATGGTTCATGCGACCATACCTCATCGACTTCCTCGTCGAGGTCCACCAACAATTCCGCCTCCGCCCCGAAGTCCTCTACCTCGCCATGAACATCGTAGACAGATACGTCTCGAAACGCGTCGTCTACAAGAAGCACTACCAACTGGTCGGTTGCGCTTCATTGTGGATCGCCGCGAAGTTCGAGGATGGAAAGGACAAGGTGCCATTGGTGCGGGAGTTGGCCGACATGTGCTGCAAGGCATACGACGAGTCGGCGTTCATCCAGATGGAGGGACATGTCCTGTCTACCATCGGCTGGTGTATCGGACATCCCACCGCCGAGGCATGGTTGAGATTAAACACCTCGGGAGTGGCAAAAGAGGACGCGAAGGTCCAACATATCGCTCGATTCCTCATGGAGATCACCCTGTTCCACCGGGAGTTTGTCGGGATCCAGTCATCACTCATCGCCTCCGGCACTCTTATGCTCGCTCGCTTCATGTGCGGCAAGCCTCGCAGGCCTGTCGCGCGCTTCGAGAATGTCGCTGTCCGCATCGCCCTCGCCATCGACACACACTTTGCCGAGAAGCTGGAGAGCGTTTCCGAGATTGTCATCCGCAAGTATGCGCCTACCTACTACGGACGAGCCTCGACAATATGCCGCGAGTGGTATCTGTCTGGCCGAAGATTCGTTTACGACCCTGAGACCCCAGCCACACCCGTTTCAGCCGGCATCCCCACTCCTGGTCTCGGACCTTCGGGATCGTGGCCGAACAAGCGAGGATCATGGATGTCGGCCAGTCCGAGCGGTGGATCCTTATCGAGCTCCTCGTCTGACGCTGGCGATGAATCTCCCCTCACCCCCATCACTCCTGTCCATTCCCAAGTCGACCCTTTCAGCCTCGCCAGCAAAGAGAACATCGCTCCCGGGATGTTTGCGTCGGTCGGTGCGAAGGAGGTCGGGTACAATGGCAAGCCCAATGCCGCGATGGTGGGATTACCAAACGCTTTCGCTCATGCTCGACCTGTTCTCCACGCGCTTCCTTCCGTCGGCGAGCTCGCACTGCCGAATCGGACGATGCGGCGTTTAAGTCACTAGGCTGCGACGCGTCTTCCCCTCCATCCTCGTCGCCCGAACCTCCCAGACGACACCGCACTCCCCCAATCCGACCAGCGCCGCCATTACCACCTCGGCATCTCTTCATCGGCCCAGCACCACCAGCATGTTAAGTACCATTCAACCCACCTGCATTCAAACCCAGATCCACGACCCGGAGGAGACCAGACACGCGGAGAGTAGAAACGGCTTGAACATCTCATGCACCATCATGTGTATCATCCGGAATCCCCCCTTTCGTTGTGCGCCGGGCGCAACCCACCCACCCCACTTGCATCTTTCTTACACATCTTACTTTGCAAAACATCCATTATGTCCCCTCTACCGGATTTTACGATAGCGTCTTTACCCTCATCTGTCAATCTTCCATGTGATACCAGCAACCCTTTATGAACCTGCACATGTAGTTGCTTAGCCATGCATATGCCTGCCTGCTTGCGCATTTTTTGATCAGCAAGACACAAATCAAAGGCGTCGAAGTGTGTGATTTGCTTCCGGCGGTTCACCGGAATGAGAATCCGGTGTCTGACGGTATTTGGACATCTTCCATCTCATCCCAAGACAACCCAACGTCCAGCTCCTCCAGCTCCTACCTGGACCCAGCGATCTCGGACCAGACCCTGATGAGAGAATCCCCCTTCTGACTCGTCGCACCTGAAAGTCCTCTCCTCCGACTCTTCAGCGACGAGGACGAGTTCCATGCTCACCTCCCCACCATCGCTCTTCGCGGCGTCAACACGGCACTAAACCCTTCTCCACATGGCAGGAAGACATGATGGCCTACTCAGCTCGTATCTCCCCGGCCCATCCATCCATCCAGCTTCTGGGGAGCAGCTCGAGGTCGTATAATTGTTCTGGAGTACCCGGATTGGGATTGGACGATGAGGTCGCAAGGCAGGAAGATGAGGGGGAGACGGTGGGTCTTCACTATCTGCCTAGCTTTCTCTTCTTGTTGTCTTGAGTAGTGGACCAATTATTGGATTGTTCAGCGTCGCATTGGGTGATACGAGGCTTTGCTGATCTCGAACAGGTGGATAGCGTGATCAACAAGCTCGCTATTGAGCGCCGAGTGCAGTATGGCGCTGAGAAGATGCTCGACGTGGGTTTTCATGCCCCTGTGACACTGATAGATGCTCATCTTGCTACTTTTTCAACAGGTCATCGAGAAGCGAGCCGGTGGATCCGAGGGAAGCGAGCAGGAGCAGGTGAAAGGACGGATCACCGCCCAGCTCGAAGTTGCAAACGAGCGGATCAAGATGCTCGAAGCGCAGCTGGAGCGCCTACGAGGAGGTCCGTGGTCCTTCTCTCCCCCCCCCCCCCCCCCCCAACCGCTGGGCTGACGAGGCTCAGGTACACCACAACGACCTCGTCGACGACCACAGCCTCGACTGAACGGCTATGCATCCACGTCGAACCTCTCCTCCTCCGCCTCATCCGACCGCCTGCCCCGCCAACACAACAACTTCACACCCGACCGAGAACCGGCCAATTACCCCTTACCTACCTCAGGACACGGTACACCCAGTCGCGGACTCTCCAGCTTCACGATCTCGCCCATGAGCAGTTCTAACCGTCCACGAAGTAGGAGTGCTGGAGAGGACAACTTCGATTTTTCCCTCACCCAGGGCGTATCCCGCCTGGATTGGGCGCCGGGGGACGAGAATGCTTCGGTTATACTTGAGACGGGTGGAGTGATACTGAGGAGGTTGAGGGATCTGAGTCGGCAGGAGATGGGGAAGGGGAAGAAGGTGGAGAGGAGGGATGAGCCTTGGGATTGTTTGATGCGGTTGGGGGATATGTTGAAAAAGTCGGAAGCCCTGCGACAGGGGATTGGAGTGGTGGAGGTCATCCAGACGTGAGTCACGGAAGCTTGTCACAGAAGGCTCACGAGACAGTTTGTTGCCTTACTTGGCGGATTCATCGACGACACGGCGACGAGCTGTGGGATTCAGGGTATTGCGACATGCGGTGAACCGGGAAGGATGGGGTCTCATGCTGAATGCAGGGATTGAATGGTTGATCATACGGTAAGATTATGTCACTCGCGCTTGAGAATGCGCTGATGAGACCCTCAGCTCCTTCATGCGCGATGTCAAAGCCATTCGCGAGCGAGAACAAGCTCTCCGCCTTCTTCGCGCCGTTATCGCTCTCCCACCACCACCTCGACCTATCCCTCTCAACCGCAGTTCGACCTCTCGTACTCGTCGCGCCTCTGCTTCAGGTCATTCTCGGCATCCCTCTGGCCACGGTCATGCCCGCAATCCTTCTGGCGGCGGACACCCGCGCAATCCTTCCAGTAAAGGACATTCTCGTACCACGCCAGACCCCGTCACAGTACTCCTCGATAAGCGAGTGCCTATCACCGACGGGCTCGTTCGCGCTATTGTCAGCTCCGCTGAGAACCCGGATGATCCGATGCGGATCGCGTGCATGGAGACACTCGTTGAGATCGGTGCGTCTACTTACTTATTCTGGGACTGGTCTCATGACGAAGTAGGTCTGCTCGACTTGCGATGCCTCGTTCTCTCGGATGCATTTCGGACGCTACTGCTTGCATTCAAGGATGGACCGCCGGAATTTACTCCATGTATAACCGGATTGCTGGTCTACCTCGCGAATCAGCCTTCTACTCGGCAGCACTTGCTCCCAGGATCGGATCTCGAAGTGAGTTCGCCTCGTCCCGCATTCGACCCCGGCTCATCGTGGTCTGGGAACGAAGACGGTACTCGTTGGCTTGACGGAAGAGTATGGCAAGCTGCCGTCTCGACAACAAGCTCGACAGGTGGAAACGCTTCAGAGCTGCGTGAGGAATGTTGGGTCGCTCCTCAGCTCTTGGTCCGGTAAAGTGCTCAACTTATTGGCGATGTCCGGCCTGACTGGATCGAAGGCTTGCTATACCTCTGCATGGACGATTATCGGGCGATCAAGTCATTGATCGGCTCACTTCATCTTCCCATCCCGGAAGTCAGGGTAATCTTGATCTTAAGAGAGACCGAGATCCAGCTGAAGCGGAATGCTAGGAGTCTGTGCTGGATCTCTTGTTCACTACACTTCGGATCAAGATGCCGTCGTGGATCAATGCTTTCCTGGACGGGAAGAGATTGACAGGTAAGCAGAGTTTCCGCTATTGGGGATTCTGGCTGACGGGTCAAAGTGTACAACCGAACGCAAGAAGCGACATTCCAGCTTCAAGACGGTGTGCCCGAGGACGAGGTGATCCAAAGTCTCAATCTGGTTGACCACTTCGTCGCTTTGCTCTTGGCTATATTCTTCGAGGCGGGACTTCTTGAGGTACGTCTATCCGGCTTTCATTGCCATTGTTGATGGTACATGCAGTCGCTTGTCGTGCTCATCGAGGAGAAAAGCGGCACTGTCAATCGGAAAGCTATACTGCTTCTCGGAGAGCTTCTGCAGATGGCAAATCGCATTTTGCCGATGCAATACGCTGCTCAGCTTCAGGTGAGTTCAAGGCTTTCCCCCACAGGTTGTGTCTTTCACGAGAAGCTGACATAAGACCTAGTCTTTGAGCCGCCTCTTCACCGGCGCCATGGAGTTTGCCAGCCCCGAGGAGCGACATACCGCCCTTTCAGCACTGTCCTTCATCGATAGTCTGAATAGAAACCAGACGAAGGCTTCGAAGCAGGCGACTCGGGATCGTTTATCGTTCGTGCTTTGATCATGTTGCAGGGTGTCGGCTGAGGGATTCAATCTATTTTTAGCATCAGCCCGAAGCAGGACTCGTTGCACCGAGGGCAACGCCAGGTTCAGCAGGTCAAGCTCCGACTCGGGTTGCAGGTGGAAGACAAGCAGTTTCAGCAGATGATCAATGACTCGGGGGTCAGCCGAATCTAGTGGAACGCTTCACCAGCTCACGGTCACTTTAGGTTCTGCTGGATCGCAGTCATACCCAGTGGAATTACGAGATCATCATGGACCTTGTCGAGGGACCGCTTCTCAATTCCAAGCGGCTAGACGAAGCGGTCAAAGCGACCAAATTCATCCGGAGGCTGTTCTCGTTCTTTCATCCCTTCAATAATCGATTCTCCAGCATCAAAAGGACCAGAGTGAGCTGCTCATATGCATCATGAGCGGCGTTGACCTCCCCGTTTATAGCCGAATCATAGATGGGTTCGACTTGGCTGCGCTCTGGTTTCGATGATGCTCGTGAATGCGGAAGGCATTCGCTTCCTCACCGAGGACAGGCTACTTCCTCAAATCCTCGAATGCTTCAGTGAGCTCGACCATGTAAGCCTCAATCTTGATCGCGCTGCAGCGATGCTGATCCTTCGTTAGTTTTCTGATACGCCGTCAATGCAGCCCGTTCTGTCGCGGGATCGAGTCGAGAATTCCCTTTCGTACGGATATTTCGAGATGATAGGCACACTCAGCAGACATCACGAGGGTGTCAAGTGGGTCTGCGTCTGGAGCACGGTGAACGATCGCCTGACAAATACTCAGGCTGCTGGAGAAGTTCAAGTTCTTCACGTGTTTCTACCGCTTGAGCGAGCAGCGGAGTCGGGACGACATCACCCGCATCATCATCGAGTGCTTCGATTATACAAGGTGAGTACATGAGACCGAGCGCAGCGAAACTGAGACCGGCTCAGAGATGCGCATCCTCGTATCGTCCTATCGAAAGCCCTGACTTTGGCATATATGGTGCGGCCGTCCCCTCTGGTCATCTTATGGAGCTGACTTTCCGCAGGAAACCCGCCTGTTCGCGACGCACCACCTCGGCCGACTCCTCCACGAGACCCCTAAGCTCATGGACTGGGCTCTTCAGCTCATGATCACCCAGCTGTACGATACTACGATGGAAGTATGCGATGTGGCGGTAATGTATCTTGAGAAGGTCTGCACAGACCCGGCAAGTCTTGAGAAGGTGGTCCAGTTGCGGCCGACTCTGGAGCATCTTGGAGAAGTAGGATATCCGCTATTCATGCGGTATGCTCAATCACATCGGACCCTCATCCAAATGGCTAACATAGCGACAGCTTTGTGTCGACATCAGTCGGTTTCCGATACCTTGACCAGGCGAAGTACGTTGAGCGTGAGCTCGACACCTGGCTCTCTGTACGTGACGAAGCGGTTTTGTCGAGAGTGAGCTCACTGTCCGAAGGAGCGGAACCTACTCTACCTGATCGAAACGGAGACCTTCGTCTCCCGGACCTTGCGGCCATTCACAAGCGACAACGTTGAGGACTATTGGTGAGTCGGCACAGGTATCGTTCAGTTGAGGTTCGTTGATTCCGGAGAAGGACATACGAGGGCACCGCTCCGACCCACTTCTTCGGCGAATTAACCAAGACGCCGGAAGGCTGTCAGCTGCTGAAGGAACGAGGGCTCGTAGCGAAGTTTGCGGAGATCGTCCGGCTACATGGGATGGAGGCAAATGACCAAGCTGTGTTTACAAATGTCAAGAGCGTCCTTTGGGCTCTCGTCAGTTTCTTGCTATCGTATGCGGATCAAGATTGACTACGAGGCAGGGCAATATAGGCTCCACGGAAGGAGGACTGCCATTCCTTGAAAACGAGGAGATTATTGAGGTCATCATCGAGATCGCGGAGCATTCCCCCGTCTTGACCATGAGAGGGTGAGTCCTACTAAATATAGTCTGGTCAACATGCTGAAAACTCCTCGGGTCCAGGACATGCTTCTTCGTCATCGGCCTCATCTCGTCCACCGGTATCGGCGCGGAGATCCTGGAAGAGTATGGGTGGATCGCGACGCGGACACCCCTGGGCAACACTACTGGCTTATGCTTACCAAGAGACATAGCCCGTTTCGCCTATGTAAGTTGACAATTGACAAAACGACCTCCTCAGCCTGGCTGCGCTGATCATCGACATAGATGGAGCCATGGACGAGACCCGAGATGCTTTTGTCGAAGCCAGCTCTGCCGAGACTTACCGGACTCGAGGCGGAGATCATGACCTCGATAGCCAATCTCAGTAATTACGTCCTCGCCGCCGGCGCCATGAACAATCTGAAGCGGTACATTCCCCTTTCATTGATAGCAGCCCGGAAATCAAGCTGACGCACGAGATCATAGAACCCGTGCTCGTCATCCTCGGTACTTCTCCTCCGCCACCTTGGTACACCGTGCCATCCGCATGATCTCGACGAACCATTATCAATCTCCAGTCCGGCGTTTCATCCTCGACCTCTTCGATATCTCCCTCGAGCCCGATACACTGGTACAGCTACGGCACCTCGAACTAGCATCGTACTCTACCCCTCGGATCATGCAGAATCCCGATGGGGAAGAGCATGAGGCGAGGAGAAGGTCTGCATCGTCGCCTGGACCCGAGCCACCTGGACGGATGACGAGGACGAGGGGGTTGACGGTGTCGGAGATGGGACCGAATATGGCGTATCTGAACGGGGGTCATGCGCCAAGAGAGAGGATCCATGGGTTTGGCTTGGCTGCCAGGGGCTGACCGCAGGGCATACCATGCACGCATGTCGTTGTTTCGCTCAACCAAATCAGCAGAGAAGGGACAAGTACTTCTAGGTCCTCTATGATGTGCAAGCCTTCGCTGGGGGCGCAATTGGTCCCCTGTAAAGATCGATGCGGAACCTCCGCGGCGTGATGCGTCATATCCGAGGGCATAGCATTTGAGAAGCAAGCAAGCGAGCAAATATATGTGATAGTAAAACAGCTACAAGAGGTCCTTTCGCAGCATACCATCAGATACCTTGCACCGCACCTACGAGCAAGACATCGGCTCGCTTTGCGCTGCAAAACACACATCAGCGCGGAGACCTCGCGATGCAGCATTGAAGTCACTGTCAAAAGCCACATCCTCATCATTACACACAAAGCTCCCCAGCTGGTACTCATTCTCAATCTCCTCCCCATCCCCCTCATCATCCGAGATCAGCACTGGCCTCCTCGCCTTCGCCAAGAATGCATCCCGATCAACCCGATGTTTGAAGGCGAGCCCGGCTTTCGGAGCAGCTTGAGTCGACAATCCGGCAAGGTATATCGCTCGTTGATTGTAGCCTTTCGGAGCTTGAGTCGGCTTGAAATTGTTGGCAAAGACTCGGTCGGAGTCGGATTCTGCGTCGGAGGAAGGCTCGTCTGCGGATTCGGAGCCAGAAACTTCTACGTCCAGGTCGAGCTGTCGATCAGTCAGCGAGATGGACCAACTTTGCCGGGAGAAAGCGCACAAATTCCTTGACTTGTGCTGCAGGAGCTCTCTTCCTTACTCGACGGCGCACGGATCGCGCCGCAAAAGGCGATGAGCTGTCCTCGACATGTCTGCGGCGGCGAGGCCGATCAGGTTGAAGAATGGGTGAATCGGCGGTTGCAGATGGCTTTTCAGCTGAAGAAAGGACTATCGCTCGCGGTCGCCGAATAGGCCGGCGGATGGGGAGTTGTGTAGGAGTTGTGTTTGTGGCCGGTGAAGATAGGTGTACAGGTACAGAAGGTGGAGGCATGGCTTCAGTCGACTTGGCATGATTGATCGCCAATTTCGGTCGGGCGAGACCGATCTGTCGTACTCTTGGGGCGGACGAGCTTTCGGTTGCGGGAGTGGATCTCACCGGGACCTCGTCGTCCTCCCAGCTCATATCGACCGGTGCGATCTGGCTGAAACCGACCGCCGCTGCAGTCCGTGGTGTAAGTCTGGAAGGAGAGATCATAGTGATCGCCTTTCTCTTGAGGGGCTCTTCGGTGCTTGGCGGAAGCGGAGAATGAGTTACCACTAGATTCGGACTTGGCGGTGAGCTTGGTGGAGTGATGAGACCGCTAGGTTCGCGCCGTCGAACAGGTCCCTCGGTGTTGAAGAAGTCCAGAGCACTCCGGTTGAATGCTTCCTTCTCTTCCTTCTCTTCCTTCTCTTCCTTCTCTTCCTTCTCTTCCTTCTCTTCCTTCTCTTCCTTCTCTTCCTTCTCCTCTCGGACTTGCCTCTCCTCTTCGGTCTCAGCGGCAGCTTGGGTGGCTTCGATCGATTTAGGTTTCTTCTTGGTCGGGCCCTTGGCTTTGACAGATCGAGACACCGCTTTCCGGACCTTCTTCGACGAGTTCTTCCCCTTGCTGGGATCCCTGTAGAGCAGCTCGAGATCCTCTTCCACCTTTTCCTCATCCTCGTCTTCGGACTCGACAGGCGGTCGTTCCCGCTTCTTGCCCTTGCAACCCGAACCAATTGATTTCCCAGCGCTTCGCAAAAGATCGCCGACCGATTTGAAGCCATCCTGCGCGCCATCCGGGATCTCATGTCCCCGCTGCTTCTTGGTCGCCGACACAGTCTCGGACCGCTCGTGAGCAGCCGATACTCGTCGCTTAGGTTTCTGATCTTCCGGATCCCAGGCATCGACTGTCATTTCCTGCTCGACACACTGAGGCTTCTTGCCGAGCGGGATAAGTGGCTCGACGTCCTCAAATAGCTCAAGATTCCGAGAATGCAAGATCTCTTCCTGGATTTCGCGGTGGATTTGCTGAGCTGTGTCCCAATTCGCGTCCTCTCGACCTTCAGACATGAGGACGTGAACCTTGCCGTCACGCTTCCGCCCCGTCCGTCCCACCCGTTGGAGCTACAGCTTGATCAGACCGCATCTTAAGACGAAACGAATACGTACAAGCTTGATGGATTGCTTGGGCATGTCGTAGATGACCACGAAATCGACTTCGCCAATGTCCAGACCTTCTTCTCCTATCGAGGTGGAGACGAGGATGTTATATTTGCCATCCTTGAAGTCGCTGATAGTCTATCGCTCTTCTCAGATTATGTTTCGTTCCGCCCCGAAGACAGCTCACTCTTTTCTGCTCCTTCTGGTTGAACCCCTTGTCCTCCTCCTGCTTGCCCTGAGACTGTCCCACGAACTTGGTTGCCTTCAGCAAACCGGGATGATCGTTGAGCATGTCCTTTTGGAACGTCATCCGCGGGAATTTCAGATGCGTCACAAAGGGCACTTACTACGATCTCGAGGACGCAAGCGCGGAACGAGCAGAAGACCATCGCCCTGGTATCATTCTTGATTCCGTGAACCCGCTCATCCTCCGCAGCCTTAAAAAAATGCTCCGACAGCTATCGGTCTAGCCTCAGGGTCCCGTTTGGACATGCTGTGAAGAAGTACGTACCAGCTCAAGCGTTTTGTTCATCTTCGGATGCCGGTCCGCCTTAGTTTTCCCCGCTTTCCCGATCCGGATACAGTTCATCTCCGCCTCGACGTCTCGGAGGAGCTTCTGAAACTCGTAATTGTTCCGCATCGCATTGGCTCCGCCTTTCGTCCCGAACTTCTTGCCGGCGGGAGTACTGCCGCCGGAGATCTCGCAGAGTGTAGTGTGAAACATGCCTATGGAGAACTCAAGCTGATCCAGCGCGTCATTTGAGGTCAACGAAGGTCATATCATACTGACAAGATGTCCCATCGCTCGGGCCATACGCTCCAGTGCTTGCAGAGAGCCGAAACACCATTTGAGCCCGGAGTTGTGATTTTGAGCGATCTCCATTCGTTTCGCAGTGAGTCGGAAGGGCCTGAGCCGTTTGATATCCAGATCTCGATCGTTGAGAATATCCTTCTCGACAAGCTTAACCACATAAGGCTATGCTTATTCCGTCAGATCGGGATGAGGTCGGACACGGAAGTAGCCGACCTTCATTAGGACAGCCCACCGATCTCGAAAGCCTTCGACGACTGGCCCCATGGGGACAGAGTGTCTTTCTGTGCGCTGGAAGCGGTTTTAGCGTCTTGTTCCACTAACCTGGGCTAACTGCACCGACCTTTTCATTCATATACTTCCTGATTTCCGGAGCCTCCGCCTCCCGAATCTCGATCCGACTGATATGTAAAGCATCCACGACCGCCTGAACGCCGGGTACATCGGCGCCAGGCGTAGCGGTAAGGGCAAGAACTCGGAAATATGGGTGATGTGCAGTAAGGTATGCTAAGATAGTAGTGTATGCGTAAGATCCCGAGGCTTTGTGGGCTTCGTCTGTGACGGAAGGGTCGGGTATTAGCATGGAATGTGCAGCGTCCAGCAAAGATGACCCACCAAAAACTGCCAAGACAATATCACGGGGATCAACGGAGCCCTTCTTCAAGTCGTTATCAAGCGTCTGCGGCGTGCAGTAGAAGACTCTGCGTTCGTCCCACTAAGGGGAGATTTCGGCCATCAGGGTCGCACAAATCACGGAGAGCCACCATGAGATCGGTCTGTAGCTTGAAGTACGATACTGACCAGTCTCGCCCTCTCCTTCGCACTGACGCTTTGCCCCGTCATCACCGCCGCATCTTTGCTCGGGATGCCGCAAGTCATCTGGCACGCCTCGATCTGCTGATTGACGAGCGGTTTCGTCGGTGCGAGAAAGACGATCTTGCCCGTCGGGAACCACCGATAATCTGGGGGAAGTAAGCCTATCACTTTTGTCAGAGGTGGAACAAGGGTACGCGCAGTTGAGCATGACGACTCCAGCTACGAAGGTCTTGCCCAATCCTGTAGGCAGAGCAACTAGGCAGTTGTCCGCAAAACATGCTCGCACGATCTCGTATTGGTAATCCCGCTTAGGCCGGTTGGTAGGATACAGGTACGTGCCGATGGTCGCAGAGTTTGGGACATGCCGTTGAGGCTCATAAGGAGTATCTGAACTTCGTCAGCCGGGACTTTCACAACAGGTATTCTGCCTCGAATCCGATCATCCAGACTTACTCGGATCCACGAACGGCTTAGGATATGGAGCCAAAGCTTCGCCCCAATCCTCCTCCTCCTCGATGTTTTCCTCATCGTCATCGCCATCGAAACCTCGACCCTTCGCCTTCGGTCTGCCTTTACCTTTCGCTATAGCCTTCTCAGCGCCAATGCGTCGTCCACTCTCAGCAAATGCGGTCCGATCCCATCGTTTTCCCTTTGTCGACTGCTTCTCCCGTCGGAAGTTGAGGTGAGTCTGAAGGAAGCTCTCGTTCCCACTCGACGTCCGGCCAAGATTTGAGGAAGGGATGGTCTTCGACGGCGGGCGAGACGCAAGCGAGTCGAGCGCGGCAAACGATTCGGCGGGGATGGGGAGATCGTCGTAGTCGTCCGACGAGGGGGGTGGATGTATACGGGACTTTGCGATAGGAGGACGAGATGGTCCAGCCGTTGGATTTGCACGGAAGTTCTGCCCTGTTGAGGAACTGCGCTGAGGTCCGGTCGAGACATTCGAGTTCCCAGCAGTTTGAAGCGAGAGTGTGTGGGTGATAGCCGAATGAGCAGGTCTGGACGGGTCTGCGCACCTGCTAGAAGCCTTTGCCGCGATGTTGTCGACTTCTCGAAGGAAAGAGTCGTCGACGATGAAGGAGTCGTCGAAGTCATCGGACATATCAATGCAGCCGAAAGGAGTCTTCCGAGAAGGCAGTCGCGATGAATAGTGCAAGACGGGAAAGTGAAGAAGAGGCGAAAGAGCAAAAAGGGTGACAAAAGAGGCTGAAAGAGCCCTATCGAAGCGTAATCATCCTGAGTCCCGGCAACGGCAGACAGGGATATATGGTGGACAAGCAGAGACCAAAATGTGTGAATGAGACCGGGAAGCGCTTGACAATCAGGTGTCCCTGAACCCACGTGAGTTGTTTCGGGAAATCCCGACGGAAACTTACCGAAATCTCCGGTCAAAGCATAACTTACAGATCTTCGGAAGAAGTCGAGAAGCGACGACCAGAAGGGACGATCCGACTGCCAACGCCGATCATGGCAAAATCCGAGACGATTGTCGAGGCCACGGAGCAGGAATACGATTGTGAGCTGGATTATGGTACTTGATTTGGAGCTACTGTCCACTGAGACATGGCCTCTAGTCTTCTTCTATGGTACATTGTGTTTTCCGGCAATTCTCGAACGAGTCCTGGGACGTATATGCGAAGATCTGACCTTTCAAGATGGGTTGCTCCCTGTGAGCTACCTCTTGATTAGGTTCAGAAGCTCGCCCATGCTGAAATATGCAGAATTATACACGACATTGCGTCATAGGGGAGGACTATCCGGCTGTCATCAACCGTGACCAGACCAACAGACTAGCCTCCAGGAGCGAGTCAGTCGCTTCTCCTTGCTCCTGAGAATCCCATTGAAACGGCAGTCTTAGGGTATTGCTCGCTGAGGATGTCAATACCCGAGGTACGCTGGTCAGGGGTTTGCAGCATTCCGACGTCCATGCAATCGACGTCTTTGAAGGAACTGTACGTCCCGTCCATTTCCACCGACCATCCTGAAGCCGCTGATACCTTTGCTGAGGAATATTCGAGAAAACGTTTGCCAATTCAGAGCCTGACATCCCCCGCTCGGATATCCTACCTTCCTACCGCCCTGAAGAGCCCAACCGAACGCGAATCGATGGACAATCTCGAGGCGGAGAGGCAGGTCACGTCGATGAAATGTAGTAGCAGCGCGGACAAGGAAAAGGCCGCGCACGTGGATGCGATGGAAGGTCGGGTTGAAGTGCGAATCGTCGAGGCCTGGGTGTATGTCTGGCTCGATGATATCGATAAGCTCGACCCGAATATCTGGAGGTGAGCCAGTCTCTCTTGTTCGGATTGAATGCTGAGGAGCGGCAGTTTCGAGGACTTTATGAAAGACAAAGCGTCAGCATGGATGGGATCCGAAACAGGAGAGTATGACGAGGTCGACCAGCATCGAGCCTTACAAACGCAGCCAGGCATGAAGCAGGCTCGGACGGATTCGCCCCGAGATGATGACAGGGGGGATGGAGCTGAAGGCAAGATCAAAGGGAAGGTCATGAAGGGGTTCCCTGACTTTGGGCACCATATGCACCGATATTGGAAGTTCGATAAGAAGTGTGCGTCTTCTTGGCTCCACACTGGTCCTCACTAACGCCAATTAGATATCGGCCTGAACCACGGTCAGATCTTACACTACTCTAACGGAGTCTAGCTCAAATTGAACAGGCAGCTACGGCTCGGGCCCTCGACCAGTCCACGAAGCGGCTCGTAAGCTCACCGATGAGATCGAATCCTGCCCCGACCGATTCATGCGAAGAACATACCTACCAATGCTCAAAGACGTGCGAAAAACGACAGCTTCGCTCATTGGAGCGGCATTCGAAGAAGTCGTCTTTGTGCCCAATGCGACACACGCGATCAATACCATCACTGGCAATATCGCCTGGGCGGACGGCGATGTCATCGTAATCTGTCAGCTCGTCCCGTCACATCCCTTATCAAGAGCTGAAATACAGGCAAGACTCAACCACCTACGGCGCAATAGCCCAAACCGTGAAATGCATATGCGATCGCCATTCAGGTGTCTCCATGGAGGTGGTCAACATCAACTTTCCATGCCCGAGATCTCTCGTCGTCGAGAAGACAGAGGCGGTGCTTAAAAAGTACAACGAGCCGGCGGTACCGAGTTATACGGGAGAGAGCAAGCCGACTGGAAAGGGGGATAAGAGGGTGAAGATGGTAGTACTTGATGCCATCGCCTCGAATCCCGGGTCAGTGTACCGAGACTCATCGTGCGAAGAAGAAAAATGCTCACGCAATGTCCCGCTAGGATCCTGTATCCTTGGGAGGAGATTGTGAAGCTGTGCAAGAAGTATGGAGCTCTGAGCTTAGTCGATGCGGCGCATGCGATCGGTCAAATTCTGACGGACGTCAAGAAGGCCGACTGCGATTTCTGGGTAGCGGTGAGTCCCTCCAACGCCAAAACTATGACTAATCCGCTAACAAACAACTGGTAGAATTGCCATAAATGGCTATATGGGTGAGGCGGTCCACTATGCAACATCCCTCAGGTTGACGATTCCAGGCTGCGGAGCGCTGCGGTCATGTATGTTCCGTTGAAGTATGTCTACCTCGCATCGTCCCCTTGAGCTGGGCTGACATGAGTGGTGTAGGAATCAACATCTCATACGCTCGCCTTTCCCTACTGGAGCGTGGTACGAATCGACTCGCTACCCAACAGAAGGAATCAACCGTCCGTGGTCCTTCCAAGACCAGGTACGTCCTCGGATGCCATCGAAATCGCGACTGATGCGTAGCAGTACGAATGGAACGGCACGCAAGATTGGGCGCCCTACTTGACTGTGGCCGATGCTCTCAAATTCCGTGAATCCATAGGCGGAGAGGACCGGATCATGCGGTATTGCCATACTCTCGCAGTCCAGTTCGTCATTTGCCACCAGTGGGATGTCGGACTGATGGTGGCATCAGAGGCGGAAAAAGATTGGCAAAGAAATGGGGTACACCGGTCATGGACAACAAGGAGAATGATCTTACTGCCGCTATGGTACATCATTCCGTCCCAGAGAACAACCAGGTTCTGAAACGGTGATAGGTCAATGTCGCTTTACCTGATGTGCCCGAGCCTGATAACCTCGAGGAACAGTTCAGGCAGTTGACATATTTCGAGAATGGCTTGTTGGCGCGGAATTGCTTTGCTCCGCCTGTACGCGCCCATCTTCACTCATTAGTAATACTGGGATGCTGGGACTGACTGACGTGGACTGGATGAGCAGTATCGGCATGCCGGTAGATGGTGGGCGCGCTTCTCTGCCCAGGTCTGGAACGAGGTGCGTCAAATCGTCACCGAGGGGAACGATAATTGGGCTGACGTGGATGGATTAGTTGGAAGATTTCGACTATCTCGGAGACGCATTTTCGGAGATCTGCGAGGGTGTCCGGTTGGTTCTTCTCAAGTTGTGAGAGATAGGCCGCTGAGGCAAGAGATCGCTGTCAGAAAAGGGAAACATAATCAGGTAGACGTAAATGGTACGGAAACGGTGCATCGAGCGAAGGACATGCCGACGCAGGACGAATAAGCATCAAATAGGCAATCGAGGGTTAGAAGGAACGGTACATTCGGAACCTCCTGTCTTTTGCTCGAACTTGAAATGCATATAGACATATGTTGGCTACTTGGTATGGTGGATCCGGAGCTTGCCGGGGATGTAGACGTAGTTGCTCGCTGCGGCGATCAGCACGGTTACATGCATCAGTGCAACACAGAATTCGACTTACCATAGTTTTTGGGTGGGATCTTGGGCTCTTTCGGCTCCTGAACCATGTAATCCCACCCTTGCTTCTCGGCCTGAAGAGCGTGTCAGCTGAAAGCCAGATTAGAGGACACGGCGATGGTACACAGCGGGGAGAGCCCGGTCGACTATTTCGTGCGAGACAGGGAGAGGCTTCTCGAAGAGCTGCCGCGCCCTCCCCGCCAAAAATGCACCATGAATATAGAGCTCGCCCACGCACAAACGCCACCGCATCCTCCCTCGTCCTGAACGCCAAAACCGTCCCCTGCATATAATCCGCACTACTTGCCCAACCCATCAAGTCATTCTCCCATCGTCCAGCGCCCGGCAACACGTCCCAGTCGATGAGCCATTGTTTGGTCTTTCCTTTGCCGGATTGCATGGTCGTTTTTGTCGGTCTGTAGATGCGGACTTGGCGGTGGAGGAGCTCGTCTGGGCGAGATCAGCGAGTAGGCTCCGGGACACGAGGGGCGGGAGGGAAGAGGGAGGGAGGGGGGGGGGGGATGGAAAGGGGAGTGGAGTAGAAGATGGCCCAGGGGTAGGAAGGGAAGAAAGGGGGAATGGAAGGTAGACAGTGGAGGTGAACATACTAGGGGCCCCCGAAACAGTCTCCGCCGTGATCTCCTGCGGGGTAGCATACTCCGTCGGTGGTGCAGTCTGCGCATGGGCGACGACATCGGCTGGGGGAACGTGCTGGACGCTATCGGGGCTGGAAGGGAGGGGGTCGAGGCCAGGTCGTTTATCGGCGCGTTGGGGAAGGGAGGTGGTTAGGTGTCGAAGGGGGTGGAGGGGGGCGAGAGAGGGGATGGGGGGGGCGGAGCGGACTGAGCGGTTCAGAAGGAGGAGAGAACGTGACATGGTGGGAACGATTGCAGGCTAGATGGTAATGCAAAGTACCGGATCGACAGATTACAGACTGGGTGAGGTCACTGAGGACTAATCGGAGTAAACGGGAGAAGGCGCTCCGTGTAGGCGTGCAAAAGGAACTTTCTTATACAACTGTACATACGAACTACTATATCACCTCCGTAAGATCGTCAAGCCTCCTCATGCCAACACTGTCATCACGCCGATCGCCATCGTCCCCGCCGCCACTGATAAACTCCACCATCCCTTCCCGATTCCCCATCCTGAACTCGCCTCCGCCGCTCCCGAATCGGTTGCCGCACTCGTCTGAGCCGCCACGGAAGTAGACGTACCCGCATGGATCAAGTTCTGCGACGTCAAGAACGCCCGGTGCCGTCCCCAGCACCGGCTCGTATTCGATCGGAGTCGTTGGATTATCCACACCATGCCAGCACCACGTGATGAAGCAGCTCTGACGCTCGCTCGATCGATTGGACGAGGTGTAGTTGAACGACCGATCTGCGAGGGCACAAGCGAAACATGTTGGCCATGTCGAGACGGAGTCGTTGAGCGTGAGGGCTCGCATGCCGTTCAGCATGACTGCTTCGGTCGTAGCGTTATCGTATGCCGACATATACTACGTCTCCATCAGCACACTGGATGGCTGAAACAGCACTGGAGGGGATCGAAAATACCACGCACCTTAGAGGTGTTCCCGTAATATGACCAGGGGTAGTTGGGCACATAAACGATCAGGCGCGTAGTCGTATCATTACACCCAAGGAAAGTCGGCCTCGTATCCAAGCCACCATGGACGAACCCATTCGCACTCGGAACCTCCGGCATGCGGATCGACGTCTAATCCAGGTGATATCACTAGGACATGTCACCTCATACGGAGCATACGATTCGTCAATGCCAAAGATCTGGGCTCCCGTCAGATCCGGTGCCGCTGTCAAGACCGTCGATGCAGCCGGGTCCCGACGCCGAAGCCGCATTTATCAACGGGCTCAACAAGAAGCCCCTTGAGCCCACTGTGTCCAAGAATGCTGTGTACCGCGAGATCACCGACCTCACTATATCCTAGCAGATGTCGCGTTGGGCGTCGGACCAGAACGACGCGCAGCGAGAAGCTCGAGCTTGGCACGCTGTGCACGCGCTTGCCTCTACGATGACGACGAAGATAATCGTGTCATGGAGGGAAAGCCTGATTGGATTATTTTGCCATAGTGTGTCAGTAGAATATCACCTCATCCCATTCATCATTTGTAAGTGATCGACGGGTGGCCGGTGGAAGCCGCTTGAACGCCCGATGCCAGCCCCGCTTCTCCTCACTTCCAGTCGGATCTTCCAAACCTATCAGGAAGGGTACGATAATTCTTCCACGATATACGAAGCATCCCACCGAGCATCGTCCAAGCTATTTCATACTCAAGATTCCCTCTCAGCTCGTTTGTGCGATCGATGTGATCGCAGCAGGCTTAGGTCTCTACGGCTACCCTTGGACCGACACCATGTCAAGCTCAACTCTTCAGTCGGACGGTCATGCCCATCCCGACATCCATCCCCATTCTCATTCCCATTGTCATGGTCACTCCTTTGGCCACGACCACGGCCACGGTCAGGACACATGGTCGGGTGAAGAGTACCTCGCTCGTCCCGGCGTGTGAGTCCCTCCCCACCCTCGTCACCCCATCCCCTCCATACCGCGTCACACCTGCCTAGCAACCACGGCGGAAGGACTAAATCTGCGCAGGAAGGAAACAGCCATCATCTCCCACTCTTCCGTCATCCACTCCCTCCTCGGCGCAGGCCTCACTGTAACCCAGTTGAAGAAGATGAACGTCCTCGAGATCGGCTGCGGTACGTCTCCCTCCCTCCCTCTCATCCCACATCGCTTGAACTGCGCTGACGAAACTAGGTGGAGGGGCAGTCACACCGCACTTTGCCGAATCCTTCGCCTCAGTCCACGCACTCGATACCTCCCCCTCGATGCTCCTCGCTTTCTCCTCCTGTCTCTCCTCCATCCCAAACATAACCCACGCCATGCACTTCCTCTCCCCCTCCTCCCCCGCTGAATTCTCCGCCTTGAGCCCCATGTTCTCCCCTACCCCAGAGTACGCCGAGCGGAAACTCCCGCCTCCACGATCCCGATTCGATGTAGCGATCGCGAACCTCGTGGTGCACCACGTCGATGATCTCGATGGGTTCATGCGTGGTGTAGTTGGATCACTGGCGGAGGGGGGATGGGTGGTGTTCACTGAATTCGGCAAGGTGGAGGGTGGGGTGGACATGGCGTCACAACATCGGGAGGAGATGCAGAAGGCCACTGTGAGTCACAAGCTCCGCAGGGATGGACTACCTGATGGACACCTTCCTCCCCGCCATCGTAGACGAACGAGCACGGCTCAGTCAACGGCCCAGGTCATTTTCGCGCTGCTTTCACGCCAGAGAGTATTAGCGCGCTGCTTCAGAATCGTGGGTTGGTGGACGTGTTTGCGGAGATCAGAGGGACGTTGCCTGTTTTCATGCCAGAGCCGCCGTGCTTGATCGTCAGGGGTAGGAAGCCGGGTGGGTCCGGGGTTCGGGATACAGCTGAGAAGTCAGAGAGTAGAATTTAGGTTGAATTGGGGTACAGCGAGATGCATGCGCATACTCCCTGCAGTGATATCATCCAGATGCGCAGCGATACAACGACTCAGATCTGCGGTCTATCAGCTGGTTGCCAGTGATCTTGTGAGTGAGAGGGACTGACCAGGGACAGCTCCAGCGTCCACACCCTCCTCGCCCAGACCTTGACCTTCATCAACTCGCCCTTCGACGTGCTCGACGCTGGGATCTCCACCTCCAGCCCGTCCCACCAGCATTTGCGCTACGCATGTCAGCCTCATCCTACCTCATTTGAAAGGGAGGGACGTACCGCTGGCTTTCGCCAGAAGAGGAGCAGCTTTTGTGCGGTGGCCATCTGCGCTTGATCGATGTACGGCGCGTCGCCACCTGTAGAGTGGATGATACCTGTTTTGAGCAGGACGAGGGCCATGGATGAGATTATGTTTCGTGTTGGCTCGCACGCGCGGAAACCCCATTCGTCGGTACGGTTGAAGCCGCTACGAGCACCGAGCATTAGCGAGGTCAACTCTCTACGAGGCCTCACAAGCCAAAGGCAGGGGAGGCTGGTTTCGGTCTGGAAGAACTCTGGTCTCGGTGTAGGAGAGTGAGCGTGACCCACCTCATACAGAGCATATCGATCAAATGCTGTTCCGCCATGTTATTCTCCTTGTTCACATTCCTCTGCAAAGCCGTAAAGATCTGTCGTCTCTCCGCCAACGCCTTCCCACACCCTCTCTTCAACGCCCTCAATTCTCCGTTCCCCTGACCCGTCGCCGGATCCGTCTTGGCAAGAGCACCTGGTTTGGTGATTGAGAAGTATTCGAGCTCTTCGCGGAGGACGATGATGGCTTGTTTCGACAAGAGGGGGTTCTGGGATTGGTCGGATGAGGGGTCCGAGGGTGAGGAAGGGATGGATTGTTGAGCGTGGAATAGACCGGGAGAGGTAGGGGTACCGTAGAATGCAGATTGGGCGGTGGACCAGAAATCGAGGATGTATTGGAAACAATCCGGGTCGAACTACCGAGCTGTCAGGGAAGTGCCTCCTCCTACCATTCTCCATCGAAAGAATTGATGGAGTGTAGCAAGGACACTCACGTCAACGGTGAAAAGCCCATCATCAGCCCCCTCCCAACTCGCCGGTTTGCTAAGTATCAATCCCTGAGGGAACAGCCCCAACAACACGCTCTCGGGGAGGAGCATGAGAGTCTCCCGATCGACCGGGAAGATACGACCTCGTAGATCGAGGTTGAGTCGAGAGAGGAGTCGTTGATTGTTTGAGTAGATGGGTGGGGAAGGGTAGGCGACGGAGACGGAGGTTATGGGGTTGGAGGAGGGCGGCGCGACGGAGGTGATGGGGGATTCGGTGGCCATGATGGCGGGCGGACGGAGATCAAGCAGAGAAAGACAGAAAAGATGGCCTGGCGGTGCCTTGAATAAGGGGGAATGGGCAGAAAAACAACGATTCAGTTAGAGGCAAAACAAAGACCGGCCGCTTTCCAGGGCTACCCGGGGTTCTGTTCTTTTCCTCGGTCTAACACATTGGTACCGATAACGATGATACCGAATCATGGCGAATTCTCAGTGTCCACCAGACTTGAGGGCTCCTATCCCCAAGCTTGATCGCCGTTGAAGCCATGGAAGTAGCTCAAACAACAGTCTTCACGCCTGCAAGCGGTGACAAACAGGACTGTCATGTACTCATGCTCCATCCTAAATGCTCAACTATGCATCACGTCCCCTACCAGCCAGCCTCAATGATGCGCCGCCTCAGCCTCCTGATGCTTATGATGTCCCTCCTTCGAGTTATTATACGCGTATCTACTGACGTCAGCTCCACTACACCGCTCCGGACTTACGTGTTCTTGCTCCAAGCGTAGACGCCATAGGCTGCACGACGGTCAGTCATACTCATCACTGGAAACCTTGAAGGTTCTTGTGAGAAGGCAAAGGCGGACTCACCGAGAGCGAACGGGCCGATCCAATAGGGCATCTGGGTGGCTAGACGGCTGAAGCCGTTGAACAGGTAACCCGAGAAGACGCCCTTCATCGCTTTTTGCTGATGAGGCGAGAGCGCTGAGGGTTGAGCATCGCGAGGTCCGCGAGAGAGTGAGAGAGAAGGGTATAAGAGCGAGGGCGATAGGGTGGCAAGGTGTGACGGAAAGATGGGGTAGGCGGGCGCAGGATGGGATTTGAGTTGAGTGGCGGGGCCGTCGCGCGTGGTGAAGAGTGCGTGAAGCAGAAAGTGAGGGGTATCGGCAAGTGGAAGAATTTAGCGAGGAAGGGAAGGTCAAGGCAAGGGTGGGAGGTGAACACGTCAGTTGACGTTACACTATGGCCAAGCTGGGGATACCCACTATACTGCACAATCCCCTTCTGCTTCGGTCCTCCCATATCACCCCACCACCCAATCTGCCTATTATCAGCATCTCCTCCACCTCATCGCCGTCCATTCGCCCGCTGGGGAACTCACATAATGCTTGGCTAAACGGCGAGTATCAGCACCATATCATCATACAGGTCGCCAAGAACGGGACGACGGGGAGTCGGGACATACGCTCTGGCATCCCACTGCGAGCGGGAAATGTCGGTCTCATCGTGATTTGACTACTCTCTATCTCAGTCGTCCAGAAGAAGGGTGAGAGAAGGATTGAGGAAATTGGGTGTGGGTGTCAAGGACGGGATCAATTGTCTAAAGAGGACGGGATCAATTCTGTGTCCCGAAATTTGGTGTCTCCTCTTCGCTCTCTCCTGACCGACTGATGCGTTGATCTGACCTCATCACCAAGCACAGTGCTCCGATCCCTGTCCCTCCTCCGAGCTTACTCCCCGGGACACCTGTCTGACATGGCGATGACATTTCCCCCCACAGCGACCTGGCCCCAACCCGAAGACTACAACAGCATGACACGCACCATGGCCGGATGGTTCGTCTTCGGACTCGCAGCTCGGGGTTTACAGCTTGGGATCATATCGAAGCCGTTACGAACGGGTGGGCTCTGCCGACTCTGCGTTCCCTCTCGCCGGTGACATGCAGCGAGGGAGGGCGGTATATGAGCTGAGCTGATGATATTGGCTGGGCAGCTCCGCATATCTATCTGTATTCAGGTGGGGTGTGGGGATGTTTGGGATACGGCTTTTACAAGTATGAGCGGAGATTGTGAGTGGAACTTCCTTATCTGGCACTGTGATCGGACTGCCTTCTGTTCAAAGTCACAGCTGGACTGAAGCCACCCCGTAGGAAATACCTCATTGCGAAGAAACAGGATCAGATACGGGAGTACCGGGATGCGGAGGCGGCGGAGAAGAAAGAGAGTCAGGCATTATTGCCTTCATGATGAGACAAAAGCATGTATTCTACCGGACATGACGACAAAACCCCATCTTGTCAACTGAGCATCCGGTGCTCTCCTCGAGAGATCGCTTGGTTGTGGCAGGATTTGCGAATCAAAGGGTTGAAGAACAGCCAAGGACTAGCGAAAGTCGCTGCATATACTAGACTGACCCGCCTACGCCTCAACCTCCGGCTCCAGGTCCCCGAAAGGTCTACTCCGGAAGTACGCGTCGTCAAACTGTCATTATCCATGTCAGCTTTCCGCCACGTCGACACAGCTCCGACAGCTTGCGGACCGGCAGTACACTGACCCAGTGCACCCGGACAAACCCATCCTCCGCGCCAGAAGCGTATGCCTTGCCCTGAGGGTGCACCGCCAGAGTATTGATCGGACCGCTGGCTCGCTCGTCAGCTTTCTGCGGAAATCCTATGGGGAAGTGCTGCACAAATGACCCCGGACCCGCCCGACCTCCTCCTCGAATAGCTTATGCCAGAATCGGGACTCGAATTTCCCGGATCGCGCTGAAGTGGTCGTCACACTCATTGCATCCTGTCCGCCGCCGAGGATGACCTGAAGCCACGCGATTCAGTCAAGCAGTTGCAAAAGCTCGCAAAAGGAACGCACGTATGGTCGAAGTGGGGCGATACACGCGCTGTTCAACGGTGTTTCCGTGACATAGATCTTCATCTCCTCCAGCGTCTCCGAATCAAACAACTATCCGAACATCAGTCAGGGTCATAACAGCCAATGATCTCTGCAGATGAGGGCGGAACCGCGACTCACCCGAGCCGTCTTATCCTTACTCGAAGTGATGAAATATGTCCCATCCGGACTCAGCTGGATATCTGTGACCTCCAACTGATGGGCGTCGTCAACCGCATTCACCTCCTCGCCGGTTTTAGCGTCGTATTTCGCAACTTTCCCGGATTCGTGGCCGGTGATGATGGAGTCGGATAAGGGGGCGAAGATGGCGACGGTAGCTTTGGAGCCGGAGATGATGATTTCTTGCATGGGAGTATTTGTTTCTGGGGTAGATACGTCGGCTTGGGACGGGCGCTGGCAGGGAGACGAACGGGCAGGACCGTCTTCGCGGTTGATTGGGAACACCCTACATCGGTGTTAGCGGGCTGCTCTCGCTACGTTTCGGATAGCAGTCCACAGAGACGACCCACCGAATGACACTAGGCTGCCCCTGCCTTTGCTCCGTAACGCTCAATATCACCGAATCATCCTCACTACCCTCATCAGCGCGATCCCTCCTCCTTCTCCACCTCAAGAAACATCCCGGGACAACCGCTCACCTCCATTGCACCCGCTTGACAGCGGTGAGAAACTCCCAAGTCTTCAAGCACTTCCCCGTCGACACATCCCACAGCTTCATCGTATTATCCGCCGCCCCGCTTACCAAATAACGCGATTGAGCTGTCCCACCCGCGAATCAGCGTGGTCGCAAGGAGTGGAATGGATGGGTGGACTGACAGTCACAAGCGACGGTCCAAACTGCCCCATTGTGACCTCCTTCTCCGGGACGACCACCGAACGTACCGAGTCGCTCGCCGTTGGAGGTGTACCATACGTTTATGATGGAGTCTTTGGATGCGGAGAAGAGCAGGTCGCCCTCGGCGTTGAAGACGATTTGGGTGAGGGAACGCTCGTGCCCTGGAGGGAATCAGCTCTGATGGGAGCGGAACGGGAGCGAATGGACCTTGTAATATGATGGGTTTCTGAGGGGATGATCAGCGGCTGAGGTGAGGAGCGAGACCATGCGGACTTACCATTTTGACAGATGCTTGCTGGAAAGGTGGAAGGTATGCGGCCAGAAAGGACAATTTGTCAACTTTTCTTCGAGGCCATGAACGGGCGTGCCTAAAAGTGGCAAAGCCAAATTTTCCTGCCCTACGAACAGGGACATCACCCTGACCTCGCCATTAATAACAGAGGAGATACATAGGATCAGAATACGGAAGGGCGGAGAGAGCCATGAATGCATGCTTGGTACACGCTGGGCAATTGCATACTGCAAGACACCGAGTAGCGCGAAGCCTCAGAACCTCTGCTTCATCCTCGCCCCGACCGTCTTCAGGTGAGCATACACCTTGCCTGAGGATTACAGTTCGCATCAGCTTGACTTCGAGGTTCACGCAGCCAAACGATGGGATGCGCTAAACCCTGTGACCTAGCGTACCTGGAGGTGATCCGAGAATGAGCGAGACAATCGCATCCCGGGCGATCTTGATGTTCTGTACCGAACCAAGGATATGGACATGTCTGGGCGAGGTGAGCTTCGAGTATTCTCGCCGCAGCAAGCTGCTGCAAGGAGTGAGTGAGGGCTCACGTTTCAGCTAGCACGATCCGCGTCCGACTGGCGTTCTCGATGGAGAACTTCACCTTTCCTCCTTCGCCTGCTATCCGGCCTGCATGACGATGAAACAACGTCAGCAGTCATGTCTCGGGTCACGCCGCCGAACGTCCAGCTGAGAGGGAGCTACCGGGGAGGACGATGACCGAAGACTCGAAGGCTCACCGATGGCGCGGGACAGATGATCTCCATGCAACGTCTTGACGTCCTTGATCTCGAAAGAATCGAGGTAAAGGTCATCAAGACGGAGAAGGGCGAGCGCATCCTAGAGGCCGATAAGCGCTCAACCTACTCCACAGCTTTGGTCGAGCTACTGAGACAGATGGGACAGCTGAACAGTACTGACATTCACATCAAAGCCCAGAGCAAATGCTTTCACGAAGTCCGCCCCCTTCTGCACCGCTCCAGAATCGACCGTATGGGTCGAGGTCTGTACCGCCAGAACGTCAGCTCGTCTTCTACGATGTAGCCATGACCCAGCTACAGGTGAAACAGACCCAGACCGACCTTCATCTCCACACACCGCCTCTTGACATTCATCCTGACCTGCAATCCCAACATCTCCACCATCGGTGTGTAAAGATTCACCCATTCCCTTTTGAGCGGACTCATCCGATGAGATGGGATGGGGATGCGGCGGAACTCGTTCTTGAGGACTGAGGACTGCGCGGAGGCGGGGAGGGATGCGAAACCGGATGACGAAACTGTTGTGGGTTGTGGCGCTACGGCCGCTTTTGTCGGAGTCTGAGTGGAGGTGGAAATCGACGCAGGGGGGACGGTGGAGATGAGCAGATCCTCGGAGTCGGAGTCAATATCCATTGAGGCGGATGCGGAAGAGGTGGAAGCGGTAGGTTGAGGTACGGAGGGGACGAGCGACACAGCGGGTTGGGATTCGAGTTGGGATTGCAGCGCCTTTTGGCGGTGCGATTTGTGGGCCATGTTGCGGAAGTCCCTCGAGAACGCTAAGCAATCGGTAACGAGATGTAGTAGGCCTAGATAAGAGGAATTGGGCAGCAGTAAATCGCTGTGACCGGTCCCGGATCACACGTGGCATTATCCTCCATTGTGATACGGACCTAGCTGTCGCTCAATTGTCCTCCATTCATCCTCGAACTCCGTACTGTGGCCTCGCCACCTTGAACTATATAGCTCGAGGACGTCGGCTCTGGCGGCGAAACCATTATGCCGCCCTTCGCTCGACCTCCCTGTCACCTCCACCGCTCGAGTCAGCCTTACTCCCGTCCACCCAGCTCTTCGTCCTCGGGACACCCCCATCACCCAATCAAACCCAAAGCTTCCCAATCGCGTTCCGAGAGTCCCGTCATACCCAAGGGTGAGATGAGCGATTATTCTGTCGCTGTCGACAAGAAAAGCAAGCGGAAGAAGAAGAAGCGGTCAGAACGTTCCCGATCACTCGACAAAAAGGCTACCGAGTCTGAATTGCCCGAAGATATGACTGCGACGACCAGCCCCGCGATCCCGAAGGTCGAAAATCAAGAGAGCATCAAGAACCGGTACCTCAGCATTTCCGCTCCTTCGCCCAAAGGCAGTCCAGGAGTGCTCGCCCCTGCAGCTGCTCAGAACAAGGCCGACTCGTCACCCGTCCTCAAGCCTTCATCGAAGAAGACGGCGCCACTCCCGATGAAGCATGAGGATGTTGTGGTGAAGATGATGCAGAAGAGGCTGGCGAAGACGGAGTCCGACGCCAAGAAGTCTGGAAAGGAGATGACTGCTAAGATAGAGGCATTGGAGAAGGAGGTAGCAAAGCAGAAAGCCACGGCTGAGGAGCAGGACAAGGTCCGTCTCAAGTCGGGTCATTAGGCATAGCTGATGGCGCTTAGCTCATTGAAGGAGGTACGAAGATGAAGGAGGCGTTGAAGGAGGCGGTGCAGTGTGGGGTTTGCTTTGAGACACTCAATGATCCGCATATGTGAGACCGGTCTGCTCCTCCTCGGTATGGCTTGATGATGTTTTTAGCCTTTCATGCGGTCATATTGCTTGCAAAGACTGGTGAGTCCCACCCGGCCTCCTGACCTGCCGCGCTGAATCCTGTAGCCTTATTGGCTGGTTCCGAACGCCTGGCGCTTACATACACGAGATCCATGAACCCCTAACCCCCCAAGTCAACACCTCGTACCGCTCGAAAGTATGCCACGTTTGCCGGTCCACCATCGTTCGTCGCCCAGCCAGGGTCTATCACCTGCGCGCCATCCTCGAACCTCTCGGTATCGACTCCAACCTTCCCACCGCGAGTCAGGAAGATCTCGAGCGAGATGATCCCTGGCGGAACCTGTTCCCTCCGGAGAAGGATGCCTATCGCCTGCGTGATGAGGTGGACGGTGTCAGCCGGTGCCCAGAATGTTTTGGCGAGATCGAGGAGGGCATGTGTGGTGGTTGCGGGATCGAGTTCAGCGCGAGTGAGAGTGATGGGGATGAAGGTGATTGGGAGAGTGGGGATGGGAGTATCGGGGATATCCTCGATGGAGAGGACCTTTCGGCGACGGGATCGGAGGCGGCCATCGAGGATTGGGATGGTGGGCGGATGTTCCCTGGACGGATCATACCCGGTCGACCGATCAACGGACTCCCAGGACGGGCTCGGCGCGGCAGAAGGGGTACGCCGGCGGGAATGGTGCCCCGAGTCGAAAGGCCAAGGAATCGGGGCGGTCGTGAACTCATCGACGATATCGCTGCACGCGTCCCCAACGAGCCCAACGGTCATATATTTGCCGAAGAAGACGCGAGCGACTTTGAGGGCTCCTCGGACGGAAATGGTCATGGGGGATCATTCATCGATGATGGGGAACTCTCGGCGGGTGAGGAAGGAGGGGAGGATGAGGAAGGAGGGGAACCGATGGAGGTGGACGAGGATATTGTGCATGCTGGTGGAGATAGTGGGGATGACGATGACGATGATGATGATCCGCCGATCGAGGAGCTCAGGAGGAGGAGGGTGGCCAGGCTCGGTCCCCCGCGGGCGAGGTGGGTTGTGTGGACCTTGAAAGCAAATCCCAACTGATTTCGCAGGCTCGCGGCGGAAGAGAGGGTTAGTACCGAGGTCCGGCATCGCCCGCACCGTGTCCGCGCGATCATCGATCTCGGCTCGGACTCGGACGACTAGGCGAGGCTGTACAAGGGAGAATGGGAGATTGCAATAATGTATGGGTAGAAGATCGAGTCAACTCAGTCACGATCATGTCGAATACATAAAATAGATAGGCATTGCTCGCATAAGCAGTATTATGTATTACCATTACACAAACCCCTTACAGCTTCGCCCTCGTCTCATCACCCGAGATCTTTACCAGTCTATCACCTTATCAGTAATGTCCATACCCTCAGGCGGCGACCCACGTCTTCCCGTAATTCTTCCCGCTATACAAAACCTCCAACGCCTCGGTACACCTCTCCAACCCCCTGCCCCCCTCTTTCGGTTCCAACACCGTATACTCATAATTGATCTTCCCCTTCCTCTTCATATCTGCGAGGTACGCCCTCGCCTCTGGATATCGTTTTGCGTAATCGAAAGCAATGAAACCCTCCATCCTGCCTCTCATGGCGACTAGGGTTGCTGTGTTGCGCAGGCCGTAGGGTATCTCCGCACTACCAGCCCATCAGCAGGATTGAGGTAATGTCAGACGGGGAGGAGGGGTGGACCGACTTGTAGCTCGCGATTGCACCGCAGGCGACTATACGACCGTACATCGCGAGGCGCGTCATCACCATATCCAGCATCTCCCCTCCAACTACCAATCCCCATCAGCATCAGACCAGACACACTGAGGAAACAACTTCTCATTTTCGTTTGAGCAGAGAAAAGGGAGACTAACCGTTGTCAAAGTAGAGATCCACCAACCCAACCTTCCTGAAATCCTTCTTGAAGTTCGGATCCTTGTAATTCAGGACGAAGTGACAACCCATCTTCTTCAGCGACTCGCACTTATCGGCGGAGCCCGCGATGGCGATGACTTTGCATTTCGGGTGAGAGAGGGCGATTGCAGTCACGATCTATCACGTTCACCTCAGCGTTCCATGCTGGATTGGGCGCAAGTGAAGAGGAGGGAGGGAGGGGACTTACGAGACCAACGGAACCGGCTGCTCCGGAGATGACGACGGTGTCACCGTCTTTGATCCGGCCGATATCGAAGATACCCTACGTGGGATCAGATGTGCCTCGCTAATGGCTATCCAACGGACAAAGTACGCGGTAATCCCTATTTATCGTCAGCTGATTTCGGTACGAGATCAGGAGAGACGCACCAGCGATCCCGTATAGGCCAAGGTGATCTATATCCCTCCCTCCAGGCGGCGTCCTGATTTCCCATCAGCCTAGAATCACGAGAAAAGGTGAGGGGCTCACTGGCGAAGCTCGACCTTGTTTGCGGTAGTGATCCAGTATTCTTGCCATCCAGGACTGCCTTGCACCTACGCACCTCCTGGATGAGTAATCCAACAACGTGGCCGGGAACAGAGGACTCACTAGATCTCCAGGAGACAGATCTTTTGATCGAGACGCAACGACCCGTCCTATCCCGCCCGACCGCATGACAGCACCAATCTTGACGGGCTCCATATAGCTCCTGGCGTCGTTCAACCAGTTCCGCATCGTCGGGTCCTGCCATCGTCCAGTCAGCATCTTTCCAGAAACACGTACTCCAGGATCATGATGGGCATGGCGGAGGAGAACGTACGATGCTGACATAGTCGACGCGGACGAGGATCTCGCCATCTTTCAATTCTGGGATTGGGGTAGATTCTTGTCGGAAGGTCTTGTCGGTGATCGGTCCTCGGGCGGGACGCTCGGCGAGGACGAGGCGGGTATTCTTAGTGGGGATGGGCGGCATAGGTCTTGGGATCAAGAGGGGTCCAAGAGGATACCGAGTTGGGATTTGAAAGGGTCGGATATGGGGAGACGAGTGGGATGGACGGACAAGTGCAGGTCGGGCTCTTGGTCCTCGGACTTCGCGGGTATGGCTATTGCCGGCATGTGCATTGGTCTCGTCCCCATTACCACGGCACAGTCGTGGACAGGAAAGATGGGAAGCATACATTTCGATCCTGGATCCCTCACCGCGATCCAAGACCCGACTCCCACCCCCGTGTCGGCAAGACGGACAAGCCGGCGTCTCATCCAGCTTTCTCAGACTAATATTCTCCTCCAAATCGATCATCTTCTCCTTCTTCTCCCACCCAGACCCATCCCCACCTTCCTGGACTATCACGTGCGGTTCCCTCGTACCATAATAGATCTCGATCCTCGTATCCCCCACACATCCGTTCGGTCATCCCCCATGAATTCCTCGTCCACTGTGGTCGACTAGACGTGATACTCGCCTCTCGAGCCAAGCAACGATGCCTTTCGCCCAATCGAATACCGTGGGAGTCTCACGCCACTTAATCCGCGAGGATGTAGACTCGATTGGTGGTCCCCCAAACCAATCGGACATTCTTCCGCATATTCAGATCCACATGTAACGTGAGGGTCTCCGGTAGGAAGCCATCGAGATAATGGATGGGTAGAGTCGGGCTTCGGAAATTCCAGGTAGAGTGAATGTTTCTGCTCGCACCAAAATCGTGGCCGGAGTGTCATCAGGAGCGAGCCAGCTTAGTGCCATGGCTGGGCAAGCATCCTTTCCGGGGCTCGCCATGCGCGCCATGCACACTCATGATCCGCTCGACCAGTCTCAATCGCCTCTAGCCGTGGCATGGGACTGCGAGTGGCTGAAGCGCGGGTGAGGATGGTGATTGCTCGGTCGGGGGAACGGAAGTGCTCCAATCCTTTATCGAGCTCGTGATTCCATGCTTCCACGCTCTTCTGTCCAGCCTGTCGAGTTTGGGTAAGTTCATCATATCTCGGCTTGATGAAGAGGTGGTGGACATGTCGGAGGAGGGGCAGCTTGGTGTTACCATGTCGAAGCAGGATGTACTCATCTTCGCTCCCAGAGGGGACTGGGCGGTCGGCACCGAGCAGGAACGCCTCGAGATTCGTCTACGATGGGAGAGTGGTAGAGGTGAGGAGCAGCGGCGAGGACCAACGTCTGCATTGCCGTCAGAATCTGTCCTATGCATGACTGAGTCAGAAGCCACTCAACGAGTTGACGCGAAGGGCTAATACGAGAGCAGTCTGCTTTGCTGGCTTGGCGAGTATGTTTCCGAAGTGACGCCGGTCATGGAGCTGTTCGGGGTTGTAAGAATGACAAGATGTGAGACCACAGCTCGAGGCTGAGATGGGGTAGAGTCATACTTGCCCCAGTATGTCGTAAGCGTGATGAAAAGCTTTGATCGAGAAATCAAGAGTGGGATAGAGCGAGGTAAGGTCCACCGCCACCGCCGGGCGATTCACTTCAGCAAATGCTCCTGTTATTATCAGGCAGTATACCGGGAGACCACGCTTCGTGCAACGACGGAAGATCCTGGGGGCCTGACCCTGGAGAGCAAGCGCGTAAAAGGTTCGAGACGCGGCGTAAAGGTCGGAATTACCGGCCGACCATGCCGAGAGCAGGATGACGGCGTTGACAATAGATGGGAGCACTTTGATACCGGCGTTATTGATGGCGATGACGAAGGGCGAGGCTGTAGCATTGCCTGACCCGTTGAGCAGGTTCGGGTTGTCATATGGGACAAGGACGGAGATGATGAAAATACCGAATACGTAAAAGAAGAGCAGCCGGTAGAAGACCCGCTTGATCGCACGGGGCACGGTCCGACGCGGATTCTGAGCTTCGCCAAGTGTAGTCGCGATGATCTCGGTACCGATGAAGGAGAAAGCGGCCTGTACCAAGGATGCCCAAAAAGCGAGGAATTCGCCCCAGCTGCCTTCGACGATGCCGTCCCCACCGTTAATCGAGACGTGATTGAAAGGCCCCGGGTTGCGCCAGTACCGGAAGCCGATAGGATCGTGATTCGGTCCGCCACCAGCCATGAGGATAATGCCGAGAATGATGAGACCGACAATCGTGGTGACTTTGACGGCAGAAAACCAGAACTCTGCCTCCCCGTACACCCTCGCACCAAAGGCGTTGACGATGAAGACCGCGACGAGTAGGACTGTGATGTAGACGGCGACGTTGGTGGTGGTGTCCCAATAGCTGATGACGATAGCGGCTGCGACGACCTCGGTCGGGAGGGTAATGGCGTAAGAGTACCAGTAGTTCTGCGAGCGATTCAGCTACGCCTTTCCTTCCCTGCAAGACTCACCAAGCCTAGAGCGAAGCCGAGTGCGGGGTCGACGAAACGAGTGGCATAGTGAGTGAATCCTCCAGCAACGGGGAAGAGCGCGGCCATCTCGCCGAGCGCGACCATCATCGAGTAGCTGAGCTTATGAGAGACATATGTCAATTCAAAGCGACACACTCACACCATCGAAGCCATGAAGATATACCCGAGCCAGACACCGACGGGCCCACCAGTGTTGAGCGAAGCGCCTGACCCGACAAAGAGACCTAAGCAATGCTGTCAGCCGTAAATAGAGTTGGAGCCCGAGCTGCATACCGGTACCGATCGCACCTCCGATCGCGATCATCGCCATGTGCCGCTGTTTGAGAGTACGATGGACGCCGCCCTCAGCGGCGTTGACTAAAGAGGTCAGTGAAAGTCTTGAAGAGCAAATTCGTGACTTACGGGGCTCATTGACAAGGATAGCCGTGTGACCGTCAACCACCGCCATCCCCTTCTCCGTATCGTACTCGGCGACGGCAGGTGATCCGACATATGCCTGCACGTCATCCTTCTTGTCCTCCTGCGAATACCGCGACATCTTGAAACGTTGATCAGACGGTGGACTGTTAGGAGGCAAAAGATGAGATTATGGTCGCAGTCTTTTAAGGTCTCGCGACCCACATGCGCACTACAATGCGCCGCATGGTCGTCTGAAAAAAATATAATAGAACCTTATCCGCACATTATCACGGCGAAACAGCCAGGGATCCGAAGGTCGCCTCACTCTCAGGTACGGTTTAGTTCCGAGATTCACGGGAAAGCGATAACCAGGCCACGAGGCGAGAACAAGAAAAGCCGATGTTAATCATGCTAAATCTTACTTCATTGGGTGTTGTTATCTATCCCTGAAAGTGAGCTACGTCATCTGAAAGACGACGCTATCGCCATGACCGAGTCCATCATATCCCTATATAACCCGATGATAGCCCGAACGCCTTGCTCTTCCTCAAGCGCTTCGGTTCCGGCTCGAATCACACCCTGCAAGGCGAATTTGGCCTCGTCCATCTGTGAACGATGATAAGCGTGTCTTGCGCCGTCCCTTTCAGCTCGAGCTTCATCCCTCTCATCCCGCACCAGTCTTGCGGCCATTGAAGCTCGATCACACTCCGCCCGAATCTCCAAGATCTTCGCCTCTGCAACTGCTAGCGCATCGTTTTTCGACGGCGACGAGATATTTCGGGACGCGGCAAAAGCGGGATCAATCTTTTCGATAAAAGCGTCTTCCGAGTCTCCTTCGGCGATGAAGCTCATCTCCGCGTCTTGAATGAGGTGTCCGCTCTCCGGTGTTCCGGCACAGTGAATGGACATGAGGCGTGGAAAGGCAGGTGTGTCGAAGGTGAACGGTAGACCAGAACATGCGGGTGGAAGAAGCATGGATCGCGTAGGGGTAGCAGCTGACGAGCATCAGTTCCTAGACGTCCTTTCTACCGGACAGTAGAGCTTACCATCGTGCCTAACAGCGTCGACAGAAATGCCTGCTAAGGTATTGACTCCCGGTTCAGATTCCGAAACGTCTGCGGTAGACCGGTTCTCGCTCGAGCTGGCGGAAGATCGTGTACGCGATATCGTGCTACATGCCATCCGGGACGTGCTTGTCAAAACCGAGACCATCTTTGGCGCCGCCGACGAAGCTTCGAGGGGTCTTGCCGACGCCTTGACCGAAAGCGTAGGGAGGATGGCCATCGATCGGCCCGAATCCAGTCTGTGCGCCTTAGGAGTCAGAGGTGGGAGTTTGCATAGCTGATTTGAGTCGGAACGAGCGCGAGCGGGGATGGTCTTCGTGGCAATGCCCCAGGTTTTTGCAGACGTGTATGATGACTTCACTCCGGAGCTCGCCTTCAAGTGGCTAGCTGTGGGTTTGGTGATTCGAGCGGTCGTCCAAGGTGACCGAACCGCTGGTGATGGAGCGTCGCGTGATGGGGCGGAGACGAAAGACCTATTCGGCAGCTGAGACCGGGTGATTCCGCTTGGCGCCCTGGAGAGAGATGACTCCGTATTCGAAACGCTCCTACCGGCGGCTCGAAGTTGAACGCTGGGCTTACGAAGAAGCGTTTCAGGCTTTCTGAGCTGACTCAAAGTGGACATCGATGCCGAGCTGGACCGCAAATTTGAGGTCGACTTGGCACGGCGAAGATTGCTGCCGCGCTGGTCCATCTTGATGTCCGCAGGTCACGGTTTTGAGCTACCGCTAGATGTGACACCAGAGGATGTTCCCAGCGGAGTGTCGGTTTCCGTTCGTCGAAGCATAGAACATGCCTCAACCAGCCATACAGCTCCTGTCGTCCACGTCATTTAAATTCCCCCATTCCCTTCATAATGATTGAGCCATTCCTCCTTCCAGTTTCCCGCTTCCCAAGTGCGCATTCAATAGGCAGAGGGACTGTTGCAGGTCAGTGAGGGATCATACGACCTCCCGAACCCGGGTGGTACCCCGGCGTGTTGCTAGAATCAGACCTCGTGAGCCTTATCAGATGCAGACTTGAGTCCCCAAGCAGAGCTTGCCACGTGGTAGAGCCGCTCAGATCCGCGGAGCACGACTCCCAAAATCTACGCGTTTTCGCACTAGTCGAACACAGCTCGCGTACAATCTTTCGGACGGCATTCGGGCCATCGTCCTCCCTATCTCCGCACAGCGCTACATGAAGGACCGCTTTGCTGAAGGCAGTGAAGACCTCCGTCTGGCAGCGGTGCATGTCATGACAGTCTCGACCTCTGCAGGTGCAAGATAACCTTTCCATCAAGCGTGTTCTGCGCCAGCTCGCCATGCCTCAAGTCTCCATTCCTTCCCATCTGGTGCCATTCCTCACATCGCAGGAGACCTCGGCTGAACAGGCGACGGATGCTCTGGAGGAGTGGATTTTGTTCCGCCGGGGAAAGGGTGATACACTATTCGAGGTGTCTGTGGGATTGGCGGAGCTTGAAGACAAGGTGAGGAGATCTCATGATGTGGTCAAGACGCTCAAGCAAAAAGCTTAGACACCACCTCATCTCGCTGCCGCTTTTGACCAAGCCCGCTATGTCACCAATGTTCCCCCGCCCACCGACCTCACTCCGCCCATGGGGCCGTTTCCTCTCGCCCGCTCAGCGTCCCCTGCCGCCATCATCAATCACCTACTATCCCAGCCGCCGCCTTCTCTGGAGCACTCACGAGAAGTCATTCTCGAGTATGTGCTGGCCAGAGAAGGCAAGTTGCGGGAGAAGAAGCCGGGTCGGGGCGGGAAGGGAACGTTGGGGAGGGACGGGTTTGAGGATATCAGTAAGCGGCTCGGCGAGGTCGAGGACGGACTGCGGGGCGCTTCGACCACCTTGAACGATCCCGCCGGTCATCGGCGTTCGAAATCTCAGCCTTCCATCGATCAGGACCTTGAGGATCCGCACAAAATCGGCTTGGCACTTGTACTGTCCTTGAGGATGTCGCTGTCCTACTTTTCGCCACAGGAGCTCGCCAATCAACTCCTGTTATTGGCGATTGGAGATGCGGAGAGAGTCATTGTGCAGCATATCCGGAGAAGAGTGCAAGGGGAGGGGAGATGGGGAGTGGGCAAGGAGCTGGAATGTGTCGAAGCATTGGTGAGCAAGCCGAGTTCTGCCAGGCTTGAACTAAACCCGTCAGACCTTGCCCCGCCGACCAGCTCTGCGCCCCGCTTTTCGCTCCGCGAAAGTCCGCACCTCCTTGCCGGCGAAAGCCGTCTTTCTTGTCATGCTGCCCGCGCCCGCCAAATCGGCCTGCATCAAGCTTTTGGCTTCCTTCGCGAGGGATCCATCTGCAGGTCAGGCTATAGCTCTTGAATCCGCCAATACACCCTATCTGTCACCAGGGCAATCGAGCTTCTCACCAGGGGGAGAGAAGGGCTACTTTTCCAAGAGAGATCAAAGTGGCACCGGCGCTAGTGCTTCATCCCCGAAGAGATCCGCCTCCCTACTGTCACCTTCACTGGCTTCCTCAGTACCAGACGGTGGAAGCCCAGGTCCAACATCCCTCGCCGAATACGCCATGGAGCTTGTTTCCGAATTTCTCACTCGCGAGAAGCGAGATTACATGCTCAAGAATAAGTGGACGAAATCAGGTGGAGATCAGCTCAGCAAAGATCTCGGCGAAATTGAAATGGCTCTGTGCCTCGCTGGACGGAATCCCACTTCTCAGGCTCCGAATCTCCTCCCTGTCTTCCTCCTCCTTCGCCGAAGCTACTCGCTCCCCTCGTCACCGCTACCGTCAAGCCTTACAGAAGCATATCTAGACATCCTTCCCGCCCTGCCAGATCCCGATTACGTACCCTTCCGCGAGCCGACTGTGCAGACCACAACCGCGACCCTGTATGTGAATCCGCGATTGGATGATGCTGCGGCACTTGTCGTGATTCAGGAGCTGGTGAATCACGAGAACGAGCTCGTGGAGGCGGCGGGGGGGACGGGGGAGGATACTATCAAGTGGATAATAGGGTTGATAGAGAGTGTGGCGAAGAGAGTAAATCTTCCGTTTTCATTCCCTATCGCTTGGTGACCTTTTCAGTTTCCCGACGGGTCTTACGGCAAGATCTTCGATCTCGTCAGGCACAAGGTCATGAGCGCTCCGCCTCGAGACCCATCACCTCCTATCCACACAGCCCCCACGGAGAAGACGGGCTCCATCCACCGGCGCTCTCAATCAGCAGCTGTCACGCAGACTATCAGACCGGTTCTGACCACAGTATCCATTCCGTCCGACGCGAAACAGGAGCACAAGCGATCCTTTAGCATGCCTATGCGTCGCAGTACCTGCCAGGAGCCTGATGGCAACGAGCACAGTGCTTCGGCAATCGTCGAATCGACGCTCTCGTCACGGCAGCTTCCGGTTCTGGACACCCTCGACGCGAGCAATGGCCGCCCCACTTCCGGTGGCTGGTGGGATGTCGTGTCAGCGGTCGAGAGTGACAAACCCGCGCCGTGGCATGAGAATCCGAGGTCAACACATTGGAAGAGGACCTCGAGCATTTCAGCGTACGAAAGATTCGCCTTGCCGCCCGGCGCCGAACCAGCACAACTACCCGACTCTCAATCGACATATGCGGAAATCTCGAAGCTGGTCGATCTGCCGTCTCCGCGACCATTACCTCTACGGTCTTCTCCCGGCGGTGCCAGAGCCATGGACATGTCACCTGGCAGGAACTCGCCTGGACAAGCAGCGGACGATCCACCGTTCCGGACGCCTGGCAGAGTGAAAACTAGAGTCGATGATGCTCGCCCCCCTCCACCTTTCTTCCCCTTGAACATCTCTCGACCAAGTTTCCCGGCAGCACCTGCCGATGCGCTATCGATTGGCATCATCAGTGCGAGAACCGTGACTCCGGCATCAGCTGGTGCGCCACACCCTACCAAATTCAAGCTAGGCGGATTTGGCCGCTCCATGTCCTTTGCCATCAACCGAAAGAAGGAAGAAAGGGAGAAGGACAAGGAGAATGAGAAGGAATCTCCGTTAGGAGGCAAGAAGGTCATGAATAGTCCGGGCAAGTGGAATCGGGATATGGTCGCGAACATTATGGGGCCGCCGTCGGAGAGAAAGTAGGGGTCGCTTATGGCGTCAACGATTCACAGCAACGATCCCGCGCTCTCATATCCTTTAGATTACAGGACTCGGATACATGGCATTGCATGGTTCTACTACGATGTACCTTAAGACAGACAGCAGCAGGGAGGACGAAGCGGGGCTGAGCTGGGCAGCCGTTCAGGTCCTTTACGTGGTTCAAGAACGATGATCGAGCAGGTCACAGACGAACGCACTGCTTAAACCCTGATCTCGCTCAGCTTCTGCTTCCCGACCTAGACCAGAACGGCCTTTGAGCACATGAACTCGTATACATCTCGTCAAGCAACGAATCCATGGTCGACGCCTATCAGAAAGGATCTGGTAGCTGCGCTGCCCTGCGACGTAAACAGAGCCGAACAACAATCCTAAAACAGCCTACATCAGTTGTCTTTACTCTCGACAGGAGTTGGGGCTACGCACCGAGGAAGGCGACGTCAGCCAGTCTAGCCAAGCCGTTTTCTTATGTCAATCCTATCGGTCGACTATCGACCAGTCTGACCAGCATCGCTTACCCTCGTCTCTGGCGTGCCGCTGCTGTTTGAGGGTAAAGAAAATCTTTCCAAACGCCCAGGCGACGGTGAGAGCCGTAGCGACTTTAGGGTGGAAAGTGCCTATCCACATTTCAGCAGTCCCACCACTTGTTCAGACAGCGTGGAGAGGCTCACGGAGGAAGCCAAGGAGGGCGAGAACGTAAGGGCTCGTCTCGAGAGTATTGGCATGAGCCCTCTGGGTGCAGTCGTACCTTTACCGCCGGGCACCGATCAGCGGAGATGGGAAGTACAGTGTGATTCGTACCATTTTCTTTGGGTCGGCTTGGGCCTCCGCCTTGGACAAGTATAGCGTCGGATATTTCACACCAGTCTTTTGTGCGCACACTGGAGACGAGGATCTGCTGCTATAGCTGAATCGACATCAATGACACGGCCGGGAAAAGGACATATTGAGGGCCACGGTGGAGATGACTCCGAGACCATTGGTCGAGGGAAAGCTGGAGGGAGCACAACGGCGGACATGACGAGCAGTAGCTGATTGATAGAGAGACAGAGTCCAAGGGATGAAAAGACGCCAGAATGGTGGTGCGGTTTCCGCAGGCACGGCATGAGTTCATGTGAAAGTACTAGTGACGAATACGGGCATCCAGGCTCTCGGCAGGGGAAACGAAGCGGATCGTTTGTTCCTGTTTCGCAGAACATCGAACAGCAAAACTGCTTTGTCGTGTGTTTCTCGGGCAAGTCACGGCAGTGATTGGTCCTTGGAGGGGGCCGGATAATTGACCCTGACTCCATGGTGTGAAGAATGGTTGAATGGTTGCCGTTAGGGTCTCGTGTTGGGTTGCACCCCATACATGTTGTGCATAGGAGACACTACGTAAGCGCTTTCCGGAGCTAGGCTACTTGCTACATTGTCTGTAGCGTGTCCGTGAGGGTTCGAACCTCCATGTTTGGTACCACATCGCCGAGGCTGCTTCCGCTTCTCCCCGAAGGTGAGCATGCAAGAACCCGGAGGCTCCACCATGTTGGGATTCGAACGGAAGACCTTATCAAAAGCTGGATATCCCGGGGATTGAACCCTCACGGCTTATTGTCAGAGGACACCAATATTGATACCAGCATCAATCAAGCGTGCGTATAGCCACGTCAGTTGTAAATGACGAATTATAGGTAGCTCATCGAGCCGAGAGCTGGATGGGATTGAGGGCTGCACCTTGTTGGTGACTGGTATACAGCATGAGTGATCCTTGACTCAAAAGCGACTGGCCATTGTCGGCGATGCCACCTCGAAGAGCGAGCTCTTTCAACGCGTCTCAATCCGGCGCGTCGCCCGTTCCCTCCACTTACCCCGGCAAGGGCATGCATGAAGCGCAATGGCAGGCTTGTACAGGTATTCTCGAAGCAGCATATCAAGCCAGAGATGGAAAGTGAGTGAGAGATTACAATAGGTCCCGAAAAGCTTCACGTTTCCATTATAGTGTGGTGCTAGCATTGAGCGACACTTTCCTGCATCTGATGGCGGGAAAGCTGATCATTTCGCCAGTCGGCGTACGGCGGATATCTTTCGCGAGTTGCCAGATGAAGAAGACTATGCGGACTATTACGAGGCGATCCCTGAACCTGAAGCGCTGGATAATGTAGCGGTGAGTGAGATCCGTCAATTGTGAGAGATGTAGCTGAATGATAAGCAGAACAGATTAAGAGAAGGAACATATGACACCGCTGAAGCCTTCTTCAAACAACTTCACCTCGTCTTCCTCAATGCTAAGCATTGTGCGTCTCTCCAATCTGCATTTTCAAGTCAGCTGACGCCCACACAGACAATGAGCAGGAATCTCAGATATGGATTGACGCGCAGCAACTAGAGGTGAGTCCCTTTCCGCGCCTTCCTCTGTTTCAACTTACACTTCTCAGACACAGATATTAGACGCCTGGCGCTCCAGAGCCACCGAAGGCATCTTCGCCAACCCTGACCCTTACTTCCGTGCGCCTCCTCGTCGAGGTCGACCTCCGAAACACCCAGACCAACGCGTCCCGTCCGCTCCTCGCGCCTCGGCAACCCCTGTACCGCGACCGCCCATGCCTACTCCTGAACCTCCCCTTATGCCGCGTCAATCCTCCCGATCACGCAGTACCTCAGCCCAGCCGTACATCACCGCGACCTCGCCGACCCCGTCCGAGAAGGTCAGAAGATACCGTCAGACCGAAGCGGACCGGGCTATCGTTGCGGCTCTCGATGCGAGGTTGCCGAGATGGTCTGGCCCGCAACCTGGACTACCCGGAGGAGTGAACCTTTGCGGAGTGGATGGAAGCGGATGGTGGGGCGAGGGTGCGCCGGATTACGAGATGAACGCCGGAGGGGAGCGGATGTGGCCGAACAGGATCAAGGGGGTGGCCGAGGCGATCAGCGGGTATCGAGATCCTTCGTAAGTGCTTTGGCTCTTGGACGCTCACTGACGAAGCAGAGGCGCCCGTCTTGCCGATGCGTTCGACGCAATACCTGCGATGCCGGACATCCCGTACCTCTCGTTCCACGTAAGTCTTTCTCTGCCATACCAAGCTCACCAACGCCAGGCCCCCATCACCTTCGGCGCCATCCGATCCAGTGCCACCTCGCATCGCTACCGCACTCTTCGCGACTTCGACCTTGACATGACCCACCTCTTCGAGAAAGCTCGGCGGTTTCATCGCGACGGTTCTGCAGAGTACGGCCACGTCCTCGTCCTCCAGCGGCTATACAACGCTTTGACGGCGCCATACCCTCTCATCCTACCTCCTTCGGGTGTGCCAGCACCGTCCTCAACACTCTTCGCGTCACTACCCGCTGGCCCGGGCAACGCGCGACCACTGCACGAGACGACGCAGGAATTGAGAGCGGGTGCGGCCGAGGAGGACGTCGGGTTTGGCGTAACAACATACAGGGTCGGGACGAGGGACCGGACATTTACCGATGAAGCGCGGCACAAGGGTCTTTCCTTTCGAGTCGGTCAGCTGGCCGTACCGTAGCATCGTGCCGAGCTGACCACATTCCTCAGGCGACTATGTCCACCTGATCAATCCAGACGACGCGACCCGTCCGATCGTTGGCCAGGTCTTTAAGACCTTCGTTCCGACGAAAGGATATCGCACCCACCATCTCACGGTATGCTGGTACTACCGGCCGGAGCAGGTGAGCATCATCAGGGGTCATCTACGGTACATGATGTTACGCAGACAGTCCACACTGCCGATCGGATGTTCTTCGAACGGGAAGTCTTCAAATCTGGTAAGCTTTGCGTTCACTTTGCAGACTCCGGCTGAAGCGATTCAGGCCACTTTTGCGATCACCCTGTTCAGGATGTACTCGAAAGAGTGTCGTGCCAATTCTACGTCAAATACATCCGCGGTCGCCCGCAAGCCGGCGAGTTCTATCCCGGGTGGCCTTCATGTGAGTGATTATGTGTGGAGGCACGAGCAAAAGCCAATGGTCGAAGATATCTGCCACTCCCGGTATAACGATCGCGAATGGCTGACGGTGCGGATCAAGAACTGGGGAAGCTGCATACCTGACGTGCGTACGCTCCATGTTGCTCTTCTAGACTGACCTTGACTGGCAGGAACTGCGACAAACCAACTTCATGTCAACGGTGCCCTATGAGCGACATCTGGAACCGCCGATGGTCAAGTCCCCCTTCCTTCGCGGTATCACCGGCCCCGGCTTCATCGGCGAACCGAAGTCGAAGCCGTCGGGAGAAGACGACGAAGATCTCGACGAGCCTTCCAAAAGAGTCGTTCGGACGTCCGATCGACCTCGAAGGGGAAACCCGACACCGCCCCAGCCGTATATCCCTTTACCACCCGTCGCGAATGGGCATCATGATCCGCGTCCAGCCGTGCCAGGGTCATTAAGGTATCCCACTCAGACCGCACCAACACCAACATCGATATATCGCAATCCCCAACAGAATGCGCAACCGCAATATACCTCTGGCTCGGGTCAGGCGGGTCGAACGATCGTGGCGATGATGGGTGGTCAGCAGATTATGGATCAGATTGCCTTGCGGGAGGTCTTGCCCCATGACACCGGTATGTGCTCGCTTTCTAGAACGACGACATTCTTACGCCGGACTCGCCTAGCCCGACTCTTCGAACGGGATGCTCGCCAACAGGTTCTCTGGTTCTCGGGCCCGCCACTCGCTCCTGGGACCGTTCACGTCCCCGTCCAACCATCCCATTCGATAGAGTACCTGGAATACCTCGCCAAGCGGAAACGAGGGGTGGTGGACAGTGAGGAGGCGGGAAGAAGAAAGGGTGCGAGATATGCTCTTAGCCCGGCAGGAGAGGGAAGACAGAAGGAACAGGACGCCGAGCAGGATGGAGATGAAAATCTGGGTAAGACGTGGTGGGCCCAGGGGATGAACGCGGATCAGATAGCAGCGGGGTTGCGAGCTGTCATTGAGTCAGCATAGGATGTTTCAACGCGTGCATGTCGATATCAGTCAACAAGTGATCGTCGGGAGGTCAGAGTGGTAGCAAAGTCAGAGTTTCCTCACATAAGAGACTCAGTCCGCGGAGAAAATAAATTCGCGCAAGCCGGGAACACCTTCGCGTTCCTTGCCTGCGTCTCTGCCTTCTCCATATCCCCTGTGCAATCTGTAAGCTTATCATGTCCGCCATCGTCGTCCCTCCAGCGTTCCCTCTTGTCGGTCTAGGAGTGCTCTCCACCTTCATCCTGAATGTAGGCTGCATTTCTCTATTCCTCCAGCAGCTATCCGACCCAGTCTTCTAGCTATGGCAGCAGACCCTGGCATCCATGGCTCGCAAGGAGACTGGGATAAAATATCCGACACTCTATGTGACGGATGCGGAGGCCCAAGCTGATCCCAAGAAGATGGTAAGTCCGGCAGCAGCAATCCCTCTTCGGGTTGAGAAAGGCGCTGAGAGGCGGGTCCAGAGGTACAACTGTACTCAACGGGCTCACGCCAACACCCTCGAGTCCAGCCCTTATATCCTCGCCTTTCTCGGCTACCTCGGTCAGCCTCCTTTCGGAATCGTCTGACAGGTGAGACTAACGAGGTGGGAAGGCATCTTCCATCCGAAAGCGGCGACGGCGTTCACCATCACCTGGGTACTCGGTCGGATCCCTTATACCCTCAACTACGCTACCGGCAAGCCGGAGACCAGGGTGTGTCAATCGGTCTCACACTACCAGCGGAGAGCTAATGTTTCGGCTAAGGGTTACGGCTTGGCGAAGGTGTCTTACATCGGTATCCTTGGTCCGTGCTATTTGGTTGTTGAGAATCGGATGACTGATGTCGAGGCCGCTCAGGACTGCTCTTGGGCTCGATTGGCGTTTCGGTCCAGCGCAGCTACCAGCTCCTCTTCTGAGAAAGTCGAATGCGCATACTTTGACGATATGACGCATGTATGTAGATCAAGTAAACGTACTCAGGCCGAGGCGACGTACACGTCATGAATGCTTTGTAGCTGTGGTCAGTCCGATCATTATTGAGGCTCGAGGCGGGCAGGTCAACTGGGTGCTATGTCCATGGGTTCGTTTCGTCTTATAGATCCAAGCCTTATCGATTTGTAGTCTGAGATCAGTCCTCCGCTCACATTGAGAGTAGGTTTGTGGTCAAGATGATCAGGCGCCAGTGCATGCCATGCAGTCTATGCCTCTGTTTCACCTCCCTCCACTAGCTCAAAAGATGGACCCGCCGCCTTTCCGACCCTCGCCCGAGTAGTGTTGTCCCTACACCGCTTGAGAAATTTGAACAAAGGAGACCCTCCTGTACCCCTCAGCTCTCCTATGTCCACTTTCCCTTCCTCCTCGACTTCGTCTCCGCCCTCTTGCCCAAGCAGCTTACGAGTGCGCTCGCTGGGTCGCCGTCTCGCTTGCTGGATGATGAAGATGCTGACCACACGCATGTGTTTCACGCGGAACCGCTGAAGCGCATCGAGAGCCTCGTCGTAAGCTTCCGCAAGGCGCGGATCGCTTTGTGCGTGCGAGATGACGAGAGGCCGAAGAGGTGTGGGATGGGTGTTGAGGTGGAGTAGGAAATTACGATGCTGAAGAGGCATGTATTGGAGCATCCGCTGGACGAAAGTGGCTTCGTTCGGTCGTGAAGGCGGTTGAGAGCCCCCTGTCGGCACCGGCGTGGAGTCGAGTATGATGGTCGTCGCTGCGGTCGGTGATTGAGATAACGCGGAAGATTCTCCAGGTGACGATTGCGGCGGGTTCTGATCTGATAACTGCTCGCTGGCCTCTGACTTCAACTCGAGGTCGTACGAATGGTCGACGGTGAGGAAGATGTCGATAGCATGGATGAGACTACTCTGCCCTGCGCTCGGACCCGAGAAGAGCCGACCCTTTGGCCCTGAAAATGATGCAGAAGAGCTAGAGCTGGTTGACTGGTTCTCGGCGGCCCATTCGCCCTCCTCGTCGTCAAGGCCTAGGTATGCCCAACCCGCGCTTGTCGGCCCATCCGCATCACCGCCTCTGAACCAGGGTCGGATGAGATGGTAGAAATCCTCAGGGTCTACTTCTTTGATCACCGAAAGCGTGATGTCTCCGATCCCATCGATTTGCTTCGCGAGCTTGCGGAGGTAAACGGTCAGTCGCTTGATCGCAACCGCGTCGCCCAGGAACAGCTCATCGAGTGATTGACGCATGAGTCGGAGTGCTTCGGCGCCGGCAATCTCGCAAAGAGCCGAGATGAGATAAAACTGATCCTCGGAACGCGTGTTCGTGAAACTCGCCAGACACCGCGAGGGCGGATTATTGGGCAGGGCCACAGATGCAGCGTCGTTGACGGGAAGGAAGTTGTAGAGTACGGTGTCAGAATACGTAACCACCGGTGGGAGACCCAGGAGGGGCGAGATTGTGAGGAGGGGAACGGAGATGGAAGCGGGGATGGGAAGTGGAGTAGTGCGCGGGGTGGACGTGGAGGGGGATGTGTGAGCGTAAAAGTGAAGGAGGAAGGTGAGGACGAGGTGGGCTCGTCGCAAATAAGGGAGCGAGACCCGCAGACCCGCTGTGTCCAGCACAGTCATCTGCAGACCGAATCAGATCGGTCCCGAGGTGTGACGCCGACCACTTACAGTCTCGATCCCCGCCCTCCATAGATCCTCCCGATCGCCGCCTCCACCCAGCATCAAGCTTTTCCCCTCCATCCCACCTCCTCGAGCAGCATCCAATGCTTCCTCCCAAACCTCCCATGCCTCCGGCAATCGCTCCACATTTTTGGTTGCAGGCAGGAAGCCGGTTCGGACGTCGACTTCAAAATCGGCCGAGGCGAGAGAGGCCACGTTCGGCGCCAAGCCATTTGACGTATGCGCAGAAGTAGGCGGAGCTCCAGAGGGGTAGGATGGGGTCGGTTGGGCAAAGGAGGGCGGGAGTGAAAGGAAATGACCGGGTGGAAGGGGAGCGCGAGAGATGAGGGGTGTTTGTGAAGGAGATCGTTGTGTGAGCATAATAAAGGAAGTGATCATGGATCAAGTAATGGGGGAAGCTTCAATAGCTGTGGATTGTTGGAATGCTGGTATGTGATGGTGCGTTTGACCGTGAGTGATATCGAGATTAATCTAGAGATGATGGTTCAAGAATGACGATCATTTTTGGGGGAAATGATTAAGTTACAAACCTCCACAATTTCTCCATCAAACAACCGGATTTATCCAGGCCAACCTCACTTACGTAAGGGTGAAAGGTACCGCATCGACTTCGGAGTAGGCGAATATCTCCGTTCATGCTGTTTTCCTGTACGGGCCCTCTAAAATTGGAAAAACCGTTTCAAGGAGATGTGACGGCCTTGAACATAAGGCCCCGTCGAACGGATGAGATTGTGTTCTCCTCAAGTTCACCTTTGAGTATCTCAAGAAGATCCTGGAGTTTTCCTTCGCTTCCATTATGCCTGTCGCCCCATGGTCGCCCTCGTCATGGAGGGAGAAACCCATTGCCCAGGTATGGGGTCTCTTTAGCTGATCATCACCTTCCTGACCATACAATCTAGGATGTCATCTACGAGGACAAGGCTCACCTTGACCGAGTGCTCAGCAAGCTCCGTCGGCTACCTCCTTTGGTCTCACCGACAGAGGTACGTCTTAGTGGATTCGAGCAGCTCGTCGTCTCACGCTGACCTTGATTACTTAGATTGACCGACTTCGAAGTCAGCTTGCAGACGTCGCGGCCGGAAAAGCGTTCTTACTACAAGGGGGAGATTGTGCGGAGCTGTTTGACGATTGCTCCGAGGTGAGCTCTTGACGATTCCTCAAGCCCATACTGAAGACGCTTAGGACCCCATCGAGCACAAACTATCCCTGTGGGTCCTTTTCTCGGCGACTTAAATCCGCTCACATCCCTCAGAGTCCTCCTCATGTCCCTCATCATCCTTCACGGCTCCAGACTCCCCGTCGTCCGGATTATGCGAATCGCCGGCCAGTACGCCAAGCCTCGAAGCAAACCTACCGAGATGGTAGAAGTTAACGCACACGCAACGAGTAATGGCGTTGAGGAGAAGAGGACGAAGGAGATGAAGGAGGTGATGAGCTTCCGGGGAGATAACGTCAACGGGTACGAGGCGACGGATCGAAAGCCTGACCCGGAACGACTGCTGGGGTGAGCGGTTCCTATAGCACTTCAGTGCCGAGACTGACCCATCGTGGGCAGGGCATACTTCCATTCGACAGCCACGCTCAATTTTATCCGTACCCTCCTCTTATCCGGCTTCGCCGACCTTCACAAACCCCTCGAATGGTCTTTCTCGCATGTCCGCTCGTTAGAGCTTCAAACGGCCTTCACCGCGGTCATCGAGAGTCTTCAAGATAGTTTGGATTTCATGCGGACTGCAACAGGTGGGACCGGCGGAAAGGACCGGGGCGGGATTGAGACGGTAGATCTGTACACCAGGTTCGTGGTGACAACCCTCTTGACGTGAATGCTGATCTTGGAGTAATCAGTCACGAAGCACTCCTTCTCGAATACGAAGAATCGCTCACTCGACCTTACCCCGATCCCGACCTTCCACCCTCACCAATCCGACCGGCCAGTCCACCCGGATCGCGCTCCGCATCCCTCGCCCGGGTAAATGGCTATCTTCAGTCCCCAGCCCGCCCTGCGCGACCCAACACCACTGCCTCCAACTCCGAGTATGCTGATGCAAACGCGGTCAATGGACATACCAACGAGACATCGCGCACGAAATTCTACAATGTCTCGTCCCACTTCGTTTGGATTGGTGATCGGACGAGGCAGCTGGATGGAGCGCATGTAGAGTACTTCCGTGGTATAGCCAACCCGATGTGAGTCGATCACGCCGCTTAGTTGCGTATAGCATCAATGACGGATTGCTTAGTGGCATCAAGGTGGGACCTTCAATGCAGGGCGAGGAGCTCGTCCGAGTGCTCGATAGTCGGTCCTGCCATACAGTACCAGATGCTTTTTGCTTACGGCATGTTCACAGTTGTCAACCCGGATCACATACCCGGAAAGGTCACACTCATTGGACGTTATGGCGCGGAAAAGGTAAGAGACTGTCCCAAGAGGATGTCGGGAGATTAATCTTGCTATTCAGGTAGACAAGCACTTGCCCGGACACATCGACGCCGTCAAAGCGACTGATCATGTCGTCGTCTGGCAGTGCGATGCAATGGTGGGCAAGCGCCAGTAACGTTTTGACGGAGACTGATCGATTTTGTTCTCCGCAGCACGGCAAGTCAGTACAAGCTCATCACTTCCAGAAAGGTGTCATCTGATCCAGAAGTTCATCAGCACCAAGTCGTCAATTACAGACCCAACACTCAAGACCCGTCATTTTGCCGATGTGATCCAAGAAATCACCCGTTCTATGCAGATTCACCGGGAGAAGGGGACAATACTGGGCGGCGTCCACCTCGAGTTGACCGGTGAGGTCAACGAGGAGGGATATTCCGTGGTGCGTGTCAGCTTTCCTTCCGGACCCTGACTGGAGGCAGACTGACGCATCCTCTCTTTAGACAGAATGCATCGGTGGATCCATGGAGCTCCAGGACAAGGACCTCTCGTTCAATTACCGATCACACTGCGATCCTCGACTCAACTACGAGCAATCACTGGATCTTGCCTTTCTCATCGCGGATCACCTCAAGGCGAAACGGCGCGGCGAAGCGCCAAGAGACATCCTCATGTCAGGCTTGCGCGGACACGGTGGGCCGAGAGTTTAATGGTAGATCATCGCAACAAGCATTTCAGGCTCCTCATATCGACATGCATCGTTTTATATCCGCCCTTCTTGGTCGAGCTCCTCGAGGACGAGCCGTGCTCCCTCCACGATGATCTCGTGCTCCACCTGCGATGACGAATATGAGCATGATACAGTGCTTGTTGATCGCAGACATCTGCCCCACCTCATGTAGTCTCTCTTCCAAATCGTGTAGACTCTCTCCTCTTCTCATTTCCAATTCCCTGACCACCAAGGGCTCCCCTTGATCCACGTCTCTCACGACCCGATGTACCATCACTCCGGTCTTTTGTATCTCCCCTCGTCCAAACGCCTCGTGCGCTCGACCTATTGCATTGGCTCCGTCGAAAGAGCCGGGAAGCGCTGGGTGGAGGTTGATGCAGGGTATTGGGAAGCTCTGGGTATGTAGGGGTTCTGGCAGATGATTGAAGCTCGTCGAATTTGCTGGTGTGTGAGATTTGATGGGTTCGGTCTGAGTGGGTAACGACGCAGGGTCGGGGGGAGGTAGTGCTGGTGCTGAAGGAGGTTGAGTCACGCCGTTGAGGATATCGAGAAATGCGTCCGACAGGATATGCATCCATCCTGCCAGTACAACGAGGTCAGGTCGACTATCGATGACCCGTCGAGCGATCTCGGCGTCGTAATGCTCGCGGGTCGAGCCGGGGTTTTGATTCAGGAAGGTCTTGAGAGCGCAGATGGAGGTGGGGATCGGTGGGGAATGGTTGAATGCGCGGATGAGGCCGTAGGCGTTTGAGCGTGAGGAGAGGACGAAAGTGATGTCGACGGAAGGGAGTCGAGGGGTGTCACAGGCTTCGAGCAGGGCTTGGAGGTTGCTACCTAGACCCATCAGTCAGTGGAAGTTTTTTGATCTTTGGGCGAGAACGAGTGCTACCTGAGCCGGAGAGGAGGACGGCGATTCTTCGTTTTCTCTTGTGAACAATCATGGTCTCGCGTGTTGAGACAGTGTGTGTCCTGGCGATACTTGATGCTGAGCTTGAGGCTGAGCTTGGATGGTTTCAAACATGACGTGGTTGATTTCCCTGCCCTGAACCCCGCCCCATCGGAATTCTCTCGTTCCCCACTCTTCCCCTTTTCCAACTCGAAAGATCTCTTCTTCCGCCTCCACACCTCCATCATGGGTCGATCCAAACCTCGGACCAATAAACGACCTCCACCTAGACCTAGTCGCCAAGGGCAATCTGCTCCCCAACCTCCACCTCTACAACCTCAATCCACTAACCTTCCCTACCTCAACCCTTCCCAACCCCTCGATTTGTCGAGTTTCATTCCCCCACCTGCCTCCATCGACCCCAACGATCCCGCTTTCTCCGCAGCTCTACGCCATTGGTCAGCCTCGGCGTTGGCTAATCCCAATGGCAATGGGAATTCAGCCCTCCCGATCGACCTCCCGGCGAGCTTGGCAGCACTTTTCGAGGCCAAGCTCACGCTCGATCGGGAGAAACAGAAGTTGATGAGGATGCAGAAGGAGCTGAAGGGCTATAGGGAAGGTGTCACTGCGGTCACCGGGAATGCAGTCGTCACCGGTACTGGCAAGGGGAAGGAAGTGGCTGTGCAGGATGATGACGGGGAGTGTACATGTGGAAGGAATGGGTGAGTGCAGTCTTGCCTGTCTCAGACCTCGGGATATGATGTCGCGAGAATGTTGTAACCGGGCACCTGGGATGCAGCTGACAACTCATTCATTTGGGGGGGGGGGGGGGGGGGGGGGGGGGGGGGGGGGGGGGGGGCGGGGCGGGCGGGGGGGGGGGGGGGGGGGGGGGGGGGGGGGGGGGGGGGGGGGGGGGGGGGGGGGGGGGGCGGGTTGGGGGGGGGGA
>JAABUP010000911.1_pt1 | contig 63355 bp, 51 predicted proteins | sample 5559201 | NCBI WGS metagenome assembly JAABUP01 (sample SAMN10711887, study PRJNA513373) | rock metagenome | isolation source: Antarctica rocks | place: Antarctica
TCTCGCTGCTCGTGGTCTCGATCGTCGTGGGCGGCATCTTCCCGGCCCTCATCCAGTCGCTGAAGGTCAAGCCGAGCGAGAAGTCCCTCGAGGCGCCCTACATCCAGAACAACATCAACGCGACGCGCGACGCGTTCGGGCTCGCCAACATCCAGACGACCGCTTACAACGCGGCGACGACGGCGACCCAGGGCCAGCTGCGCAACGACACGGCGACGGTGCCCGGCATCCGCATCCTCGACCCCAACGTCGTCTCCGCCACCTACAAGCAGCTCCAGGCGGGCAAGAGCTACTACCAGTTCCCCGACACCCTCGACGTCGACCGCTACGTCGTCAACGGCCAGCTGAGCGACACCGTCATCGCGGTGCGCGAGCTCGACCTCGACGGCGTCCCCGACGGCCAGCGCAACTGGCTCAACGACCACACCGTCTACACCCACGGCTACGGCGTCGTCGCCGCCTACGGCAACCGCAAGGACGCGGACGGCAAGCCGGTCTTCTTCGAGCAGAACATCCCCTCCACCGGCACGCTCGGTGACTTCGAGCCGCGGATCTACTTCGGGGAGCAGTCACCCGCCTACTCCATCGTGGGCGCCTCGTCCGGGTCGTCGCCGCGCGAGTTCGACTTCCCCGACGGCTCGGCCGCCGGTCAGGCCAACACGACGTACGCCGGGACCGGTGGCGTCGAGATCGGCTCACTGCCACGCAAGCTCGCCTACGCCATCAAGTACCGCGAGGCGAACTTCCTGCTCTCGGACGCGGTCAACGCGGACTCCCGGCTGCTCGACCACCGTCAGCCCCGCGAGCGCGTCCAGCGCGTCGCGCCTTGGCTGACCCTCGACGGCAACGCCTACCCCGCCGTGGTCGACGGCCGGGTGCTGTGGATCATCGACGGCTACACGACGACGGCCGACTACCCCAACTCTAGATTGCTGTCCCTGGAGACCGCGACGTCCGACTCGATCACCAGGACGAGCACCCACGAGCAGTCGATCAACGCCGGTCAGGTCAACTACATGCGCAACTCGGTCAAGGCGACCGTCGACGCCTTCGACGGCAGCGTGCACCTGTATGCGTGGGACGAGTCCGACCCGCTGCTCAAGGCCTACTCCGCGGCCTTCCCGGGCACGGTGCAGCCGCTGTCCGCCATCAGCGCCTCGCTCATGTCCCACCTGCGCTACCCGGAGGACCTGTTCAAGGTGCAGCGCGAGATCCTCGCGCAGTACCACGTCACCGACCCCGGGACCTTCTACGGCAGCAACGACCTCTGGAAGGTGCCGGCCGACCCGACCAAGGACCAGCGCAACGTCGACCAGCCGCCGTACTACCTGTCCATCGCCATGCCCGGACAGACAGACCCCCAGTTCTCGCTCACCACGACGTTCATGCCGTTCGGCACGAGAGAGGTGCTCTCGGGGTTCCTCGCCGTCGACTCCAACGCCGGCACGACCGCGGGCCAGCGAAGACCCGACTACGGCCAGCTCCGGCTGCTCGAGCTGCCCAAGGACAGCAACGTGCGCGGCCCTGGACAGGTGCAGAACGACATCTCGAGCTCGAGCGTGGTCTCGACCGAGGGGGGGTTCGGGCTGTCGCAGTTCCTCAACATCCAACGACAGCAAGGCTCCACGGTCGTCCTTGGCAACCTGCTCACGCTGCCCGTCGGCGGTGGCCTGCTCTATGTCGAGCCCATCTACGTCCAGGCCAAGACCGACTCCGCCTATCCGCTCAACCGCGCCGTCATCGTCGCGTTCGGCGACAAGCTCGCATGGTCCTCGACCCTGAACGGCGCCCTCGACCAACTCTTCGGCGGCAGCTCCGGGGCCCAGTCCGGTGACACGACCGGGCCCAGCCCCAGCACGGGCACGACGACGCCTCCGACCGCGGGAACGGGGGGCACCAATGGCACGGGGGGGACTGGCGCGCCGACGAACAACCCCGCTCTGGCCAAGGCCCTCGCCGACGCCCAGCAGGCGGTCAACGACGCCGACGCCGCGCTCAAGGCCGGGGACTTCGCCAAGTACGGCGACGCGCAGACCCGGCTCAAGGCCGCCATCGCCGCCGCCGCAGCGGCTACCGCAGCGGCACCGTCCGCGTCACCGAGTAGCCCGGCCACACTGGCTCCCAGCGCCACACTTACACCGACGCCGGGCGGGTAACTCCACTCAAACGCACCTACAGGTGGCTATGTCTCCCGGTCGTAACGCGCGATGCCCCTGGGAGGGCTCGGACTCCCTGAGGGTCTGACCGGCGTCTGGACAGCCTCGTCAAGGATTCCAAGGCGGGGCATAGTCGCCGCCCTTGCGGTGGAAGGCTTCGAGTCCGGCCACCGCCTCCAGCCAACCTGCTGCGTTGGGCGCCCAGGGAGGGAAACGATGAAATGTCGGTAGCCGCCTCATGGGCGCACTCACGCTCCCGGGATGGTTCGGTCGCGCGAGCTCGGATGCGGTGGGCAGGGCAAGCACGCCGAGCATCTCCACCGGGGCCGACGAGGGCCTTCGGGCCCGGCGCCTGGTTACCCGGGCCTAGAAATTGACGGACCGAGCATGGACATCCGCCGTGTCGTCGCTGCTGTGCGTCACGAAGGTGAGCAGCAGTTCCCCGGCCTACGCCGCACCGTCGACCGCCACTGCCACCTCGGATTGCTCCACCCAACGGGACGACGCCGACGGCCCATCCTGGCCGGGCACCGGCTCCCGGGGGCGTCGTGCCACACGATTAACAGGTCGCCGATCCACCACCCGGGACCCAGAATGGCTCGACGGACAGCCCACACCCGGGACCTCGCTGACGATCACGGGGCCGTAGACGCCGATGCCGACCCCAGCACCCACCTGAACGTCCCCGATCGTCACGGCCACCTGCAGGTGTCCCACGCGAGGTCAAGCGGCCCATCCACCAGCGTTACAGGCACCAAGCCCGGTAGAGGCTCAGCCCCACCGGACGACTCCGAGCCCACCGACCACCTACAAGTCGGGGCTCAGGTTGCGTCGGGGTCCCACGGGGTCGGCCTGCTGGGGTCGTGACTGGCTGCTGAGCCGGCCGCAAGCCCGGTTTGCGGTTTGCCGGGCGGATCAGCCGGCGTGGCGTCGTCCATCAGCGCCTCCCGCACTATCCGTCGCGGGTCGTACTGGCGAGGATCGAACTGTTTCCAGTCCACATCGTCGAAGTCGGGGCCCATTTGCTCCCTTAGCTGCTCCTGGGCGTTCTGAGCCATCACCTTCGCCTGGCGAACGAACCGGGCAAGTTTGGCGGCATATCCCGGCAGTCGCTCCGGGCCCAGCACCACGACCGCGACGATAAGCAGGACGATCACTTCCCACCCATTGATGTCGAACAAGGCTTCAGGCCTCCCTCCAGCCGCAGGCAGACATCGTCTGCACGCAATCAGTGTGACACCGCCCGCCCATGGGCCACGCAAGCACGGTGCTGCGGTGTCTTCCCGTTGAGATGTCGCATGAAGGTCCGCGGGGACGGCCGCGTGGTCGAGGTCGCGGGCATGGTCGCCACCGGCGTCAACGCCGACGGGTACGGCAATACCGGGAGATCCTCGGCATCGACACCGCGACAACCGAGTCCGGTCCCGGCTGGCTCGCGTTCTTCCGGGACCTGGTCGCCCGAGGCCTGACTGGCGTGGCCCTGGTGACCTCCGACGCGCAGACCGGGCTCATCGAGGGCCATCGGTGCCACCCCGCCAGCCGCCTCGTGGCAACGATGCCGCACCCATCACGCCGCGAAGCTGATGAGCCCGAAGTCGTCCTGGTCGTCGGTCAAGGCGCTGCTGCACTCCGTGTACGACCAACCCGACGCCGACGCCCTGCACGCCCTGTTCAACCGGATTCGCCATGCCCTGCTTGAGAAGCCGCCAACCGTCGCCGACCACCTGGACCGGCCCCAAACACGCTCACCCGACCCTCCCAGCTTGCCCCGCCGGCCAGAGCCGGTTAAACCGAACGGCTCAACCTTGAGACCCGCCGCCGCACCGACGCGGGGGGATCTCTCTGCGCACGGCCATCACCCGCCTTATCGACGCCGCCCTGGCCGAAACCCACGACGACTGGGTCGAGCAACGCCGCTACCTCAGCTCAGCCTTGAGGTCTTGACCCGATCCCGAGCCGCCACACCCTCACCACCCCCCGGAGGACAACCACCTCGCCATCGCCGCTGCCCTCAGCGCTTAACCACTCAAATCACCGACGTACACCACGTCCCCGGCTTGACCCACGCGCTTGGAACCCCGAGCGCGCGCCCACCTCCAACGTCGCACCACCGAAGCCCGCATCATTCGCGAGATCCGCCGCTGCGATGAAGCGGTAGCTCGCCCCCGCGATCTACCGGCAGCTCAACGCCGCCGCCAGCGACTGCCCCACCCACTATGCAAAGCAGAGGAAATTCGACGCAGCCAGGTCGTCCCGTCGGGGGGACGACACCATCGGCCTAAGACCACCGGTGCGCCGCGGACGCGTACTCCGGGGGGTTAAGGTCAACTGGAAGTGTGGAGCGCGCCGGGGGGAGGCATTGATGGGCACCGTTCCTGGGTGGCGCCGCAAGACCGAGGGTGAGCACCGGCTCCCGGTGGCAGTGACGGTGCTCGCGGCGATCGGGCTTCAGCTGCTCCTGCCGGACCGGCTGGGCCTGCAGCCGAAGTACCTGCTACCCGCCCTGGAAATGGCGCTGCTGATCGCTTTGGTGGTCGCCAACCCTCGCCGCATGGACAAGCGCAGCCGCTCGCTACGGGTAGGGGGCCTGACCCTGATCGCCCTGGTAATCCTGGCCAACGGCTTCTCGGCCGGCCTGCTCATCACCGATCTGCTGCAAAGCCGGGGCCCAGCGAAGTCAGCCAGCGACTTGCTCGCCAGCGCCGGAGACATCTACTTGACCAACATCCTCGCCTTCGGATTGCTGTACTGGGAGATCGACCGCGGCGGGCCGGTGGCGCGCGCCCACGCCGACAACCCCCATCCAGATCTCCTGTTCCCGCAGATGACCAACCCGGACCTTGCCCCCCTTCATTGGGAGCCAAGGATCGGCGACTACTTGTACCTCAGCCTCACCAACGCCACCGCCTTCAGCCCCACCGACACGATGCCCATGACCCGGAAAGCCAAGCTGCTGATGGGAGTCCAATCGTCCATAGCGCTGATCACCATCGGACTCGCCATCGCGCGGGTCGCCAACATCCTGCAATGACCCTTAACTAACGGACCTGGGCCGGAAACGTGATATCTCCTGCTGAGCCCGTGGCGTAGGCGAGTCGTGGACCTGACGGCGGCCCCCGGGAAGGGCCGAACACTGAGGTTCCGGTGAAGCGCATCGCCCGCGGGGTGGGCTGCACACCAGTGCACGGATCCACCGACTGCGCCTCAATCGCCTAGGCAGACTTCAAAAATTTCAGATAGAAGGCCACGAAGACCCGAACAATGCCGACATTAACCGCAAGCCGCTCCCAGGCGTGCGCCTCGAAGAACAGCAAGTCCACCCCGACGACCACGACCATCATTGCCAGCATGTAAAGCAGGACGACTGCGGTTCTACCCATGACTACCTCCTGCGGAACTACCTACGACACACGGTCTGACGGCCCGAATCCGCCCGGTACCTAGCACGGCCTACGGTAGTGCCCACGACCAGAGGCCCCCTCCAGTGACGAGCTCAGACTCGCCTCGCAAAGAAGCGCCGTGCCCCCGAGCGCTAGAAGTCGGATCCGCCGCCGCCGCCGCCGAAGTCGCCGTCGGAAAGGGGTCCTGCCCCCCGCCATCTCCCCAGTCGGCGCCGCCTTGGCCCTGATCTCGGCGCCGGGGGGGACATGCTCAACTTGGACGGGCCTTTAACATCCTGCAGTAACACTCAGCGGACCTGGACCCGACACGTCCTGTCCCCTGCTGGGCCGGTGGCGCCCAGCGTGTCGTTGTCCTGTCGCCGGACCTGTCGTCCCCTCATGGTGGAGCGGCCAGTTTTGGGTCTCGATCGTTGGGGGCGTGCGAGGAACTCATCAGCAAGGCGTCAGCGCTTCTTTTGGAATCGTCGGACCGCGCTAGCCGGCTGCCGCGGGCCGCCGGTCTCGGTGGAGTCTGGTGTTGGGGCGGTGCGAGTAAGGCCTGCCGGGCGGGGGGCTCGGGGCGTCGGGACGTGGACGGGTCTGCGGGACGGGCGTGCTACCTCGACACCACCTGGGTGTCGGCTGTGAGCTGGGGTGGTTCCGGTTCGGTGGCGTGGTCCGGCACCGGGCGGCGTGCCTGGTCGGAGATACGCAGCAGCAGCGCCATGAGTGTCCAGTTGGCGAGCAGGGCCGACCCGCCGAGGGACATGAAGGGGGTGGTCAGTCCGGTCAGCGGCAACACCCGGGTGACACCGCCGACGATGATGAAGACCTGCAACGCCACGGAGAAGGACAGTCCTACGGCCAGGAGTTTGCCGAAGCCGTCTCGCACCCCGAGGGCCGTCCGGATCCCGCGCTCGACGAAGACGCCGTACAGGGCGATGATGACGAAGACCCCGAACAGGCCGAGTTCCTCGCCAAAGCTCGCGAAAATGAAGTCACTGTCGGCGAAGGGGACGAGCCACGGACGGCCCTGACCGAGCCCGGTGCCGAAGAGCCCACCGGCCGCCATCCCCATGAGCCCCTTGGCGAGCTGGTCCGACTGGGTCAGCGCGGCGGGCGCGAACGGGTCAATCCAAATCTCGACGCGCTCCCGGATGTGGCCGACGGCGAAATATGCGGCTGCGCCGGCGAAACTGATCATGAGCATGCCGATCGCGATCCACGAACGTCGTTCGGTCGCGACATAGAGCAGCACCAAGAACAGGCCGAAGAGGAGCAGCGAGAACCCGTAGTCGTTCTGCAGGACGAGGACGGCGAGGCTCATCAACCAGGCGATCATGATCGGGCCGAGGTCTCGCACCCGCGGGAACGTGAAGCCGAGAACCCGCTTCCCGGCCAAAGACAGCACATCTCGGGTATGAACCAGGTAGCCGGCGAAGAACACCGCGAGGGCCAGTTTGGCGATCTCACCCGGCTGGAAGGACATCGGTCCGATCCGGATCCACACCCGCGAGCCGAGCACGGAGGCCCCGAGCCCCGGCACGAACGGGAGCATGAGCAGACCTACCCCCGCCGTCATCGCCGTGAACGTCCGCCGCCGCAGTAGCCGGTGGTCCCGGACGATCAGGACCACGGCGGCAGCCGTGGCCATCGAGAGTCCCGTCCAGAGCAGTTGGCGGGCGGCGTCGCTGTCCAGGCCATAGCGGCCCTTTGACAGGTCGATCCGGTGGATCATCACCAAACCCAACCCGTTAAGCAACGTGGCGATCGGCAGCAGAATGGGGTCTGCGTACGCCGCCCGCCAACGTAGGACCAGGTGGAAGAGGACAGCCAGGCCGAGAAGGCCGCCGCCGACGGTCGTGAGCTGTGCGGGAACGGTCGCCCGGACCCCCAGGTCGACGCTGACCCACGCGAGCAGGGTAGTGCCGACCGCCAGGAGCAACAGGAGCAGCTCGGCGTTCCGTCGGGTGCTTGGGGTGACGGTCTGGACGATCGTGGTCACGCAGTCACCCCGTTAAGCGAACGGCGTGGTCGGGGCGGGCGCCCGCAGGACTTTGGCGCGGCCCCGATCTAGGTCGCGAAAGACTCCCCACGCCTCGCAGCCTACGCGCGCCGACCCACACCCCGGGGTGTACGCCGTCGTGACGAGCCGCCGCCCACTACCGAGACAAGGCCATCGGCAAGATCCTACGATGAGTGCTTGGCCTTAACCCCAACACGCTCGTCGATGGCCGCTCACCTACTCAGCGCCGCACCACCCCGCCCCCCGCACCACTCCAGGGGACCCAAACCATCGAGGCCATGGCACGCCTCCTCGCCCGTGGCAACGGTCACCCGGCCGAACTCCGCTCGTACCCGGTGGCGGCTCATCCGAACCCTGTTGTCGACACCCGTGTGGGCGACCCGGGGCATACGCCGTGTTGGCCCGTCCGGCCGGCGAGCCGCCCGGGGACTCGAGCTGGCGCGGGTCGACCCCGGCGGACGCGCCGACGAGCCCGTATGCCGGGGACTGCTCACCGAAGCAGTTGCCCGGCTCGAAGTCGCCGAACCTGCCGGTGAAAGGGATCTTCTGCCCCGCACAGGACCGGGCGCCATCGGCGTCCTTGCACTTGTGGTAGGCGGCGCCTCGGCTGCCCTGGCCCAAGGCGGGCAGGATGGCCTCTTTGCCGCCCAGCGTTCCCCACCCGCGGGCGCGAGTCGCGGTCCACCAGGAGCATCGGGGTACGTGCGCCCTATCTACTTAGTTTGAGCCGCTATTTGACGCAGGGCACTCCCCCACCGTTGAGGGCCGACATGGCGTTAGGAGGGGGGGCGGAGCCGTCCGGGGGGATGGGCACCGGGACGGCGGGTGCGGCGTCCGTAGCGCTGCTAGCCGTCGCAGGGGCGGCGGTGGCGCTGGTGAGGGCTTTTGGTGGGGTGAAGGTCTTGCTGAGTATCAGGCGCAGCGACCCGGTTGGCACGGAGGTGGACCGACGGGTGGGAATGCCGCCGAGGAGTGCGGAGAGCCGGCTGGCGCTGTGTTCCTGACCCGGCGGATAGAGCACGGCGGTTGTTGAGGTGGCCTGCGTCCGGCTCGGACCGATGCTCGAGTGGTAGCCCAGCCGGCTTAGCCCTTGTTGGAGTGTGCTGGCCTGGGCCGGCTGGCCCGGCGCACTGTCAATCTCGACGGTGGTGCCGGATGAGTCGGCGGTCGCGGTGGGGCTGCTCGGGGCAGTGGCGGCGGGCGGCGGTGTCCCTAGAAGGTGCGCGACCGTGGCTTGGATCATCGGCAGATCAACGAAGTTGACGTCCTCGCCGAGGGGGTTCTTACCGAAGTGGTCGATCGGCAACGTGTAAAAGGTGACGTTGCCCCCGGCCAGCTGGGAGGCTTGCTCGGCAAGACTGAGCAGGTTGAGGCCGCTGTCGAGAGCCGTGTTCTGCTTGGTCACGTCCAGGATCCCCGACAGCTTCACCGGATTGGCCAGCGTGCCGGCCTGTTTAAGCTGGGTGGCCAGTGAGGCAATGAAGGCTTGTTGCCGTCGTTCACGGTCAAGGTCAGTGAAGTTCAGCTGCGGATGTTGCTCGTCACGCCGCTGCCGAACAAAAGCCACTGCCTGAACCGAATCAATCTGCTGCCTCCCCTGTTTGAAGTCTGCCCCGGAGTACCGGTCGACCGTGTCCTCAGCGAGGCAGACGGTGATCGGCTGGACCACTTGGGCCAGTTGGTAGAAGGCGGCCATGGTGACCTCGACGAAATGGTCCACCGGCACACCGCCGAGAAACTCCTTCACGGCCGCGATCTGCGCTTTGCGACCGGCGTCCCGTTCTTGTTGCTCACGCTGGGTCGGGTCCGCAGTCCCGCTTCCGGCGAGCCGTTTGGCTTCTTGGTCGAAGGCCAGCCCGTAAGCCTGTTTAATTTTCCCCTTGCACTGGCCGTCGGGGCATCCCGGTAGGTCGGCGTAGTCATCGCGGGGGATGGAGATCTCGGTAGCCTTCGACCCGTCCCCCGGCAGGTGGACGAGCATCAGGACGTTCGAGTTCAACCCACCATTGTTCTGGTCGCCCGCATGAAGAGCGTCGTACATCTCCCGGGGCAGGGGCTTGCCGTTCTCGTCCACCCTGCTGTCCAGACCCATCACCAAGATATTGGTTGCACCATCGGCCGAGCCGTCGCCTCCCAGAATGTCGGACCGCTTGATGCCCGTGGTGAGGTTGACGTACTGGAATGCCCCGTATCCCAATAGAAGAAGTGTCACCGCAGCCAAGCAGGCGGTCGCTTGGCGCCAGCGCACGTGCCCCCGGCTTTGCCGGTGTCCGTGGCCGCGCCGGGGGCGCCGCGGGAGGGACGGCCTATTCTGACCGTTACGGGCGAGCGATGCGGAGTTCAGAGGGGATGGTGACAACTGACTTACTGCTCCTGGTGGTAAGTGCGAGAACCGCCGAACGGGTTGGCAGCCAAGCCTAAGAGCGGGGATCGCCGAAAACGGGGATGGACACGGGAACGCCGCGGGCAAGATCCCGACGGTGCCCGGAGGAGGGACCCAGGCTCATCGGACGGCCCGGGTGAGTCCAGAGACTTCGAATTTTTGGGAAAGGTTGAGTCATGCCAAGGGATGCACGCAGGCGTTCCCCGCCGGAGTTGAAGGAGCGGAGTGGCGCGGATGGTGGTTGAGGTCCGCCCGGACCACGTGTCGGACTGGGCGGCGATGAGGAGGGTCGCGCAGCTGCTCGGCGTTCACGCGCCGGAGACCGTCCGTAAGTGGGTGCACAGGTCGAGGCCGACCCCCGGTGCCCGGCCGGGCGCCACCACGCAGGAGTCAACTGGGGTCGAGCGGCTTAGGCGTAAGAACGTCGAGTTGCGGCGGGCGAACTCGATGGGTGACCACGTATATCCGCCACCTGCGGGAACAGGTTCCCGCAGTGAGGTAGCTCGGGGTTCAGGGCAGCAGGGACGCCTCCCTTGACGACTCGGTGGTAGGGACGTCAGTGCCGGGGCAGAGTCGTCGGCCTCGAAGGGTGGGGTCTACTTCGTTGCGCGGGCGGTGGCTAGCCGCGACCGGACTCGGACCAGCGGGGCCTGCGGGTCGTGTGGTTGGGGCAGTGCCTGAAGGGCGAAGTCGGCGATTACGCCGGGCCGGAAGATCAGGCAGTGGGTCGAGCCCCCGAACTGGAAGTACCCGAGTTCCTCGCCCTTCTCGACGTGGTAGCCGGCCTTGATGGTCGGCTTGATCAGGCAGGAGGAGACCTCGTTCATGCCGACCGGCAGGAAGGCCGTCAGGCCGATCACGGGGTCGTCGGCGTGGATGAGGATGATGGCCCGCGCGGCGACGTGGGCAAGGTAGCCCTGCGAGTTCTGCGCCTCGACGGCGTCAGGGCCCTCGGAGTCGGCCTCGGAGTAGTAGGTGCCCTCCTGTACGAAGGCCCGTACGATCGTCCCGGCCACCGGGCTGTGCCACCGGTGGTAGTTCGTGGCGCTTAAGAAGGCTTGGTAGACCGTTCCGCCGACAAACGCTTCCACGGACTCGTCGTCGGCCAGCATGTCCGCCAGCGAGTAGGGCTGACTCTTGATCCAGAAACGGTCCCGGAGCTGAACGTCGGATTTGATGGCGTACGGCGTCGACTCACAGGCGCTGACGATGACCTTGTCGTCGTCGGGAGAGGCGACCGGCCGCTGGCCGTCGGTGAACCGTCGGGTGAAGTAGTCGTTCCACGAGGCGAACCCCCAGAACTCGTCAGCCGGGTCGTGCTCGTACTGCTCGATGCCCACCGCCTGCCGAGCGGCCTCGCTCTTCCATCCCGACGGCGTCTCGTTGAGGACGTACAGAGAGTCCCTGCTGCTCAGAAACTCGCACCACACGGCGAGAACCTTCTTCAGCATCGCGTTGAACCGCGGGTCGCGGTAGACCGCGAACCCAGCCGTCGTACCCATCGTCCAATCCAGGATCGCGTTCAGCGGCAACGTCACCGCCTGGTCGCCGAAGTCCGGCGCCATCGTCAGCACCTCGTTGATCAGTCCCAGCAGCTGATCCACGCTCTCCAGATGCCGCTGGCTGTACGCCTTGGTCTGCGGCACCTCGACAATCATCCGCTCCACGTACATCCGCAACACGGGCTCACGGTCCAACAGCTCCCGGAACTCGACGATCACGGGATGTAGCACCACCTGCGTTCCCTTGGCCTCCACCCGCTGCCGGTGACCGGCGAGCCAGGCCTCCAACGCGTCCTGGTCAGGCAACCAACCGGCCCGTCGTTTGACATCCGCACGCTCTGACCCAGTCGCCATCCCCGGAACGTAACAGCACCAGCCCAAGTTGACCTCCCGCTCGGCCAAGCGGCCCCCGGCGATGAACAACTTGCGGTTTCCCTCGCGTAGCACCAGGCCGCGCAGGGTTAGGCAGCGGGATCCGGCGGGCAGGGCGACCACCAGGCGCCGGCCCACCGCGGACCAGCAGCACGGGCGGCCATCGCCCGGCCATCGCAACCACCGACGCCGCTAGCGGGCCCGTTCATCCCTGCCGTCCCGAAGGTTCATCCGGTCCGGACCAACAGCCGGTGCTCCTGGTCGATGCAAGAAGCCGGAGTTGGTCCGCGCCGGTCCGCACTCGAAACCCTGAACAACCTGGGCCCGTGGGTGGCCCGTAGACATGACCGGGCCACCTCGCGCCCTTCATCGGGGCGCACCGGGGTCACCCTGTTGGGTGACCCCGGCGGCCGGCCGGTCAGTGTTTGAAGGCGTCCTTGACCTTCTCGCCGGCGTTCTTCACGTCAGCCTTGGACTGGTCCGCCTTGCCCTCGGCTTCCAGGCGGTCGTTGTCGGTCCCCTTCCCGGCGGCCTCCTTGGACTTGCCCTTCACGTTCTCGCCGGCGTTCTTCGCCTTGTCCACGATTCCCACGGTGTCCTCCTTCGCTCACCCGCACAGCAATGTGCGGGGTCTTCCTCACCTGGGTGCAAGTCGCCCCCAGGGGGTCCCGATCGGCGTTAGCTGGCCTCGTCCTGGGCGACCGGTCCGCCGGTTACCTGTGGAGAGGCTGCACCGCTGACTGTGCCCGGTGAGTCAAGCTCAGTAGTAGTGCCTGCGTCCACCCACGGCCCGGCCGGCCATCCCCAGGACCAGCAGGATCAAGCCGATGACCGCGACGATGATCCCGATCGTCCACAAGATCGGAATGTGAGCCACGAACCCGACAACCAACAAGATGATGCCCAGAATGATCACGTGCGTCCCTTTCCCTGAACGCCGCGACCCTGAAAACGGCCTCGGCGGAAGAACCTGTTAACAAGTAGGGACCCTACCTGAACGCTCGGCCGGTGACAAGGACCCAGCGACCGTCAGTCCCGCAGCAGCTCGACCCCTCGGCGGGTCAGCTCCCGCAGCCGAGGCAGGTGCCCCTCGCTCAGCTCGGTGACCAGCCGCTGACCCAGGACGGTCAGATGCAGCCGCGTCAGCCGGGCATCCCGCCCGTCCGGGCGCCGCTCCAACAGCCCCGCCCCGACCATCCGGCCGATCAGCTCCACCGCACTCGGGCTAGCCACCCCCAACGCTGCCGCCACATCCTTCACCGTCGGCGCATCCTCGTCGTCGTCCCGACGCCCACGTAACGCCAGCAGCACATGATGCTGCGCATGCGTCGCACCCGCCAAACGGGCCTCCCGTTCCCCGGTGCGCTCAAACACGGCGATCGCGCTGCGCACCCCCAACAACCCAGCGAAATGCCGGTCCGTCAACCGCGACACTTGAATCTCCTCGTACTGGCCTACCAAACCCCGCTAAAGATACATCGGCACCCTACCCAACGGATGACCTCCCACCGCCCGCTGGCCTCGGCGTCTGAGAGCTGCCAACCGCCCCCGGGGCTCATCACCCAGCCCACGAACGCACGGAAGCGCGCCGGTGGAACGTCCGAAGCGCCACCGGGAAGGGCGCCCCCCACAAAGACGCCCGGGCCCGGGCGTCCCTCGACGAAGATGGACTCGCCGGCAACGGTCAGGCGCCAAGACCACCGGGCCGGTGCCCGCTAGCGCGACGGTCGCCCCTGACCCCTACAAGGTCGACGGAGCAGGCCGGGGTGGGTGGTGTCGAGGGTTAGGGGCCTCGCGGTCTGGGAAAGGGTTTCCGGGTGAGTGCCAGTGCGGCCAAGACGGCCGCCAGGGCTTCCGCTGCGGCGCTGACTGCCTTCTCGGGGAACCAGAGGGGCTCGTACATGGCGGGAAGCGGTCCGATCGCGGGCAGGTCCACGTAGACGGGAGAGCAGGACCGCGAACAGCGCAGCCCCGGCGACGAGGACCGCGACCGCATAGGCGCGTCGGGTACCTCCGGCCAGCACGTACAGCGCCGCGCCGACCGCGGTTACCGCGCTATGGGGGGGAAAGCGTCGGGTCGCGCGAGCAGGCGACGGCAAGGGTGGGCGGGTTCCGTCTGGGAGCAGGGGTGGTTGCTCCTCGGCGGTGTTGGTGACGGCGGTGTTGGTGACGGCGGCGGTGGTGAGGAGCCGGTCGAAGTAGTGGTCGGCGAAGATCGTGGAGGGGACCTGGGAGCGGTGGCGGGCCCCGAGCTTGCGACGAACGGAACCGACGTGGTCGTGCGTGGAGATGGTCAGCTGGTGCGCGATCTCGGCGTCGGTGAGGCCGCGACACAGCAGCCTGGTTACCTCGACCTCGCGGGTGGTCAGGCCGGCGCCGGCGACGAGGGTCCCGAAGAGGTCAGCGGGGCTCGCTGACGTGAGCACGACGGCGGTGCGACTTCCCGCTGAGCGCGGTGGCGTGCGCGGTGATCCACCGGCCGTCGCTGACGACAACCACCAGACCCGTCCCTGAACCGAGTTCGGGAATGGCGCGGCCGGCCACCTGTTTGATGACAGTTTGGACTGCCGGTGCCGGCGGGTGCCAGGCCCTCGGCAACCGAAAGCCATTTCGCCCGATCTAAAAGGACCCGCGATGGCCACGAAGAGCGCTGACATTCTGGAGGACGTTTTCGAGGCTCACATCGGCCGGGTAGGCGCCGTTTCCACCCCCCGGTCAGCAAAGGTCGCCCTGGCCAAGGCCGACGACTTGCTGCGCCGGGCCTTGACCTGCGCGAAACGTCCGCGGGAGGACGACCACCCCGCGTGGAAGCAGGACACGAGGTGGCCGAATCTGTGCCCAGTGCCCCAAACCACCACCGGCGACCCCAACGTCGCGCACTCCATAGCGATGGGAGACCCGGCGCTCGCCCTTGACCCGATCCTGGACGAGAACCCCGGGACGCCGAATGACCCGGACCACGTCGCGCAGCTCGACGACGAGAGCTGCAGCGGCTCGTCGCGCAGGCCGTCGAGCAGACCGGGGCCAGGGGCATGCCGCAGATGGGGCTGGTCATGAAGGGCCCGTCCAGCGGCCGTGGGCGGCCGGGCGGGCCGAAGGAGGCCGGGTGGGCACTGCCGTCAAGCAATGCCTGGCGCGCTAGCCGCCGTTCCCAGCAGTGGCGGGCGTTGCCGGCGCTGCCGGTTGGGGCTCCGGTTGCGGCTATTGGGCAGGAGCGGGGCCGGCGGAGACGTAGAGGGTGATGTTGCCGCCGCGGTTCACCTGGCCCTGCGGGTTGACGTACGCGACGAGCCCCGGGCTGTAGTTCGAGTAAACCCGGCGTCCGACGGTGACGGTGAACCCTTGCGCCTGGAGGTAGTTCGTCGCGTCGTCGATGGTCTGGCCGGCGAGGTTGCTGAGGTCGACCTGGTCGCCGTTGAGGATCTGGTCGGTGGGGGCGGGGAAGTCGACGTTGGGCTGGCCGGCCAGTGCGCGGTCCATGATCGCCTTCCACGTGGGTGCGGCCACACTGGCGCCGAAGACCACCTTGTAAGGGCCCCCGGGCAGGTTGATGTTGTCGAGGTCGATGGAGTTGTCGAGCGGCGTCCCCACCCAGACCGCCGTCGCCAGCTGCGGGGTATAGCCGACGAACCAGGTATGCCGGTTGCCGTCCGACGTGCCTGTCTTGCCGGCGGCCGGGCGCCCTCCCGCGAGGGCGCTCTGGGCACCGGTGCCGTTGCCGGTCAGGACGTTGGACATGATGCTCACGACCCCGTGCGCCACCTCCGGGCGTACGACCTGGGTGCAGTTGGAGGTGCCAGGCGCCGCGAAAGGCAGCGGCTTGCCGTCCGGCCCGAGGATGCCCTGGATCGGCATCGGGGTGCAGTGGATGCCGTCGTGGGCCAGCGAGCCGTAGGCGCTCGCCACGGTCATCGGCGACACCTCCTGGGCGCCCAGGATGATGGCCGGCGGGTACGGCTCGATCGGCTCCCCGTTGGCGCGGTGCAGGCCCATCTTGTTCTCGGTGTCGCGCACGTTGCAGGCGCCGACCTGGGAGACGAGGGCGACGAACGCCGTGTTGATCGACCGCGCGGTCGCCTGGGTCAGCGTCATCGGCCCGGCCGCGATGGGCTCGTCGTTGCGGACCGTCCACGGCTTGGTGCCGAGGCCGCAGGCGCCGGGGAACTCAGCCTTGGTGTAGCTGGCCGGGTTGCCCGGGCCGGCCGCCTTGGCGTTGACGGTGCTGTTGATCGGCATGCCCTGCTGAAGGGCTGTGACCAGGGCGAACGCCTTCTCGGTCGAGCCGAACTGGAAGCCGCCGGAGCCCCCGTACTTCGTGTCGACGGCCCAGTTGACAACCGTCTGGCCGAACGTCTTCGAGTTCAGGACGTAGTCGGTGTTCTGCGCGATGGCCTTGACCGCACCCGTGTTGGGATCCAGCGTCACGGCGGCGGCGCCGATGCTCACCGGTGTGCCGCTGGTATTAGACGCGTTGCCCTTGGGCACCCGCGCGAGGATCTCCTCGCGCGCCGCTTTGGTGATGTCGGGGTCGATCGTCGTCTGGATGGTCAGGCCGCCGCCGAAGATCTTCGCCTTGCGCTCGTCGACCGTCTTGCCCAGCGCCTGGTCCAGCGAGGGGTCGCTCTCAAGCCACTTGATGACGTAGTCGCAGAAGTAGGCGTAGTCGTTGCCGGCCGCCTGGCAGGCGGTGGGCGCCGACGTGACGTTCTTCTGGTCGAACCCGGCCGCCTTGGCGTCCGTCGACTCCTTGGCCGTGATGAGGCCGAGCTCCTGCATCCGGTCGAGCACGACGTTGCGCCGCGCGATGGCGCGGTCGGGGTAGTGCACCGGGTCGGTCGTGCCGGGGTTCTGCGCGAGGCCGGCGATCAGAGCGGCCTCCGGGAGGCTCAGGTCCTTCGCGCTCTTGTTGAAGTAGTGCTTGGCGGCCGCTTCGACCCCGTACGCCTGGTCGCCGTAGTAGACGATGTTGAGGTACCCCTGGAGGATCTGGTCCTTGGTCTGTTCCTTCTCCAGCTGGATGGAGTACTTCAGCTCCTGCAGCTTGCGGGTGACGCCGGCCAGGCCCTTCTGGGTGATGGCGGCCTGCGCGGCCTCGGTGTCGTTGGCCTTAAGGGCCGTGTCGAGCAGCGTGAGCTTGACGTACTGCTGGGTGAGGGTGGAGCCACCGGAGGTGTTGACCGACCCGGACGCGTTCGAGGCGAGCGCGCGGACGACACCGCGCACGTCGACGCCCCCGTGCTCGTAGAACCGGCTGTCCTCGATGACCACCTGGGCCTTCTGCATGACGGGCGCGACCCGGTCGAGCGGCACGACGATGCGGTTCTCCTCGTGGGGGGCCGCGATGACGTTGCCCTTGGCGTCGAGGATCTTGGACTGCTGCGACAGCGTGGCGGCCGTGAACTCGCTGGGCAGCGCGTCGAACATGTCGACGCCGGTGCGGGTGACGGCCCCCGCGGCGCCCACGGTCGGCATGACCAGACCGGCGCCGAGCAGACCCATCACGACAGCGACACCCAAGAACGCCCCCAACAGAGGGATGATGCTCGCGATGTTGGTCGTGCGGCCCGCCTTCACACACCCAGGCTAACCCGGCACACCCGTCGCCCCGGACGACCGCGGCCGCTGAGTCGCCCCACAACACGGGCCTGTCCCAAACGGACTACGCCCTCCGCTTCCCTCTCGTCCCCATCCCCACCATCGATGGTTAGATCGTCTTCGGACTAGCTGCTCGACCAGTTCGGAACCGACTTCGTCCGGGCCAACCTCGAAGACCTAACCGCGGACTACGCCCGCCAGTCCGGCACCCAGGCCCTGACACGCCCCGGCACCACCGGGCAGCTTCACAGCGACCTCACCTCGGCCTTGACGAGTCCCCACCCGGACCCAACCCACCCGACTGCGCCCATGTTCTACTCGCAGCTTGCCAAGCTCCAGGGGCCATCACCCCCCGCTTCCAGTCCCCAGACGTCATAGTGATCGCTCCCGTCGATGGGCATGGTTCGCCTCCCAGGCCGACAAGCTGGTCGGGCGCTCGTGGTCCGAACCGACACTGGCGGGCAGGCGTTCAACGGCCTAGCTTGAACTAGACGTGAACGCGCCCCGCCGGCCACGTCGGCCATGCCGGCGTGCCTTGGGGATGGAGGTCTACACCGACCCAATGGGCCGACCAACCTCCGCGCCGGCACGATCAGGACGTCGTACTGAGATCAAGCCCGACACCTGCCCGTGGGAGTCACCGCTTCCCGCCGAGGCGATCCGTGGCACCGACCCCGACTCGGTGGGGGCCGTTCCTTGTCTACGGGCACAGAACGATGATCCCGGACCGCCACCTGGCCCCCTTCAGGGCAACTCACCGGCACCGGCCTCGTCACTTCGTTCTTCACCGGCTGACAACAGTCCTGGGTCGGGGGCGTCAACGCCACCCACCGATGACGCGCCCTGCGCGCGACGCGGAACGAAGGTCAAACGCGGACGTCGTTCCTTGACCCATTACTCGCGGTCTCTACCGACGGGCTTCAGCTGGCCGGCGGACGCCTGCCTCCGGTGGGCGGCTCGCCTCTGACTCGGCTGGGAGGCTGACCCGGCTTTCCTGTCGGCGAGCGTGCGCCCCTGCTGCCGACGGGACCCGTGGCGCGTCCTTGGCGCGGCGGGCAGCCTGTCTCTGGGTTGCGGTGAGCGTGAGGCCGAGGACGATGACGAGCGGGACGGCCGCCTGAGCGGTCATCAGCAGGTGTTGCGGTAGGCCGTAGCTTTCACCGGCGCCGATGACCGTATCTCTCGTCACGACGCACAGCAGCAGCAGTGCCCCGAGGGCCACCGCCAGGCATTCACCGAACGAGCGGCGCAGCACCCGCGAGAGGGGTCGGCGGTCCGGAGCGATCAGGGCCGGCCATACACACAGGGTGACCCACCCGATGTCGGTGATCGCGGTGTGCCAGAGGCCGACCCGGCCCACCATCGGCAGCCAGCCGCTGAGAACCGTGAGCGCCCCCCCGGCGGCCAGCAGGCAACGGCTCGCGGGGTCAGCCGGGCGCAACCCGGCGGCGACGAGAACGTACGCAGCGCCAGCTACGGTTACCGCGGTGGGGGTCAACCACCACGCCGGCGAAGGGGTCACCCAGGCACCCAGCAGCGCGGCGGGGGCGACGACAGCCGACGTCCCTGCCCACCAGGACACCCGAGGCTGAAACAACGGGAACTCGGAACTCACCCGCTCATACCTACTGAGCCCGGCTGGACGTTCCCGGGGTGCCACCTGGACACCCCCCGGCAATCATTCCGCGCCCGATGCGTCGAATCCGCCTCCATCAGCGTGAGAGGGCCCAGCCGAGCGGCCAGCGAGGGGGTCGGGCTGGTGACAACGGCTTGCGGGCTGGGAACCCCCCAACGGATCAGGAGTCGGCCGTTCACGCGACGTTGATGGCGGCCGGACAACCCTCGCCAGGCCTGCGGCATTCCCAGCGCGGAAGGCGATTGGCTATCGTGGCACAGGTGACCCGGCCGATGAATTGGGGGCGCATTGTTAGGCCGGGTGGTCCTATTTTGTCAACAACGTCAAAGGAGACTCAGACCTCCGGAAGTAGGGCTGGGTTGACTGTTGAGATTCGTGCCGGCCTGACGCGGTAGGTGATCTGGCGGCGGTCGCCGGGCAGCCGCGCGGGCGTTGTGTTGAGCTCGTCGGTGAGCAGCTGCAGGGCGCGGGTGACGCGGGGGGTGTCGGGCCGGTCGAGGGTGACGGTGATCGCGGTGGTGCCGTACTGGACGTGGCCGCCTTGGTGGAGCAGGTTGCGGGTGATGGAGCGGTACTCGTGCGGGTCGGCCAGGTACGCGTTCAGGTGTTCGGCGAGCCAGGCCTCGGCGTTGAACGTGAGCAGCCGCAACACCATCTGCAGGCCGCGGCGGGCCAGGCGGGGCTGGGCGCGTGTCGCGGCCGGGTCCAGGTCGGTGGCGAGCACCTTGGCCGGGATCGGCCCAAGGGTCCTCTTCGCGTCCTGCAGGGCGGTCTGGGCGTGGCGGATCCGGGCGTGGGCGCCGGGCAGCTTGGCGTTCTTCTGCCTCGGGGTCCCGTCACCGTTGAGCAGCTGGGGCAGGGCGCGTTCCGCGGCGGCGAGTTCGGCCTCGGCCGTCTTGACCTGCTGGCGGCCCGCGGTCCGGGCCGGGTTGGTGACTATTCGGGTGTCCGGTGCGATGTCCACGGCGTAGTCGGCCAGCGCGTCGATGCCGTTGTGTTCGCACGCGTACTTGAACATGTTCTCGATCCGCCACCGGGACCGCAGCCAGCACAGCAGGTCCGCGCCGGCCGCGGTCGTCTCGCTGGTGAGGACTTGCAGCACGGGGCGGTCACCCTCGTACAGGGTCAGCTGCCGGGCGGCACCGTACCCGGTCAGCTGCACGGTCTCGTCGGCCAGGACCACGGTGACCCGTTTGCCGTCGCGGACCGTCCAGGACCGCTTGGGCGCCACGGTCGCCTCGACCAGCGGGGCACGCCGGTAGGTGATCCAGTCCGCGCCCGCGTCGAGGCACGCGGTGAAGGTGGCCGGGTAGGCGCCGCCCCGGTCGAACCCGAGCAGCACCGGCGCGCCTGGACCGATCACCTCACGTAGCTGGGCCAGGACACCGGGCAGGGTCGTGGACAGGCCGGTCGGCTCGCCCGAGCCGAAGACCACGGCCCGGCCGCGGGCATCGACCAGCAGCGTGTCGTCGCGGCCCGGCTGGGCGTGCCGCCGTTTGGTGTTCCAGCCCTTGCCGACCGGCCGCGCGCCGGCGTAGGGCACGAAGTGGTCATCGACGAAGTAGACCGGATCACCGGCGGGATCACCGGCCAGCATCCCGGCGGCGAACGCGCGCTGCAGCGCGAGCGGGTCCGTGCCGTCGGCCAACGCGGCCAGCCGGGTCCGCAGCGTCTTCAGCTCGGGCACGGCTGCGAGCCCGAGGGCGGCGCCGGCCTCGGCGCGGCGCAGGTGCTTGACCCCCTCCACGGTGTCGATGCCCAACGCGAACCCGACCGTGGTCGTGGTCAACACCCCCAGGTCGTCATAGCGACGGGCCGGCCCACCAGTCACGGTGCCGAAGATCGCCTCGGCACCGACCCGGTGCAGGTACGCATGCAACAGCATCGCGCCGGCGTACCGCAGGCGCCGGTGCCGGCGCCGATCCGCGAGGAGCCCGCGAACGCGTCAGGCGCGACCGACGCTGCGCCGGTCGGTCCGACCAACACCGGCTCCTCCACCGGCTCCTGAGCGGGCGCCTCGGCGGGCTCGGGCAGGGCCTGCTGCACCGAGGCAGGACCGAACCGGGCCAGCAACTCGCTGATCACCGACGGGGCCACCCCGAGCCGGTCGGCGATCGCCTTCTGGGTCCACCCCTGCGCCGACCAGTCCCGCGCTTGGGTGACCTGCCGATCGGTCAGCTTCGGAGGTCGTCCACGGCGGCGCACCAGCCCCGCCGACCCCGCGGTACGGGCCCGACCACGCAGCATCGAGACATACGTCGCGGTCAACCCGAACACCGCCGCGACCTCATCGACCCGGCGGCCGGCGTCGGTCAACGCCACGATCGCCACGTTGCGCATCCCGATGTCATCGCTGTCGTAGCGGTAGACCAACACCCGCCCCCAGGTCACCAGACACTGCCCGCCAGTGCTCAGCAGACGCAGAACCGCTGGCCCTGGCATCCCGCCCAGCTCCGCCTGACCCACCCCCCAAGCCTACCCGACCTCAACAGATTTCCGAAGCCATGGCGCAGAGAAAACGCCCTGCTCACAGGGCCAGTCAGTCAGCTACTTCCGGAGGTCTGAGACTGGCTATGGCTGGAGTCAAAGAGGCCGTGGATGGTACGTCGGATGCTGCTCGCTCTGCGGCATCGACGGTCGTCGGTGTTGGTGACGGCGTCGTGGGGGGCGCGATAGGTGCGGTCTCCGGTGCGGTCAGTGGGCTGACCCGCGGCGCCAACCTTCGCGGTGTTGCACCGGACGCCGCCGTCACCGCGGCCGTCGCGGCCGGGGTGTTGGGCCTGATCGACTGGCCGTTGCTGGCGTTGGCTGCTGGCACGGTCCTGGTGGTGCGTCAGCTGCGGCACAGCCAGGGAGGGTCCTCAGCTGGTGCCGGCGGCTCGGCAGCCCGGGAGCGCAGCGCGACTACCGGGACGACGGGGACGGGCCGGACGACGAACTCCATAGCGAAGCGGGCCCCAGCCTCGACTAAGCGCACCGCCCCGGCCACGAGCCCCCCCCCCCGGAAGCGCGCAGCCGCCAATGGGTCCTCCTCCACGACCAGTAGCTGACCCCACCGGGCGGCCCCATGCTCCCTGGTTGACGAAGCCAGCCAGTGACATATGCCGCACGACGGTCGGTGCCCGTGCGCGTCGGCACCAACCTCGCGGCTGGTACGTCTTGAACGGCTTGAGCTTTGCCTTAGCCGTCGGATTCCGACCACGGGCCCCCGCGTGCCTGCCCCACGGCTAGGCGTCGGGCGCCTGGGCTAGGTGCCCGTGCCTTCTCGCCATCCGCCGAAGTCAGTTGGGGCCTGGCGGTTGTGGGGCTGCGGTCACCAGGTTCAGGCTCATGAGCCACCGGTGGTGAAGCCTTGGGAACGGGGGCTGGGCGGGGGGAGCGAGCCGGCCCGGGTCCTCAGCGGTCTTGTTCGGCTTTTTCCGGCTCGCTACGCCACCGTCTGACCCTCGACCGGAACCGACGATTTCCCTCGGGCTCGCCGGCGGGGCTTGGTCGGGTCTCCCGCTCTGCCGGGGACCGTGGCCCGATGCAGAAAGTCCCTCAAATCCGGGCGCGTGGCGCGCCGGCTTATAGAGGGGTGGGGGTGCTCGTCCTATCTGTGTGCCGCCACTCGATGAGACTGCGGTTTGGGGTGGATGCCCGGGCCCTGCCGGTGCAGCCCGCTACTGGGGCGCGGCGCGGCTGGGCATCCGCCGGCGGACGTTGGCCTGGAACGCGGCGACGCAGGTGTCGGCTGCCGCCTGCTGGTCTACGATGAGGCCCGCTGCCTGTTCGGGGGTCGGCGGCATATCCCGGTACGAATCCAGCTTCTCGTTGAATTCCGCTAACGTCCTCATGGCCGCCCTCAGGTCCGCCATGTCATCGTCATGCACCACGAACGCCACGGTACTGCGCGGCTGAAAGGCGTACCTACTCCCGCCGGTGGACCGCGAGACCTTTGGCTAGTTGCGCAGCCAGGGCTTCGACGGTGAGCCCTGTGGCCGACCGTGGCAGCGACGGAGGCTGAGGGGTACCTGTGAGGAGCGTGTGGGTTCGAACGGGGGGTCGTGTCTTGCGAGTGGGGGGTCTCGGTCCGTCCTACCGTGCGGAGCGCCGCAGTCCGCGGCTGCCGGTGTGGTCAGGAGCGATGATGTCGTGCTTAGCCGAGCGTGGAGACGGGGACAGTCGGCGAAGACTTCCTGGGCTCACCTGGTGCGGACACGTTCTCGCCGTCCAGTTTCGGCTGGCCGCACCACGTTCATGCCGGGACCGCATCTCCTCGCTGGACCCCAGCATGCTGCCGGGCGGCTCGAGGTGAGCCGGATAGGCGGTGAGATCGCTAACAAACGAGGCCCTTCGGGCTCCACACCGGGGCCCGCGATGGCCCGCAAAAGGCAGCCCCAACGCGGTCGTGTCGGGTGGGATCGAGCGTTCCGGGGGTGGGCGGCGGCCGACTCGCCGGTCCTCGCGTACTACGTCCTTCTCGGCGCTGCTCTGGCTCTGTTCGTCATCGGCCTGGTGATGGTGCTCTCGGCCTCAATGATTACGTCCATGAAGGACGACGGCTCGGCATACACCGTCTTCCTTAAGCAACTGCTCTACGGGGGCATCGGTCTGGTCGGGGCGGCACTCGCTTCCCGGGTCACCGTGCCCTGGTGGAAGCGGCTGGCGATGCCAACCCTCGCCGTCGCCGTCGCCCTTCAGCTGTTGGTCTTCACGTCTCTGGGGGCAACCATCAACGGCAGCCGGAACTGGGTGCACCTCGGTTCCACCAGCCTTCAACCCTCGGAATTGGCCAAGGTCGGCCTGGTCCTGACCGGTGCGCTCATCCTCACGGCGAAGCGAAGGCTCATGACGTCTATCCGACATGTCGTGGTGCCCTACCTCCTGCCTCTTGTCGCGGTCACCATCGCCCTGGTCATCAAAGGGGGTGACCTGGGCACCACCCTGGTGCTCTTGGGCATCGTCGCCGCCGTCCTGTTTGTCGCCGGGGTGCCGGGAAGGTTCTTCGCTGGCGGTCTCGGCATCGCGGCGGCCTTCGCCATCCTGATGGCCGTGACGAGCGCTAACCGACTGGCGCGCATCAGCGGCTGGGTCAGTGGGTCCTGCACCGACCCCGACGGGCCGTGCGGCCAAGCAGTCCACGGGTCCTTCGCGCTGGCCGACGGTGGCTGGTGGGGAGTCGGACTGGGTGCTAGCCGCGAGAAGTGGTCCTGGCTGCCCGAGGCCCAGAACGACTTCATCTTCGCCATCATCGGGGAGGAACTCGGGCTTCCCGGAACGCTGATCACCCTGGCCCTCTTCCTCGTGCTGGGGTGGGCGTGCTACCGCATCGTCCTGCGCACCCATGACCAGTTCGTTCGAGTGGCGACCGGCGGCGTCATGGCCTGGCTCCTCATTCAGGCCACCGTGAACATCGGCGGGGTCATCGGTCTCCTCCCCATCATCGGGGTCCCCCTTCCTCTCGTCTCCGCGGGCGGGTCGGCCCTCGTCACGACGATGCTCGCCATCGGCATGCTGCTCTCCTTCGCCCGTCACGAACCCGGCGCCAGCGACCTCCTAAGCCTTCGCCCATCACTGCTAGGACGCTCCATCTCGGTACTGCACATTCGGCTCCGCGATCGACCCACCCGATAACCTGGGGCGATCGCCCGCCTCCCACGCTGCCACCGGCAGATCGCCATCCCGGCCGGCACGGCCCGGTCATAGTCCGCCCGGGGTGGGCGCGGGCGAACAGCACCGCCGACCCGAAGCACAACAGCGGGGCGGTCGGCGGCGAGCGCTGCGCCGCGCACAGGAGCCGGCGTCAGCGATCTAGGGGCTGAAGACCTGCGCGAAGTCCTGGCGCATGCTGACCACCGTCCACCCGCCGGTGCGGGCGGCCGACAACGCATCCTGGTCCTCGTAGGCGTATTCCCGGTCGGCGTCGTCGTGGCGTAGGAGCAGGGCGTGTTGCGCGCTGTCCAGGAGCTCGATATCCCCCTTGGCATTGCCCACGGCCAGCAGCGGGAGCCGACCGGCCCGGTCCCACAGATGTGCTGGTTTGCCAGGCCCGTCATCCAGAGGCACCAACCCGCCGTCGCGCCTGAGCCCCCCTCCAACCCACCGGATACGCGCCTCCGACCCAATGACATGCTCGGGCCGCACCCCGTAGGCCGTCGGAGCCATCACCCGCAGGAAGTCCCGCGACCCGTCGCTGACCACGTAGACCGTGAAGCTCAACCGGTGCAGCAAGTGCACCAGCTCACGCATCGGCTCGTAGACCAGGTCGGTATACGGCCGCTGAAAGCGAGGATGGCGGGCCTGAGCCAAGAAGTCGGCGGCGCGGGCGGCGGCTTCTTGGGGTGTCAACCCCGCTAACGCCCTGGCCAGCAGCCGTTCCGTGTCGTGCCCATCCTTGGGCTCCGCATCGGGCGCCACATGGGCGAGGAACGCCCGCACGCATGGGGCCGGCTTCTCGCACGCGAGGGTTCCGTCGTTGTCAAACGCGGCGACCCGGTCCAAAATCGGCACCTCCACCATCGAGGCCAGGACGCGACCAGCACGTCCCGTGTGGAACCCGGACGCCACGACGGCAACGCTGCGACCAGCTCACCATGTCCCCATCCTCCAACCTGACCCATACACGTCACAGTAGCCAGCGACCAGCGCCCACCGGCTTCGACCGGCGTGTGCAAGGGCAAGGCGCCCCAGGACGCCTTCCACGCCAGGCTACCCACCCAACGTCGCGCGCGCCCACCCCGACTCCGCCCCCGGTCACGGGCCAGTCACACGGCCGCCTACCAGCGCGATGCCCGCCATCCCGACACCGACCACGACCACGACCACGACCACGACCCCCCACCCTCGGATCCGGGGACCCCCGCAGCCACCATCGCGCCACACCCGCACAGGACGGGCACCCACGGTGGCCGCGGGCTGGCCGCGGCCACTGTGGGTGGGGCGCAGGTGGGTTTTGCTGTGGCGCCAGGCGCGGTAGGGGATATGGTGCCTGAGCGCTGGTGTCGGGTCGCGGCGACGATGCGCCTTTTGGTGTGTGGTGAGGGGGGTGCGGTGTCGGTGGAGCCTGCGAGTAGACGCAGGGCGCGGGCCGTTTGCGGCGGTGTCGCGCCTGCCGCCGTGTCGTCGTTGACCAGCGGGTCGGCCAGGTAGTCGTACTCCTGGGCTGGCCTTAGTTTTGGAGCCGTGTATGCCCAGTCCACCGTTTCGTCCCTCGCTGCCGGGTGTGTCGGGGTCGACCACCGAGGCGCTTCGACGCCGTAGCGCCTCCCGTAGTGAGCGGATCACCCTCGGACGGGGGGTGCGTGAGGCGATCGTGTCGGTGGCGGGGCTGGTCGGGACCCCGGTCCACGCGCAGGGCGGCGTGGAGGTGGGGCGACTGATCGATGTAGTGGCCCGGTTGTACAGCGAGGAGCGGTACCCACCGGTGACGGGGGTGGTGGTGCGGGTGGGCCGTCGTCGCGCCTTCCTGGACGCGTCCGCGATCGCCGGTGTTACGCACGGCGGGGTGGTGCTGCGCAGCGCGAGGCTGGACCTGCGGGACTTCGCCCGCCGGCCGGGTGAGGTGTTGTTGGCTCGGGACGTGCTCGACCACCAGCTGGTTGACGTCGACGGCGTCCAGGTGATCAGGGCCTCCGACCTGTTCCTGGCCTGGGTGGGCGACCGGGCGCTGCTGGTGGGGGTGGACGTGAGTCTGCAGTCGTTACTGCGCCGGCTGGGGCCCAGACGGTTCCGTCGCCGGCCCACCCCGGACCGGGTCATCGACTGGGATGCGGTGGCCCCGTTTAGCGAACACTCCACGGACGGGCCGGCGACCGTGCAGCTGCGGGGCAGCCAGCAGGCCCTGCACCGGTTGCGTCCGGGTGAGCTGGCTGACTTGCTGGAAGATCTAGGCCGGCCCGCGCGGCAGGAGCTTCTGGCGTCCTTGGACATGGGTACCGCCGCGGACGCGTTGGAGGAGATGGACGCCGACGAGCTGCTGTCGCTGCTGCGTGAGTCCGAGCCGTCGCAGGCCGCCGGGCTGGTGGCGGCGATGGAGCCGGACGAGGCGGTCGATGCGCTGCGGGACCTGAACAGGGGCGAGCGGGATGAACTGTTGAAGCTCATGCCCGCCGCGACGGCCGACCAGCTCGCCCAGCTGTTGGGCTACCGCGAGGACCGGGCGGGGGGATTTATGACCTCCACCCTGGTCCGTGCCACCGGCGGTGACAGCGTCGCGCGGCTGCGGACGAGACTGGCGGCTATCGCGGAGCACGGTGACCAGGTGGACGCGGTGGCGGTCCTCGACGAGGACGGTTACCTGCTGGCCGACCTACCACTGTTTGACCTGTTCGTCGCCGACGACACTGCGACGGTCGGGGACCTCCTGGCGCGGTCAGGTCAACCGCAGCCGCTGACCGTGGACGTGAACGTGGAGGTCGACGATGTCGCTCAGCGGCTGATCGACTCCCGCCGCTCCTCCCTGGTCGTCGTCGATGACCAGGGCCGCCCACTGGGTCGGATTATGGCCGACGACGTCTTGGACGCGCAGCGCGCCGGTGAAAGCCGGCTGCACTTCCCGCGGCTGCTGTCATGAGCCCGCCCGCCGCCGGCGCCGCCCCCCAACCAGACGACCACCCGAGTGACGAGACCCCCCACCGGACCGACCCGCCGGTCGCAGACGTCCAGCCGGGGGCCGAGCACGCGACCAGAGGCCAGCGCACGGCGAGGGGCCGGCTGCTGGCCCGGCTCCCGGGGGGCCGGCTGTTGGCCTACGCCGCCATCGCCGGGCCCGGACTGATCGCCGCGAACGCCGGCAACGACGCCGCCGGGATCGCCACCTACGCCTCGGCCGGTAGTCAATTCGTGTACGGCACGTTGTTCTTCATGGTGCTGGTGACCGTCGCGCTCGTTCTCGTTCAGGAGATGTCGGTCCGTCTCGGTACCTACACGGGTAAGGGCCTGGCGGCGCTGATCCGGGAACAGTTCAGCCTCCGGCTGACTGGGGTGGCGCTGTTCTGTGTGCTACTCGCGAACACCGGGCTGGTCGTCGCCGAGTTCGCCGGCATTGGGGCAGCGTTCGAGCTGCTCGGCGTCTCCCGCTACTTCGTCATCCCCATCGCGGCGGTGGTGATCTGGTCGCTGGTGATTTTCGGGTCCTACCGGTACGCCGAACGGATCTTCCTGGTGATGTCGCTGGCGTTCTTCGCTTACCCGATAGCCATGGTGATGGGCCATCCCCGCTGGGGGGACGTCGGAGCCAATCTGCTGCTGCCGCACTTCCAGCTCGACAAGGACTACCTGCTGCTCGGGGTGGCCTTGATCGGGACCACCGTCAGCCCCTACATGCAGCTGTACGCCGCCGCCGGCGTGGTTGACCGAGGCGCGAGCCCGGCGGACTACCGCAACGTTCGACTCGACGCGGTCACCGGTGCCCTCTTCGCCTGCGTCATCTCCATCACCATCATCATCGCCACCGGCTCGGCGATCGGTGGCCAAGGACCGCTGGAGTCCGCCAAACAAGCCGCCGAAGCCCTACGCCCAGTCGCCGGCTCCGGCGCCGAGGTGCTGTTCGCGCTCGGGCTGCTCGGCGCCTCAGCCCTCGCCGGCGCCGTCGTGCCACTCTCGAGCGCATACGCGATCAGCGAAGCCGTCGGCGTCGAACGATCGGTCTCCCGACGGTTCCGCGAAGCCCCCCTGTTCCTGGGCCTGTTCAGCTTCCAAGTCTTCCTGGGCGCGGCCATCGCGATGACCCCCGTCAACCTGATCCAACTGCTGATCGGCACCCAGGTCCTGCAGGGCATCGTCGCCCCCATCGTCCTGATCTACATCCTGATCCTCGCCAACCGCACGGACCTGCTAGGCACAGCCGCTAACGGACCGGTGCTTCGGGTAGTAGCCACCATCGCCGTGTCCGCAGTAGCCGCCATGAGCCTGCTCCTGCTCGGCCAAACCCTGCTCAGCTTCGTCGGGCTAGGGTGACGGTGGTGTGACCTGCAGACTGCTTCCGGGCAGCGGGGGTGACGTCCCGCGGAGTGGTGTAACTCCAGGCCGGTCGTGAGCGGCGAGCCCTCGCTGATGTGAGGGGGCCATCGCGTGAGTCTTTGCGTGTAACCGCCAAGTTCCACGTCTGTGCGGACTGAAAGGAGGACGGGGAGCCAGCCCACACAGCGGACATCGCGCCCCTGACCACTAAGAACGCATTCCCACAGCGATCGCGCAATGGAGTCGACATCGCAGGCCCTAGCGTGCCAGTGCCCCGCGTTTGAGGTCCACGGGAACGGTGGCTCGGTGAGGACCGGGTCCGGGGTCTTGATCCACACGAAGGGGTGGACTGGCTGTTCCAGCCGCCAGTTGTAGGCGCGCTCCGGCGTTGAGGCCCCTTGCCGGAGCGGAAGGTGCCCCGGTGGGTGGCTTGTGGTTGATAAGGCAGAACCGCCACCTCGACCAGGTTCATCCAGGGGGTAGGTCGGGGTGAAGTGGACGTGCGCCCGGGCTCAAGGTTGACCGAGTGATCAGGCCGGGGTCAGTCTGGTGTGGTGGCGACGGTGCAGCATGTGGTGGTGTTCGTTCAGGAGAACCATACGACCGACAACTATTTCCGGTCGATGCGCGCTTGGGGTGCGAACGTGGCGACCGATTGGCCGGTGGAACCGAACCCGCCGGGCAGGGATCAGCCGCATCACCGGGTGGCGTATGCCCGGTGATGGCACGCCCAGCAGGCGGGGACGACGACCCCCGCCGCGCATACTCAGTTCGACACCGCCGCGGTGCTGCCCTACTACGCGTACCTGGCCGCCACGGGGGCGTTCTTGGAGAACCACTGTTCCGGGTTCGGCACGAACTCCACCCCGAATCATCTGCTGATCGTGGGCGGGCAAAGCCCGACGTTGCGTAACCCGCCCCGGGGCCAGGCGCCGCCGGTGTGGGACATGCCGTCCATCCTGGGCCACGCCGGGGAGCACCAGCTGACGTGGAAGGCGTACACCGGCAGCTCGTCCTACCCGGTCGGCTTTATCAGCAGCTGAGCGGCTCCCCGAACATCGTTCGCAGCGATCAGATCGTCACGGACGCGAGGAACCTGCCGCAGCTGAGCATGGTGTGGCATGACAGCCCCTACGACGAACACCCGGTAGCGGACGTGTCTCGTGGCCAGAGGAAGATCTGGCAGGCGGTCGACGCGATCGTCAAGGCCGGTCACTGGGATGACACCGTGTTCTTGCTGACCTGGGATGACTGGGGCGGCTGGGACGACCACGTCGTTACCCCGAACGTCGAGCACACCCCCGACGGGGTGCAGCTGGCCTACGGTCCCCGGGTGCCGCTGCTGATGTTCGGTGGCCGGGTGAAACCAGGTATCGACAGCCGCTGGAACTCCCACGTCAGCATCGGCAAGACCGTGCTCGACCTCCTAAGCCTGCCCGCCCTGGGCGTCCCCCGACTGGACGGCGCGGTGACCCTGGCCGATCTCGTGACCCCAGCCGGATCCGTCCCCCCGCCGCCCCCGTTCGCTGCCACCATCACCCAGCCCGTGCCGCCTACCCCGGCCCCCACGCCCACCCCGCCCCCACCGCCACCAGGGGCCGCCTCAGCCGCGGTCGGACCCATCCTGCTGCGCGACGGCACCACGCTGCCCCCGCCCAACGACCAACCCGTGAAGTAAACCGTGCCGAGGCGCGGCCAACCCTTCCGGCTGAGGCCCGCTCCAGCGCCGGCCCGCGTCCAGTCGCTGGCTCCCCTGGCGCTGCCCGGCTGGGCCAGCAGCGCTTCGAGCGTTCGAGTTCGCGGACAACGCGGGAGAACGATCCGGACTCCTTCGGGGGAGATCGCCTGGATCGAAGAACGGGCCCCGGTCCATGAGGCGGTCATCGCCGTTCGGGGTTATCTGGCTAGCCCCAACGTCCGCCACTCATACCTCGAACAGGCCGATCCGCTGGCAGAGGGATTGTTGCAGCCGTGGCCCAGCACCGGGGCCGCGTTCAACGCCGCCGCCCCGTAGCTCAGGGCGTACCCGAACCGGTGCGCGATGACGCACCGGTGCCGGTCACCGTCACCGGAGTCGGCCGCCACGGTGGCCACGCAGAAGCGGCCATGGCCCCGCCGGACACCAGCCCACGCCACCACCGGCAGTTCGAGCCGGGCACGGTCATGAACTTTGCTCTGGTACCGGACCGCAACCTTCGGGTCCCGCAGCGCCGTAGCCAGGACCGCCATTGGAGCCTCAGCCCGCGGCATCGACGAGGCTCCCGTCAGCACGGGACGGGGACTGCGACGGGCTGTCAGCGACAGCCGTCCGCCGGGGCGACCGGCGACCGCAGCAGCCGGGCACAGGCCGACTCCCCGATCCCGGTCAGGACCGCCATCTCTCGCACCAAAACCTTCTCCCGGCTGAGCAAGACCAGCGCGGCCGTCACCGCCTGCTCCGCCTTCTGGACCTGCGCCTGCGCCGCGGTCCGGTCCTGCCAGGCCAGCAGCGCCACCGCCGTCGCGTCCTCGATCCGCTCGTCCTGGGCGGTGCGCTCCACTAGCAGCTTCAGCCGCGCCGCCCGCGCCCGCGCCTTGGCCTCCTGCGCCTTGATCGCCGTGCGTCCCACCGTGTGCTCCCTTCGCCGTCGTCGTTGCCGGCGTCACCCGCCGCTACCCCGGTAAGCACCAAACCCCCCTCCGGCTCGACACCAACCGTCGAAGCAATGTCCGACCGGCTCGTTTCCCCGACTCCTGCGAGCATGGCGACCACCGCCGACACAACCCGGTCCGCCGGGGCCCAGCACCCCGACCCGGCCGTCCCCCGTTATCGGACCGTGACCTCGCTGGGAACGCAGGACAGGCGAAGGCGAAACCGGTCACACCTCTTGCAATCGGGTGCGTTCCCTGCGAGGCCGGTCGTGGCCTCGTCAACGTTCCCCGGCGAATCGAACAAAGTTTCGAGGAAAAAAGTTCGTCGGATGGTGTCGAGCCGGAGGGGGGTTCGGTGCCTACCGGGGTGTGATGTCGATCCACAAGCTGACCGCCGGGGATGGGTACTCGTACCTGACCCGGCAGGTCGCGGCGGTGGATGCCACCGACCGCGGGCACACCGGCCTGGCGGACTACTACAGCCAACTCGGGGAGTCCCCGGGCCAGTGGCTTGGCTCCGCGCTGGCCGATGTCGACCTGCACGCCGGCCAGCAGGTGACCGCGGACCAGATGGCGTCGCTGTTCGCCGAGGGCAAGCACCCGAACGCGGACGCGATCACCCGAGACCTGGTCACCGCACACGGCGCGACGGGTTCGCGGAAGGACATCGAAACGGCGGCGAGCCTGGGCCGGCCATTCAAGCTCATCGACAGCGCGCCGGCGTTCCGTGCCGAGGTGGCCAAGCGTTGCGCGGAGGTCAACGCAGGCCTGGGGATGCCGAAGGACTGGCCGTTGACCGCGGTCGAGCGGGCTCAGATCCGCACCGACGTCGGCAAGGAGATGTTCGCGGACGAGTACGGCCGGGCCCCGAAGGACCCGCGTGAGCTGTCCTCGTTCATCGCCCGGCACTCCCGGGCGGCGACCACCGCGGTCGCCGGGTTCGACCTGACCTTCACCCCCGTCAAGAGCGTGTCGGCGTTGTGGGCGATCGCCCCCCGCGAGGTGGCCAAGGAGATCCACGCCGCGCACCACGCCGCCGTCCAGGACGCCCTCGCGTGGCTGGAACGGGACGCCACCTACACCCGCGGCGGTGGTGACGGCGGGGTGCAGCAGCTGGACACCACCGGCCTGCTTGCGGCGGCGTTCGAGCACCGCGACTCCCGGGCCGGCGACCCGGACCTGCACACCCACGTCGCGGTCTCGAGCAAGGTCCGGGTCCGGGAACGTGACGGCGCCCGTTATCCGCACGGCCGGTGGCTGGCCCTGGACGGGCGGGTCCTGTACAAGGCCACCGTCACCGCCTCCGAGCGGTACAACACCCGGGTCGAGGCCGAGCTGCACGCCCGCCTCGGGGTGACTTTCACCGAACGCTCCGACGCCGCCGCCGCGGTCGCCGGCGGCCGGCGCACCATCCGCGAGATCACCGGCATGCCGGAGCAGCTGCTCACCCTCTGGTCGGCCCGCCGGGCCCGGATCGACGCGCGCCGGGCGCAGCTTGCGGCCGGGTTCCAGGCCGCGCACGGCCGGCCGCCGACCCCGATCGAGGCGGTCAAGCTGGCCCAGCAGGCCACCTTGGAGACCCGGGACGCCAAGCACGCCCCCCGCTCCGAAGCCGACCAACGTCGACAGTGGCGGGCCGAGGCCGCCGACGTCCTCGGCGGGGACCGGGCCGTGACCGGGCTGGTCGCCTCGGTGACCACCAGCCGGCCCGGCCCGGTGATCCCGTTGACGGGGCTGGACCCGGCGATGGTGCAGTCCATCGTCGAGACCACCCAGCGGGTGGTCGCCTCAGATCGGTCCACCTGGCAGGTGTGGCATGTGCGTTCCGAAGCCGAACGTCAGGCCCGCGCGAAGGCCCCGGCCGGCGCCGACGTGGACGCCCTGGTCGAGCTCGTCGTCGCCGCGGTCCTGGACCCCGGACACTCGATCTCGCTGCGCCGGGACGACCCGGTGCCGGTGCCGGACGTGCTACGCCGCCGGGACGGAGTCAGCGTCTACGAGGTCGCCGGCTCTGCGCTGTACACCTCCGCCGCGGTGCTCGCCGACGAGGCGTACCTGCTCGACGCGGCCGGCCAGCACGGCGGCCGGGTCGTGACCGATGGGGACGTGGACATGGCCCTGTTGGAGTCGGTCGCCAACGGGGTCACCCTGAACACCGCGCAGGCGCACCTGGTCCGGCAGCTGGCCAGCTCCGGCGCCCGGGTCCAGCTGGCGATCGCGCCGGCCGGGTCCGGTAAGACCACCGCGATGGCCGCCCTGACCGCGGCCTGGACCGGCTCCGGGGGCACCGTCCTCGGGCTCGCCCCGTCCGCGGCCGCCGCCGCGATCCTCGGCCAGGAGACCGGCGCGCACGCCGACACCCTGGCCAAACTGGTCTGGGGGATCAGCCACGGTGACCTGCCCGCCTGGGCGGCCGCCGTCGACCAGAACACCCTGATCGTGGTCGACGAGGCCGGGATGGCCGCGACCGCCGACCTGGCTACGGTGACCCGGTTCGCCCTGGACCAGGGGGCCAGCGTCCGGCTGGTCGGCGACGACCGGCAGCTGGCCTCGGTCGCCGCCGGTGGGGTGCTCCGGGACATCCAGGCCACCGCCGGCGCGGTCACCCTGTCCGAGCTGATCCGGTTCCGGGACCAGGCCGAGGCCGCCGCCAGCCTGGCCATCCGGGCCGGCGACAGCACCGGCATCGGGTTCTATCTCGACCACGACCGGGTCCACGTCGGCGACCTGACCACCGTCACTGACCTGGCCTACACGGCCTGGGCCACCGACCGCGCCGCCGGCCTGGACGCGATCATGCTGGCCCCCACCCGGGAGCTGGCCACCAGGTTGAACATCCGGGCCCGCGGCGACCGGCTCACCCACCTCGACCGCAACCCCGGCCTGCCCGAACAGCAGGTCACCCTCGTGGACGGGTCCGCGGCCTCGGCCGGCGACGTCATCATCACCCGCCGCAACAACCGGACCCTACGCACGACGGCCACCGACTTCGTCAAGAACGGCGACCGGTGGACCGTCACCGCGGCCCGCGACGATGGGTCCCTGGACGTGGTGCACACCCGCACCGGCCGGCACCTGAACCTGCCGGCCGACTATGTGGCCGGCCACGTCCAGCTCGGCTACGCCAGCACTGTGCACGGCGGCCAAGGTGTCACCGCCGACACCAGCCACACCGTCACCGCCGGCGCCGAGTCCCGGCAGCAGCTGTACGTCGCCCTGACCCGCGGCCGGGCCGCCAACCATCTGTACCTGGTCACCGCCGGCGACGGCGACGAGCACTCGGTGATCACCCCCGCCGCGACGCACCCGTTGACCGCGGTCAACGTCCTGGAGCAGATCCTGGCCCGGGACGAGGCGCAGGTCTCCGCCACCAGCACCCGCCGGCGGCTGGCCGACCCGGCCGCCAACGCGGCCGCCGCGGCGGCCCGGTACCGGGACAGCCTGCGCACCGCCGCCGTCCACCTCCACGGCCCCGGCTGGGCCGAGCGCCTGGATGCGGCCCTCGAACAGCAGCACCCGGGGATCACCGCCAGCCCCGCCTACCCCACCCTGCGCGGGCACCTGGCCCTGCTCGCCGTCACCGGCCAGGACCCGGTCACCGCGTTCACTACAGCCCTGGCCGCCCGGGAGGTCGACACCGCCGCCGACGTCGCCGCCGTCCTGGACTGGCGCCTGGACCCCACCCACACCCGCAGCCACATCGGCAGCCACATCAGCAGGATCAAGACGGGCCCCGTGCCCTGGCTGCCCGGCATCCCCGCCCCGCTGTCCACCGACCCGTACTGGGGCGCCTACCTGACCGGCCGGCGCCAGCATGTGCTCGACGCCACCGCCGGTGTCCGCGCCGCCGCCGCCGAGTACACCGCCGCGACCGCACCCGGCTGGGCCCGGCAGCTGCTGACCCCCGAGCATCGGCAGCTGCTGGCCGACCTGGCCGTGTTCCGGGCTACTCACTCGGTCGCCGAGGATGACACCCGGCTGACCGGGCCCCGGCAGCAGGCCGCCGCCGACCGGCGCGCCCAGCAGGCCTTGGACAAGCGGGTCACATCGGTCCTGGACACCGGCTACCGCAGCGGGTGGATCCCGGTCGCCGTCCAGGTCGGCCTCAACCCGCGCACCGACCCGCACTGGCCGGGCCTGGCCGAGAACCTGGCCGCCCTGTCCCGGGCCGGCGCCGACGGCCCGGCCCTGCTGCGGGCCGCGGCCGCCGACGGCCCGCTGCCGGACGAGTACCGGGCCGCCGCGATCTGGTGGCGGATCGCCGGACGGGTCTCCCCCGCCGTGCTGACCGCCGACCGGGGCGCCGCCGGCGCTGACCCGCTGCGCCCGGACTGGCTGCCCCAGCTGCAGGCCCGGCTCGGCGAGCACACCGCCACGCAGCTGCAGGGCGACCCGCACTGGCCGGCCGTCGTCGCCGCCGTGCACCGCGGCCTGGACCACGGCATCCCGCTCACCGACCTGCTCCGCGCCCCGGCCGGCCCGGACGGCGACCCAGTCCCCGACCACGCCCTGGCCGACGCCCTGATCTACCGGGCCCTGACCCTGACCGACCAGCCACCGGCTGACCCCGACAACCCCGACCACCCCGACGACCCCACCGATCCCTACGCGCACTACCTGGAGCCGGACGACCCGGACCGCAGCCCACCGGAGGACCTGCACATGCTCACCGCCGACGTCGACCCGTTCGCCCCCATCAACGCGGCTGACAGCCCGCTGGACTACTCCCACGCCGGTGTGGCCCCGGTCGCCCCGCTGCCGCCGCTGGCCGCGGACAGCCTCGCCTCCGCCGAGATGGCTCTGGCCGAGGGGGACCTGCAGGACGAGCTGTGGCATGCCACCCAGCGGCGGCAGTCGATGCCAACGTGGGAGCCCAGCGACGAGCAGCTCGAACAGGCTCTGACCCGGGCCGCGGACGCCGAGTTCTCCCCGGTCACCCCGGAGCGGATCGCCGCCCTCAACGCCCAAGCCGCCGACTACTACCAGCACACCTACCCCGGCTCCTGGGCCCAGACCTACCTGACCGGCCGGCTCGGCGCCGACCTGACCGGCGACCCCGCCACCCGACCCGGGTACGCCCCCACCGGCTGGACCGCCCTGACCGCCCACCTACGCCGCCGCGGCGCCACCGACGAGGAGCTACTCGCCGCCGGCCTAGCCCGACACGCCTCCACCGGCCGGCTCATCGACACCTTCCGGGACCGGCTCGTCCTACCCATCCGGCAGGCCAGCCAGGTGGTCGGGTTCGTCGGCCGCCGCCACCCCGACTCCGACCAGTTCGAGCCCGGCTCCGCCGCCGCCACCAAAGCCGGCCCGAAATACCTCAACACCGCTGAGACCGTCCTGTTCAGCAAGGGCGAGCAGCTGTACGGGATGGCCGAACACGCCGACCGGCTCGCCGCCGGCGCCACCCCGGTCCTGGTCGAAGGCCCCATCGACGCCCTCGCGGTCACCCTGGCCAGCCCCGACCATGTCGGGGTCGCCCCCCTCGGCACCGCCCTGACCGACACCCAAGCCGACACCCTCATCCCCTACCTGCACACCACCGGCAACGCGGCCGGTGACACCGTCCGGCGCCCGGGCGTCATTGTGGCCACCGACCCGGACCTGGCCGGGCAGCTCGCCGCGGACCGGGACTACTGGCTGCTCACCGCCCGCGGCGGCGACCCCCGACACGCCACCCTCCCGGCCGGGCTGGACCCCGCCGACCTGCTCTCCGCCGCCGGGCCCGCCGCCCTCCAGGCCCGGCTGCAGCAGGCCCGCCCGCTGGCCGACACCCTCATCGACGAACGCCTCGCCGACCTGTCCCCAGCGGCGGCGCTACACCAAGCCCTGACCGTCGTCGCCGCCGGCGACGCCCAACGCTGGACCGACCGGGCCAGCGGCATCGCCCGCCGGCTGTACGTCCCCGCCGACGTGGCGCTGACCGCGCTGCTGCCCCGGGTCGGCGCCTGGGACCGCAACCGCCAAGGAGAAAGTGACCGGCTCATCCACGCCGGCTCCGAGACCCGGGACCGGATCACCGCCCTCGACGCTCAGCCGCCCGCTCAACGGTGGGCGCCGCTGGCCCGGCAGATCGACCGCGCCCTGATCGACGCCGACGACTGGGGCGCCCTGGCCAGCCGCATCGACGCCACCCACCGGGCCGGCCACGACGTCCACACCCTGCTGCCGGCCATCGCCGCCCAGGCACCGCTGTCCCCCGACCGGCCCGCCACCGACCTGCGCTACCGGCTCATCGAACACGTCGACGTCCCCGACCAGCCGACCCCGCCGCGCCCACCCGGGCCGGCCGCCACGGGCCAGCCGTCCAGCCGGCCCCGCGTCCCGCGGCACCCGCTCACACCCGGCCAGTCCCCCGACACCGGACCACGCCGCTAACCGTCAATCGACGGGGTCTGACGGCCGGGGGACGGACTGTGGCCGCGCACCGCAGCTGCCGCTGCGATCGAGGTCAACGGCCCGAGCCCAGGTCAAGGCTCGGCTTACGTCAAGCTGCCCCGGCGCCGCCGCTCGATGATGAACGGTTGACCGGCGTTCGCCTGCGACTCCTGCTGCGTCACCCACGCCATCACCAGGTCCGCCACCAGATCCGACATCGACTCATACCCCGCGGCGCCGCCACGGACCCGGTACGCGTTCACCGCCCGCTGCTTCTCTTCCTCGGACGCGAAGTAGAACGTCGAGGCACGACCGGCGTAGCTGCGCCGACCCGTCGGCTGACGTCGGGTCACCGGATTCTTCGCCGGACGTCCACGCCGTGCAGGCTCTTGAGTCAACGCTGCCCGCTCCGATCGGTCGATGAGCGCTCAGAGAAAGTCCCCAGCACCCCGATAGTGCCAGGTCGACCGACGGTCCCGGTGATCCACCCGCCGACTGCTGCGACTCGTCTGGCACTGCCGGTGCGGTGCTACCCGAACCGGGCTGCCATGTCTCTGCTGGTGACCGCTGGCACGGGGTCCCGGCCTCCGGTCCGGATGGTGTCGGTCAGTTGAGCCTGGAAGCGGTGCCGGTCCCTGCGCAGCAGGTCGACGTCGAACGGGATGCCGGCCCGTTTGCACAACGTCAGGTACCCGCCCTCGCCGTAGGCGATCCGGACCGCACCCAGCCGCAGGGCGCGTTCGCGGACCGAGGCGGTGATGTCGTAGTGCTCGAGGACGGTGCCCGGGTTTTCGATCCACGCTGAGTTCAGCCGGAGCCGGGCCGCGAACTGGCGCAGCTCCGCACCGCTGTCTGCCATCAGGTGTGACCACCGGCCGCGCACGATGCGCGAGCCGTTGCGGACCGCCGCGTGCCGCAGCATGTCATCGACGAAGACACCCATCACCCGGCCGCCGTCCGGGCAATGTGGAGGCGCCACCCCAGTTCGTTGAGGTGGCGATGCAGGTCCTCGACATCGTCGACGCCGCCGAGGCTGACACCGGTAGCAGCCTCCTCCAACTCGAAGTGGTGATGCGGGAACACATGCACCGTCGTTGGGATGGCGTCGAACGCCGTCCGGGACACCAGCAAGACGGGTACCCCGTGATGGCCTGCTACTCGCGGGGATCTGACGACCCAGCCGAGAGTGAGCAGCTCGCGGGCCACCGGGTCCGCGTCCTGCGGGACCCGCTGCGGCCGCCCTGATCCAGGACGGGGATCAGTCATGACAGCTCCCTCACGATCGCTCGGCGTTTAATCCCAGGACTAATGTAGCCCGCTTTCGCCGGCTCCCCCAGCTGCCTGTTCGGCGTGTCCGTCCATGCTCGGGTCGCCTGGTACGCAGGCAGGTTCTGGCTGGTGCGGTGCCGCAGCACGGTGCGGCTGCTGACCCCGATCCGGTGGCCAATCTCGTGGTCCGGGTGTTTACCGGCCACCCGGTGCAGCACGACCTGCCGCTCGGCTGACCGCACCGAGACGAGCTCGCCGTTGACGGCCCGGTGGACCGCGACACTGTCGACGTCATCGGCTTCGGGCGGGAGCGTGCTCGGCTGCCAGCCGGCCCGTGCGGCCCGGCGCCGCGAGTGGGTGGCGGCCGCACCGTCGCCGGGATCCTCACAACACAGGACGTCGTGTGCGCCGCTGATGGCGGCAGCCGTTGCCGGTAAAGGGGTGCTGCGGCCGTGAACGGTGCGCCCGATGGTCCGGGCGCTCAGCCCGGTCGCGTCGGCCAGCTGCAGCAGGGTCCACCCGTCGGCGACCAGCGCACGCAGCCCCAGGCTGGCCGGCTCCGCTTGACGGTCACCGGAGACCGCAGTGTCCGGGATGGGCTGGACAGCGAGCAGCGCCTGCGCTGCGGCGGTGCTCATCCGCGGCCTGCTGGCCGCCCGGTACATCGCCGTCACGCTGACCCCGGCGACCCGAGAGATCTGCTCTTGGGTCATCCCGGACGAGTACAGCTGGTCCAGGTGCTCCCGGACCGGCCCGGTGGAGGTGAATGGTGACCAGGTGCCTGCCCGTTTCTGCTGGTACCGGCGGCGTTCGTAGGCGGCCTTGATCCGCCGCCTGCTGTGGGCCTGCCCGGCTCCTTCGGCCGCGGAGGCCGCGGTCACCGGCGCATCCCCACATCGGGTGTCCGGGCCGGTCCGGGGGCGGCGCGGCGCTGGTGCGCGGCGCCGTCCAGGCGGGCCGGCGTGACCGGCGTGACCGGCCACGACACGGGGGCGGCGTCCTCGGCGACCGGCAGCGGGGCCGGGTTGTCCCGGTCGAGCCGGTCCAGGATCCGGTGCGCGGTGCTCAATGCCCGTCCGGCGGTCTCCCGCAGGGTCGCCTCGACGTTGTCCCCGTCGTGCTGGGCCCAGCCGGCGACGTAGGGGAAGCTGTACGAGGCGGTGTCCATGCCGTGGGCGGAGGCGACGAGGAAGGCCACCGACTCCGCTTCGACCTCTTGACGGCCCCGGCAGGAGAGTGTGGCGGGGCCGTCGACGCCGTCCTGCGGTGCATGCAGCGATACGTGAGCCAGTTCGTGGGTGAGCGTTTTTACCCTTTGTGCGGGGTCCAGCTCCGGGCGCAGCAGCACCGTCCGGTCGGTGAAGTTGGTGCGCCCGTTGGCGCCGTTGGACAGCGCCTCATCGCCGAGCTGGAACCCTGCCTCGGCCACCTGCAGGGCCAGCCCGTCCCAGAGCCGGTCGGGGGCTTGCCCGGTCAGAAGGGTGGGCCGGATGGCCTCGAGGTCCGCCAACGGTTGGCCCTCGGTTTGGCTGTAGTCGAAGACGTGCGCGATCCGCACGCCCACCATCCGTCGCGGGCTCGACTCCCCCTCCGGCCGGTCGCCCGTCCTCTCCGCGGGCCTGCCCGTGCTGCCGGTGTCGCCGGCGTCGGCGTCGGCGCCGGCGTCGGCGCCGGCCCGGCGGGTGACGGGGGCGAGGATCTGGATGCCCTGCTCGCCTTTGCGGACCTGCCGGCCCAGGGACTGCCAGGTCCGGTAGCCGGCGACGTGCGTCGCATCCGGGCGCTGTAACCAGATCGACAGAGTGTTGTTCAGTGAGTAGTGATGAAAGCGGGCTGCCGTTTGCAGCCAGTTCGTCCACGCGGTCGAGCTGGTCAACGTCAATACCTGCTCGCTGAGGGTGGCGTGGAACTGTTCCAGCCGTTCCCGGCGGGTGTCCTCATCGACCTGGGGCCGGGCGGCGCGGCCGCTGCTGCGGCGCGCCGACCGGGGTTCGGGTGCGGTACTCATGCTGTCCCTTCCGTTCCAGGGGTCTGCCAGGGTGGTCAGCGGCCGCCGTTGGGACGGCGGGGGTCGAGGAGCTCACCGGTGTCCCGGTTGACCATGGCGAACGGCCCGAACCCGCCGTCCGCGGGTGGCGTGGTCGCCGCGGTGGTGGTCAGGTCGTCGGCGAACCAGCCGGCCCGCTGCTGCTGGCTGGGCTGGCTGAGGTAGGCCCGGTGCCGGGCTGCCGCCGGCCAGTCGTCGTGTTTGGTCACGCACCGGTCCCCCAGCCGGCCGACCAGCCGGTCCAGGAACATCGGCAGGCTGTACCGGTGCCACTCCTCCAGCAGCTCACTGCCGAGTGCCAGCCCGGCGGTGCGGCGCTGGTCGGCGAGCACGGCCAGCTCGTGACCGAGGTGTGGGTGCGCCGGCCAGCACGGCGGGATCAGCCGGTCCAGGCCCCAGCCGTGCTCATGGTTGACCCAGCCGGCGACCTCATCCAGCCACGCCCACACCTGCTGACGTACCGCCGGCGCACACGACGGCGGGTCCCACGGCCGGCCCAGAGTCTCGACCCGGCCCAACACGGCACGCTCCACGTCGGCGCCGGACGCCGCGACCTGCAGCTCCCGGTAGGCGGCCTCCACCAGCCGGCCCGGCGCTGGGAACGGCCGGGTCACCACGACCGGTCACCCACCCGGGCCCGACCAGCCTCACCACTGTCGCCGGCCTCGTCCGGCGGTGGCAACGTCGCCACCTCGGCGGCGGGCCCGAGGTCCAGCTGGTGCGCGGTGTGGACGGCGGCGGTGGTGCGGGCGAACATCGGGGTTTGCCGGCCCCGGGCTGCCGCCACCCGGGTCGCCGCCGCGGCTTGCGCGGCCAGCAGCTGCCGGCCGGGTTTGCCGTCGACGCAGCGGGTCAGCTTGGCGATCAACGGTTTCGCGTTCTCGGCGATGACTAGGGCGTGCCGTTCCGGCAGCAGTCGGATCTCTTCCGGCCGCAGGATCGGCTCGTCGACCCCGGAGTAGGAGGTGCCGGCGTTACCGCGGCCGCGGTTGTAGGTGGTCCGGGAGACCCGGGAGGTGCCCAGCAGCTCGGACAGCTCCCGGTTGAAGATCCCGTCCTTGCCGCCACCGAAGATCGCGATCAGGTTGGTCAACCCGAACAGAGCCCTCGCCTCATCCTCGCTGTAACAGATCACCAGCTGCCGCCAGGTTTGGGCGGCGTAGATGAACGACAGCCCCAACGCCCGCTCGTTGGCCATCCGGGTGCGCAGGGTCGGCAGCGGCGCCGTGGACGGCAGCTCGTCCAGGCAGGCCAGGAACGACGGACACAACCGGCCAAACGGGGACGCGGTCGCCACGGCGAGGGCGGTGTCCAGGACGTGCTCGGCGATCGCGGTCATCAACGGCGACGCCGACGCGTACGGGTCGTCCCTCCCGAGCAGGTAGATCGTGCCGCCCCGGCTGATCAGGTCGGTTAGGTCGGTGGCTGGCCGTCCGGGGCCGGGGGTGCACCGGGACCGCAGCGAGGCTTGGAAGAACAACGCCATCGCCTGCTGCACCGTCGTCGCGGTGTTCCCGGCGGTCCGGTCGTCGCCGTGTAACGCCCCGTGTAGCAGGCCGTGCCAGAACGGGGCCGCGTGCGGGTGGCTGCGCAGGATCTCCTCCGGAGTAGCGGCGGCCCGCGGGTTGGCCACCCACTCCAGGACGTCCTCGATGGTGCGGCCGGTCAGGGCGGCCGCGTGGAAGTACGCCTGCAACACCTTGGCGCCCTCCGCGGCGTAGAACCGCGCCGCGGAGTCGCCGGAGCCTTGGGCGACCGCGCCCTTGACGGTGCCGGCGGTGAACGCCTTGGCCCGGCGTTCGGCGACCATCGAGTCGACGCACCCGGCGACCGGGTCCCAGACCAGCTCCGGCAGCCCCGGCGCGAGCCCGAACGGGTCCAGCACCGCCACCGGCCGGCCGCCGGCGGAGCGGTGGTCGATGGTCAGCAGCAGGTCCTCGACCTTCGTCAACGTCACCAACGCCGCCCCCGGCGCGTCCAGCAACGCCGGGGTCAACAAGTCCAACGTCTTACCGGAGCCCTGCGGCCCGTACACCCCCGTCGTCCGGTCGAACGGCACCCACAACCCGCCGGTCCGCGGCACCTTCCCGACCCCCAGTCGCCAACCCACCGATGCCGGCGTAAACCTCGGGCGGCGCTGCGCCGGACCTGCGGCGTCGTCGGCGAGGATTGCGGTGTGTGTGGCCCGCTCGGTCGACTGGCTGGCGAGCCGCCGCCCCGCCAGCCGCGACGGCTGCGTCCCCACCGGGGACACCCGGCGTCCGGGGCGGCCGTACAGGTCGGGGCGGATCAGCTTGCGGACCCGGCGCAACCGCCCCACCCCCAGCACCGTCTCCGCGTCCGCCCGGGTCGCCATCCCGTGCCGTCGTCCCGGCCCGACCGTCGACCAGAACCGGACCGCCGCCCAGACGCTCACCGCCAACAGCGCCAACTCGGTGACTACCGCCAGCGCGTACACCAACGTTGGCGCCGGAAGCCCGGCCGTCGCGTCGACCCCGACGCCAACCTGACCGGTCAACAGACCACCCAACGCCGGAAACAGCCGCGACGACCCCGGCCACACCCAGCCATGCCCAGTCAAGAACCCAGCGGCCCCCTGGGCGGCCAACAACGTCGCCGCCGACAACGACAACCAAGCCAGGCCCGCACCCGCCGGGACCTCCCAGCTCCACGGCAACGGATCCGGGCGGCGTCGGGCGATGCTGTCAGGGCTCATACCCCGGTAAGCACCAAACCCCCCTCCGGCTCGACATGCTCACCGAAACTTATTCTCTGCAAGTCTCGGCGAGGACGCGGCCGCAGTCGTGGCCAACACATCAGCGTGGCGGTGGAGGGCGGCTGACCACCGGCGCGGCCCCCTGGTGGGGTCGGTGCTCCGCAAGTAGAAGACTCGCTCGCCGTACCGCGTCAGCCCGTCGTCGTCGAGGATTCCGGCGCCCTCCAGAAACCGAAGCTTGTCGTGGGTGCAGCCGCAGAACGGGCCGTCGCAGTAGCGGTACTCCTCTTCGCTGCGGATCTCTGCCCAGTAGGCCTCCTCCTGCGCGGCCAGGTCGGCGTCACGGTCGGCGCGGTCCGGGGTGGGGTCGTCTTGCACGGCCTGGTGTCCTTCCAGTTAGCCGATGCGGCGGATGGTGACGATCTGGCCTACCCAGCCGGCCAGCGGGGTCAGCCGGATCGGGATGCCGGTGCGGGCAGCTTCGACGAGCCAGACGGCGCCGGCCATGTCGACGCCGGCGACCATGCCGACGTGGCCGGGGTTGGCGGGGGTGCCGTCGGAGCCGGGGATCAGGACCAGGTCGCCGGTGCGGGCGTCCTGGACGGCGACCGGGGTGCCGGCGGTGGCTTGGGTGTAGGTGACTCGGGGGATGGTGACGCCGGCGCTGGCCCAGGCGGCCATGGTCAGCCCGGAGCAGTCGTAGGCGTTCGGTCCTTGCGCGCCCCACACGTAGGGCTTGCCCAGTTGGGCGATCGCGTAGCCGGCGGCGGCGTTGCCGGCGGGGCTGCCGGTCAGGGTCAGCCCGTTCGGTCCGGGGGTGGGGGTGGCGCCGGGGTGGGTGCCGACACTGCCGGCGCACGGCGCCGCAGGAGCGGTCCCGCCGGCGGTGCTCGAGGGGGTGGCGGTGCCGGTCCACAGTCGGGTGGTCAGCTGGGCGGCTAGCGGGTGCCATTGGGCGTACCGGCCGCGGTAGGCGGCCAGGGGTTGCTGGATGTCGGCGGCGACGTCAGTCAGCGGCCGGGTTTGCCAGTTCGGTTGGACTACCAGCCGATCCAGGAAGGCGTTGGTGGCTTTGACCGGGTCGGCGGCCACCGCGGCGGTGTAGTAGATGACCCGCTGCTGGAACAGGCCGAGGCTGTCGTGGTCGACGGCCGCGGTGATGTTGTGCAGGCTCGACTCCTGGTAGGCGGTGGCCAACGCGGTGGTCGCCGCGTACGGCGGCAGGCCCCGGCCTTGGGTGACGGCGGTGATGGTGGCGGCGTTGGCCAGCTGCTCGGCGTCCAGGGTGACGTCGGCGACCGACTGCCCGGTCCCGCCGGGCCCGCAGATGCTGTCGGTGGCGGCGGGTGTGCCGGCGGCGATGGCGGGGACGGCGAGCAGTAACGCGAACGGCAGCAGCAGCAACGCCACCACGACGGCCAGGACCGGCCGGGTCGAGGAGGAGGAGGGGGAGTCCATCGGCCGGGCGCCCGTTCAGATCCCGGCCGCGGCGGCGTTGGTGTACGTCAACGCTTCTTCGAGGGGGTGCTGCACGCCCTGGACTTTGTATTTCCGGTCCCCGACCAGCCACAGCGCCCGGCCTTTGCCGGCCATCGCCCACCCGGTGACCAGGTCCTGGGTCATCGCGGTCAGGCCGAGCAGGTCGCCGAGCTCGTCGGCCACCGACTGGTCCTGGCCGAGCAGGATCTTGGTGTCGGCCAGGTGCAGCAGGTCCCGGGCGATCCGGTCCGCTTCGGAGCCTTGGGCGCCGACCGCGCGGGTGTCGGACGGCTTGTGCGCGACCGCGATCTGGATGTCCCCGTCGGCCCGGGACAGCCGCAGGTCCGAGTCCAGGGATTTGACTGCTTCCGGGCCGAGCCGCATCTGCAGCCACATCTCGTCCCGGACCACGATCCGCCGGTCCCCGGGGGCGGCGACCTCCCGCTGCCCACGCCCCCACGCGCCGAGGCAGGTCAACGCCACCCCGACCGCGTCGTCACCCAGCGGCCGGAGCCGGGCCAGGGACATCGACTGGATCGGCGCGGCCCAGTCGATGTCGATGTTGGTGTAGTCGTCGAACATCCCGGCCAGGTGCCCGGTCACCATCTGCGACAGGGCGTCCCGCAGCAGCCGGGTGCCGTCCAGGAAGTCCTGCCGGCCGGCGTACCGGCAGGCGGCGACCAGGTCGGCGGTGGGTTCGTCGATGCCCCGCCACAGCTGCGGCACGGTCACCGGCGTCAGGGTGGAGTTGCCGGTGCCGTACCCGGTCAGCTCCCGCAGCACCGTGTCGACGACCCGCTCGTCGGAGGGCGAGAACGGCACCCGCTGCTCGCCGATGTGCTGAGAGCCGACCAGCCCCCGGATCAACACCAGCCACCGGGAGAAGATGATCGCCGCCCGGCGCTGCGCTTCCTCGCCAGTCAGCTGGTTCCAGCCGTGCCCCAACGGGCCGATGTCCAGCGGGTTGATCCGGGTCGGCTGGCCGGGGCCGATCACGAACGGGGTCACCCCGAACGCCGCGCACAGGTCCTCGTACTCGTCCTTCTTATCGCCCAGGATCAGCGCCCGGTAACCAAACTCGAGCATCCGGATGATGAACTGCTTGACGCACGAGGACTTCCCGGTACCGGGTTTGCCCATGATGAACACGTTGGGGTTGGTCACCGGGATCTCATCATCGAGGACCCACCCGTTCGGGTCGCAGTAGAAGGAGCCGCCGGACCACTCGTCGATGCCCATCTGGGCGCCGGTCGGCGGCAGGATCGGCGCGGCGATGAACGGCCAGAACACCGGCGCCTGATCGGAGGTCATCCGCCACCGCGACAGCGGCGCGTACCCGCCGGGGCTCCACCCGGCGCCGCGTTCCCGCAGCCCGCGCGGGGACCGCAGCCGCGGGAACAGCCGCGGCTCGCCCGGCTCCGGCGCGCCTGGGACCCGCTGCGGCAGGGCCTGACCGTGGTCGGCGAGCAGCTGCCCCACATCCCGGCCGGCCGGGGTTCGCCGCCGGGTCATCGGGCGCCCCGGGCCATCTTCAGGCCGACACCGAGCGGGATGGCGGAGGCGATGAACGCTGGCGCCGCGGCCACGTCGAGGCGTTGAGGGGTGAACCCGGTGTGCCGGATCGAGGACTCCAGCTGCCGGCCGTACTCGTCGATCGGCCACTGCGCGGGGACGGTGATCGAGGCGACTGCGGCCGGCCGGGTCATCGCCCGGCCCCGGGAGAGCTTGCTGTCCACCGCTTGGGTCTGTCTCTCGTTGCGCCGCTGCCGGGCCTTGGTCTGCTGTCCGAGCCGGCGCCGCAACGCGCCGCCGGTGGCGGCGGACATCTCCGCGCTGGCGCTGGACCGAGCGGCCTTGCGTTCGGAGACCAGCGGGAAGAACACCGTGTAACAGCGCCGCTCCCCCGGGCTGCCCGGGGTCAGGATCGGCGCCAACGCGCCAAGGATCGCGCCGCGGTCCGGCAGCAGCACGGTGGCGCTGACCGAGCGCCACGCGTCGTGCGCGTACCAGCGGATCGGGTCGACCGCACCCGAGGGACCGGCGACCGCCCACGGCACGGAGGTGTTGCTGCCGGGGTGGGTGGCCGCGTCCGAAGCGGCCTGGACCAGCCCGGCCCGGTCCCCGGGCGCGAACCCGGTCCGAACCGCCCCGGCGAGGGCCTGCGAGTCCAGCCACTCGACACTCGAGCAGCCGGTCCCGCCGAGCAGGTGCGCCTCGACCTCCGCCAACAGCCCGTACAGCACCCGGGCCCGGCCTTCCAGGCCACCGCCGGACTGACGGGCCGGCTTGGCCACCACGGACTCGGCGACCACCACGGTCACGAACGCCTCGGTGCGCACCGACGCCGCAGTCAGGCTGACCGCCAAGTCGTCGTTGACCCGACGGGACAACGCCGCCCCGTCCGCGCGGCGGTTCGCCGTCACCCACTGGGCCCGTTCCGCGCCGTCGTCCGGGACGGTGCGCACCTGCACCACCAGCATCCGGGCCAGCTCGGTGCGGGCCAGCACCTCCAGCAGCTGGCTCAGCCCGTCGCCCATCCGGTCCCGGGCCGGCCCCTCCGCGGTGCCGATACCGGGGTGGACCACTCTGGCGGTAGCCGCCCAGGTTTGGGCGGCGTGGTCCTGGATCACCGCCACCCGGGTCAGCCGGGCCCCCCGCGGCGGCCCGTCATGGACCTGGATCCCGGACAGGATCCCGGGCAGGTCCGCGTCGTCGGGGTGCACCGCCTCCCCCACCGACGCCCGCCCCCTAAACGTCGACCAGCCCAACACCCGGCCAGCGGTGTGCGCCAGCAGACCACCGAACCATTGGGTCGCCGACCGGCCCCGCACCGGCACCAGCACCAAAGCCAGCAGGACCGCCCACCCGCCGGCGCACGCCAACGCCAGCAGCCACGCCTGCACCCCCACCGCCAACAGCAGCGGCAGACCACTGACCGTCACCACCGCCAGCTGCGGGCCGGTCATCCCGAAGAACCAGCCCACCCGATCCTTGGTGTAGTCCTCGTACACGGTCACGCCCATGAGGTGACGCCTCCCTCTCCGTTGTCGGGTGCTGCTTGTTTGGTGGTGCGCTGGTATGCGGCTGCGGTTCCTAGAGGGCAGCGACCGCGGCGGCGCCCTCCACGCCGCCGGCAGCTCCGCCGGCCTCACCGGCACCGGCCCCGCCCGCGGGCCGCCCGCCTGGCCCGCCTGGGCCGCCGCCGGGTTTGCCGCCCTTCCCGCCGGCACCGGGGCCGGTCGAGGTGCGCGGTGAGGGCACCGCCGGGCTCTGCGGCATTGCCGTCGTCACCGGGTCGACTGAGCCTCCCGGCCCGTCACCGCCGGTGTCGGCTGGGCCAGCGGCATCGGCGGGGCCGTCCGGGCCGTCGTGGCTGGTCGGCTGCCCGTTCTGGCCTCTCTGCTGCGGCTGCGGCTTTGGCTGGTTCGGGCTCTGGCGGTCGGTCGGTGGCGACCCGAAGTACGGCTGCTGATGGCCGACACCGGCCGCGCCGAGAATGTCCGCGCCGTACGTCGCAGCGCCCTGCCCTAGCGCCGACATGCCCTGCCCGGCAGTCCCTAACGCCCCGCCGAGGGCGCCCATCGCGGAGGCGAGCCGGCCCTGGGTGGCGGTGCCGGCGTTGGCCTCGCCTTGGGAGCTGCCGTCGCTGGCCTGGGCGGTCGCCGCTCCGCTGCCATCCGCGGATTGTTGGCCTTGACCGCCGAGCAGGCCGGGCAGGCCGCCGGCGGTGTCCAGGGAGGCCCGGAATGAGGCACCGCTGGAGGTGCCTGGGTCAACGAACGCCAACAGCCGGAACAGGATCAGCGGGCAGAATGCGCTGAGGATCACCAACACGGTGCCGACCACGGCGGTGCCGACCGCGGCCTGGGTGGACTCTCCCGCCCCGGACAGCACCCCGTCGGTCAGCTTCTTGCCGATGCCGAGGACCAGGGCGGCGAGTGGGCCGATCATCAACGCGGCGATGAACCAGCGCAGCGACTTCCAGAACCAGGACCTGGTGCCCTCGCTGAGCAGCCCGGCCGCAGAGATCGGGGAGGTGGCCTGGATGACCATCAACGCACCGGCCCGGACCAGCATCACCATCAGGTAGCCGATCGAGGCGAAGATCAGGAAGATCCCGAGCACCCCGAGCACGGTCGCGGTGGCCGCGTCGATGGCCAGCCGCGGGTCCCAGGGTTTGAGCAGGTTCGCGGACCCGAACGACGGGGACCCCAGCGCCACCTGCAGCATCCCTTGGGTCAGCCCGGCGGTTCCGACGGTGAGGGCGGCGCCGACCCCGAGCATCCCGCCCCAGGCGAGCATGAACTGAGCCAGCCCGACCATCAGCCGGGCCAGGCCTTTGCCGTCCCGCTGCCAGGCGGCCACCCCGACCTGGATGAACCCGATCACCAGGGCCAGGCCGGCGCCGATGCCGAAGGTGAGGGGGAAGATGTCGCGCATCACCCCGCCTTCGGTCAGGTCCGGGGAGGTGAACGCGTCGACGATCTTGAAGGCGAACCCGGTCAGCCACAGCCCACCGGCCCACACCGACGTCATGAACGCCTGCCAGCCCTCGGTGGCCGCGACCGCAGCAGCGTTGCCGAGGATCTTCAACGGGTTCAGGTCGTCCCAGCCGAACGCCGGCACCAGCTGCGGGACCGCCGTAAGCAGCGGGCCGGACACCAGCGCCACCGCGGCGCTAGCCATGACGCAGGTTCCGGTATCCGGCGTCGATGGCCGCGTCGGTGCCCGGCCAGATCGACGGCGCCAACGCCGGCTCGGCGCCCGGCCCGACGATCCACCGGTCGCCGTCCCAGGCCATCCGCTGGCAGTCCGCGGCCGCGACCCGGGCCGTGCGGGCCAGGGTGGCGTCGACCTCGAAGTCGACACAGACCACTGTCCAGTCCGGTCCGTCGGTGGCCTTGACCAGCCCCATCATCGGGGTGGCCCGCATCGACAGGCCCGGGCTGGGGCCGCCGGACAGGCCGGCGGCGGAGTGGAAGCCGGCCAGCGCCTTGACCGCGGACCAGGACTCCCCGGTCGGGCCACCCGGCGCGGCCCACCCGGCGATCACCTGCCGGGCGTGGTCCAAGGTGGCCGTGTTCAGCACGTCGGTGTCGATCGCGACCAGCTGTGCCAACGCCCCTTCCGGGGTGTGCGGGAACCCGGTCGGGATCCCCACCGGCCCCGGCCCGGTCGCGGCGGGCAGGTCGATCGACCCGGGGTCGCGGACCGACAACACCGCCGGCTGCGCCGCCGCCGGGTCCGCGGCGCGCATCGGCGCCGCCGCGGCCGCGTCCCGGCGCGCCGACACCGCCGCCTGCGCCGCGGAGGCCGCCGAGCCGGCATCGGCGGGAGCCGCGGCGGCGGGAACGGGTGCAGCACCGGCCGCCGCGGGGTCTGCGGTGGGGTGCGGGTGCAGCAGAAACCACACCCACAACTCCACGCCGGCTAGGGAGGCTACCGCCAGCACCGCCACAAGAGACAGCGCCACCAGCAGCTTCTGCCGGGACCACTCCGGCGCGGTGCCGCCCTGGTCGAGGCGGGTCCGTCGGCGGGTCAACATCTCAGCAGCCGCTGCCGACGACACCGTTGATGACCGCGGTGATGGTCACGAACAGGATCGCCATGATGATCGAGACTGCGACCCCGATCGCGCCGCGGGACGAGGCGTGCGGCATCGCGAAGATCTTCCCCACCCCGATCGCGCCGATCGAGACCAGCGCGGTGGCGATGATCAACGCGATCACCCCCCACTTGATCCAGCCGATGACCTGGTCCTGGTAGGTCTGCATTCCCGGCGGGGCCGCCGGGCAGACCGCGGCCAGAGCCTGAAACCCCTGGCTGATCGCTGCTGTCGTTCTGCTCATCGCAGGTCGTCCTTCCGGTCGGTGTCCAGCTGGGTTATGGCGTGCCGGCCCAGGCGTCTCCTGGGTCGCTTGTCGGGGGTCGCCGCCGTCGGCTCGACCGGCACGGTCAGGGCCAGCAGCTGATCCCCAGCCGGCTGCAGCTGCCGCGGTAGCGGCGCGGGGGTCAGACCGGCCCGGGCCAGCGCCGGCCGGTCCGGGACGGGGACCAGCAGCCGATCACGTTGGGCGGCCTGGACGGCCGGCCCGGCGGCGGCGGCCAGCGTCCGGGGCAGAGTTCGCGGCCCGAGCAGGGCCAGCACCACCCGACCGCCCGGCCCGCGCACAGCGCTCAACGCTTCGACGGCGGCCTCGACATGCCGGAAGCCGGGAATGGTGGCGCGCGCGGTCAGCACTAGCGGCGCCGACCGCACCAGCGCGCTCAGCCAGGACCGCCCGGCCGGGTCCGCGGCGAGCCGCCCGAGGAGATCGGTGATCGGCCAGCCGGTGTCTACGACGGTCACCGTTCCGTCCTGCCCGGCCGGAGGCACCGGGACGACGGCGGGCCCATCAACTCCGTGCGCCAGCCGCTGCACGCTGACCGGACCACGGCTGCCCTGACGCCACCGCCCAGTCTCATCCACCCCGTGCTCGGTGGCCGCCGCGGCCGCAAACCCGGACCGGGCCGGCGGGGCCGCGTCGACGACCCGCACTGCGGTGCCCCGCCGGGCGGCGGCGTCGGCGATCAGCAAGGCCGTCGTCGAGGTACCGGACCAACCGTGCGCACCGGCGACGAGAACCACCGGCTCGGGAATCAGGTCTGCCCCATCGCCGCTGGAAGCCCAGCCATCGACGGCGCCCCGTTTAGCTTGGAACTGACCGGCCCTGACCGCACGCCAGGCCCGCTCGAGCTCGTCCACGCCCACGGCGGGTGTGGTGGTGCTCACGAGTGGTTCCTGGAGCGATCGAGCAGGACCTGGCGCAGCACCTCGGTAGGCACCCTGGTGACCAGCTCGAGCCGGGCCTCCCGGGCGCGGCGCAGATTCGCCACGATCGACTCCAGGGCGTCGATGGCGGCGGTGTCAGCGCCAGAGGACACCTCGACGAGCACAACGGCTTCCTCAAGGGTCGCTGCGCCGGTCCGGTATGAGTGTCGGATCATCTGTTCCTGCCCTCCGGGAAAATGGGTCGTCCTATCCCGGTAAGCACCGGAACCCCCTCCGGCTCGACACCCCAACCCGAACTACTTTCAAAGTCATCCCGCACCGCCCGCAGCAAGCCCACCGCCCGGTCCCGTTGACGCTCCACAGTCCGACAGGTCACCCCCCGGGCCGCGGCGACGCTCAGGTTGGCCTGCACGGAGCTGACCCCCCGGGCCAGGCCGGCCGGCACCATGGCCGCTGCTGGCTCGTCGCCGGCCAGCACCAGCTCCCACAGCAGAATCGCGTCACACGACTCCAGGACTCCCCGAGCCCGAGCCCAAACCAGCAGCTGCAGCAGCGCCAGGTCAGCGACCGGCAAGCCGGTGACGCTGATACGCCGCTGCTCCACGGCCTCAACCAGATCCGACGGGGCCAGCGGAACCAGCGCCGCCCGACGCGCCGTCGTCGCCCCATAGTCCGCCAGGACCGCACGCCTGGTTTCCATCAAGGTGTTCTTCGCCACCGCCCGCGGCCGGGTCCGCCACGGGTAGCCCCGAACCTGCAGCCACAGCTGCCCACCGACGACGTCATCGACGTCCGGCCCCAGCGAGGTCAGACTGCGGATAATCCGGTCTCCACCCGGCACCAGCAGCGCTGCCACGAACGTGGCTGCCGTTTCGTCCACTCCCCCGTCCACCGACCCCACCCGCACCAACGCCAGCAGCAGCTCATTGGCGCGCGCCGGCTGCGCTGGATCGCCGACTACCTCCCCCAGCGCGTACGCCGAGGACACCTGCGCCAGGGCCGGCTGCGCGGTCACCCAACGGCCCCACCGCCCGCAGGCGTCGATCGTGCCCGCCTGCTGCTCCCACCGTCCGAAGATCTGATGCAGTGACATGAGCCTGTGTCCCCTTCGTCGTCGAGCTGACGACGAAGACGGTTCACAAGCCGTGTAGATTGCTGCGTTCCCCGCGCAAGGGAACGCAGCCCAAAACAGCCCCTCAGCTAGGAACGCAGCCAGGCCGGGAGGGAACGCCCAGGTCAGCGCACCGCACCTGCGTTCCCTCACAATTCGGTCACGACCCTGGCCAGGCTTGCGTTCCCCCGGATACAGGCCCAAAAGCGGCCTGCGTTCCCCCGGATACAGGTCAGGAACGCACCGCGTTCCCTGCTTGCGTCATGCGGTCTCCCGAACCGTGCTCAACCGGAGCCTGCTGAGACCGCCACGGTGGGGGTGCTGAGACCGCCACGGTGGGGGTGCTGAGACCGCTGCCACGGTGGGGGTGCTGAGACCGCTGCCACGGTGGGGGTGATTCGGGTTGACACAATGCAGCTCGGCGAACGACGTAGTGCTAGACGGGGCCCCGGTAGCAACGGAGCAAATCTGGTCCCTACCGGCTTGGCTGAGCCTTGACCGGCCGTAAGTTGTCGTGGATGTGCGTTCTCCCCCCCTTGCGTGCTGCGGTGCCGCCCGGCTCCTGTGCTTACCGGAGCCACGCCACCGGCCCGAGGGGTCGCCATGCGACGTAGCACCGGCGTCGAGGCCGTCGTCGAGCAGCTCTACGACGTGATGCGATGTGCCGACCTCCAGTCGGCCGAGGAGCTGCTATCCGCGGACCTGACCGTGGCGATCGGCACCGACGAGGAAGAGTGGGAGAGCGACCACGCCGCCGCTGTCGCCGGATTCTTCACCCAGACGCGAGAGGTCGGCGCCCTGAGCGTGCAAGCCGGATCGCCTCGCGGGTACAGCGATGGCGTCTTCGGATGGTTCGAGGACCGGGCCCTGATCACCTTCGCCGACGGTGAGTCGGCGCCGGTCCGGGATACCGGAGTCGTCCGGCACGAGCACGGCCGGTGGCGCCTGGTGCAGGTGCACACCTCGGTTGGCCTGCCCAACACCGAGCTGGGTCTTGACCCGCCTGGCCAACCCGTCACCTAGGGCAGGCCGACGCAGAAGAGCGCGGCCAACACCGCCCAGGCGGCCGCCCACCAGAGCGACGACGAGAACCGGACGGCCACCACGGCCAAGAAAACGACGACCAGCACAGCCGGGTCCGTCCCCGTCGCTACAGCATCGGCCACCCGGGAGCGACGGGCGTTCGCCACCCTCCACGACGTCGGGGGTGCATCTCCCATGCCAGGAGTCGAGCGTAGGTGACCTTCGGCGCTAAGGATTCCGACACTTGGCGGCCGCGGCAGCAGTCCGATGATTCACCGGGCAGGTGCCGTGCTTGTAGGCGGCCGCTCTGCGCCGCCGCGCCGGCTTTGTGTTGAGCGAACGGGTCAGGCTGTACGCCGCGTTGTCGAGTGGGCTCATCGCCCGCCTAGCCTTCTTTATCGACTTCGGCGTTGCCGCCCGCTTGACACTGCGGACAGGGTGCATCGCCCTGCGCACTCCACGCGGCACGAACAGGCGAGACAAGAAACCCACAACGCAAGAGCGTAACCGCGCCGTCGAGTTGTGGGCACCGTGACGGTCTGATTCGGCCCCCGTCGACAAGCCCCCCGGGTACCTCATCGAAACGAGGCGTCCACGCGACCCTCCGCCACACGTCCCTGAGCCAGCTCGTCCGAGGCTCGCCAGCCACGCCCGGCTGCATCGGGAGTGCTCGCGGCAGCGGCTCAGTGACGAACGTTTTGGGGCCAGCGAGGACGAGGTACGGCGCGCGGCGACCATGCGGCCCACTAACGTGCGACCGTGAGGGACCAGATTTGCCCCGTTGCTACCGGGACCCCCAAACACACGGGTGTCCAGCTGAGCGGCTAGTTCACGACGACGGTCTGCACCTCGGCGACCCCGAACCGCGACGTGGTCTGGCTCTGCATGTTGTTGAACGCACCGCCGGTGCCGTCCGACCCGGTCCAGGTGACGTTCCAGGTGATCGTGTATGTCGCGGTTACCTGGTCGTCACCGCCGATCCCCAGACTGGACTGGAGGTACCGGTAGGAGCAGCCCTGCGGGTTCACCGGCGCCAGCCACGTCTGGTCATTGGCCTTCCAAGGCGAGCCTGGGCCAGGACAGGAGACGCTGTGCGATCCGTCCCCTGGCGCGAAGCCAAGGCTGACCGGGGTGGTCGTGGCCTTGCCCCACACCGCTCCAGCGGTGACCGTTTTGCTGACCGGCTGGAATGTCCCCGGGTCGATCCAGAACCAGGTGTTGGCGTTGACGATCGTGTACGGGTGACCACTCTCCTTCAAAATCCCCGACGGGTACCTCGACGGCACCGGCAACGGCATCACCAGCTCACCGAACGCCGCCTGCGCCAACTGGGCCGACGTCGGAGGCGGCGGAGCAGCCGGAGCCCCCGCCGGGGCCGTGGCCGCGGCCATCATGCAGTTCGCTATCTGCAAAGGCGAATTGGAGCAGTTGGGGTTGCTGAGATTATTGAACCCCATGGACGCGAAGGGGTTACTACCCACGTTGGAGCCGCCCTGGTAGGCGCCGGTGGACCCCACCGGCACAATCGTGCCGCCACTGCCCCCACCGGCCGGTGCCCCGCCGCCGGAACCGTTGCCGGCGGATGCCCCGCCCCCGCCACTGCCGACCGGTGCCCCGCCGCCTGGCGAGTTCACACCGATAAGGATGTTGTGCCCGTTCCCGGGGGTGACGACTACGGGGGGTGGGTTGGTCCCATCCGCCCAGGCGTAGCCACTGGGCGTTGCTGAGAGGACAACAGCGAGAACCCCAGCTCGTGTCAGGAGTGTCATTTTCCGGGTGTGCATGTCGCCCCCTGGACGAGCTCCCCAGTAGCGACTTTCCATCCTTGAGGTGTTCGCCGCAGGGTTCCGCGAACTGGCGTGTTGGGTGTCCCGACAGTCAGCTTGAACCCGGTCTTGGTGTCCAACACGCCGGCCTGGGAACCGTCCTGGCAGTCACTGAGGACGGCTGTGTCCTTGCCGTCAATCGGTTGCGGCCAGCTGATGTAGGGGATGATCTGGCCGTACCCAGCCTTGTGTTCACCGCGGAACTTGGCGTTCTCGTCCCTCATTCGAGTTGCGGTGGGATCGACCGCGACCGCGTTGATGGCCGCATCAACCTGGTCTGAAGGCAGGCTCTCGAGGGTCCCGATGAGCCCGTTGAACTGGCGCCAGACCAGCTCGGCGGCTTGCCGGTCTTGGGCTTCTTTAGCGGCCGGGTCGACGGTGGTTGAGGTCGATGCTGTCGGGGTTGCCGGGGCCGTGGTGGAGGTGAGGGCAGTCTTGGTGGCGCTGGTGATAGGCCCGGCGTCGGCGGTGGTGTTGCAGCCCGCGAGGGCCGCAGCGATGGCTGCGGCGGCGACGATGGTCAAGGTGGTGTGGCGGGTGTTCATGGGTGGGCCTCCTTCCCGCTGGGTCCCAGCATGACGCTCGGGTGCGACGGCCTGAACCTGGTGATGCTCATCGGGTCCCCTGGTGGTGCGGTGGTGGCTGTGGTGGCGGTCAGCTGGCTCGGGAGAGCCAGTCGCGGTGGCGGGCGAGGATCTGTTTGGTTCGCTCGTTCAGCTGCATCGGCGGAAGCCCGTCGTCGGAGCGGTTGCAGACCTGGTCGATGACGATCCGGTGGGCGCTGTCGGGGTGGCCTTCGGCGGCGGCGACGGCGGCGGCGTCCAGCCGGGGAATTTCCTCGTGGGGGGCAGCGAGCTGGGCGATGTCCACGACCGCGCGGGCGGTGCTGGTGTCCCCGGCGGCCAGGGCGTTGGTGGTGACGATGTGGGCGACGTCGACGATCGCGGCCGTGTAGTAGTGGTCGAGGCGGTCGCCGCCGATGAGCCAGGCGGCGCCGCTGCGCACGTGGGCGAACGGGGTGCCGGTGACCAGCCGCAAGGCGGTGGCGTAGTCGTCGATCCCGTGTTGCCGGCGGGCTTGGCCGCGTAGCCGCAGCCGCAGGAACAGGTCGGCGTCAACGATCAGCCCGGTCAGCTGGTAGACCCCGACCCCGCGGGCTTTCCCGGCCTCGGTCTTATCGGCGTGCGGCACGTACTCCTGCCCGGTGTCGGGGCGGACTCCGAACAGGTCGCGGACGTTGTGGACGTACTTGCGTGCGGTGCCGGGGGCGATGTTGAACGCTTCAGCGACCTGGTCGACGGTGGCGCCGTGTTCACGGGTGGCCAGGTAGGCGATGTGCTCCAGGTACGGGGCGAGGTGTTTCGCTTCGACGCGGGGGGCTCGGACGGTCAGCGGGCCCAGCAGGGACAGCCTGGGCTGCTGGCAGTCCCGCTGGAACCAGGCGGCTACCTCCGCATCCAGGGTGGGGTCGGCCTCCTCGACCCGGGGCCGGACGTCCGCGGGGACGTTGGGGGCTAAGACGTTCAGGTCGTCGGTGGTAGTTGCGGCCGCCTCGAGGTACACCTCGTCCGCCAGCGGCAACAGGCAGGCCGCCGCGACGCGGGCGCTGTCGTGCACATCGGGGGCGGCCCGGTGGTGGACGAGCTGGCCGCGCAGCGCGCCGGCCGCGTCGCTGTACGCCTTCCACGGCTGCTCCCCGGCCGCGTCGGGGATCTTCTCGTCGCCGGCGGTCCTGGCGTGCGCCAGCAGCATCGCCACCCCGCAGGCGGTGTCCTCATCCCAACCGCCGGCAGTCACGGTCAACCCGAACGCCGGCAGGGTCAGCGTCCCAGCCGCGTCGACGCGGGCCACGGTGGCGCCGCCCGGCGCGGTGTCAGGGTCGAAGTCGGTGGCCATGAATACCAGGGCGGTGCCGGTAGCGCCGGGCCGGGTGGCCAGCAGCTGGAACAGGCCGGCGACCGGGGATGTCCCCGCCGACTCGGAGCCCGGGCCGGCGGGTAGGGCGTCTCCGCAAATCAGCAGGGCGTGCGGGAGCCAGGCCTCGTCGGCGACGGCCCGGCGGCGGCCCTGCACGACGGTGACGTCGTTGCTGGCGGCGAAGTCGGCGGTGCTGACCGCCCATGCGGTGGCCTCCGACAGGACAGCGGCCGCGTCGCTGCTTGCGGCGTACCGCAACCGGCTGGGTGCGGCGTCGACGAGCTCTTGACCGAACCCGACCAGGGTGACATTGACGGAGTCCGCCCACGGGGTCAGGCCGAGCTGGGCGGCCAGCACCCTCGCCAGCTGCAGGCACCGGGTGGGGTCGCCGGTGAGCACCAGCGCACCGACCTGCTCCAGGTCCAGCAGCCAGCAGCTGGTGGCGTCCGAGCCGAGGTGCACCAGCGTCGGGTAGGGCGCCACCGGGCTGGTGTCGTCGGGGTCCGGGCCTGCGGTGTGGGTCTCCGCGGCGGCCGGGAACCTCCAGATCAGACCGGCGGTGTCGCCGGGGCGCCACGGGTCGGCCAGGACAACGGGTAAGGCCAGGTGCACGATGATGTCGTCGTCAGTCAGCTGCACCGCGGCGACCTGAAACGTCTCCGCGTCGCTGGCGGCGACCCGGCACAGCACCTCGTTCAGCCGCGCGACCTCAGCCGCTGCGGGGCCGCCGACGGTGACCGTGGCCCGCTCAACCGGGATCAGACCGGGACCTGTCGCGGCGATACTGCGGCCCGGGCGGCGGTCCCGGAACTGCTGGCGGCGGACCAACGCCAACGCGCCGAACACGCCCGCGGCCAGAATCCCGCCGCCAGCAGCGAAGCCGGCCACCGTCGCGCTTGATGACTGGCCCACCCGGTCCAGGCCCGGCGGCGCCGGGGTGGCCGACGCGTCGCCGGCAGCGCGCGCCGGGGCGGAAGGAGCCGAGGTGGTGGTGGGGGTTGCGGTGGTGGCGGCGGCGGTTGGGACGCTTTCGCCGCCGGGTGCGGGTGGGTCGCTTACGGCGGCTGGCTGGTCGAGGTCCTGCGGGGAGTGCCGGCCGGCTGCTGGTGTGGGAGTGATCGGCTGCGGTCCAGGGGCCAGCTCCGCTGCTGACGCAGGCGGCTGGGGCGTCGCCGGCGTGGTGGTTGGTGCGGCGGCCGGCGGGGGCGCGGCGCTCGTCGCAGCGGGAGACGCGGCCGGGCGCGCAAGGGTGATGTCCCAGCCGGGTTCGATGTGGTCGGGGTTGTTGAGGTGTTTGCCGCCGGGTTCGGCCTTATCGGCGTTGGCCGGCCAGATGGTGCGCCAGTCCGAAACCCCGTGTTCGGCGGCGATCTCGGACAGGGTGTCCCCCTTGACGACGGTCACGTGCCCTTCCGGCGCCTGCGCTGCGGCCTGGGTCACGGCGGGGCCGGTGGCGGCGGCCGGGGCGGGTTGGTGGTGGTGAGCCGCGGGCAGGGTCAGCACTTGGCCGGTGTGGATCTCGAAGTCGGGGCCGAGGTGGGCGTTGAGCGCTGCGATCTCGTGGTAACGCAGCGGGTCCCCGAGCTGGCGTTCGGCGATGGACCAGAGGGTGTCGTGGCGGTTGACGGGGTACCGGGTATGTCCTGACGCCGCTGCCGGTGCCGAGGACGCTGCCGGTGACGTTGGCCTGGCGGGGTGGTGACCGGACGACGCGGCCTGCTGGTGGACGGCGGCGGCGGGGCTGGCGTGCCGGCTGGGCGGCGAGACGGTGTGCCGGGCCGGGCCGGGATATTGACTAGCGGTAGCGGCGGTAGCACTGGCGTGGTGCCCGTCGAGGCTTCCACCATGTCCGGAGCCGCCGGAGGTCCCCGGCAGGCCGGCGGCAGCGGCGTGGGGTGCGGTCGCGGTCAGCAGCGGCGCGGCGACGAACATCGCGACGATGGCGGTGACCAGCAGCGCGGACCAGTCAGGCCCGGGTCCGCTGACCGGGCGGACGGGGCGGTTCCCGCGGGTGCGGATCGCGGCGCCGATCTCGCGTAGGACCGAGATCGTGAAGGCGGCCCACAGCAACCACACGATGACGGCGAGGACGGCGAACACGGCCCGCCCGGAGGTGTCCGGCCCGGTCAGCGCCCGCCACACGGCCGGCAGGTCCGGGACGGAGTCGGGGAACGCGCCGATCCGGATCAGCGCCGCCGGTACGCCGGCGACGAACAGAGCCAACAGCAGGGCGGAGCTCAGGCCCTTGACGATGGTGACCAGGCGGGTCATGGGGTGCCTCCAGTACGGACTCCGAGCAGCAGCTGGGCGGTGGCGTTACGCGAGACGGTGTAGGACAGGCCGCTGATCGGGCCGGTCGCAGAGGCCTGAACGGTCACGTCGATACGTCCAGGGGCGGCGACCGCGACCGAGCCGGCCATCCCGGCCCGGGAGATGATGCCGCGGGCAGCCGCCGCGGCCGCGGCGGTGCGGCTGTTGTCGTCCGGGCCGCTGGCGTAGCTGGCCGCCCGGGCGGCCTCACCGGCGACGATGTCGGCGCGTTCCCCGGCCCGGATCCTCGCTCCGCCGTCAGCGACCAGGCCGGCCACCGCGAGAGTGGCCGCGAAGGTGACCGCCACCCACAAGGTGATCGACCCACGATCCGGCGCCGCCTGGCCCTGCGCCCGCTGCCACCGGCGCACCAGCCAGCCTCTTAGACCCGCCCAGCGGCTCATGGGCCGACCCCCGTGTTGGCGACCCCACGGTTGATGTCGATGGGACCGACCCCTTGGTCGGAGACGGTCCGCCTGGCCCTGCGCCAGCTGACACCGGCGCACCAGCCAGCCTCTTAGACCCGCCCAGCGGCTCATGGGCCGACCCCCGTGTTGGCGACCCCACGGTTGATGTCGATGGGACTGACCCCTTGGTCGGAGACGGTCCGGCTGCCGGGCACCCCGGGGATCGCCAAATCCGCGAGGTTGACCAGGCAGCTGACCGTGACGACCACGGACTGACCCGGGATACCGTCGGCAGCGGCGGCGAAACCGCTGGGGTCCACGCTGACCTGACCCCCGCCGACGCAGTGCAGGTCCTGGGCAGCCAGCGCGGCCCGCGCCGAACCGGATGCGGCCGCCGACGCGGCCGAGGCGGTCCGGGCAAGAGAGGCTTCCCGGGCGGCGTTGCCGGCGATCGAGGTGACCGTGTTGTTGGCGACCGCGACCCGGCCGGCGAGCACCATGAACCCGATCAGCAGCAACATCACCGGGACCAGGATGGCCAGCTCCAGCGCCGCTGAGCCGCGGTCCCGACGGCCGATTCGCCGGGCCCGAACTCGGGGTGCGCCCTGCCCGTTCAACGGGTAAACCGTTCGATGCCGGCGGTCGAGGACTGGCCGACGGTGAGATTGAACCCCGGCAGGGGGATGACGTTTTGCGCCTGGCCGGAGCATCGAACGTCGACGGTGGCGGCGGTCCGCGCCTCGCTGACCGCCGGCGCCACGACCAGGCCGCCGGCGACGTCGGACAGGTAGGCCCGGGCGGCGCCCGCGCCGGCACCCGGCGGCGCGTGCAGGACCTTGCCGGCCCGTACCCCGGCCTCGGCGGCGGCCTGGCACATGCTGCGGGCCGAGAACCACATGCCGGCCTGGATCGCACCGAAGGTGAGGGTAATCACCAGCCCGAAAAGGATGGCCAGCTCAAGGCTCAGCGAGCCGCGATCACGCCGGCCGCCTGCGACGGTGCGCACCCGGCATCGCGGCACCGCCAGCAGGCGGCGCCGCGACACGGCCGGAGTGGGTTTCACCGTCTTGACGGTCAGTCCAGGCAGGTCCGGGTCAGCGGATCTGAGCGGAGTGGCTGGTGATGGCGTTGACGATGACCACACCGAGGGTGATCGCGGCCGCGGACAGCACGGCGGTGACGATGGCCTGCTCGAGGCTAAGGGCGCCCCGGTCCCGGCGGTCACCGAGGCGCTGGTTCAGCCGTTGGTTGGTGCCGGCGGCCAGCGAGCCGACTAGCAGGGCTGTCATGGTGACCGCCAGGGTGAGCTGGCCGGCGAGACGGTGGACGCGGTTCTTCATGGGTTCCTTCTTTCATCCGGTGGTGCAGGGTGGAATGGGTTGGTCGAACAGGTGTGGGCCGGGGTTAGCCGCCGATGAGGCGGACCGCGGCGGGATAGACCAGCAGGGCGGCGAAGCAGACGAACACGCACACGGTGGGCACGGTGAGCCGTTCGGTGGCTAGGCCGGCTTGGGTTTGTTGGGCGGTGTTGTCGGCGTGCCGCATGCTGCGGGCTTCGGCCATCAGGGTGTCGAAGACGGCGGCGCCGTCCGCGGCGGTGGCCACAATGTCGGCCAGGTTGACCAGCTCGTCCACGCCGATCCGCCGGCCCAGGTCCCGGAGCGCGTCCCACGGCTGATGGTTGTTCAGCTCGGCGCGCAGGACCTCGGTGTGGATCAGCCGGAACGGCCGGGCTCCAGAGACCCGGGAGGCTTCCTCGAGCGCTTCGGCGGGTGAGCCGCGGGCCTTGCGTTCTAGGCCGACCAAGGCCAGGAACGCGGCCAGCGCGGCCCGGAAGTCCGCCCGGGCCTTCTCGGCGTCCTCGGCGACCTGCCGGGACGGGTTGACCCAGGCCAGCACCGCGAACACCACGCAGGCGACGGCGGGGATGGTGAACGGCAGCCTGATCCCGGCAACCGCCAGGATGGTCCCGAACAGGGCCGGGACGACGGCGCCGCCGGCGGCCCAGCCGAGCTTGGTGACCGCCAGCTCGGCCCGGCTGCGGCCGAGGATGGCCAGGTCCTCGTCGGAGGCGCCGAGGTGCCGGTCCGCGAACCCGGTCACCGAGACAGGCAGCCAGGGCGGGCCGGTGGTGGTGGCGGGATCGTGGCTGCCTCGGCGGACCGGTTGGGCGTTCAGCTGGGCCATCACCGTGGCTAGTCGCGGCGGCGCTGGCCGCAGCGCCCGGACCAGCAGCGCCAGCCCGGCCAGGATCAGCATCCCGCCGACGGCGATCAGCTGCAGCGGGCTCACCGGGACACCACCGGACCGTTCGCCGAGTCGGTCACGGGGGCGTCGTGGAGGTCTTCTAGGTGGCTGGTGTCTTTCGCCGCGTGGCGGTGCGCCTGTTGGTGTGATGGTTTCGAGAGGATGTCCTTGTCAGTAAGGGTTTCTGCCTCGGAGGCGTGTTGTGACGTTGGGTCTGGCGCAGCGTC
>JAABUP010000912.1_pt1 | contig 63323 bp, 84 predicted proteins | sample 5559201 | NCBI WGS metagenome assembly JAABUP01 (sample SAMN10711887, study PRJNA513373) | rock metagenome | isolation source: Antarctica rocks | place: Antarctica
TGTGTGTGTGTGTGTGTGTGTGTGTGCGTGCGTGCGTGCGTGCGTGCGTGCGTGCTCAGTGGGGCATGCCTTGTGAGCAGTACTGTACTCTGATGTGGCAAGATTGGCTTGTGTTGGCTGTGGTTACATAATCCAACCAGAGTCTATGTAGCGATATACTCTGGTTGGTGCCTTCCAGCATCAAGCCAACAGCTTTAAGCTATTTGTAAATCATACTTGCCTTCGCTCTACAACACTTAAGTCAAGCTTGGCTTCGGAGCAAGTGGGGTTTGCCCTACAACATGTGGTTTCGGATGTCTGGAACCGGTCGCTGTGTGGCGTGTCAGACCTTTGTGTGGAAGGTCGCCGGTTCGAGTCGGGGTCTGTGCAGTCTTTCTCTTGCGGATAGGGCCCCGTGTGTGTGCTATACCTGACGTCGTTTATTCCGGCTCGGAACTTGACGGGGAGGGAGGTTAACAGGGTACAATGAGCTAAGGGGCATCTAATGCGCAACGTGGGGTTTTCCCTACAACAGCTATCAGCTACAACATTACAAACTGGTGTAAGCGGGTTTTTGTGGGCAGCTGTATCATTCGTGTTCACCTCCCCGCTATAGTTCCAGCCAACATCAAAATGTACATAAATATGGCTTAGGCAATGTACATATGTGGTCATGTTGAATGAGCCTGACAATCCTAATGTGGGGTTGAACATATGTGTTCTTTCAACAGAGAAACAAAGAGCAAACAATCAGGAAAATACTGTATGTCATTATAAATCATTGGTGCTCAAGGACCTGATCCTGCTCAAGATGGGTCAACTGAATGTTTCCATAACAAGTGGCAACTCGCTTAGTGTGCAACATCAGCAATTGCTCTGCATCATGACTCTCGGTTGTTGTCATCTTTGCCAGACTGGGCAAGGCTGTTAGCAGCAGATCCAATGCAGCCTCAGTCAGCAAAGGGCAGTTGTTGAGCAACAAATGCTGTAGATGCGTTAAGCCTGTGAGTTGCTTCAAGGCGGCATCTGTCAACTGCTTGTTGAAGCCTATGTTGAGCTGCCTCAGCCCCTTCAAGGGGTGCAAACAACCCAGACTGGCATCTGTACATGCCAAGCACCCATTGATGTCCAGAGACTTGAGCCTCTCAAGACGGCTGATTGCAGATAGGTCAGATGGCACCACTCCTTTGCAGAATCTCAGACTCAGCTCAGTGAGCCGAGTGAGCTGCGCCAGTGCTAATAGTGCATGTGGCCTGAGCTTGCAGCTGCCCAGGTTCAGACTGGCCAGGTCGCGCATGCAGTGCAGCGCTGTGAGACCTTGACTCAGGTGAGGGACCGTTTGAGAACAGCCCTGAAGATTGAGGGAAGTGAGGGCGGTGAGGGCAGACAGTTCAGAGATGCCATCATTGCTGATCCATTTGCAATAGGCCAGGTTTAGGTCCGTGAGGGTGCTAATACATGCTAAAGCCCGCACTCCAGAGTCTAGCAGCGAGGAGCAGAAGGCCAGGTTTAGGCTTTTCAAGCCCGGGGCCTGCACGCAAGTAAGCCAACCTTAAAAAGAACATTCCACTACGACATCTTATTTGCGATGCCACTCTCTTAGAACCGTAATTGGTAACTGGCTTCACTTATGAGCGGCAAGAATAGAGTTTCCTGGCAAAAAGCCATAAAACCTACAATATGTAAATAAATGTAGGCCTACCAAGCAGACAAACATGGAATACCAAGCAGACAAACGTGGAATAGTCTCGGTCACTGCACTTGCATTGGGCTCACACTTGTCACGCACGCAATGAAAATACCTGGGAGAGGAGTTGCATGGCATCAAGGGTGACCCCGTCCACACACCCCACCAGGTCCAAGCTAGTCAGCCCTGACAAGCGCGCCAGTGCCCCAACCCCACTGCTGCTCAGTTTGCAGCAGGCTAGCGTCAGATCCTCCAGCTGCCTCAATCTGCACCGTACTGGCTATGTCACCAACAAAATCTCTTGTTGTAGCAGCTCATGCAAAAGCCTGAGACACAATAACATCAACACGCACTCACGTTACATCAGCAAGCCTGTCCAAGAGTTGCACAATCAGGCATGCTGCAAGAGACCAAGCCACAGGCAGAGTACACACCTGGACAGATGCACAATCCCAGCGTCAGTGATGCGGTCACAGAAGGTGAGGTCCAGGCACTGCAGCTTGGAGAGACCCGCCACAGCTGCTACGCCCTCATCACTCATCTCCCGACACACTGCCACGTTCAACCTGCTTAGATGACTGTTTTCCTTCAGAGCAGCAATCCCTGCATGCAGCACATAACTTTTAGTCAAGCCTCAATGCTGGATAGCCATGCACTTCTACCCAACATCCAGATGCACCCCTCTGTTCTGGCTAGACATGGCAACGCGTGTCATTGGATCAAACAACGACTTTAATCTGGTGTAGGTATCCATGCTGGCTGTCAGGAACTACCAATCTCCTTGCTAAAACTGGATGTCAAAGACAATCATCAACTGCTGTGTTGCATGAGCTCAAGGCAAAGCACTTCCAGTGTCGGAGAACAGTGTGCATGCGCTCAAGACAGTGTTTGTCACAGCAAGGGGACAATCTGTGAAGCGTGCAGTTCATGTTAAATTGCCAAGACAAAGTTCAATGCATGATTCTAAACATGTGCACAAGGGCACAAAAAAACAAGATAAAAGAGTCACAGACAAAAGTGCACTTGTAGTCTGCCCAAATATTCCGCCATTCCAACAGTGCCAGAGTTGACAGCATGAGTACAACAACATGAGTGCACCTGAGTCTGTGATGTGGGCACAGTGTTGCAGGCTCAGATTCTGTAGCAGAGGTAGGCCTCTTAAAATGCTGTGTAGGCCTGTGTCTCCTAGATTGTTGCAGTCACTCAGGTCCAGGTCTACCAGCTGTGGCAAGCGAGCCAAGCTGACAGCCACTTGATTTGTGAGGTGGACACACCTGTACACATTGTTATGCGCAGGTAAGTATGCAAAAGGCGCAAGGACTGGCTGTGCGTCTCATTGCAAAAAGGGGGTCCTTGTGATGGCGCCTTGAGTGATGCAACAAAGTCTGCTGTAAAATAGCTTGACATGACCATGAAGTCACACATCATGCACTTGTACAGCCTGAATCTTTGGCATGCCAGCAACCGCCAGAGTGTGCAAATACCTACACAAGCAGGTTGGAGAAGGGCAGAGGCCAGCAAGCGAAGTGAGAGGTGGTGCAGGCCTTGCACAGGCCCCTACATGCATGCTACAAAGCAAGCCTACTTTGATAGATTCAGTCTGGTGATGGTCTTTGCAGCAGCGAGCATGATGAGGCCCAGGTTGTTGATGGGGCTGCCTGATGCCAGCACCGCCCCCAGCTTGGGCAACAGGGATAGTGCAGCAATTGACATGTCCCCAATCTCCATGTGATTGGCAATGTTGATATGGGTGACGTCGTTGTAAATTGTGAAGTCAATGATGTCATTAGTCACAATGGGAAGGGTTGGATGACCTGCAAGCGAGCACACACAGTGATTTTTTCATCTGTTTTCATCACCAGGACCAGGCTGCTGCAGCAGTATTTGATGAGCTACACACAAGCTTCTTTGGAATGCAAGAGACACCATAGGCATACAGCTGATCAACTATGACATTGTATGACATGTTGCACAACACCCCATACAGGGCAGCCCATACCTATGAAAGTCTCTCCAGGATGAGCAAAGCTGATCTGCAGCTCTGGCAAGCTGAAGTGACAGCGCTGCCATTCCACCTTGAAGGCCCAGGCTATCAGCTGTATGCTGTTGTCTGCAATCTGCAACATGTTAACTACTTGTCAGACAATTGTGTCCTTGAACTTGACACTGGTTGCATGAAGCCGTGTTGCTGAGAGCACTACTGTAAGCTTGATAAACAAAGCAATATGATGACTGCATGCCTTTGTCATTGAGGTTGACAGTGTGTGGTGAATCGATGCAAGCACAAAGGTAGCTGCAGCCTGATGCAGCAACCAATGTCAGATAGCATGCAGGTCACTCGTCGTCCAAATCCATCTCAGTATGCTACACATAGCGCAACAATCCGTACGATTTTCTTGAGACGTACCTTTGTGAGTTGCACATGCAATGCTGCTAGACATGGCAATTGCCTCAGCATTGGGAGGAGATGCTTGATGCTGATGGGCAAAGCCTGTTGGTTCATGACCACGTTTGCACATGGGTGAATGCTTGCGCTGGACCCAGAAGATGTTGATGCAGCACTTTGATCAGAGGTCTGTGCCTCATCATGAGATGGCTGCAATGTGAGGATTGCATAGTCCTCTGCTGACACCACTGCTGCGCACTTGGACAAATCCAGCTTGGTCAGAAAAGGGCAGGATACAAAAAGCTGGTTGATGGCAGCATGCCAACTGCTCAGGCTGTCAGATACTTGCTGGTGAAGGGCCGCCTGCAGGCCCGCATGCTTGGACACGCTCTGCAGCATCTGACTCAAGCTGCCTTGCGAGGGGTGCTGGTGACACCTGATGGCTTCCCTCATCAAATGTGTCATGATGGTATTGTTGCCTGCAGCTGCAGACTTGATTGTTGGCATTGAAACATGTCTCCTTCTGAACACCATCATCAAGTGTGCATGAATGTATGAAGCAATGCAGACAGCATGTTTTGCTGTCAAGCCCTTTGCCAACATTTGTGCTGTGACAACTCACAAGTACAGGTGCTTGTTGTACGCTGCAGGCAGTACAAGAAAGCCTTGCATGTGCACACATTGCTCACCATCTTTGCGGGCCATTTGATGCGCCAGCATAGGGAACATGACGGGTGCAGCGTCCTTGAGGACTTCGCTGAGGTGTGATACCCAGGCTTTGCAAACCATCCTGGCTGATGCCAGACTGCCGCTGGGCAAATAGCCTCCAATGAGTACTAGTGCAGGCGCAGGTAGGGCATCCCAAGCCTTTGTTGCTTTGGGACTAGGTGAGCCAGCAGTGCCCTCCCATGCTGTGTCAAGCGTTGAGTGAGCTGCCACAACTTTGAGGGACGAGATGTTAGTGACGAGCTCTGTGTCCAGCATGGCAATAGTGAGTGAAGCAAGAGCGTTGTTGGGCACGCGCTCTGCCTTGCTGTCACCGCTCTCCGACAGCAGGTCAAGCACAACATTGTTGATGACTCTCATAGCGGAAGCAAGCCAAGCCAGCTGGTGGGGATGGCTGTTTGGCTAGATTTAACGTGGATCTGCGGGGTAGAACAGAACAGCAGCACAAATGGCCGCCGTATCGCCCCCCGACGACCACGTACAGCTGGTCTGCAGGAAGGCAAGGTTGACGAGGTCGAACAACTGTCTATGTAGCGGTCTGTGCACTTTGCGTGAACTTCACAGGCACGGCTAACCGGCCAGAGCACGCTTTTTGTAACGCCTTACGCTGCTAGACAGCCGAAAACGATCTGTAACGAGCAAGTTGACACACAGTGACTATGTTACAAAAGCGACCTATCACACACCAAATCGGCATGTAACTTTGAGCAGTGTGATCTCTAGGCTCCGTCAAGAGTGAGGCGAGTGCGTGCATAACAACTGGCACTTCGATTCGCACGAGCGTCGACACCCATGTGGGATCCACGTTTTGCACATGCATCGCGGGCCAGCTGGGTACCCAAACTCCAATCTCCGACGTTTCATCTTTGCGGCGCGAGGGTGTAACTTCTTTGTACCAGGTCCAATCGTTCCCGCCGGCTCATTGCGGAACTCCAGCGCAGCGGAATTGCAGTGTGCTAAATCATCGGTTCTCGCAAAGTGATCAAGCTGTCATCACCTCTGGGACTTGTGCGTCAACCGAACAGCTGGTCACGCCGTGGCAGTCCATCACAGCAAATGCGCATCCCGTTTTTGTTCGCTGGCCACGCGCTTTGGTATGTGACTTATCGAGCACGTGCGCTCTATGTGCAGAACATCTTCAGGTACGCAGGCCTGCTAAGCGGCTTCGAGCCGAAGCATTCCGTAGTTATACTCAGCAAGCTGCCAAGGCTGCACAGCTAACATCCTGCAGACCGAGCATCTTGGCTGCATTGAATGTTGCACAGCACCGACGCTCCTAGTTTAGTGAGTGAAGAGCTTGGCCTGCCCATATGTGAAAAACCTTAATTCACAATTGAGCATCTCCTATCCTACAACGGTGTGCGGAGCAATGAGAAGTTGCTCATGGTCATCCATGATGATGCAGCTGCCAGCTTGTTGTGCTTCACAAGCACACATTGAGCCTTATCCAGCAAGTCCAACGACATGTCTCCTTCCTGTAGCCCTGCATTGAAGCCTTGAGCCTGTGCTACACTTGTAACATGGCAAGACAAGCTTGCTTGTGAATGCAAGTACTGCATAATTCATTCAGCGTAACAGAAGCACAACAGAAGCACCAGGGCCATACAATAGTCCATAAACAAACAAAGAGCCTCAGCAAACGGGAGCCTGATGCAGGCGTACACCTAGTACATGCGGAATTAGTCTGCATCATTGCAGCAAGAAGGCCCCTGCAGACCACCTTTTAGCAAAAAAATTGTGATCCCTGTGCTGAACACCAGACAGATGCTTTTTGTCAGGGGCCTGAGCCTGTGTAAATTCAATTTGCGTAAATCCTCTGGTACAATACCAACATCTGCACAAGCCATTTATGCAAAGGTTATAGCGCTCTAAATGAACGTAGTCAACGAACAGCAGCTTGCGGCGCTGAACATCCAGCTGCCATATTGCAGCAGCTGGCAGCAGAGTTCCAACAGCAATGTTAAGCCAGGTGGAGGGGCCTGTCTGTCCAGCACAAACGGCAGCAGCCCCTACCAGGGCGGCGGCTGCAAACCCGCCTGCTGCCACTCTCTGTGCCACCGTGAACACCTCCAGTGCCTGCAATCATCAGGCAGCCTCAGCTGATATATGCAGCAGATCTAGTAGTCACAGGATGCATTACTGCATTTGCTTGCGCTGGAGGCCTCATGTGCGTCCAGATGTACATCATGATACAAGCATAGCACAATGGCACAGTGCCGGACTTTTGTTCCTCGAAAATTGCATTTTGAGCAGACGGCTCATGAAGTCAGATAGGTGCCCTTGCTGAGGTTTGTCAACCAGTGAGCAATCTGTCAGGGTGACAATTCTTGTGGGCATGTACAAATGACAGGCAGTCCTGCAGTGCCTGCGTGGTGAGCAAGCAGCTGACCTTTGAGCAGTGCTTGCAGTGCTTGGTGTGCTGATTGTATCTGTCCAGCAGCTCATGCCTGCTGGCAGCCTCCTTCCAGATGTCAGGGCCAAGTGGAACAACCCAGGGCACCGGCCCTGCTGTCTCGCGCATCCAGCGCCGGGAGGCAGCAACTGCTCGGTCCATGCTGGTGGGCATGTAGTACTGCCGTTCTGCTTCCTCACCATGTAGCTTCCTGTCCTGCAGCCAGTAGTAGCCAGAGTGTCATTGCCAACTCTGTTGATAGCTGCAAAACAGATGCAAGAGACTGCACCCTGCCATGCACAGCAGCTGTGGAATTATAGCTGTGCTATTGCATCAGTGCAGATAATCTTGTGCTATCTCGTGTCATTCCATTGATGCATGCTGATCACCGCACTATTGAATACATTGCATAGACAATGATTACCAACACATGCATGTGCTTGCTACTTTGATGGATGACATGCAAGTCACATGCTCCAGACAGGCTGACCTGCATGTGGAGGAAGCAGTTGTCTCCATCCAGGACCATGTTGCGCTCGTAGTGGTCCATAAACTTCAGCCAGGCTGGTTTGAGGTCCAGCAGCTGCATGGTCCTCTTAGGCGCTGTCCTTCTGTCCATGACCACAGCAAAGAGGACGCGGCAGTTGCCTGGAGTGGTGGGAGTGCTGTAGCTCACTATCTGCACACCCAACTCAGCACTAATTCTGAGAATTCACGTGAGCAATGCACCCAACAGAGCATTAGCTAAGCAGCGGGCAATCTGCTTGGATATTGCACAAGATCAAGGGTAGATGCTGAGTATGCACATACGACTCACTTTGCCTGCACAGCTCAGGGTACATCTACAGCAATCAGGAGGAAAGCTGGAGCTCACTTGATGAGGTTTGGAGCTTTGAATATCATGTGAGCATCTTGCGACTTGCTCATAGCTTGTAGCTGCGTACTGCCATTGGTCTTGCCGCTGACGTCCTGCTTGAACTCTGTGTCAAAGCCATGGTTGTCTTGAAGCACATGTGGCTGGCCCAGGCTACTGAGGGGCACCTGGTAGCGGTTGTCCCCACCTGACACCCCATGATGTGCAAAGGGCACGTGAGCCAGGTCCAGCAAATTTTCTATCAGCACATCATGACCGTAGGGCAGCTCCCGCATGAACCTGCACCCAACTCATTGTTTGCCATGCATGGAGTGTGCTCACACATTGCCGCATGCTGTCATGCACAGTAGGTTGGACAAAGTTTGCACAATGCAGTGCAAGTATGCCAAGGTTGCTGACGACCATAGAAATTTGCAAGTGCTGCCATGATGCTCCACGATATCCCCAAGCTGCAGATGCCCAAGCAGTACAGCTTGCCTATGAACATGACTTTTGTGTACATCAGGATCATGTGCCTCTGGCTAGGGGCAGGCACACTGCTTATTACTGTATGGCATGCACTGCTCTATGCTAAGGCAAATGCAGTGACACAGCGCATTGTTGTCGGGACTGCAGCATATCTGCTATTGTGTCTTTCATGATGCACTGTGATTTGCTTTGCTTTACAGGGGCAGTTTGAAACAGTTCATTGCAAACACAACTCAAGAAAAGGAACAGGCTGACCATGGAATGGCATAGGCGGTGTTCTCTTCATGCAGCAGGTCTGGTATGACAGTAGCCTCTCTGGACATGGCTTCCAGGTAGGCATTGGGGCCAGCCTCTGGCCACACCCTGTGCTGCACCTGCATGCACCGCCAAAGAAGGGGCATGAGACGTACAACATGTGCTCTTTTGGCTATGGCCCATGGTGTCAGCTCCAGACTGCTCAGGAGGCTCCCGTCATGATTCAAAAAGAGTCCAAGCCTTTCAGCAATTATGACAGGAGCCTCCTGAGGCAGCAGGCTCCCGTCATGATTGCTGAAAGGCTTAGACTCTTTTCTTATTTTCTGCAAATTTACATCTGTACCAGGCTATAGGAGCAAGTCAGCAATGGCATTTGCACTGTGAGTAGAACAATGATGAGAATGGAACCGCAGAATCCTGTCATTGAACAACTTGACCATTGTCTGCGCATTGCAGAGCAGCCTGCAAGTTGGTGGCACTTGTCAAGTCATGAGCTGCGAGACACCTGTGAACCTCACACGTGTGTGTGTCTGTATACACAATTATGACAAGGGTACATCAATTACGTTTTTGTTGTGCATGATTGGCTGAGTAAGCTGCAAACTGACCTGGCTTGGATATACAGTGGCACAGGCTCTGGGATGAGCTGCAGCCTGGCGGTCCTGCTGGGGGCTCTCAGCCTGGGGGACACTGGTGCAGGCACCCTCAGAGTCAAACTTCCAGCCATGATACAAGCACTGCAGCATGCCATCGTCTGCAATTCTGCCCTCAGAGAACGGCGCAAGCCTGAACAACGCCGTGGACTATGATCAGAAAGGTAGTGACAAGCCATCACAGTACTGCTCAATCATGTTGTGAGTGTTCTTGTGCAGCACTGACAAATTGCAATCTCAAATAAGAGGCATCGCAAGGCCCCACAGTACACTGTCTTGCATGTATATCGAGACTGTCATCTTGCAGTGTATGCAGCATGTGACCTGTGTGGGCAGGTGTCAGCAAAACACTTCCACTGCGCAGCAGCGTCACGCCACAGCACAAGACTCTTCCCAAAAAGCTCTACAGGGGTTGGCTTTGAATCATCAAGGTCCTCAACCATGGCTATGGGATACCACTGCTTTGTTCAAGAGAATGAGCCCTGCTCATTAGCTGCCTCTGGCACCAAGTCTACCTCTGCACTGCAAGACTTTGTGCAGCTGCAAAAGCATGTATTGATATTTACAGAGGACCTTGAGCAATGGAATCACAGCAAGCGGGCCAGGAAAAGGCCTGTACATTGAGAGAAGATTTTCACCTCGGTCACCTCGGTTCATTTCCCAGGTCAAGCTCTGCACGATCAGTTGCCATCGCAGCAATCAGCATCACTAACACAAGGGCGGAACTCAGAACGGCCCTTATATGAGGGTATGACGGTATGACTAACAGTTTATTAATGCATCGCTAGAATCCGATGCTGACGCCGCAATGATCAACTCACAGATAGCCTTTTCGGCAAGGTGGTTAAAGTTGCAGCTTTTGACAAGCACATTGTGGTCGCGTATTCCGTGTGGGACCTTCTGTCACGCTTATCTGAGACCTCAGCTATCAGTTGGAGGTGACCGGATCGTGAACCCAGCATGCAAACGTTGAGTTGCCCGTCATTCCGTGTTCAGGCACGCCTTCCTGTCATAGGATTGCAGAAAGTTGACCAGGTATTGCCAGAGTACTCCCTGAAACCGTTCATCTGTTCCCGCGTTCCCTTTCGCGCCTAGCAGTCTCGTCTTATCGACATCGTAACATGCATGCTTTCTCCTAGGTGCGAGCTCGAGGCTTACTCCTGCCGAACCCATCTGTATCGAGACGACGTCTTGCCTTCCGCAAGCAATCAGCGGTGGTGTCAGCAGGAGTGTCCGGTAGTACACAAACTAGCTCGGCTGAGGCACAAGTGAAAGAGAAGGTCAACGAGGCGCTTCAGCAAGTTAAGGATTCCCAAGAGAAAATCCAGACAGCCAGGAGGGAAACGGAAGACGATGCTGAGCAGATCAGGAAAGATCAGCGTTTCCAGAGGGTGAAGGGTGCCTTAGACCTGAAAGAGCAGGGTCACAACCTGGACCCTTCAGTTGCTAAGGATGATGAAGATCAGCATTCTGAAGGCGTCGAGGCAAAGGCTCGCACTGGCAGGGAGGCGCAGGTCTCAAGCAGCTCAAAAAACAAGGAAGCTGCATCTCATGACAAGGGTGCCAGTCAGGAATCTGGTGTCAAAGGTGCTCCGATGAGCAAGGAACAACGCACCCGTGAGAATGCTGCTAGCCAGGAAGCGCAGGTGCCAGACGGAACCATCAGCAAATCTGTCTGTCAGAGGCTGCTGGCACTGGAAGAGCTAGCAGATACCAGGCCACGTAGGAAGTTGGTCAGCAAGGGAGAGCCCGTTCCGCAGCTTGTGCACCATTATGCAGCAGCTGCTTGGTGGGCAGTGGCATAGACTGTTTTTGGAATTGGGCTGACATTTTGAGTCAACTTGCAACATTGCAAGATCAGCCTTGTCCCAGTAAGGACAAAGGAACAAAGCTGCTGATGCTAAACCTGCATCGATTTTGGGCACTGAAACAAGGATCTGTACACTTGCACTCATCAGTTTTGCATACTAGCTATCTCAATTTTGGCCTAGGGAGGTTGGTCCATAATACAAAGCATGCCAAGCAACCTGCGTTGTGGCTGCTTCTGCTCTTATGTGGCTCTGCTGTGTGCGGCCCCCATGTGTTTTGATGCGCAAATGCAGAATAGAGAGTGCTTTCAAGCAGCAAAGTAAAGAGATGCATGTAATATATAGACTAGCTAGATAGCTGAAACATTGAGTGCAATGCGAATCGTCGCTTAGAGCATGGGGTTCTGCACGCAGTGTATATGGCAGTCAGTCGTAGAAAGGCAGTGTTTGTGATTGCAAGTCATGATGCAATTGGAGGGTATCTCTGAATTTCAATCTGTGCAACAACTGCTTTTGGCTGTGCTGAACACTTGTACAGATATCACAATAAGTTTTGGCCAAGCGCTCAGGTAGTGCATGCTACATGACATACGTCAACAAGTACATGCGAATTGTTGCTCAGCAGGCTGCCGCAATGATCACAATTCGCAGAGGCTGTCAACATGCAATTTGTTTCGATCCGTACCAGGCAATATCCACCGTGGCACATATATATACGCCATCGGGGTATCATAGGCTGACTCAACATTGACTACTGTGCTTAATCCCTAAATAGCTTCTTGCTGATACAAAGTCAAGTCAGTTGTGCAGACAACATAGAGGAACTGTCAAGAATGGTCACAATGAAACTTAACTGGAAACCATTTAGCTATCACCTCTATGACTAACTTAAGGGTTGTGCTCAAGCTTGAAGACAAAGCAGCAGCATCAACCAGCATCTCACAGGTAGGCACAGTCAACAAGACCTTTGAGAGTGATGCATGTGCCTCAGGCTGTATGATCACCACATCATTTGAACATTGTGAACCAGATATGCAGGACACGCAAGCTGTCCAGTAAGGAGTGAGCCTGCTGTCAGCACTGAAAGTGTGCTAGCAGTACAGCGCATTCACTGAACCTGCACAGTGTAGCTACCATGTCATGGCTTGAGGCTCAAACGAGGGTATATTCATCACTAGCCGTGGGTACATTCATCACTAGCCATGGGTATATTCATCACTAGCCGTGGGTATGCTCATCACTAGCTCAACAGCTGTAGTGTGGCCATTAGTCAATGCATGGGCTGCATCTTGCCCAAAGTGCCTGCTGGCCCACTGCTGCACTCTTGCTTCCCTGCACAGGATGCCATGTAAAGATTGCTGTCAGGCAAGCAGACGGCATCATTCCAACATTCACTGACAGGGCAGCTCGTGTCTTAAGCTGAGCACGCAACAGGCACTGCATGTCACTGCTGTAGTGCTAACGACTGTGCATTGTCAGTGTCAAAGTGATGCCAGGTCTGACTGGCCACCAACTAAGACCGACGGCATGGCAGCTTGCTTGAAGCAGGCAGCCACAGATGACAGCAAATTCAGTGACAGAGCTGACAAGGAGTGCCATACGATAGCACAGGCTAGCAACCTGTGTCTCTCATCCATGGGGCATCTGCAGCGGGAGGGCAGCCAGCAGCTGGCCCCTTCATCTTCCAAAAGCCCCGCTTGTAATAGCTGCATCATACAAGACACTGTGGCTTCTGGTTGCTGCACGCAGCTTGATGCAGACACAGAAGCTGCGTCATGTAATGTGGTTGTGCCTGCTGCAATCATTGCTGAGCAACACACACCAAAGCTGCTGCCTGCTGGAAATTTAGAATGTGCTGCCAATTGCACCAGAGACACAGATATAGAAGCGACAGAAAGCAAGTCATGCAACCCCAGAGCGGTCATGTCAAAGACTGAGGCAACAGTGCAGGCTTGCCTGGAGGTAGTTGGCAGCTGCAGCCTTGAGGTGTGAGCTGGCCAGCGGGGTGTAGCCTGCAGATGCGGCCTTCTGATCTGCTTTGGGCAGCAGCGGCAGCAGAGCATGCTGCTCCTCCGCTGTGAAATGACGCTGGAACATATCCTGCACTTCGAATGCAATGGAGCAGCTAAGCATGCAGCAAGCCTAAACAGTATTCATCTTCTGAGCAAGTCAGGATTTGTGGCAGCTGATGTGTTCACAGCAGAGTCACTGTAGACATATGATGCTGATCTGGCACATCAGCAAGCCTTTGCAGGGCAAATAAGCGCCAACACAATCAAGAGATGAATTGGCTGAGATTACCTCATTCACGAGTGCAGTCAAATCAGGTAGGGTGGCCAGGGCTGAGTCTGAGGCTGTGCACTGAGCCTTTAAGCTGTTGGGAGGCCCCTTTGCAGTCACCTGAAGCAGTAAAACATGCATCACATGGTCGTATGAGTCTGCAAGCTAGTCTAGTCCATGTGGAAGAGATGTGAGTGCATGACTCAAGATGTGCGACACAGTACCATAGGGCCAGCAGATGGGCCACTGCGCCTTGACATACAACATGATGCTTGATGACTTATCACTTAATCAGTTACCGGCGCAAAATGTTCAGATGACCTGGCACTCTTGGAAGGCACTCACCACAGGCAGATTTGTTCCTGAAAGCTGCTGCTTGTTGGTGCCACACACTATAGTGCGCCTTGAGCAAGGACTGCTTGCAAGGCGGGCGTCAGCATGATCAGAGTCACTCCAGGTTGCAGCACTGTCAGGCATGCTGTCTTGCCCAGACTGCTCTGCTTCCAAACATCTTCCACCAGCACCAATGTTGGTTTGTTGAAGCAAGCCTGTGAGTGCAGGTGTCTCAGCCTCCTGGGCAGCAACCCCTGTCACATACTGTGACCTTGCACTGGACCTAGGCTCATGCTGCTCTGCAAGTGCGTCGGCTGTGTCACCCTCAGCCCTGTCTGCAGCCACAAGACGTCCTGCAGCTGCAGCTGCAGCCCTGTATCGTTCAAATGGGTTGCTGCTGGCTGTGCTGCTATTGCGTGCAGGTGCTGAGGCAGCTGGATGGGGGCTTGAGCAGCTGAGCTGGGAGTCAGCCCAGTCTAAACTCTTCAACACTGCTGTGGCGCTTGCCTTTAAGGCACATGCTTGCTCTTTCACCGCCCGGGGCACTAGACTGCTGGTCCCTGGCTCTGATGCTGTGGCTGGGAGCTCATCAGGGAGTGCAGGTTTCAGGGCAACCAAGCAGCGCTTGGCTGATCCAGCTGTCTTTTGGCTTGCTATAGCTGAGCTGGAAGCTGGTCTGGCAAAGACACTACCTGCCTTGCGCTTCAGAACTACTTTAAGTGGGCTCGTGAGTTTAGCCTGTACACTTGCAGCAGGATGGGGTGAGCGCTGCTGCCCAGCTGGTGGAATGACTGCTTGCTGGATGCTGCCTGGACTGAGGCTTGTCCTGCTGCGGTCTGCAGGCTCTGGACTGGGTGTCTGCTGAGGCAGGGCAACGGTGAAGTAGCGCTGCTTGGGACTCTGCTCCTGGGCCTGGTGATGCCCATCACCTGTGCGCTTGGACTTGCCTGCCTTCTGTTGTAGAGGGCTGCTTGCCAGCTTGACCTGGTGCCGTTCAGGCCTGTATGCCAGCAAGTTACCTTGCACATTGTTTTTCTGGCAACAAGATCACATGCAAGTTTACAAGTTTGTCCTAAGCTGTCTTGACGTCTTCCAAATTTTACCTTTGTCTCCTTCTACATGTGATCAGACTTGTTGGCTAGGTAAAGCATTGTAATCTCTCTCTCTCACATGCATTTAGGCTGTATACCAAAAGGCACTGTGAAGGTGACTAAGCTTGATGCGGGCTGTGAGGTGATCTTGTACTGACTTTTTACCAACAGATGAGTGTGATTCAGTCTACACCTCTTTACGGCCGCACTGTTCAGAAGCATGGTCTTCTTGCTATTGGAGCTACATGCACGCAATCAGCAGACACTCTGCCCTGCTGCTGCAGACCCCAAACGTGCTGATCTGCATCTTGGTCAGCAGGGCATCGGGGCACGACCTGTACTGACGCACTTACTGGCTGGAAGTGCAATGCAGAAAATGGGCAGAGCCCACAACAACTCAATACACATACTCATAGGCCTGAAAGAGCTTGCACCTGATCTTGCGATTCTTGCTGCGAGAGCGTGCCTTGGGGAGGCAAGGCATACAGTCTGCAAGGATGAGCTGCTGCTCCTGCACTGCTCTGGCATGTTGTTGGCGCCACTGGCGCATTGAAGCCTTGCCTACCTGCTCCTCCAGTCCTGTACACACAAATAGCCAACATGGCCAATCACGCAGATGATGCCTGTGATCAGCCAACAGCTCCTGTGCAGCGGTGCTGGCTTTTGAGGCATTACACCAATTCAAGGTTGAACACCCCAAGATCACTGTGCTGCACATTCTGCTGATCTGAGCAGTGATTGTCAGTGAGACATCAGCGCTACATGCCAAGTAGCGACTCACCTGCTGCACGAGACTGCTCCATCCTGTCTGTGAAGTCCTGCCCGCTGGCTAGCCAGGGCTGAGGCTGATCACTACTGCTACAAACACCATCAAGATGCCTGCATGCATAGGGTAACACCAAGCCACTGTTGAACAGCCAAACTCTAAATTGCTGACTCCCCTTGCACATCATGAAAGTCACTGCATATATGCATCCTCACACAGATAATGATATAAAAATATTCCGCTAAACAAGTTTTGGCTTTCCAAAGCAAGTGTACCACATGTAGTGCTGTCACACTGGGCTACAAGCTATGCAAACAGCTTGTTGATTGGGAGACGACTAGACATATGACCTCCAGCAACAAAGAGGAAAAATGCGTTTTTGTATCCCTGCACTGGACTGTGCATCACTATTGAGCAGGAACAGCCAAACAAGTGACTCAAAACAGAGATGAAGCTGCACCTGAGACACCACTGCATGACTCCAGCTTCAGTCTGCCCACACATGACAAACCTACCGCTCTCTCTGCAGCCAGGCAGAGCACTTCAAGACATGAAGGACACATGCTAGTTTCTGAGGCAGCTGCATAAACAAGTAAAGCTTAAAAAGACTTAAAAATTCTTTTCAGCTCAGCAACATGGGTGACAAGTAAGAGCCACAGCGATCTAGCCCAGATACTGCAGGTTTGCAGAAGACACCCTTTATATGTAGCACACCTGCATATGTGCTACATGCCAGTGCAAGAGGACGGCAGTGCAACCTACCCCAGCACTCTTTGGATGTGCTGACAAGCGGCCACCAGATCAGAGGACCCAAAGCTCTGAAGCACCTTCTGGTGGGGTCCTGCCGTTTGTTGCCAATGTGCACACACAGAGTACAAGTCTTCCACACGCAGGCTGTGCTTCCCTGACATCAATGCTGCAACCTGCAAGCCCACAAGATGTGTCTGTCAAGAGCATAAAACTCCCTGGACTTGCAGCATGTAACCAATTTGAGACACTTAGCTATCCTTTGGGACTGGCTTGTCCTTTCTTGCATCCCAAAACTCCCAAATGGATCTGGTTTTGGTTGAATGCAATCACAGGGGTGCAAAGAGTTTCATTTGATGCATCAGGAAATATGCAACCTTGGCTGGCAAACAGACCTGCAGCACATCTGCTTCACTTGGCAGGTCTGCTACAGAGCTTTCCCTGATGACCACTTCGTCTGCACTTTCCTCAATCTCCTCAGCAGTGAATCCTGTATGCCACTTCATGCGTCTTAGCATGTTGACTGCATCAATCTGAACACGCCATGCCATAAACAATAAGGTTTCTCAAGCTTACATGAAGCGCAAAGAGGTTCACCATGGTCTCAAGCAGCTTGTGCTTCAATCATGGTCACACTGACATTGCAGCAGAAAAATTGCATGCGTGATAGTGTCCAAGTGCTAGATGCACTCAATGCCCTCTAAATGTCAACCTGCTTATGCACCTAGAGCACTGTCTAACACATTGCATAGCGCAATTGACAACAAGAAGTTGAGGCTTGCCTGCAGCTCTGAGCTCTGTGTACTGGCTGTCTTGCTGTGCAGCATCATTGCTGAAGGCATCAGGTGATACACACTCTGCTGAGCCTGCAACAAGGCATTAAAATGCATCTGAGACACTGTCATGATGACATTGCAGACCTCATTGTAGATACCATGTCCTATCGAAATGTGTGCAAGTGTGGAGTCGGGCAAGCAGGACTAGGTCAAAAGATTTGAGGTCGATAACCTGGGGTTTTGAGGGTCAACATAAGCATATGCAGAAAGACAGACATGTGTCAAAGCATGTGGCAGCTCCTCCGCCTTGTTGCCGGCAAACAGTGTCCTCACCAGCAATGGGCACCAAGTCTGATGACAGCCACATCTGGGCACAGCTGAGTCAGCAAAGCTGATGCCCTGGCACAAATAATGTGGCACAGCCACAGGCAAAGCAGTTGCTTACTTGTGGCATGCTGTGTGCCTATGCTTGCAGCCTGGGGCTGCTGCCCCTCTGGACCATGCACCTCTTCTGCTGTCTCGGCAGCTGTTGCATTCTGCACTGCCGCGTCAACAAGCTTTACACCATCTGCTGCTACTGTGGATTGGCCATGGCTGTGGTCAGTAGCATCAGCCTCGTGAAGAGACGTGATGCTGTGGGCCTGAGTGTGGAGGCCTGACGAGGCGGCTGTGAGTGGACCCGTCAGCTTCTCAGAGTGATACAAGGCTTCAGGCTCAGAGATGAAGTCAGCAAGCTCTGGTAGGGGCAGAGCATGGTCCTCCTGGCCTGCCATTGAATCTTCATGCAAGGATGCATCATGAAAGGCGCCACACACCTCTTCACACAGGAGCGCTGAAGAGGTCTGCACAGAGCAAACAGCCTGTTTTGCATTGCACATGTAGTTGTCATTATGAGGTAAACTCATGTGGCAGAGACCATATGCATCATTGCATCGCTTGCATATTTCAGAAACAGGTCGTCATGTTTGGGCCTTTGATAGTATCTGCATATGGCATTGGGTAAACAACTCGAAATGTGCTGGCTTTGGGTATTTCTTGGTGCTACAAAAAAGTCATCACGGCAAGCTTGCTGCAAACAACAAGAGCTCACTTAGGGGCTTACCCTATACTCAGGGGCTGCTGTGCTGGTTGCGTCTTCAGCCACCTCGAAGTTTTTGAGAAGGTGTCTTGCACTGGAGGCTACTTCCTGCAAAGTGTAAGCTTGCACAGTTTGCCCAGCTTCTGCCATGCTGTGGTATTCATCAACAGCACTGATTCCTGGCAGCTCTGCTTGCACCAGCTCAAATGCGTCTTGCAGGCTGGGCTGTAGTCTGCTCTGCCCAGCACCATCTAGTAGAAGTGTTGGTGCAGGCTGAGGAGCCGGGTGATGTGGTACAGGTATCATTGTCAGTGCGTGAGGCAGCGAGGGTTTGCGCAGGAAGGGGTGCTGAGCTGTGGCAGTGCTGTCCTGGACTTGACAAGGCAAAGGAAGCATGGAGCTTGCTGGTGACTTCCATGATAAGACTGGTGAATGACTAGGCATGGCAGCACCATCAGCCTCTGACGCTATGCCTGGGCCTTGCTGGGAATATGCAGAAAGGAGCTGTCTGGTTGCCTTTGAAGGGGCAAAAGGACTGCTGACTAGCTGTGGTCTGTCAAACACACCATGTCCATCCTGCATAATGGGAGACTCAGCAGGTGTCCCAAACAGGGGAGGTACATCAGACACACGCTGATGCTGCCAAGCAGCATTTGCAAGCGCTTGGCATGGTGACTCAAGCTGCAGGGTTGTCTTGTCTAGCTGCGGCTGCCGCGTCTGATGGGCGCCCACAGTGCTTGCTGGTGACTGTGCAAGCTGCATGTCCTGGCTGCTTTCTAGCAGCGCTGATGCTGGTGTTGCTGACCATGGCAACTGTTGCTGATGCACAAGCTGCCAGTGAAAGTCACAACTAGCATGTGGCTCCTGTGCTGCTGATGTTGGTCCTGGAGCATCAAGCTGGCCTGTTGGTGTAGAAGGGATGGCCAGCATGGTGCCTTGGTCAGCTGACGCCGCGCAAGGGGCAAGCAAGGCTTCTTGATGCCAGACAGCATCCGGCAAGCTGCCCTGTGGTTCTTGGTGTGCCGGGATGTGGGAGCCTCCCTGCCAACCATCTCCTGAAAAGTCTGATGCAAGATGAGGCTGCGCTGTGGTGAGTCCAGCCATCTGAGCATCTGACTGATCTGACCCATTGGCTGGGTGAGATGGGTTGCCAAAGAGCTTGTTCAAAGCCAGCTCAACGGCTTGAAATGGTGTGCGAGACTGTGCAGAAGTTGAGCTGCAAGGAGCATGTGGGAGGCTCATGTAGTTGGCTACTCGCAGAGGCTGTGAGACCCCTGCTGAGGTGGGCAGGACTCCTCCACTGGCGCATCGTGCTAGTTGCTGTATACTGGCGGCCAAATCACCTGCTGGTCTTGGTGCCTCTTGCGAGAATGAAGGAGGAGGCGTAGGCAAAAAGGCGGCCTGACCATGCCCTGCTGAGGAGATAGTATCTGCCTGTGACGCTGCGTGCGCTCTGTGCAGCTGTCTGTGCTGGCTGGGGTTTAGCTGAGCCTGCCCCGAGGGCTGCGCAGGCATCTGTAACTGATTGTGCACCTGGCAAAGATGCTGCAGGTGGGGGTTTGGCTGCCAGGTGGTCTGAGACCCTTGCGGCTGATGCTCTGGTGGCATAAGGAAGCTTGCAGGTGGGCTGAGGGGTGGGAGATCTGAAGCTGGAATTCGGTTCTCCTGTGACTGCATGGTGAGGTATGCCAAGGGGCGGGTGTCAACAAGCTGGTAAGGGGAGTACATTGGTGTTAGTGGTGCCACAGCATAGACTTCTGCCCCTTTCCTGAGCGGGCAGCCCTTCACAGTGATGTCATTCAGATTGATGTCCTTCAGGACATCACCCAGTGTCTGCCAATGGCTCGGCAGTTCTGATGGACTTGAGAAGCTGCCTGAGCGTAGCTTGTTGCTGCTTGATGGTCGCCTTTTGCTTGACCTCAAGCGGGTGGAGCGCTTCTTGCCGCCTGAGGGCTGTATACTGTCATCACCAGCTATCACAAGAGGCAGCATGGAAAACAAGCTGGGCGTCTGTAAGGACGGGGACGCATTTGGCCCTGTCCTCCGCCTTGACAAGGGCTCACTTGTAGCATGTTGCTGCTGTGATGGTGGCTGCTGCTGCTGTTGCTGGTGCTGCACTGAATGTTGCTGCTGCTGCTGCTGTTGCACTGAATGTTGTTGCTGCTGCTGCTTCTCCTGCCACTGCTGCGGCTCCTGTGGGTCTTTCAAGTGGTCGGGCCATCTGGCAAGCCTGGGCTGTGCAGCTGCCACATGGCCTGTGGCTACTGCATGACTCTCAACAACATTGATGGCTTGATCATTCTGAAGCAACCTTGTGATGGCACCTGACAGCTGTGGAATGACTGTCCTCTGACTGGATGCCGGCTCAACATGACCTGACTGAGTAGCTGAAGGATGGATACTATGCGCCAACAAGTCAGCAGACACAGTGCTGAGCTGCTGGGTTGCAGACCTGTTGGGAGATGCAGATCTGACTGTGGTCATGGTCAGAGTGTGGCCTTGCAGCCGATCTGCCGTGCCCTCACTGGGTTGGGTACAATGATCAGGTGGTGATGCAAACTTAGCTTGCTGGCTTCTGCTGAATGGTAAAGCTTGTGTCATGCCCAGTGTTGTGGCTGGATTTGAGTTTGAAGCATTTTGAGGAGTCTCAGCAGGGAATGACCTGCTGATGATCTCTGCTGGCTGTTGAAGCACTGGCAAGACTTGATGTGGTGCTGATGATGCTGCGATGCTGCTGCTTACCTGCCACACAAAGAAGCAGTCAGCATGCCTAAAGCCTTGAAACAATCTGAGCAACCAGACAATTTGGTGACAGTTGCCATGCAAGATCTGAAAGGCCTTTTGCTGGACTTGATGATGCAGGCAGAACCAAGCATCATGCAAACGGCATGACAATGCAATTGACATTGCTAAGCAATGCTGTGGCCGCTCATGTTCACAAACAAAGTTGCTGCTTGCATCATATTTACCTCGGGGGATGGCATGGCTTGAGGTCCAGGTAGATGAGCATAAGCCTGACCTTCAGCACCCATCTGCAGCATCTCCTGTAGGTTATGCAGTGTCTCACAGCCCTTCACTGCAAGACTAGTCAGATGGCTCATATCCTTGTGCCCTGAATCTGCACGTCACACCTACAATCTTTCTGAGAGCTCTGTAATCAGCGTTGGTAAAAAAGTTGCATTGATGTCATGCAATCAGGCAAAGCAGAATCACCTATAGTTTTTGGGCATCAGGCCTTCTGGCAAATGACGTCTTGTCCCAAGCATGCATCTCCAAGAATTGTAAGATGTCACTGCTGGCTGTTTTCGTAAGGCGATGCCCTGCTTTGATGTGACGGCACTGCCACTACTGCTACCACTACTGCTACTGCTGCGACGACGCGCCCCACCAATTGCTAGGCTTGGCCCAGTGGTTAAGGCTTGTGGAGCCTGACCATGACCCCACTGTTCTAGCACTTGGAACGCTGTAACGAGAACAGTTACGTTTACGATCACACGTCTGACTAAGAGTATAGACCGTCTGCGGCTCGTGAGCCCGGGGGAAAGTGTACGGCTAAGCGAGAGCACAGTCATGCAGAGGACGTAAACAATGCAGACGAAACTTTTCGAATAACTTGTGACCTTTTGGTGTACTTCAAACAAAGGTCAGGCTACAGAAGCGAAAGTTCCGCCTCAGCGGAACCAACTTCACGACAGTGTATTGTCAAGTTTGTCAACATTTCATTGGTACTGCCATAGACGTATTGCAGGATCGCACCTTTCGAAGCGCCACTTGAGCCAATTGGGTGCGTGCGTGACCTAACAGACCCTCAACGTGCCCGCTTGCCAGTCGAGATTGCTGATAAACGAGCTTCCAGACTTGCCCGCCCGCTCTCACGTGCCGGCTGGTGAGGCGCAACTGTGTCTGTGAGGAAGCAATGCTACGCCAAAGCTTTCCAAAGCAGGTAGACCTTGACCGGGCCTTTGACTGATGAAGAAGCATGCAATGAAGTCAACTTCGCGACGAAAACTCATCAGCAGATTTAGATGTGGATGTCATGGTCTTCATGTAGATACTGGTAGGCTTTTGCCTTTGCACAGCAGGTGCCTAGGGACCATTGTGTTTTCTGCGCTTCTGGTTCAGCAGAGGATGAACATCATTTTGCGTTTGCTTCACTTGATTGCCCTGCATATTGTGCCATCAGGAACAGATTCACAAACATATTTTGGGGCCCAGCCCACACTGTCTTTTTTTTGTATTCTACATGATCCCAAGGTCATAGCTAGGTTTTTGAGGGAATGTTTTGAACATAGGAACACCCTGATGGCAGCACAATCTGGACATACCCTTTAGTTTAGCTTAGAGTGCGTGAGCTGTGAACATTAGTGTTTCCATAAGTGTTTTATAACATTTGGGTATCTTTGTTTGACATTTCAGTCTATTGGTCAAATGATCATGGTTGGCCCCAACAACCTTTAAAATCTAATGAATGAAATCTAATGAATGACGTTCTTCGAGCAAACTTCGAGCACAGCAAAAGCCGTTCATTTTGTGTAGCATGGTGTGCAGCGTATGGGGTCTCATCAGGCAAGACATCAGTGATATATGCTTGCCTTGAACAAGCTTACGACCGACATGTCAGTCAGGAGTTTTGTGGCTCGTTTGCCGCCGGATCCTCCAAGTCATAGTCAACAGAGCACAGATCGCAAGAGCAGCGGGCAACAGCAGCAGGCCAGGGGCAACATCAATGAATGTGTTGACACTGTGACTGCCGGTCAAGCTGCAACCCCTCAAGCTTTCAACAGCTGCCCTGTCAGTAAGCAACAGATGGACAAAATGAGTGTGGAAGAGCTGCAAAAGGCCTTGCAAATTGTAGGTCCCCTCTCAAGTCTGTAACTGCAGCATGCCTGCTGCGCATCTGTGCATGGCACCACTGTCTGTGCTAAAAAGCCCTGGCACTGAGCAACCTGTGCAGTTCACTAAGTAGAGGTCTGCATATGTTGCAGGTCAAGTCTGGAAATGGATATCTGACTGCGCATGTGGACATGCTGCGACATCAACACCGTCAAAATAATCACATCTTGAATACACCTCTGACAGCCTTAGTCACAACAAAATGCAATAGTCCGTCTCAGAAGTCAATCAGTGACTCTACTTCTGACCAGAAGCGGTCACATTCTGCCACTCCAGATGATGCAGCAGCAGTTCCTGCCTTCAAAGCCAGGAAGATCAACTCAGATACCCCAATCGCATATCCTCCTTTCACCACAAGACAAATATATTGACCAGACATGTGGCAGCAGCCACTGCACGCCCAGCTTGCTCAGTGTGACCAATTGGACGGGGCTCATCAGAGCAAACAATCCAAATAGTCACTAGTGGTGTTGCTGCTACTCTCATCATTGCAGCTGGCACAAGCTGATGGCAATCATACTGCATGTGCAATGCGTTCATCAGTCAGGCATCCTTCCCAAGTACGCACGACCCGTGCAATCCAAATCAGACCCTTCAAAGATTCCACGAGATCAACCAGATGGATGGGACTTGTCGCCTGTATTCATGTGCCTGTATTCATGTACTCGGCAAAGTGGAGTTGCAAATCTTGCTGTAATTGTTCAAACTGATTTCAAAGTTAACACAGAAAAGGTGTCTGCTGGGTCTGTAGCACTGCTGTGTGTCACGCGGCATGTCTGCAACGCACGGCATACAGCAAACTCAGCTCACATGATGTGCCAATATTGACTGATCAATGCCATGCATGAGGCTGCATTATGCAACTATGTCGTGTGGTTTCCACAGTTGCTTTCCATGAGTTTCCAAAATTGCAGTGCAAGAGCGCCTGTACGGTTGTGCGGCTGCTACACACACTAAACCTGCGGCAACTTTGTCTACGTTGAACTGCTCGCATCAGCATGCTTTAGCGCATGTGTATGGTGTGAAGCATATGCAGTTATGCGGGAACAAGACTGGCACATGTGTGACGTGCTGGTTGCATTTCTGATCGGAGAGTTTCTATCGGGCTGCCTTTTCTTGAACTTTGGAGCAGCGTATGAAGGGATACCAGACCTTAAAGATGGAGTTGAAAATGACTCAGACTGGAGATGAAAATAATTGAGGCCCGGATCAACCCTCAAATTGATTTATTACTAGACTGATATGATTTTGCTGCATTCCCGAAACCACATGCAGGTTGTATGCACTTGCTTATGGTTTCGGAGCATATAGTTCTCGTCTGTATCTGAGTATTTGCCATGGCACCAGCTCCGCATATCCTCCGGCAACTTATACGGCTCGTCCACCCACACGCATAGCAACTCATTTACGCCGCAGCTCCTCTCATCCTGCGCAGCAACCGCCTGCTCCCAGGCGACCTAGGTCGCTGATCCCAAAATACGGAAACCTCACCTCTGCCGACAGGCAAACAACACACCTTGGACAGCTTCGCTAGTATGCACATGTCAGACCATCTCAAACAGCAGATCAAGGCCAAAATGCAAGAACGCGACAGGCTGGAAGCAACCATACTGGACTGCTCTGCCAGGCTAGAAGCCACAGGAGTTGGGTTGCAGGAGAAGCTGGTTGACGGGGAGGTAAAGATTAGAGCTGTTTGATTGTTGCAGCGCCGCATGATGCGGCCCACATCCAAAAATGAACGATGCAGGGCTTCCCTCGAGGGGACATTGACGTTCCAGCTATAAGAGCAGACAGGCAGCAAGCGGCAGGTGCTGTTGCTAGCTTTGGATCTGCATGAGGGCTTGTATATGTTGCTGGATTGCACTCTGATTTCTTTTGCAGTGCTGACCAACGATCACAAGCGCGTGACCAGTCAGATAGAGCAGCTGATGCATGAGCTGCATGCTGAGGCCAGAAGAGCTCCAGCTGCAGACACTGCCAAGAGGCCCAGAGTCACTGAGACCCGCACTTCTACACCTCTGCCTCTTCATACATCCTCCACTGCTGTGCCTGCTATGAGGCCCTTTGCACTTGTTGATGAGGTGTCCAGCGACTCTCCTGCTGAGGAGGCAGGTGTAGCAGTTGGGGACCAGCTCATTGCCTTTGCAAGCATCACAGGACAGACGCCGAATACACTGCCTGCTGTTGCAGCTGCTATTCAGGTATGCGTCAGCCACAGTAATTTCTTGCCAGAAAGGCTTGCTACAATTTCAACTTGTGAGCACAGTAGTAAGTTGTTCCTTATGTGCACTGCGTCAAGCATTGTGGCTGTGTGCTGTATGAGGACTATTAATTGAGCAAGCCTCATCAGATATATTTTGCTGCAGGCTCATGAGAACCGAGAGGTTGATGCACGCGTGCTGAGACGAGGCAGCGTTGTCGACCTAAAGCTGACACCGCATTCCTGGGCTGGCCGTGGCTTGCTTGGTTGTCACCTTAGGCCATTGTAACTTTTATCAATACATGTAATTGGCATGCTGTCATGTATATCAGGGAGTCAGGTGTAAGGCAACTCGATGTTTGAGCCATGTTGCCTCACTGTATCTTTACCCGCAGTGTGCAGTATCAGCTCTGTCCAGCACTGCATGCAGCTTGTGCCTTTTGACTCATGACAAGCATGAGATGATTGGGTCGGTGCTACACCTCAGCTGTCCTTTACAAGGTGCACAACCAGAAGCAGCAACCCGCCCTGTTGCTTATATCTCAAGTGTTACGGCTGTAGGTGCATGCTGCAACATCCCATCAAAACATGCAGATTGGCAGTGAACTTACTAGGCAGAGAATCCAGTGTTGTCGTCGTCACAGGTAATTTGGAACAGGGACATCATCGTTTACGCTTGCATTCAATAGTTCGTCTGACAGTTGCAGGGGTTTCATGTCTCAGACTTCTCTCATGCTCTCAGGCAGTTCAATATGAGGGGTTGCGATTGTCTGTCACGGCACTGAATCTACAGCAGCCTAGACATAACCCCTAGTAGCGACAATGGTCTCCGATTTCAGCTGATTTGCTGTGGCGCACCCTGTTCTGGGAACACAGAGGGTCAAAGCCCATACTGCTTTAGGCTTTCACCTGAAGGCAATCGACATCCCATGACTAAGTTCATTATGAAAAGATACTGTACAATAGCAAGATGAATACAGAACAGTTCATCAGTCGTTTGTCACATCTTTCACAAGTCAGAACTATCTGATACTTGTACAGATATCATATGCAAGCTGCATGTGTCATGCTACCAAGAAGCTACAGTGGTCATCCAGATTACCCTATAGCGCAGGAGCAGGTGGGTACTGAGTATGCAACATGATCTGTTGGTGCCTTGTTTGGTGCCCAATCTATAGTAGCCAGAGAAACCCAGCTACTGCTCCAAGAGAACAGCCAAAGACGAGGAAAAATGCCATGATGTTACCAGCCATATGAGCTTGCTGACCCTGCACAGGTTCATTGCACACAAAGCTTCACGCCATGCCGCAACAGCAGTCTTGGTCAATAGCAACCATGCCTGTGACATCTGTTCTGTTGAGTGTAGCAAGCATGAACTGCTACGAAGAAAGCAGCCTGAACATTCCAATTGCATGTATACAGGTGCTGAGATGATCGCCACAACAGCCTGAAGATCTGCATGCACTGCTGAGCATACAAGGAAGGCTGTGATGCACCCTCTGTGTGTCAATAATGACACATGACATGACACATGACCCATTTTACACAACATGGCAGGAGGTGATAGAAATGTTACTTGGAGGCCTTGAGGAGCTAGCATCATGGCCACTGCTGTCAAATAGCCGTTGCTCAAACCCAAAGCCAAGGTCAACAGGGCCATCACACTTGGCCCAAAACCCTGGCTGGCCGCCACGTAGAAAGCTGGCAAAAACAAAAGTCTTGCCAGACACAAGTTCAGTATCAAGCTTCTGTTCTGCATAGCAAACTGTGCTTGCACAGGCAGAATTTTGCCGGCTGCATCTGCTATGTTGAACGCAGTGATGAGCAGTATCGGGTACCAGCTGCCTAGCTGCTGTGATGATATGTCTTCAGCAAGGAAGCCAGGGAAGATGGCTATGGTGATGGTGTAGACTGAGCACACAGAAGCGGCGGGCTGCCATATTGCTCTGGCAGTGTACATATAGCTGAAGCGCTGCCGCCGGTCACCTTGAAGGATGCTGGCACCAGTGGGCTGCACTGCAACTTCGCAATCTGATGACATGCGCCCATCTATCAACTGAGCGGTTCCTTCCTGCACAGCACAATTTAAGCTTGATGGTGGCTCAACAAGATTGCACAGCAGCCAGGCGACAATTTGCAAGGCAGCAGGAGCATGTGGCACAACATGGCAACACTTGCACATGATAGATGAAGCACTTACAAGCCAGCAATTGTTGATGCATGCCAAAGTATTGGTAGCTGCCTGGCTGGTAGAGCATCATGCAAATGTTGTAAGGCATGCTAAGGGCCATCAGGTCAGCGCTGTCAGCAGGCACACCTTAAGAGCTTTTGTTAAAAGCAGCAACTTACCTCTTGATCTGTTAGTTGTGCGTCTGTATCAGACTCGATTTTGCTGTGAGAGCTGGCCATGCTGTCATGCACTTCTACTGCTGGTCTGGGTGGAACAGATTCCATGATGTAGGGTTGCAGGCTGGACTTGCTCCTCTTGCGGTGGAATTGTACAAAGGGTAGCTTGGGTAAAATACAAGCATACAGCAGGAAACAAACAGCGCATACAAAGGCTGACGCTACAAAGTACACCCCTGCACACCACATGGCAGCATCAAGATTCACTGCAAACATCAATTGATCACTGCTGCCATGAGCTATGCTGCAATTGCACCCTCATGCCCATAGGGTCATAGGCATTATTGGGTTATAGGCACCAGGCACACTGTAAGTTTTGCCCAACTATTGTGGCATATACTACTCCGTGCATAACGAGCGCATTAGCTGGGTGGTGCAGTGGATTTTGCAGCACAGCATATGAGAGGAGCATTTGCTTTGTCTGACATGGAGGTAATAGGGCACATGCCTGCACTTCTCCTGAGCCCTTCCGCAGTGTCAGGCAAAGCAGCTTTGGTGATGACCCGCAGCAACGAGACTGCCACTCCTGACACTGCAGTACCAGTTACCACTGCCTGCGATGTAGCTGAAAGTGAGTATGTGCAGCCTGGAGTTGCTGCATGTCAAGCACGGTTTATGCTGCTAGATGCAACATATGTATCTATACGTGGACAGCATGCAGGTGCCCTGAGACAGCTTGCAGCATCATCATGAGACCCTAAGGTGGACAACAGACCAGCTGCTGTGATGTGACCAATAGCTCTTTAAGTATGCCATAAGGCGTGCTTCTAAGTTGTTGCATGCACACCAGGCAGACGCTATAGACTGGAAACAGTGAGGGCAAGCAAAAACAACCCAGCCAGTATGGGCACGCAAGACATGATGCGAGAGTCTGTCTGACATGATGAGGGAGGGCGAGCATACCTGGGTATATTTGGGTGGCAGAAGAGCAACATCGCCAAAGATTGCACCTTGGGCAATGCCATCAGAAAATCCCACAAACACCACAAAGAGGAGAATGACTGACAATGGCGACTGATGTGACGCAACAGCATCCAGCTGCATGCAAGCACACGCTCAACATGCAGCGGGGATTTTGGCCAAGCAGGACCACATTGTGTGCATCATCTCAGGCAGCATGGCAGCTGCCAGGACAATCATATAATGCCTGCCTCCAGACAACAACATAAAGCTATACTACACAGAAAAGTGGGCACTCATTCATGTGTTGGAGCTTGGCGCTGCCTGGTTTGCAGACATGCCCAGGAGACTGGTGTGCAGACAGTGGGGTAGGCAGGGAGTTATGAAGTCAGTTGTTATGTCGAAAGATGCAACAACTCACCACGGGTACGGCAATCATTGATATACAGAAGCCTGCCATCCCGCCAACGATTCGCAGAGCAATATTTGTGCGTTCATTATAGTGGATCATGAGCAGTAGCATAGCCAGCGTCACAGGCAGGTAGCAGACTGTGATTAGCCTATCAGTATGCTGGCCCTGCAAATGTGACAAGCATGATATGCTGCTTATCTGAAAGCACTTGAGTAGGGCTGATCTGAAGAGTTGCACATTTCTTCCAGTAGTGGCCTGCTATACAATGATCTGCTGCAATTCACAGTTGTGCAACACACACAAGACAGTCAGACAACCCCGATGCGGCATACCGGAAACTCCAATTCAAAGTAGTCAGCAGCAGTAATGAAAGCATTCCAAGGGAAAAGCAACCCAGCTCCCAACGTGACGTAGATGGCGTATGTGACAAGTCCCTGCGCATCATGCTTGACTTCGCGCACGTCCTGCCGCCCCTGTGGCTTAACCAGCTATCCATAGTCAAAAGCGGACCTTATCAACCGGTTCCGACATGCTGCCACTGAGCTCGCGAACCCGTGAAAACAGATTAGAACCACAGCCTGCTTGGGCCAGCACCCTTACAAAAGGAGGATCTAATCACTCATTGAAAAGCGCAACAGGCCATGGTGCTCGTTGCTGGTCGCACTAGCAACCTATCACGCCAGAAGGGATGCGAACAAGTGTTGATCGGTAATGCTTTGGCAACAGGCCAATGCTGTTAAGACTGCTGTCTAAGGATCTGAAGTATCCATCAACAATGCACTTTGAACGTGAATGTGAACGTTTCAAGCTTTGCTGAAACGGAGAGACTAGAAATCGCACAGAAACCACCTTTGCAACACGAAAGAAATCTGTGTTCAAATTGCGAAGCGACCTAACGAGCAACCTTGCAGCTGTCGTTTAGGCGCAGCTGTCACACATTTGCAATTGTGTATTACTTCACTCACCTGCGAACGCCCAGATGGATCTGGCGAGATGTCTTGCTGTGACCTGGTCAGCTTCACCCGATGTCGTGGCCAGGCCGTCTTCTGTACCCTCTGCAACGTGTCACACGACACACGCAAAAGTACACAGTATTAGCAGTGACCTCCATGCCTGCTGAATAGTCTCCCCTTGCTCCCTGTTTGCCTCTGACCCAAGTACTGGCTGTTCTCGACACCCTCATGGCCAGCAGTCCAGCAGTTCCCTTCAAGCCACCAACACCTTCCAGGCGGCTTGGCACTGGGGAGGTGAAAAGAAGGATGCAACAAACGACAGCAAGGTCTGATCCACGAGATATAGTTGGCTTTGCAGCGGTACCTCTGCCAAGTGAGACAAGAGCAGCATGCCAAAGCACTGGCAGTGCAAGACAAGTTGGAGTGATGTGACAACCTTGTTGTTCAACTGCTTCTAGGCAGCTAGCAATACTGCACAACAGTCCAGAGTTTCATCAGTGGCGAGCAGGTGATGGTGGCGCACAAGCCTATCTTGAAGCACGACCAAGACAGCTGTGGCAAAGTCTTCAGCCCTGGGTTTTGCCGCTGTTGGCTACCATGGCAAGTACAAGGCCTTGGACCCTTGGTGTCACAGCAAGACTGTGCTACTTGTCTCACATCCTGCATCACACCCTGCTTGCATTTGCTGCAGTGCCTGCTGTTGCTAACGATGCTCCTCTTGAGGCCTGCATCTAATGATGCTGATCAATGGCAAGGGTCGTTTGCAAGCTGGGAAGATGCTTCAAAACAGCTGCAAGCCAATGAGCATGAGTGGGCACCACCTGGCGCTTTTGCTGCTGCTCTGTCAACCTTCAAAGCCACCCTGCAGGATGTCACTCACAGCACCAACAGCCTCAAGAAGGTGTGCTCGTCAGTCTTCTCGTGTCCCAATGGTTGTAGCACCTGACATCTGCAAGGCATCTGGTCATGCAAAGCAAACTGCATGTGCCATACTTGCTGATGACAAGCCTGGCAACATCAATGTGTGGGGCATGTGCAGGAGCATGATATGCTGGCAAGGAAGCATGCAGAAGCTGATGGCACAGTCCAAGCTGCCTGGACTAGACAGCAGCAGCTTGAAGACCAGCTGGGCACATGTGCAGACAAGTCTCTTCATTTGCAACATGTCCTTGACCGCACATCCTCAGAGCTCACTGCAAATCAAAGACATGCAGCAAAGCTACAAGCACAAGTGACACAGCTCCTGCAGCAGCAGGACAGTATGGCAGCCAAGCTGTCCATTGCAGAAAGCAAGCTGCATGAGCTGGAACCCTTGCCGCCAAAGCTGGCTAAAGTGAGCAGTGAAGCCGAGGTGTGCCGGAAAGAAATGAGCACTCTAACTGGCAGTCAAGCCAAGGTTCATGAGAGCCTGCAAGCATACCTGCATCAAGAGAAGGAATTGAGGCAAGGCTTGACGGCAGCTGAACACCACCTGTCAAGGCTTGGGCAGGACTATGCTGTGTGCCAGGACACCTCAGCTCGTCTTCGGTTTACAGTGCTTCAAACACAGGTTGGTGCTGATGGCAGCTGACTTGCATGCCACAATGGATGTACTCACAAGTCTGGACAGCGCATATCTTGTAGGCCTGCCTGCCTCATTGACCAATTGTCCCTGAACATAGCTTTCAGCAGGCTAACAAACATTGTCTGCTTCTGCAGGTGTTCTGGAGGAAATGTTTGGCAGCAGTTGCAGGGGCTTGCACTATCATCTGCATAGCCCTTCTGCTGAACAGAAGGTGGCTATTGAACCGAATACAAACCATGCACTTGGCAACAGTACGCTTGCAGAATCAATAGCCTGGGATGTGTATTTGAAATCCGATCTATCAAGGAAGGTCAACAGCCAGAAGCTGTCAAGCAGCTATGGCAACAGAAGATATGATGCTGTGCCGAACACAAGAGTCATATGTACGACATAACTGCAGGTTGGGTTGTGTAAGTGACCATGCTTCAGGTATATGACTTGTACAGTCCTGCTTCTTGTTTTTATTTGTTATGCTGCTCTGCTTGTGGATGATGCCTACTAGGCTGCTTGCAGTTAATGTAATTGTGGTATTTATTCATGTCTGTACACAAACAGCAGGAACAGTCAACAGACTATAGCTTTCTGACAACCAGTCATACATTTCACCGAATTATCACATAGTGTGTACAGAACCTCCAGCCTGTCAGGAAGGCAAAGCAGGCTCTGCCAATGCACACTGATACATCCACACTGAGTGCAAGCAGACCATTCAACCGTCATTACAGACGTCATCACACGAGTGTGGCATTTACTAGACCACCATCAAAACTCAAACAACTGAACACAAAGTGCACAACACCAAAGTATAAATCAATTGAACTGCTTGAAGCATATGCAAGAACAGAAGCAGCTGTGCCTGCAAAGGTGCTCTTGCATACCCTCTTTGAGCTATATATACAGCATGCAACATCAGCACTATATACAGATATACGCTGCAACCAGACAAATACTAGCTGGTGTTACATTACTGCTACAATTACTCACACTTGTGCAAGGAGGCAGAACTAGGATCACATCTTTAGTCCCATAAACCAAAAATCCCAAAACAAATCAGAAGCTGATCATCGCTTGAGGAAGTTCAGCTTGGATAGAGCTAGGTATGTTGCTGTCCAGTTGATGAAGATCCACGCCACCAAAATGAGCACAATCCAGCCAAGCATCCCCCGACTGCAGCAAAAAATTTGTGTTAGACAGTGCCAATGCAATACAGTTTGCAAGACTAGGACTGACAACAGAAAGCATGCACATGCGTTAGGAAAGCGAAACTTGAATGCTACAGTCAAGGAGCTTGTGCAGCGTGCAGGGCAGGAACTCACTGGTAGCCAAAGAGGGTCAGGACCGCTTCATACACCGGCTGATCCTCCCCAGTTTGCAAGGCACACAATGTCTCCAAGTTGTCCACTTGGCTCATAATCAGACCATACACTGTCCAGAAGATGGGGTTGATGTACGAGAACCAAATCCTGCAAGCACAGAATGCCAAAGGTTGAGTGGCAGACTGCAGCTCTGCAAAGCTAATGCCAAGCGGAGCCATGGACAGCAGCAGGAACAAACAGGTGGCTGCATGCAGACCAGCAGGCTACTGCTTGTTACGCAGCCAAACTTTGAAGAAGAGCAGGGGGCAAGACGGCAGCTTACCACCAGCCAGGCATGTTGGGCTGCGTGATGGTGAAACCCGCAAACAAATTGAATAGAGAGTAGAAGTATGCCGAGCACACAGCTGCCAGCTTTATGTTGGGTGTCAATGCCACGGCCATCATACCTGCAACCAGTGATCGGTGAAGTTAGCCAGACATCATGTCCACATACACCATTGCTGAAAATATGTGATGCATCAGAGAGATGACTGCTGCATGGGACTGACTGTGCAGCAAATGTCATCTTATGCACAGCAGGCCTGCTTGAGTCGTATCCCCATCATAATCGAGTTGCAAGCACACAAGAGCGCAGAAAGTGCATACCAAAAAAGGTAAAGTAGATGAGGGTAAGGTAGTTGAAGAGCAAGAACCAGAAGAATTTGCCTGCACCACACATGCACCAGAGTCAGGAAGATCACCGGGCAGACTTGTGACACATCACCAAATGCACTGTTCAAGAGTCATGATCACAAGAGCCTTGTACACTAGGCCAATCACGACTAAACTATAAAAAGGAGTCATGATATCCAGTGGAGCATTTTCACAATACCCCAGTGGCAAAGCAAACATTGACAGCAGCCACTGGCAGCAGGCTTGCACACAACAGCAGTGGCAAGCAGGGGATGTGTTGACCTGCATCTCTCTGGAACCAGCACATCCAGTACACGATCATGGTGTACATGACCACCTGCACAGAGATGTAGATGATCTCCACGCAGCCCTGCACCCAATCACACACTCTCAGCCCTGACTTACAGGGGCCATGATCGCATGACTCAAATCCAATCTGGCTGTATGACACAGCTTCATGCCTAGGAGTTGTAACATCTTAGCAGGTTGGTTCAACACATCATCCAGCATCCTGTCTGACAGAGGTAATGTGTGGGCAGACCACCTTCAAATGTGGTAGGAGCCTCAGCAAGGGACAATCTGTATATGCAGGAATGACTTACCAGAGCAAGGGTGAAAGGGAAGACTGAGTACATGCCAGCAGCCCTCTCACGGTATGAGACTGCACGCTCAGCTGCAATGACCGGCTGGATGACAGTCGCATTGATAATACTGAAGAACAAGGTGGTGGCGTACAGGGCACCCAGCACATTAGTCAGACCTGCCTGTGTTGTCCTGCACGTGCAAGTGGCAAAATTCAGAGTCATGCTGACAGGTGAGAAGGACACAGTACCGCAGAGCTGCACCAGGAAGCTGCTGTTTTGCTTAATCTGGTTAGCCATGGACCATTGTGTACAGTCAGACAAGACAAGTTTTTCTAAGCCTAAACCTAGACCGAGAACATGATGCAAGGCAGAGGCAATAGACTTTGACAGGGGCCGACAGTGCAGAGCAGCAACTTTGCAGAGTTGCCAAGTCTGATGGCATGAAACAGAGCAGCCACTCATGTGATGGCCAAGGCCAGCAGTGATGACACAGACACAGACACAGACAGAGTGCATGGTGCGTACGCAGCTTACACTTTGTCTCCCAGGCGCCAGAAGATAGCACCAAAGATGAAGCCAACAGCCAGGGCCAGGAAGAAGCGAGTGCCATTGTACTCAGGCATGCGCCAGTAGACGGCCATATACTTGGTGAAGATGGCCGTGAACTGCACGGGCAGAGGCTTGGGGAACTTGTCTTTGAATTGGAGCTTCTTGCTGCCCTCCTTGGGACTGCTGTACTCCTCCAGCAGACCAGCATAGTGCCTGTGTAGCCAAGCACCACATAGGATGCAGTGCACACGTGAGGTGGTGCACACATGAAGTGGTGCACACACGAGGTGGTGCACACATGAAGTGGTGCACACATGAAGTGGTGCACACATGAAGTCGTGTACACATCAAGTGGTGCACACACGAAGTGGTGCACACGTGAGGTGGTGCACACATGAAGTGGTGCACATATGAAGTGGTGCACATATGAGGTGGTGCACATTTGAAGTGGTGCACATATGATGTGGTGTACATGCACCTGGGTGAGATCATGGCCAAGAAGATGCAGGCCCTTCAGGACAACTCCAGGTTGCTCAAGGCACTGATTCACAGGAATTGCTGACTAGCTGAAATGCATACTGACACGGGCTGCTGGTCTATCCTGTGTTATAGGAGCTCGGCTTTGGTGCTTGCATGGTGCAGCATCCAACTAGGGAGCACTTGCGTGCGCTGACACTTGTGTCGTACTTTGTGTCCACAGATCAGCACACCATGATCAGTTTGCAGCCCGGACTTGTTCCCTCATCGACCTGCTGGCACAGCATACAAGCACAGCAGAAAGTGCACTGCTTACTTGGCAAGCTCTGACTGGGAGTAGTACTCAGCAAAGCTGACGCCCAATTTGTCCTCCATGCCAGGGGTGGTCACTTCCAGCATCCATGTGGCCGGGTTCAGCCCTTGCTCTATATTGGGCACCCCCTCCACACCCTGCAGGCAATGCCACAGCTCTGCTGACTCAGATGTGCACACATCCAGCTGCAGAGTATGCCATGACAAGAACGTAGAGCATGCTGAAGCACCTCTTTCTGTTCATCAGGCAGACCTAGGCAGGTGACCAGTTGGTTGCAAGGCTTGCAAGCACTTGTCATACCATACAACAGAAGCTGGGCAGTGCTGAATTAGATCTGCAAGCCGCTGTTGCGAGGTTCCAGTGGCTAGCACATACAGTAATGCAAAAAAGGAAGGTAGTGGGTGTGGAGGCATGCTTGTAGCCTTGCAACACACACTGGCCAGGCCCTGCGCAATGCTGACCTGGAAGTACTTGACAAGATCCTTGGAATCTTTGCCCAGCTGACCATTGAAGATGGTTTCACGACCTCGCTTCAGCAGCAGCAGCTCATCAAAGGACTCAAAGATGTCAATACTGGGCTGGTGAATAGTGCACACAATTGTCCTGCCTGTGTTGACAATGTTGCGCACGGCACGCATCACAATGGCAGCAGCTCTGGCATCCAGGCCTGCAGGAGGGCCTCAAGAGTCAATAAACACCCCACATTAAGACTGACACCTCAAGATGCTTCAGCAGCAAAGAAACAGCCCATGGAAAAGCCCTCAAACACAGCACGCAAAGGCTGCTGATGTGGTGCTCATGGTCAGTGTCTCAGCCTGTGAGGAGAACAGTGTGGCAGTGCGTGACTGACCTGAGGTGGGCTCGTCCATGAAGACAATGGAGGGGTTGCCAACCAGCTCCACTGCAATGGTCAGCCTCTTCCTCTGCTCCACTGACAAACCGCTCTGGCCTGGACGCCCAACCACTGCTCCTGCCTGTGACTCTAGCTCTACAAGGCCCAGCACCTGTCAAGCAGCCACCCAAACTCAGTGCGCTTAGATAGCCCACAAGCAGCTTCAGACACTCCGTACTACGGTGTCTGTCGTGTGTCCCGCCCAGGTTGGCTGTCAGCATCAAGGCTTATGTTCCTTCACTTGGAGCAAACAGCAGTCAATATTGAGGTTGGAAGGCACAGGAGAACTGGAAGGCACAGGGGAGCTGCAACGATGCTCTGTAGATGAAAGTGCTGCACAAAGCAAGCATGTGTGCATCACACGTACACATGCTGCACACTGACGCCGGCCTTACCTGCTGAACAAAGTCCTGGGTAGTCTTCATGTCCACATCCCTGCCATTGCGCAGGGTGCCACTGAAGAGCAGGGCCTCCTTGACAGTGGCAGCAGCAGTGTGCGTGTCAAACTGCTCCACGTAGCCAGACACTCGCGCAAAGCTGGACTGCTCCTTGGGGTGGCCGTTGATGCGGATGTCACCCTCAATCTTGCCGGCTGCAGCCACCACCCTTGCTCAAAGACAGGGTTTGTTCTGATGCAAAATGTGCACTAGTGCAAAGGGAGGGCAGGGATTGTATATGCAAGCAAACAACATTTCAACCAGTACATCTCCACACACAGGTGTGTCATGCCCCATGGCAGCATCGGGCATGGTCAAACAGAGCCGCAGGCACAGCGCTTGCACAGCTACCATGAAGAGTCTGACCTGCCACAGCAGCAGCAGCTAATTTGCATTGTGCTTGCGCACTTTCATGATGTGTAGTGTCATGCAGAAGATGATGAAGCCAGCGCAAAGTCTCTGACCTGTCTTCCTGCCAGCTAGGACATCCATGAGGGTGGTTTTGCCGGCCCCACTGACCCCCATGAGGCAGGTGAGTACCCCAGGGCGGAAGGCACCGCTGATACCGACCAGCAGCTCTAGCATGGCCTGCCCCCCCTCCTGGTGCACATGCTCCTTGCCCTCTGCAGCTTCCTGAAACGCAAACATCAGCCCCCTTAGTCCTCTTGTATACCCATGTGCTACACGACAGCCAGTAGCACCAGAGTTGCTGGCGAGCCATTTTTTTTGGCTTGTGCTGAATGGCTGAATGGCTCAAGTGTGAGTGCTTTGCTGCGCCATTCAAACAAGCTGTATGCTTGTGCTCAGGTTGCCATGCTTGATTTTAACGGCCACTGCTCCATTAAGATCCAGTCTTGCTTGCAGGCATGACCAGCAAATGTGAGTGCAGCAACATGACGTACTGATAGCCTTATTGACAACATGCAATGAAGAAACCTAGCTTCAGTGTCCGTGAATGTATGCATTCAAGTCAATACATCATTCATGTAATGTAAGGCATGTTTGAGTAACATTAGTCACATGCTGGCATGGGTACCTTGGGGATGGGCACGTAGTAATGCAGGTCCTTGAAGGTCATGGTCATGGGGTCAAAAGGCAGCACCATGCCGCTAGACGCCTTGCCCTTGCCATCCCTGCAAAGCCACATTGCGCCTGTAAGGTGATGTCATCTGCTGTGTAGCAGGTTGCTGTGTCGCCTGCACCATGCGCATGTGTGACTAACAATCATACCATCCAAAAAGACAGCCATGGCATACCACAAGAGCAAAGTAATGGTTGCTGACTGCTGCTTGAGTTGCTGTTGTTCTGTGCTGACGAGCAAGCTGAACACATGAGACCCTAGCCCAGTCACCAATCAGCATCAGACCTTGATATAACTTATGGCCTGTCTTGACAGACCATCACACGGGGTTTTGGTACAACATAAAGTTGCAAACTGATTGACGGCTATGATGAGATCCAAGGTCAGCTCCAAATGCCAGTATGCTCAGCGTGACAGACGCAACTGAGTTATCTTGATTGAAGCAACTACAAGCTCCATCGTCAACAATAGATAAGCTCACTGTTATTACAGGACTTGTAGTAAAGCTACAGGGCATGAATATGGTGATAATGACAGATGCATATTTGTCATACACAGCTGGAGGTGATATGGTGCAACTTCCTGCCACTGCCAACACAGATTTTGGCATGTCAAAATGCATTGGCACATCCCAAGGTTATTGTGGCAATGTGGCAATGTGTGACCAAGTGAAGAAGGTTTAGACTTACCCATCTGATTGGCTCTCAGCGTCCTTGCCAACTTCCCCATTCTCCATGTCCTCAGCATTCCCATTCTGGTTGCCCACCAAGGCACCGCTCTCTGCTACTGCACCCCCTGCGCCGCGCCCCTGCAAATCATTTGTTCGTGGTGAGAGGTCCTTGAGGCTTGATGCAAATCATTGATTCTCGATGGCTGCCACTGAGTCTTAACCCTCAGGCCCTTGGGTCCCAGTGCCCAACTCTCAAGGCTACGATGCACATCTGTGTGGTGTCCTGAGGACTCAAAAGATCGTCAGGTGTGCCTTTGAGATTATGATGCATCACTGCATGCATTGTCTGCTGAATGGCCAAAACAGTGAGGCTAGTCAAGCAATCCAGCCTTGAGATTGCCACTGCAGACAAGTACTGTGCACAGGCACACAGCCATCTAACCAGGACATGGTGAGCAAACCAACATTGGGAACATCACACGTACAGAGCACATCTCATGCTTCTGCCAGGCTTTACTTTTCACAGGCAAAACCCTCAAACATGCAGCACTTGAGCCTTAAGCAAAACATCGCACAGGATACCACCTGCAACAAGCACACGACACAATGCTGTCACATGATCACATGACACCATGAAAGCCATTGCTCCAGCTAGCCTTAATGCCAGCTGGCACTGCTTTCTTAGTAAGACAAGCTTGCACAGACACTGCCATTTGAGTCTTCACAAAACATGCTCTTCTCACAGCATACATCACAGTCTGGGCATCATTGTAAAGCTACACCCACAGCAGAAGAAAGGATACCTTGTTGGTGGGCTGCTTGGGTGGGATGTCCACCTGGAAGCTTTCATTCGTGCCGGCGTCACCATGCAGAGCAGCCTGCCTCTCTGCCAGAGCCTCCTCTGTCATCTGATGTGTTGCATTGGCACCAAGTGCTGCATCACGAGGCACACATCCCTCACATACAGCTTTTGTCACGTCTCATGTATTCAATACAGCAAAGGTAGTGACTTCCATCATCTAGCTATTGCAGGTGCCCTGACAATTTTGCCTTGTCATGATGGCATGTGTGAGGTTGGCTATTCAGCTCTCCAGGGCTCAGAGGAAGCAGGACGGTCCTATGTTGAGCAGGACATTGCATGGGATATGCGCCGCAGCACTTGACAACTCGGGAAACACAAGACAAGATGTGCAAAGCGTCACAGCATTGGTTGCGCAGATGGGATGCCACACACCTGCACCAGAGAACAGGCAGCACCAGGCAGAATACCAAATCAGCACTCGCTGCACAACCACTGACAGGGTAGAGGGGAACACAAACTTACGTGGCAAGACGGTGAGCAAGATGACAATGATGACATTGAATAGCAGGATGTAGGCAAGGCAGACGCCAATGGCAATCCAGCACCAGTAGTAGTGGGTGGATATGCCAATGGAGCCCAAGATGCCATCACCCAGAGTTTGTGTTGAGCCGTATGGGTACAACTTGTTCTGCCAGTGATCTGCAGCCACACCGCTGACTGTACAAGAATAGTGATGGGTTGGGGCATGTATGTGCATGCATGAGTTGCAACATGGTCTGCAATGGCAAACTGCATCATCATTACATTCGCAAAGCCTTTGCACGTCAGGCATTCTGTGCCATGCAATGATAGCGAGCTGTGGCAACTTGGAAAATTGTGTCCTGAGCAGCAGGTCTGATAAAAAATTAGGGCTCTTAGTTGCAGTACTGCATTGAGCAGCCACACAATGCTGCAAGGTGATGTGCTTACTTGCTGTGAATTCATTGATGAGGATGGCTCGAGTAATATACGATAGTGGATTGGCCCAGTAAATCCTGCAATCAGGATGAACACCATAAGACATGTTGCGCCCAACTGCTTCATGACATGAGTACAACTTGAGTACCGCCATAAAGAGTTAGCATGACCTGTGCCCAGAAAGATCAGGCCAGTTGACTTTTGCGCATGTGTGCTGAGAAACCTTCATAACATGTATACATCACTGAGGGATCAACAGCCCTTCAGGAGGCAGACCACCCAAGACAAAGCACATGCGCTTGGTGACAGAACCACAATGCATGGTTCAATGGCGTCACTACTAACCCACTAAACTGATAGCCACAGTCTCTGACGGGACCATACTGGTTGTCCTGTGAGGATTCATGACAGTGACAGATGCTCAGCAGAGTGATGCTCACCAGATGACCCAGGGGTGGATGTAGAACTTGCGAATGACAAAGCCATTCATGAGGAAGACACACAGCAGCAGCAGCATGCCGGCAGCATTTGCCACTACAATCTGACGGGAGGCAGTGGCCACCACTCGATAGATGCAGATACCAATCTGATGGGTCAGGAATAGCAAGGCCAGAAACATGAAGAACCTGCAGCAGCATAAACAACTTGTCTCTGTTCCATCTTGCAACTTTATTCTGCTACAGTGTGGGTCAAACTTGAGTCTACACCAAACACCTACCCTATGCATTGCATGAGCCAACAGAGAGGCAGATGATGCTTTTCATGGGCTTGACTCTCAAATCAAGGGCGCCTTCAAGCAAGGCAGGGCAATGTAGGACCACAGAGCCAGGTGCTTTGTATGCAGCACACACAGGCATGCAAAGAGCCTTCTGTACAGCATGGACAAGGACTTCCACATTACAGCTGCACAACACAGCAAGTTTCATGGATGCCAGAAGCAGTAATCTGAAGAGCTAGGGACACAAACTTGTGGCGGGTTGGAGAGCATTGCAAGAGCTGACCTGCCAGGTTGACCAGCCAAGCCAACTGGGAAGTAAGACAGGACGGTCCACACCACAGCCTCTGTGAGCGAGAAGGGAATGCGCTGCAGGAAAGTGGGGAAGGCAAAGGAGGCAGCATCAAAGAACAGCATGTGCCTCTGCTTCCAGAATACTGGTAGCCTCTCCGTCTGGGAAATGCAGCAAAGAACATGTTAGCATATGCTTTTGTTGCCATGCTAGCTGCTGAAACAAATCCTGTCACAGGGATCTGGTCAGGACCACACATGTCTGACCTGTAGACGGCTAGGTGTAGGCTGAAGAAGCAGTTGAATGTGCCATTCAAGCAACAAGCTACCACATCAGACACTGCTGCAGCCATGTCGTGTTGTTGCAAGTCAATGCTAATGCTGCTGCTGACAAGCCTATCTCTGGCCAAACATGCAAACCACAAACACATATGGCCTGCTGCCAAATGTGCTATGGTCAGGATCTGCCTGATACAGCCGCACACTTCTGCATTGGCAACAAGGATATTGCATGGATGTGCAAAACAGTCACAACAGCAGCTTTCCTGCATACAACATGCAGCTGGTACAAAATGATGCCACAGATCCTGGAAATACAAACCGAATTTCACCCCTTGTACTGCTATGTCTGCAAATTCAGATACTATTCCTGTTGGCTGATGCCAGCTCTCACTGTACAGATACAGAGCAAGGCTGGGACTCACCGTCATGGACAATTCTGCAATGCCATTGAACAACATGACCAGAGTGGCAAAGAAGCAGTAGCCGGCAATCTCTTGACCATCATTGGGGCTGACTGGGTGGATGTGTGTGCGTAGGAAGAGGGTGGCAGCCACAAGGGAGGTGACGACCACCTGCAGGGTCTTGGCCTTGTACACCACAATCGTACGCTTCATCAGCGTGAACTCTCGCCACATGAGCGCCTTGATCCTTTGCAGCACTGCAGACACATGCATGCTAACATGAGGCCTTAGTGTCATTCGGCATCAAAGTCATTGAAGGAGGATAGCAGTGATGGCATTTGCACAGCCAGGCAATAGACAACCCACTGCTTGGCTGCTTGTGTCGAACAGAAGCACATCTGGTTGTTGTACAGGTGCACCTAGTGACGCAGGTCTTGGAAACTTGAAACCACGCAGCTGCAGATGTGTCACAGACACAAGATCCACACAAACAACTCACGCTCACAGGAGCTGCATGTTATGAGTTTGCATTCTGTCAGCAACGCCCCACATTAGCAATCATTGGGGAAATGGACCCATGCAACAACACAACTTGTCAATCAACAAAAGAGAGACGTGAACACGTACAGTTTAGAGCATAGTGGTGGGTGATAAGAGCCTCCTCGCACTTCTTGTTGGGGGCCTTGTAGGGCTCCTCCAGGTATTGCATCTGCTGCTTGGCGATGTCAGTCTTCTGGAAGTTGTCAGCAAAGGTGGCCACAGGGATATACTGGTACTTGCCTTTGCCCTTGAAGTATTGCTGTACAGCCACACACAGCATTCAGTTGAAATGACCCTCAACTGCTGTGTTCAGCCTGACCTGACGCACAAATGCCTCTCCACAGGTGGGTGCTGTGAAAGCAGACGCTCATAGCCACTTTGAGCTGGTCCCAAACACTAAATACCATGTGATCTACCATAGGCAGATGAACACTGAATGTCATCCGCAAGCAGATGAGCTCTGCTGCATTGGATCTACCTGCGTCAAGGTCCAGCTGACACCACGCCAAGGAAAGCACATGCGTATATCAGCTGTGAGAAGGTTGTGCTCTGCTAGACAACTTGTTGAGTGGTGTCAGCAGCATGCGCTCAGAGGAGCATGCTCTCTTGCTTGTCAATTTTCACAGTGAGGGTACCATTAGGTGTGGTCACAGCAAAAGCATGCATGGTGATGACGTGGCAGTGAGTACCTTCTGGTCCTTGCGCGAGGTGACTTCCTGCAGGAAGTCTGAGTCTGCCTTGCGCTCAGGGCAGTGCATGCCCTGGCTCTCAAAGAAAGGCAGAACCTCCTCTCTAGGCCCATGGTACACCAGCTTGCCTGCGACGACACAGGTCAGGCTTGCACACACACAATAGCTCCATTGCGAACATGTCCAGCAAAATGTATCAGCTGCTACAGTTTGATGCAATCTTTGCTTTCCTGGTGGTTGCTATTTAAGCAAAACAAGGTGACTGGATGTGCACCAGTGCTGTGGCAGTATGCAGGGGCAATTCAGTCACACATAATGGTAGATTGCCAACAGGAACAGCACTCCCATGAGGGCAGATGCTTCACAAGAGGGGAGCAGTGCATATGAGGGCATGTGACCACCTAGTATCTGGTGTTGAATAAACAGGCAGTGAGCAAATGGTGACTATGCACACCTTCAGACAGGAGCATGATGTCATCGAAAAGGTTGTAGGTCTCGGGGGTGGGCTGCAGCAGTGCCACAAGCATGGTGGCGGCCCTCAAGTGGCTGAACTCCCTCAGGGTGCGAGTGATCTGGAAGGTGGTGCTGCTGTCCAGGCCGGTGCTAATCTCATCCAGGAACAAGGTCTTCTTGGGACCCACCAGTAGCTCCCCTGAGGCAGCAGTGGGGGTGTCAGTATGCACAGCCTGTCAGGATCTCCTGGTGTATAATCACAGCACCTTGGAAGATGCAGTTGGAATAAGAGACCGCATCATGTAGTGAGCGAGCCTTGCAAGTTACAATGGAAGTAGCCACATGAAGAGTAATGCTGCTTTGCCCATGGTGACAAGTGAGGAAGCTGTGCACAACAGACACAGCCAGCATAGTTTTTGCCAACCACAGCTACAGTTGAGTGTCTTGAACCTAGCTGCAGAACAACAAAGAAAGGTGGTGCAGGTGGTGCAATGCCGAGACAAGACCGTCAAAGGCCAAGCTGCTGCCTTTATACAACGAGACTATGGCTGACCTGTGGTGACACGCTTGCGCTGCCCACCACTCACGCCACGAATCTGATCATCTCCTATCAGTGTGTCAGCACACACCTGTGCAAGCAAAGACAGGCTGTTTCCAACTATGTACTTCCTCACCTAATGAGGCACCTAACAAGCACTCTTTGAATAAGTAGCAGCATGAAAAGCAGAAATGCTGGCACCCCATTTGCACTTGCATGCTGAATGAATGAAGTCACACAAGTGACACAACACTCTCTGAAAGATTGCCTAGCTGCTAAGACATGCTTGCCGTGTACAATGGCCAGCGAGGTCATATGCGAGGAAAAACTTGTTGCTGATTGTGCAGGTTTGGACAAGAGTTTGAAACTGCAAGGCTTACATCCAAGCCCAGCAGCTTGAGGATGAGGTCAGTCACAATGGAGTGGCGCTTGCCAGTCCTGATTTGAGCCTTGGTGAAGGCATCAATCTCCCAGTCAGGCTGCACATTCATCTCCTTCTCCTTCTTCTGCAGCTCTTGTAGCTCCTCTGCAGCAAGAGAGTTGCCGTCACCTCCTGACATTCTCGCTTTATGACCTCACATAGTGACTGCCACTCAAGCTGTATCATTGACATGCTGACATGTCAAGTCATTTGTTACTGCCACCGCATATGAGTGGCTATTGCCATGCCCAGTCAATCCCTTTTGAGCCTGCCATGTCCTTGCTTGATGTGAACCTTCATGTCATTGTTGATGGCAAAGCCTATCACTGTCTGGTAACTTGTCCAAGGTCTGTATGGCGCTGACACACTGAGGAAGGTATGGATACCATAATCATGTCTGAGCATGAAGGCAAACAATTGCACTTTGAGCAAGACAGAAGCAACTGGCAGTGTTGTACAACAGCACTGTAGTGAGTCACTGGGGAAGCAGCTGCCAAAGGTGTCCAGAGTACCAATGTACGACTATACGAACATAAGCGCAACTCTGCCTTACAACTTTGAAATAAGGACATAGCTACTTACGAGCTTTGTGGCCAATGCCTTGGCACCTGGCAGCAAAGTCCAGTGTCTCACGTACTGTTAACTCAGCCTGATGCAGGTCATTCTGGTCTACATAGGCCGCAGTGTGGACTGCCTGGAACTCATTGAACTTCTTGCCGTTGAAGGTGATGTCACCACTCAACTGCAAGGACACAAGCCGGCGAAGTGTGTTGACCAAAACAGCATCACTCAGTCCTGTTGCTAGATGCTTGCACAAAATTGAAGACCAAGGGTACTTGCAGGCAATGTGCTTGGCATGTGCATTGCTGGCTGAAGCAGAGATACTGCTGATGTGCTGACACACAGCTACTGCATATGACCGCTGCTTGTACCTAAACAGACAATACGCAGTCTACCGCCTGCCTGCAGCTGGCTGAACAAGAGAAGGAATGAGCAGATGCATGCACACAAAAAACAACTTTGCTGACAAGTGACAAAGCAGGCTTTAGCACACCATGAGATTGGATTTCTGGAGTCGGCCAGCCAGAGCATTGAGCAGGGTTGACTTGCCAGCCCCCGGGGGCCCCAGTAGCAGGGTGATGCGGCCAGGCCGTAGGGCACCGCTGATGTCATCCAGGATGCGAAAGCGATGCTTGTTTGGCTTCATGATGCGCAGCTTTTGCAGACCGCTCTGCATTGCACAGAAAACGTTGGTGCAATATAGTCTAATGATGCAGCGAGGCTGGGCCATGACAGGCAAATTGCCATAACACTGGAGTGTGCATAGACTAGATGCTAGCAAAGGTCTCAATCATTGTAGATGCCTGAAGCTGCATGACTTGACAGTAGCATAGATAGTCACCTCCAAGGTGTTTCTGTATGAATTTAGCACTGTTGGCTCTCCCCTTGCTCCAACAGCAATGTCAGCATCAATAGACAAGTTTTGGAATCTGACTTCCACACTTGCAAGATCAATTTGTGCCCTGCAGTTTGCAAGACACAGTGTGATGAAGTCCAGTCTGCAAGCTTGATAAGCAAGCGCTATGACGGGTTTTCATGCAGCCAAACACAACAGTACCTCTGCATTCGGTCCTTCAGCTTGCCAAAGAACTTCTCTGGATCTGCGTCTTTGCTCTGTATTGCGCCAGAAAGCTTGTTTGGATATGTCACACATTCAATGTGCATTCATCTTTATGTAGAAGACACAATTTAGGCAAAGTACTCGAAGTAAATGAAAATCAGGATGCTATAAAGAGCATGCACCATTGATGATTGATGATTTGGCCAGCCACCACATGTTACTCTTGTATCACTTGTATCAGTCAACATCCAGTAAGAGTGGCTATGTTCATGAGCGGAAGAATAGGCCTTAGCAGTACCTCAAGCGCTTGTTCTATAACAAGCTGCCGCTTTGAGCGTGTCAATTTGCTCAAGTCCACCTCCTGCATATTTTTTTTGGACTTGCTAGGAACAAGTGCTTTCTTTGACCCAGCCTTTTGCAAGGCATGATCAACAAGATCATCAAAATCCTGCTGTTTGCGAGACTCTCGATCCCCTGCATTAGCTGCGTGGTCCCTGGCTGCTCCGTGTGGGGCATGGTCACTCACGTCCACAGCTGCAGGCACAGCGTCTCTTTCAGTGCACCGGCTTCAAAGTTGGACAAAGAGCAGATTCCCCTGTTCTGCAGGACCCTTGTTTCACAGGATCGGCTAAACGATTTGCTCGACACAAGCAAAACAGAATATAACGTGCCCTACCGCCTGCCTCAAGACTCATCGCCTCTGACTCGCCAGTCCCAAACTAAATTTGTAAACAAATGCGCGTCGCGAGGCTGCCGGTCTGTGGCTCCAACAAGCACAAGTTTGAAGACAGACTTGCTCAGCAGCGTGGCATGTACGCCAACAGGTCTGCGCACGGCAAGCTTGTGTGGACGCAGTTGGACAAACCACCGAAGACTTCTTGAGCTGCTAGAGGAGCTGAAGGACTGGTCGGAACGTGACTCTCGGCGGTGTGCCTCCTGCCTCACAAGTTTCGGACATTGCCGGCATATCGTAAGGAGGTTACTAAGCATTATAGCTCTCGGATAAGCGATAATAAATGCTGGGTAATGCTGGCATGTGCACGTCATGCCGATGCACCACCATCCTCGATTTTTTTGCTATTCAGCCGCAAGCGCGTATGCTGATCTGTTCATACCAAACACTGACACCATGCGCAGGTCGCAAGCTCAAACGGGTCCTTTGGGCCCTTTGGGGGTCTTTTAGTTTGTCTTATAGTGCCTTGAAGTTCTGCACGTGTCCATGTAGTCAGCCAACTTGAAAGCCTTAAACAGGAGATGTTTACTTAAGCACATAAAGCTTGTTGAGACAAACACAAACTCTTGCAACTTGTTAGATATATTGTGCTAGGACTTCTTCTGCGGTTAGGTGCATGTAAATGTAGATTTTCTACAATTTTGGACTTTTCTGTGGCCCATGATCATCTCATGAGTTTTCTGGCCAAAACAGCATCGAATGACTTGTTTCATTCAAACTCAGCATTCTCAAAATAATTTCAGACGTTGTGGAAAGTGTATTTTGTTTGACTGAATTCACAAGAACAGAACTCTGTCGGCCCCCAGGACAATAAACATAAACAGTTGTAAACATGAATAATTGCAAAACAACAAACTACCATTTCAGCGTGGATGTGTTGAGTGCACATGTTACAACACTGCTCAGCAGTGCTTGCAGCCAACGCACCTGTCAGCGAATCGCTCAGCAGATGCATATCCCTATCTTGGCACCGTGTCTTCTAATATACTGCATCATACGAACTTCATTGCGCAATGAAGCATGCAGCCTCAGGCATGGTGCACAAGCTCCTGTGCAAACACTGTCCTCACCCAATGCTTGAGATTGCGCTTCATACCTTTTGTAAACACGTCACAACTGCACAGAAGGACCTCTCACAATTGGTCCTGAACTTTCAGGATAAAAAGCTCGCTCATTCTGAACGCGCGTCCATACAGCAACTCCATGTACCAAAGATGTCGAGGCTTGTAAAATGCATTTCATCCATATCAATGATGGGAAATTATAAGCAGTACTAAGCGCTAACTCTCCCAAACACTTCTAAGGATCCCTGCTGCCCTGTGCACAAATGCATGCCTTTTGCATTCATTTCCAAGAGGTTTCGGGCCAATGCGAAACATGCAGTCTTTGTGTTGCCAGGGACTGATGTCCAGGCCTTGCATGCAGATGTGATCTTACCTGACTCCGGCACGGCATCCTTATGAGTTGTATGCCCAAATGCACATGGTGTGCTTGGTGACAAGGTGCAGCATGGTACTCACAGTTACATGCAGCTGCATGCTCAACAAAATGCGCACAGGACCAAAACATGCAAGAAATGAATTTGTTGCGGCAGCAGGGACATACACAGCCTAACTAATACCCTTGATGTTGCTTTGACCCTATGTGGGGATTTGTGCATTAGTGATGGATACTGTGGCTCAAACAATTGTGCTTGCTGGCTTGTCTCCTGTGCGCATGACCTGGGTGACAATGGTAAGCTGGGTGATGTACTGCTGGATCAATGCATGCGCCACTGACAGGACAGCTGGATCAACTTTTCTGCGCAGCTGAAGCATCTCCATTTGTGGTGCGTGGGGATTCATCTGCACAGCAAAAGAGCAATGGCAACATGCAAAGCTGCACTGTGTGACAATGGTTCTTTGAAGGAAGGGAGGAAAAACAGTCAGCCTATCAACAAGCAATGACAAAACAAGACAATAATTATTTTGTGTGTGTCATGCCAACACCTCATGACATCGACAGCAAAAGAAGCAGCTTGCCTAAGAGAAGCCCAGCAGCGCTTTTCTGCATGTCTTTGTCATCGATGCCAGCACTGATTGGTACCCCATTGGTATCAGTCGTTGCTACTGTCTCTTCCTCTGCAATTGGACTGGGGGCACCATCTTCAGTCTGCAAGCATCAAGAAAGGCGGTCACGCACAATCTCAGGAGCTGCAAGTGATGAGCTGGCAAGCAGGGCAACTAATAATGCCGCTCAGTGAGTACTGGCGTAGCAGCTACATGGCCAAGCAGAACAGCATGCTGACCATGAAAAAAGCATGGCTGATCAAAGACAGCACATGCATGCAATAATGTAATGCATGCACTGCAGTCTTGCACAGCAACTTCTAGCAACAGTCTGATTGCACCAGATCATCAAAAGATAGACCTCATGCGCCTAGCCTAAAAGCACAGAATGATATACAACTCACAGGATATTCAGTTGGAGCTTCTGCATTGTCGAGGAGATCATCATTGCCCTCAGCTGCTCCAGCAAGATTCCCCTCCGTCAGGTCGCCTTCTGTAAGACCCCCATCGACAAGCTCTGCGTCACCAAGGTCCCCTTCGCCAAAACCCCCTTCTGCAAGATCACCTTCTTCCTCACCCAAATCTCCTGCTGCCAGATCATCCTCGTCTTGCTGTATGACATCAGTCTGCATGTCGCTTCCTTGCAGCTCAGTGTCCTGCGGGCCATTCTCTGCATCACCCTCCGCTCCCTCCTGACCTGCTGGGTCGTCTGTGTACTCATACTGCTCTGCATACTGGCCCTCAGCGTACATACCTGCATTTTCTTCTTCTGAACCAGCCTCTAGGCCATCACCATTCTGCATCCAGTATGGTACCTCAGTGCTGCTGAAGAATCACTGTACATGTCTGCATGGTGCTTGAGCATGTATGTATGTATGTCATTGGACAAGCTGCAGCAGCAGGGTTGCAATTTGCTATGGAAGACAATTGGACACGAAGGGCCCATCAGGGAATGTTGTTCCAGAGCCAAATTGAATTATAAACCTGCATGTCTTCTGTGCTTCCACGCATTGGGTTGGTCCAGAGCTCATCCTTGATGAGGTCTGAGATGGGCTCATTCCCCTCAGGGACATCACCACTCTCCCAAAACCAGTCAAACATTGAGGTGGGCTCCTCAGCCCTACGTTTCCTCCCATTCACAAGCTCCTGATGAGCCTGCTCTTGATGCTGTAACTGCATGCATCACAGGTCAAGTCAGCTATGTCACGTTTACACAAGCAGATCTGACTGTATTTGCAAGCTATTGCCACTTGATAGCATAAGGGTTGCAATATGCAGAGCAGAGACAAAAAGCCCCTGAGGGAAAGATGTCTATGCAACGCAGTTTTAGGACATGGGCGACACAGGTAAAACAGATGAGGTTAAGCCTGCAATTCAGCAAAACGCAATGCCAAGGAGGCCTGTGTACTGGTACGTACCCCTTCCTCTGTCCACTCAATGTCTGTCCCTTTGATGGCAAGGGCATTGTCATCAGCATAATGCAACTCCTTGACAAGATGGGAATTCTTGAAGAAGGGGTTCTGTTTGAATGAGAAAGTAATTCTATACCCAGACTTGATGTCAGGGAAGTCTTCCACATCCACCTGGAACAAAAGGAGCTGAGGTCATGACCTAAGGAAATCATAGGCTCTGCCGCCTTGACTTGCAAGTCCTACCTCTTCCAGAAAGGACAATATGTCGGTGTCCCTCTCCGATACCAGCTCCGAGATCTGCTGATGTTGCAGCAGACATTGCAGCCACAAGTCCGGAACTTCGCGCATCAAACTGTTGCGGTCAAGGTACACAGGCCGGCGGATTTCGTTGTATCGTCGCTCTACAGCTAGGATCTCGTCGCTTCTCTGGTCAGTGATCTGCAAGCAGAAAAGCCCTTATGTTCTGTTCTTTCAGAAGTATGCGCACAGTACGCTGATGGACATGGCGCAGCTGCTTCTCCTTTGCAGACTTGTACACACACACCTGATCTAGCTTTTGTTGAACCTGGTCGAGGGCCTGAAAAACCTGTGAGTCGGGCTCAGCAGGGACAGGATCGTCAGACATCTTGACCTTTTTGGGTGAGGACATAGTTGCGGCGCACCGGCAACGCGGTCTTGATTGCATGTACGCACTCCTCGGCAGTGCAGCCTACTCAACGGCACGCGATTAACGCTTGCCGTGTATCAACAATCCGGAGTGTCAAATATATTCAACCAAACATCTTCGACCAAACATTAAAGTTTGCGAGACGAAATTTGCGTCCATGGAGCAGACTGTGAAAGATATGGGGGATCTGGTAGATAAGGGAGACTTTCAGCAAGTAAGCCAAGCTTTGCTCTGCAGTTGGGTCGGCATGCCGACCCATCGACTTTGCATTCTTCTGTTGCGACGCACAGGCTGCTGGACTGGGCAACAAGGCGGAAGTACCTCTTGGGTTGAACACTAGAGATCTGGTCAGGCATTCAGAAATATCACGCGGCACCCAAAGCGTGGTGTATAAGGGTCTGTATGAAAATCAGCGTGTCGCCATCAAAACAGCAAAGATCGGCAAAGCAGCAGATCTTGACAATTTCAAATTGGAAGTTGTGGTCATGTCCAAGCTCAGACACGTACCCAGCGTGGTCAGTCTCGTTGCTGCTCGCCTGGTACCGCCAGGTGCAAGTCTGTCTGTTGCGTGCTCAGCAAGACAAGACATGCAGTGTCTGCACCTGATACATCAGATTTGCGTATGCTACCTTGCTGTTCTAAGATGACCGCATGGCTGCTGTAGGCTATCTGCTTGTCATGCCATACATTCCTGGAAACCTATACACAAAAATTCATCATGATGGATGGAGGCCAGGCTGGTCCTTAGTGCTGCAGCTATCCAAGCATCTTGCAGAGGGCTTAGCTGCCATCCATGCAGCAGGCGTTTTACACCGTGATATCAAACCTGGGAATGTTTTACTCGATGATCGTGACTTGCCATACATATGCGACTTTGGCATTGCCATTCCGATAGATGAGCTGAACACAGATGACGCTGGAGGTTCAGCCAAAGGCAGGCCCACTGGCGGATTTCACAAACGTAACATGGTTGGCACTCTGGAGTACATGTCTCCAGAGACACTTCAGAAGCAAGCACCAAGCGACAAATCTGATGTTTGGGCACTGGCGGTCACCCTGAATGAGTTGGCCACAGGCATCTTTCCATACTCAGATTGCACACAGGAGAACCCAGCAGCTCACACCGTGCTGGAGATGGGGTATGGCAGGTACAGCTGCACTGTACAGCTCAATGCTGAAACCTAACAGTGCATGCTGTGTGGCACTGCACACAGGGACTCTAAGCGTTAGGCCATGGCATTTACATGAGGCTGCTGCCAAACTGTACCCTGTTACAGAGCGTGAACATGCATAGTGTACATTTTGCAGTCTCACTAAGTCCATCATCGAGTCACAGGACAGATCAATGATGCATGATGCCCCCTCTGCAGACAGGAGCTGGCAGCTGCTATTGCTACAGATGGGCTGCTGCCTTTGACAAGAGAGGACATGCCACCTGCTTTTGCAGCTCTGCTGAAGGCTTGCTGGAGTGTACAACCCTCACATCGCCCCTCTGCTCAACGGATGCTGCAATCCTTGCAAGATATGCAAGCAGATGTCGCCGATCATGTCTATCAAGAAGCAGTTGCTGCCCAAGACTCTGTTGAACAGGGTACAATCCAGCTTGCATCATGTCCAGACCTGTCATTGTTACTTGCCATATAGTGTGATGCACACATGTCGCATGCCCATCATACATTTTTGGCACCCTTGTCACAATGATTGGGCTTGCAAGGTAGGCCCTTTGCATGTACCTGCTTAGAAGATCAACAGACTTGACCATGCCAGGTGTCTATGTGTAAGGTGTCATGATCTTCTCTGCAGCCAGGGACAGGTCTGCCAACTTACTTACATGTGCTTCATGTTGATGTGTACAGAAGCTTCAGCAAGTCAAGTCCCGTCCAGCACAGATGCACCACAGACTTCTGATAGGCAAACAGCAGCTCCGTCCATAAATAGCCAACATGTACACGCACAACATGACGATGGCTATAGGCCGCAGGTAACCTGACTGCTCATCTACCTGACTCACAAGGTGCATCTGTGAACACACGATGATTTGTGACATCCTTGTTTTCAGCAGCAAAGTTATGTTCTATATTTTGCCTTGCATGCATGTCATGTGTCAGCAGGGTGCTGCAGCAACTAGCACACCTTTCCCTTCCATAAGAGCATGCAAACATTCTGTGCAGTTGACAGCAGGAGTGTTTGCTACAGCTGGTATGCGTGGTGATGACAGAATGGAAGACAGACATGTCATCAGAGAAGACCTTGAGGGTCAGGCTGGCTGTCACCTGCTGGCAGTGTTTGATGGCCACAGAGGCCCACAAGCTGCGCAGTATGCTGCCCACCACATTCCTGAGGTCCTGCAACACCAGCTAGCTACTGGTGCTCCTGCACAGGCCCTCACTAACACCTTTGTCTTTGTTGATGGAAGCTTCAGGTAGACAGGGCAAATACCGCACTTGTGCTCCAGATCTGGTGTTTTGTGTCAATTGCTTGCCCTCTGTGTACTCACTGAATGTGAACCAGTGTGTCACACATGCTCTAGACAGCAACTTTGACCGCGAGAATATCATCTATGCTTTGACAACATGTTGTTGCCAACTTGTGATGGCAAAGCTCTTGACAGCGACATAGATTGTAGTCATGCATCAGGGCTGCTGTGGTGTGTAGACAGCAGCAGGAGCATGAGTGGCGAGAGAGGGTGAGGCGCATGGGAGGCGGCGCTGCAGGCAAACAAGCTTGGCCAGGCTGTACTGCACTGGCTGTGCTGCTGCACCACAACACCATGCTGGTTGCCAATGCAGGTCTGTGCCTGATGCCATCTACTTTCCCTGGGTCACACCATTTGCATGCTATGCGGGCTTGGACTCTCTGCTTCGCAGGCAAAGCCAGCTTGTACGCCTGAGCATGACTTTCGCAATGTCGACAAAGATATATCTGATGGCCAAGTAGGCATTACAGACAGCATCATGTCGCTCACAGCTGACAAGTTGTCCTGGCTGCACAGGGGATTGCCGAGCTGTGTTATGCCGCAAAGGTAAAGCTATGGCCCTATCACGTGACCAGACAGCTGATGTGGAAGATGAGCAACAAAGAGTACAGGCTGCTGGTGCCTCTGTTCATTGGCGGGTGGACAGCTGGCGCATTGGGGATGCTGGCATACAAGTCACCAGGTGCTATCTTTACCTGCCCCAGTCAGCAGCAACAGCGCCACCCTCACTCTTTCAGGCATTCCACGTCTGTGCTGTTTAAGCCAGTCCTGACAGTGTATGCAATGTCCCTCAACAAGTGCCTCAGAAGAGGCATGCACTAGAAGAGATTAGACGGTGAATCCCAGACTCTGGCTTGCAAGGTGACAGCAGGAGAAGCTTCTGTGAATGCATTGGCTGGCAAGCATGCAATCTGTGCATAATGACGACGAAGAGCATGATGTATGATAGCAACTACAGCAGTAATTTTGCTCTTTGCTGCCTGTGATTTTGGCTTTTCATTCGTTTCCCCAACACAACACACAGCAGACTCACATTGATCACACCGCTTGACCAGAACATGCCACTCCAAGAGCATTTGTATGAAAAGTTTCCCTGGTTATGATGTGGTTGCTGTGCAGGTCTATTGGGGATGCAGATCTGAAGCCAGCCTTGACAGCCCAGCCTGAGGTCGCCCAGCATCAACTCACAGCTGAGGATGAGTTTGTGGTGATGGCCAGCGATGGGCTGTGGGACAAGCTGAGCAACGAAGAAGCTGTAGGGCTGGTTCATGACACCGTCAAGCAGCCCACCATGGCAGCTCAAAGGTATGCTTTGAATGTTGCCACCTTGCCAGCTGCTCATCAGGCTCTGTCACTGTGCAATCCTATCAAGACTCTATGTATGCCACTGCCATGATCCAGGATCATTACGGAAATATCTGTAGCTCTAGGTTTAGCCATGACATAAGGCTGAAAATGCTTTAAATAGGTCAGTTGAGTTGATCACTTTGCTTTGCACCCAGGCTTTGTTCGCCTTATCTTGATTTGCATGAAGACTTGCGTACATCAGAGAGTCAGGTCACAAGGTTCTGAGTGTTGCAAAAGGACCAGCCAAAGGACCAGATCAGCTGCACAGGCGCAACACAACCCTGGTGCATGCTGCTTTCATGATTGGCCAGATGAACCTTGCGCTGTAGTCTCACCAGTTGTGCAGCTCTTTTGCAAGCCTAGTGCAATGTTCTTGCAGGTTGGTGACAGAGGCCTTGTCAAGGGGTTCAGGAGACAACATCACCGTCATTGTTGCATTCTTGCGACCTGTAGACACTCTAGAGAGCGTGTTCACAGCAGGCAAACAAAAACGTGCTGCCACCCCTACATTCTACAGCACCAGGTAACATTACCTGACATCAGGAATACTGGCTTTTATACACATATGCCTTCCACAGAAGCAGGTGAAAGTGTGCCTATTCAGGCAAAGATTTGGAACATGTGCGAGCGGCTTATGCCTTAGCACCCTTGTGTTATGTGTGTAGTCTTGCATTTGTATCCTTGACAAAAATTTACATGGCGTGACATCTCATGGCACTTGATTACCAGGCCTTCCTGTAACAGCCAAGCAGCTGCCAAGCCCACAGCTCAAGTCCTTACGCAAACCTCAAGTTGTAGGAACAAAATGTACATTTGTTGTGCATTTGTGCTTCAGCTGCAATCAGGATTTCACTGTTTCTCAGACATTTGATGTTCTCTTTGCAGACGAGAAGATGCACAACCCAGTGCTGATGAGCTGCAGGAGACTTTGTAGAGTATCGTGCCAAATGCTCCTGCACAGTGTTGGGCAAAAAACAGAACGAGTCACACACATTCAGCCAATAGGCAGCCTGGCCTCGCTGCCTTTTGTATTGCTTGTCATGTACCCGTTTGAACCACATGCAGACTGGCATTAGTGTTAATAGGTACAAAGAGGATCAGGAAATACACAGATGTGTTGGGGAAACCAGTAAAGATACGCCAGGCAAACAAGGCTGCTAACTGCCAGTAAGATGTACTACACGGTATGCTAAGCCTTTGATTTGTGTGAGCAGCAACCTCGTTCAAAGTCATGGGCAAAATCTTTGTTGCACAACTGGCTTAAAGGACTTTGGCAGCAAGTTGTTCTTGATTGCATGTGTGCAGCATCAAGTGTGGACACACTTTGGTTCAGTTGGGGCGCTTCCTGTGCGTTAGATGCCCGTTCATTGCAAGGAGGATGAAATTGCCAGAAAATGTCAGTAGCTTTCAATTACAGAAATGAGCTTAACAATTTCGTGAAATGGACGGCATACAGGCCACGCCAAGGGCATGACTCAGACGCTGGTGTAGACCTGTCAAACCACAGGACGGTTGCGCTGCACCTGCATTGTTTGCAACATTTGCACTTCCTTACAAACCATAACACGGTCACCCCTTTTTCTGTCAAATACATTTGCAGCAATGTCAGCCATACTATGATAGCTGCATGTCTGGCACAAATCAATCAGCCTTCCCCGGATGTAGCGAGTTGGCGCTAGCTTGCTCTACTATATTGTTGCCGGCACTGGCTGTGAAAAGGCATATGCTGTGCTAGGTCTAGCCTCAAGCAGCCAGCTATGCGTAGCAGTCACTCATGTTCATTCTCGCCAGCCAAACTTGACAGTCACTCATCTTCGCTAGTACTAGAGCCATCTACTTCATGATAGTAGTTGGCATCTTTGTCACCAAGTGACCTGCCAGTAAGAGCAGAAGCCGCCTCAGGAGATAGCTGAAGCATGCGCTCAATTTCAGCACATGAAATGGAGTGCTGTAGTACTGCAAGCTTGATTGCATCAGGGCCCTTGGAGAAGATTGCAAGCAGCTGCTTCACACGGCCATAAGTCAGTCTGAACTTTGATGCTGTGGCAGCCTTGCGCAGCTTCCCCACAAAGTCATGATAGTTGCCACACTCATATCTGTCTGCAGTGGCCTCAAGGGTGGACGAAGTAGCTGTTCCACTTTCTATGACGGCGTCAATCCATTGCATGTGAGCGGTTGAGGTTATGTTGCCAAGGATGCGTTTGACACAGTCAGCATGTGGCAAAGAGTGCGTTGCCAGTATCCCTCTGTCAACATTCAGTTTAGTGCCGAGACTAGTGTCCAGGGGTGCACCTGCAAGCAGGCAGAGTCATCATGATGTCATCACCTGTATGCTGCAACTGGCTGTTGTGAAACAAACAAGAAACACGGTTATACATTGGATATCCAGCTACAGGTGTCTGATAGCATTGGCGCACTCAGCATCCCATAGTCCAACTATTGAGGCAATCAGGCTTCAGAGAGGATGCAACGCAAGGCAAAATTCAAACTCAACAAGGTGCAAGTCAACCGCAGCTCCTATCTTTGCAGCTGCATGTCTCATGCCTGAAGCAGTTGTGCCTGCGCAAAGGCTGAGAGTGTTGACGCCAGGTACCTGAACCATTAGTGACCAGCAGGCCACTCTCCTGTGCAATGAGCAGGCCAGCTGCATGATCCCAGATGTCATCCTGGCCGCCTGTGAGCATCACTTTGGCGTCCCCTCGACCCAGGACTCCTGTGCCCACATGTGCCAATGTTCAGCTCTGCACTCAATCAAGTCCTGAGAGCGTCATTGACAACAGTCAGTGACCAAGAGTGTACAAATCTTGTGGTTATGACACAATGAACCAGATCCAGTCAGATCAGTGGGTATGCAGTCACTGCCTGATTGCGTATACCTCCACATGGGGTACAAGGCCTGCAGCGGGGCATTGTTGACCATGACATCACTGATTCTGGACAAGTGCAACTTGTAGAGTCAAACGAACAGTGGGATTAGATGATGAGCAGCACAAGGTGACATGGCGCACCGTATTGAGCCTGGCCATCAAGCTTTACGCATGTTTGACGATTCCACCTGGAGTTGTAGGCATGCCCAGGACTGTGAAACTTGCTCTCATGAGAGCTAACCAGGGAGAAAGTCTGATCATCTGGGTATGCAGTGGCCCAGTCGATAACACTGCGATATTTCAGCTGGTTAGGAGACAAGAGTGGCCTCAGAGGTAGCCTGATTGGGTCATTCTGCCCTTCAGCACCTACACATATAGTTATGTATCTCCAAGGCTTGCATATCCTGCTGAGTGAGTGAGTGAGTGAGTGAGTGAGTGAGTGAGTGAGTGAGTGAGTGAGTGAGTGAGTGAGTGAGTGAGTGAGTGAGTGAGTGAGTGAGTGAGTGAGTGAGTGAGTGAGTGAGTGAACAAGCGATGAAGTGAATGAGTGAGCGAGCAAGTAGGCCAACGAGCAAGTAGGCCAGCGAGCAAGTAGGCCAGCAAGCAATCAGAAGGAGGACTGAGCGAGCAGGTGAGTGACCCAGTGTACCAGTGATTGATTAGGAGGAATGAGTGAACGAGAGTAAAGAGCAGCAGCAAGCAAATGCAGGTAGCACTGACTGCACTCTTAAGTCCATGAGAAGTTTGGAAGAGACGCATGATGGGTTGGCAGTGGTAAAACGAGGGGGTAGGAAAGGCTTAAGTGAGAGGCCTTCACGAGGGATCCCACTGCAGAAGAAACAGAGGTGGCAGAATGGGAAGACGTGGGCAGAAAAGGCTTTGGCAAGTGGTTTACACTTTCCAGGGCAAGGGATGGTTGTGGCTGCAAAGCATTTGTAGAGGGCACGGGGGCGCCAAAATGTGCACGAAAAAAACACTGTCTCACAAACCCAGTCAAAATTGGCATTGGCGGGTCTCACCAAACAAAGCAGCTTGATAGGCTCCATGACCCCGCTCTGCTGTAAACAAACAGCCTATGCCATCTGGTGCTGTTAGCTGCACTAGAGGGTTGGTTACAGATGTTGGGGTCTCGTCCTTACTGTCTGGATATCTCAACGGCCTGCCGTCATGTCCCACCGTCCTCTCTATTGCCAATATAGGCGCTTGAGGCAGATTAGGGCATGCAAGAGCAGCCAGCACCACCTGGCATAAAAAAAGCAGTCAAAAGCCCATGTAATTTACACACAGCAAACATATCCTCATAAAGACTTTTTTTGCCAAGCTGCTGTGAAGTCATGTCTCCAATTTTTGGGCGGACCAAACTTCTGCTTGTCAACAAACCACATAGTGTGAGCCTGAGGCCAATACCATTGACAAGACCCATGACTACAAAATCTGAAAAATGGGAATGTGCTCTGCTTGCTTTGACAGGCTGTGACACAGTAGCATGGAAGCTGTGAAGCTCATGCTAGACAGCAGCGTTCAAGCAGCAGTTGCATCGCCCGATTACCTTGCCTTGCTCCAATAGGGCCAACGATATGCCATACTGTCGCAAATTCTCAAACCCTTCTGCGCCATCAATAGGGTTGATGATCCAGTGACGGCCCTGCAGCACACATGGCTGGCGTCAACGGTGCATCAACTGTGGCTGCTCTGTGACGGCACTGAGCTGCTGCACAAGCCCCTTGTACAACACACCAACCTGACATCATGGGGAGCACAATCATCCGAATCTGCTGATGGGGCTGAATTCACCCCCATGCATTTCGGTCGCAAAGACAGTCACAACACACTGTCTCCAAGCCCTAGCTGCAGCTTGAGGCGATGCAAGCGGTCTTCTTCTCCTTTGCCAGCATGCAAGTAGATGTGCAGGCAGCAGGACAATAGCAAGCAAACCATGCCAAGGCAGTCATGAAACAGGTGATTATAGCTGTACAAAAGGAATAAGCTGTCCTGACTCAACCGCATGAATAACATACGAGTGACAATTTGCATTGCTGAAATGTTCTGCAACGCCATCTTGTGCATTCGCTGCTTGTAAGAAGTGGCAAGTCAGCCACCGGAGTCACTTCTTCCAGTGTGTATGCTGATACCGTCTACATGGTGAGACAGTATGTATGCTGATACAGTCTGGGTGGCAACAATGCTTACATGCAAGAGCCATCAGACTGAGGAATCCTGGCGTTGCTGTGAAGGAGCGTGACAGCGCAGCATGATGCATTCTTTTGTGAAACTGTGATGGGAAAGAAGGCCAGTGATTCAGGCAATCATACCAATAGCGACAAAGTGGTTAGTGCCAATTCAACTGCTAACCCCTATGCAAGCTTTACATTTATGTAACCAGAAAAGCCAGGCACATCGTCCAATGTACACACAAGGCAATGTCAGTGCACAGCTTCTGTTCTGACAATGTAATGGCAGAAGCTGTAATCACAGCTCTTGAGGGAATGTGCAATGTCTGTCTGGAGATGTAGTTGTGACCAACCTCTTGTGTCCTTGCTGAGGGCTTACCTCTGGTCCAGCCTGTGAAAGTCCGCCCCACATCAGCTCTGCAAACTCTGCATCAGTGGCTGAGCGGTATCCTGGCTCCTGACACAAAATCAGGTTCACATCCTCAAGTATGCTCTTTGCAATCGGCGCGCTCTGTGGTGCCCTGTTGCAGTACCAGTTTGCCTCACTGGCCACGAGTTCATTTAAGACATATACAGTGCAGATGTAGTGAGAACAATACAAACAACAGTTGATGAGGCGTCAGAAGACACCTGAGCGAAGCAAAGTCCCTTGCAGTCACCATAGATAAGGTCTGGTTAGGAAGCCCTTGCTGCAGAACCAGAGCAAGAAGGGCTTGACATCCTACGTAAAGCAAGTCAACATCAGCAAAGCTTTTCTGCTTGGAGGTCAGTCCTAGCTGCTGTTCGCCTCACCCAGGACTGTTGTTGCAACAATTCTTTCGGTGTTGAAATGGTGCTGTTTCAGTTCCTGTAGCTGATACTGAGCTCTCTGCAAGTGGCCAAATATCGCATGTAAGAGTTAAGGTGACCTGGTCTAGAAACAGCGTCCAGATTGTTCAAAGCGGGACAAGAGACCTGGCAATGATCATTGGCATGACAGCAACCCTGCATTCGGCTAAAACTTACCCTGCACATCTTGGATGCCAATCTGACAGCTGTCCTTGCAACAACAAGCTCGACAGTATGAGCTTGAGGGGGAGCTGAGATCAGCATGGCTGTGTCAATCGCAGTGTCAACTTATTCGACCTAAACACTGCGGATTCCGCCGCCACAGGTCACTACACGCACAGGACAAGGCTCCGCTCTATTGTCTGTCTGCCAGTTCTTTCACAGCCGACAAAGTTCGTCCTGTCCCCGCGACAAATGTCAGCGCATACAGGCGTTGGAGAGCATTGCCTTGTGTGTGATCAAAGTCAAGGTCGACCGATCGTGATCGTATTGAAACATGATCATGATGCAAGGAGTATCGTGCAGAATGTTAAGAAAAATAGGGAAGGGTTCAGGACCGGTCGAGGAAGAGACCTAGAACAGTCAGTAGACTGAAAGGTGATTGTCTCAGGTCACATATCGGTTGGCAACAAATTTAATTCACCGTTGGTCCTTGTTATGAAGCAAGTAGGACCAGAGAATGTCGTGCTGCGGTCACGCTAAGCTGTCGGTGCTGGTACAGTCGTGGTGCAGTCATGGTGTTGTTCCAGGTGCGTATCAGTAACTGGATAGTAACAGGTCGGTCACGTGAATCACGGGCAGTGATCATGGCGTGCACGCCTGGTCAGTCGGAAGATCGTCAGCGGTCGGTCATCGGCACGTTTACAATTGTCGGTATTCCATTCAATGCAGCTGGCTCGCTCAACCCGGCAAGGCCGGGACAACGCAACAGCCAGGCATGCCATGCAGCATGCGAGCAGGTCCACGTCAGCATGGACGCCACTCGGGGACTACACCAGCCTGTACATGGGTGGGGCAGGCCGAGACGAGAGATTGATGTGGAGAAGGTGCAAAGTCTTCTGAATGCTCGATCTAACTACAGCCAGATCGGCGAGATCTTTCAGGTCGGACTGCAGCTTAGTCCGGAAGAAGCGGGTGTTCAGCAAAGAAAACTGTGTGCTGACATTGAAACTCACTGCAGTGCTCAACTCAGACTATATCCAGCCGGGTTAGGGCGGCAGGAGACACATTTCGGCATAACCTTCCAGCAGATCAGCTGCTCAAAGTGATAGATGAATCCAGTCATCTGGAAGAAACAGGCAGAGCAGATGGCTACAGAGTCATCCAGGCTGCCTTGTTTGCCAGGGCTGGTGTGCAAGCAACAGCGCCAGGAGCAGACATGGCTCTCTGCTCTGAGACATGGCTTTTGAGGCGACCTTTGTGGGACAGAGGATGCTTGATGAGCGAGGGCCTGAATCCTTCATCACTGGCCCATCAACAGCCAACCAGGCAAGCAAATGTCAGGCAGCATATTCAGCTGTACATGGCAAGGGCTAACTGAGCATCACCAGTTGCAGATTGGCTGAACTGCTGAGTTGCGTACAATCTTACAGCAGATTTGCTGGTTGAGTCTGCCCTATCTTGCATCACTCCATCTATGCTTCTAACGACTCTGACATCTTGTGTACGGCATTGCAACGCATTGAGAACTTCTGGAACTTCATCTGGCAGCACTTTGCATCATACTACAAAGGTCTTTTCCAGCGGAGCAAGCTGGTCTACTAGACAGGTCAGTGCCAGACTTGCGCTGTCAGCTGTTCTAACAGTCTGTCTGAATGTGCAATTTGCAGGCGCTGTCCAGCAGACCTTTTTTCTCTTATGACAGCTTTCAGTGCAGGTCTGCAGACGAGTCGCTTCTCACGCGGCTTGTCATTTGTCATGTGTCTGGTTTTTTCACACAGGATTGCGAGTGTACGAACAATCACCCAGTGCGACCACAAAAGGCACGTGGTATTCGCACATACTTTCCCATCAGGAGATTTATGCCAGCAGTACACCACCTGCAAAGGTAGGTACTCATAGAACTGTTAGCATCACACTGTGGCAGTCTCAGCAAAGATAGCAAGTTGTACTGCTGCAGTCTATCAGCACAGGACATCAGGAATCTGCAGAAAATCATATCAGGTGGACAGTACATTGAGGGCAGCAACCTGGGCAGGGCAGCCAATGATCAGCCTGAACGTGCCCAGCATGCTCCCGCAGTTGTCAGCCCTCTGACTGCTGCTGAGCAGGTTGTAGGTGATGCAGTGTATGGGTAAGTACGACTCAGGCAACGCAGGGTCTATCCCTCACTGTGGGTTTTTGTCACTGACTTTGCAGATTGTTCATGCAGAGAGCTGGCTGCAGGCAAGCGCGAGCTGGAGAAGTATTTGGTACACAGAGAGGTCAGTGTGTGTTGCATGTTGCT
>JAABUP010000913.1_pt1 | contig 63305 bp, 97 predicted proteins | sample 5559201 | NCBI WGS metagenome assembly JAABUP01 (sample SAMN10711887, study PRJNA513373) | rock metagenome | isolation source: Antarctica rocks | place: Antarctica
CCCAAGGGAGAGGTGTGTACTGCTGACAGCAGATGAGATTACAGAGCGTCCAGTGACCTGCATTGTCATGTGAAATGGCACCCATTTGGAATAACTGCAAAATGAAGTCATCATGAAATGACTAAAGAGGCTTGTCTGTAATACTGACATCAGACTGATCCACCTTTGCAGCAGACAAGCAGTCAACAGGTCTGGTTTTGGTGCAGCATGCAACATAGCATTTTGTACAAGGGTGTCAGAGACTAAAACACATGTGTAGTATTATGGTGATGTGCGAGTCCTTAGATAGAGGACAACAACTTTGCAGGAACATCAGGCACACCTGCAGGAATGCAGGCTGCCTTGTCACCGGGCCCCAAATGCCCTTCCACACCCTCTATTTGATAACTGAAACTGCAGAAGCATAACAGATACTCTATTCCAGGTGACAATACAGCATAATGGTAACATGATGCATGAAATCTGCATTATGCATGATAGCCCTGGGTGTTGAAGTCACAGCTGCATGCGCATGGTCTCAACCTTTTGTCTTGTCACTGACTATCACAGAAATTTGACCCCTCTGGGGCAATAGCAGCCACATATGCAATGCAATGAACAATATGGAGCAAAACCAGCTCCCAGCATGACATACCTGCCACTGCGTACTTCAAAGCATTCTTGCTGGTGGTTGTGAACATGCATGGGTGGTGATCCACTTTTACCCTTTTCAAAGCCTGCATACGAGAAGGGCACTACTCTAGTAACAACTAGCAATGTACATGTGGCACATTCACCAAATGCAACACGCATGTGTTATGCTGTATTGCATGCATGTAGTGCATCAACCATCCATCATCATGCTAGCCACAAGCACACTCAATGCGACCTACACCATCCCATTGATCAGTCCAAGTTTTGTTGTGACATATTGAGCACCAACCTGGCGAGCCAGCTCGGATGAGCTCTTCTACCCGTAAATATTCTCCCAAGGTGTCCTCTGCACTTTCTAGAATTGTAAACCTGCAGTCATGCATGCCAACTGCATTCCTTGAAGAGCTTTCATGTGCGCGACCCTGGTACAAAGTGGGCTGGAGTGGTTATGTCAGTCACTTGGTGTGAATTCTACCAACTTCTCAAGCAGGGCCACTGCTGTCAAAGGCACAACAGCACTGATCTCGCCGATTGCGCATGTCTCAGGCACTTTCACCGCCTTGCAGGTGCATGCAGGTATGGCCGTGCATACCTGGAGCGATCGCCAGATATTGAGTTTTCGAATACCCTGCCAAGCCCAGGGTGTTTGCTAGGCGAGCTTGGTGAGGTTGGGGTAGTGGATCGCTGAGGCAGTATACCAGCGCCAACGGCAATGACTGCACACGCGCAGAGTCGAGCAAGGTTCTTTTGTGTCCACATTTGCTGCGGTCAGACTTCGTGAGGAACCGCGAGACAGCTCAAATGTACAACTGTATTGCTCTTTTGTGCTTGCTGAACAGGTGAACAAAAGTCAGGCATGGAAATAGGTCAACACCCGACTTTTGGAATCCAGATTTCCATAACATAACAACACGAAGGAAGCTTTTGGACATTCCAAGCAGAAAACTGAAAGCGCATAGGCATGTCAACATTGAGAACAGCTGGTTTTTGCCCTAATCCGTGGGGATTTTCCGCGGGTCTACAGATGCGCAATCTGTGTTAATGCGCATCGAACGTTGCCCCTGCCAGTCAGACTACCCGTCGTATAATAGTGATGTGGAGACATAACATATTGACACAGCTTCCCGAGCGATCGACGGCTGATGAGGCAGAATCACAGGAGGATCCTAGACCCTTCGAGCTCAATACCAATGCCTCGAGCAGTTTTGTTGAGGTCGGGAAGGACAGGCTTACCGCCAAATACTCTGGAGCAGGGCAACACGGGACTGACGTGGGAGCAATACAAACCAGCCTCCCAGTCCCTCGACAATCATTCATATACTATTTTGAAATGACAGTGCAAGACAAGGGAGATAAGGGAAGGATCACACTGGGATTTACTGTCAAAGACTCCAAACTCAGTTGTCAACCAGGGTAGGTCACCCATCCTGAGCATCTCCCATACAGGTCTCCCTCCTAGACCACTTTTATGCAGCACAACCTTGCATCTACAGATGCAGTAGGTGTCTCCTCAGTAAGCTCTTTTGCCTGCGCTGTTCTCAGGTCAGAGCCAAATACATATGGCTACAATGGAGATGATGGTAGGAAGTATTCGCATGCTGGCAACAACTTACGGCAAAACAGCGGGACAGAATACGGGCCAACCTATTCCACGGGAGACACTGTAGGGGCTGGACTGAATCTTGAGACACAGGAGATCTTCTTCACGTAATCAGCCTGACTTTGCACAGTCCTATGTTGTCTTGGCGACCCCTGTATGGATGTGACACAGACCCAAGCAATGAACTGATCAACACTGATGTTTGTATCTGCTGCTTGCCCCCATTGTACGGAACCCTCGAGACCGGTGTCAGGGCAAACAGATGGACAATCCTCAGGCCACTGCCCTCAGCCTGACTAGATTCCATGACAAAGCTGTTGCCTGAACATGTGAAATGTTGGCTTCAGGAAAAATGGCAAGCTGCTGGGGATAGCGTTTCGGAATGTCCCCCCTCTCAGATTCTATCCCACCATTGGCATGCACAGGTCAGCCTGTTGAGTGTTGCTTTGTGTGCAGGGATAAAACTACAAGCATGTCCATTATGCATACCCATATGCCAGTTTGTTCTGCTTTTGTTTACATCCCTGTTTGGCATAATCCTGAGCTGTGTATTATGGATGTCTGCTTACATGTCAGATGGCAGTGTTGTATGCAAGTCCATCTCATCTTTCTGTGCGTATAATCATCAACTGCCACTTGCATGCACAGTGGCATGTGACCGCATCCAAGCAGCGCAACTTGACAAACAGGCTTGAGCGTGAAATCCTGCCCTGCAGCCGAAGTGAGTCAGTGACGATAAACCTTGGGGCCAGCACCTTTGCATTTGACATCCAGGTATGTGTGCTAGTCACTTGATATACAAGGTTGTATTCTGGCTTGCATCTTGCTGTGCACTAGTCAGTACATACCATGCATGTGTTTTGGAGGTCCTTTGGTTCTGCAGTTGCAAAGTGCAATTACACGTATCTACATAGTGCAACCCACCCACACCGGTTGTTATTACAGAGTGCAACTGTGTGTGAGTACAAGGTGTGATCGTGTGCAATTACAGAGTGCAACTGTGTGTGAGTACAAGGTGTGATCGTGTGCAATCACAGAGTATGACCATGTATGAGCTGCTCTTTTTGGCCCCTGTGTTGCTCCAAAGCACAAAGGACACACAGTTCAGCAAGCTGTGTTTCACAAAGCTCAAGCACACTTGAGTTGCAAAGTAGCTGCACCTGTCCTTGTTACTGTGCTCACAATGGGCAGTGTATCATGCAGAGCCAGATTGACAAGGGAAGGCGGCAGCAGCAACACGAAGTACAAAGGTGTGTTCATTTGGTCTCCACTATGTGTCACATACAGGCATTTGCTCCAGATCTTGTTGTCGCCTGTCAGTGTATGGCAGAGGCTTATGCGCCCAATGTGGCAAAACAGACAGTGCTTAGAAACAGGCACAGTATTGAGCCAGTCTTCCCTGCTGTGCTTAGAAATAGTCTTCACTGGCATTCGTCTGCAGCAATGTCACTGTTGTCATCATCAGTATGACTTCCTTGGGGAGATCCTTGCCAGCAGCGTTTTATGTGAGCACCTTTAACAACACAAAGCGTGCATGCTGCAGCGTGCCTATTTCACCTGGTGCCACACACCAGATTGTGCAGGACTACCTCAAGTATTATGGTTATGGCGACACCCTTCATGCCTTTGACCAGGCTGCTGGCTTGACTGATCCTGTTGCAAGCACTTCTGGCAGGTACGCTGTAGTACCAAAGCATTGTGAGTGTGACACAGATGTTTTGCACCATGCTCATGTGTTGCGTACAATGTGCAACTCTGGATCTTGCAACTATGCTTGACGATGCGGTAATGTTGCGTGTTGTCTTATGCGTGTCTGCAAGGAACCTGCAGGGCAGTCAAAAAGACAAATGAGCTTTCTGACGCATTGCACAGTCATTTGCACCTATGCAAAACATTACATAGCAAAGTCAATTCTGCTGCTTGCATGATAACAGAATAAAGCAATCCTGAATTGCTCTGTCATGCTGTGAGGCCATGTTCACTTGCACGATAGTGCAACATCACTGGTTCCAGCTCATGACACTATCAAAAGCTACTACCGCTGCAGGCCTGAAAAGGAGGCACACCAGCTAGCTGTACGGCAGAAGGTGAGGCAGGCCATCATGGCAGGCCGAGTCACAGATGCCCAAGAGCTTCTGCATCAGTGCAATCCTGACATGCTAGAGTCGGTCACGCATCCCAATTTAGACGTCCTCATCTTCTTCCACTGCCTCCACTACATTGAGCTCATTCGGTGAGCCTCATTTGATCGTGATTCTGTAAGACAAGCATGCAGTCATTGTGGTTATCACAGGGATTTGAACCAGGTAACATGCTGTGGACTCAGCGCTGGGTTTTGATGCCCTTCTTGCAGTCATTGTGGTCATCACAGGCAGAGTAAAGCAGACACAAATCCTGGGCTTTGCAGACCGCTGTTTGACTGCGGCATTACAGCCTGGTCTAGCAATTTTGACCAACATGACAGTTCTGACACGGCAGTCTTGTCTAGCAGCAAGTCCATGTCATTGAGTTCTTGAGACGGTTCTTGAGACGGATCCATGTGCTTTATCTCTCTATTGCCAGAGTCTGGATTAATGTCTTCATATAGGGAAAAGAAGATAAATGATGCCGTTCGCTTTGCTCAAGAAACCTTGTCACCACTGCGAGGCATCATGTCCCACCGTTCCACAGACTATGACGCCATGCTTCATGACACCGTGGCCCTAATAGCGTATGAAGAGCCTGAGGTTAGCAATGCCTATTCTGCATGCTCTTGATGATCGTCACTTGCCTCGTTTGCAATGCGCATGAACCTTGAGAGCAATGTACACAGCATCATTGACCTTACCACAGCTGTTACATGTACCTCAAGAGAAGGACCATTACTACCTGTGATGACAGCCTTTCAATTGGATAACATGCTGTGACAAACGCAGGACTCGCCAATGCAGCAGCTGCTAGATGATGCACAAAGGGAAGTGGTCGCTGATGTTGTGAACGCTGCGCTTCTTGCCTCAGCATCAGGCAAACCCAAATGGGAGGTAAAACCACAGGTCAGGAAAACATTCTGCACAGTCAGCCTCAGCCTTTGCAGCTTTGTGATGACATCATTTCAGACTTTGCAGTAATTCCTTGTGAGCTTGTTGATGCGGATACCGCAATGCTCAGAACGGCTACCCTGCAAAGCCATTTTCTGGCCAATCATACATCGTTGTTTCCACTTACTTTTGAGTGCATGAGGTCACACAATCAAGGCCACAAGCACGCTAGCTGAAGTAGATACACAAGCAACAAATGATTTTGGGTAGAATGGGGAGGTGCTGCCCTCACGACTTTCCTCATGCTCTTGACTGCCAACATGCTGTTTGCAGGCGCACCTGGAGCAGATATTGCGTCAGTTGGTGGCCGTACATGGTGAGAAGCTTGATTGCAATGGTGGACAGGGGGAGATCTTCAGCCTCCAAAAGCAGCTGACCCTCCCTCGGCCTTGCAATGATGGTGTTGAAAACATGGCTATGTAGAAGCTGCCTGTACCAACTGCAGTATGTACAACAGCATTATTGCATTGCACTTGTAGAATAGCTAGCTTTGGTGTGCGTTCCAGATGCATCTGCACAGCCACCCACTAGGTGCTTTCCTTTGAATAGCATAGCATTGTGTCTCCTCCTGTGTAGGATTTTGAATTGTTAAGAACTCAAACGTTTTTGCATGCAATTCACCACATTGCAGGCAAAGGAATCCATGTACACTTCTGATGCATCCTGATAGACCGTTCTGGTCTTGTATCATGTGCAAGAGATTGTACACATGTATTGTCCCGCAAGCACAGTCATCTGTATACAGACGTGGTACATAGTACGAGCATGTTTGTATATACAAATATATATATTTGCGTGATATGCTTGCACTGTATGACATCTCTAGGTTCAGAACGGCAGTCTGGTACGTGGCAATGAAAGGCCTGTGGTTGCGGGTTTCTTGATGAGAGACGGATGATGCAAGTTAGCACCCTTCTGACTTATCGTCTTCTGCAACGCAGCTTATTCCCGGATTTGACTCAGGTTTGCGTCATGAACAGCTGATGAGCTGTAGCCTGCTTTCTTTGATACACGCAGCGGTGCATGACGCTAGTTGACGGATGTGTGCGGCACGAGGGTAATGCCGACATGTCACAGATAAGATTTGGTGTGAATTTGGGTCTGCTTATGATGATTGTAAATTAATTTTTTTTGTTTTATTTGGACCCAATTTGTGGTTATTGGGCGGAGATGCCCGTCACCAGGCGACCCGAGAGGGCTCAAGGAAAAGGCAATGCGGCGCCTATTAGGCTGCCGACGCAGAGCCCTTAACCCTGACCTCATCGGACCCCAGGTGGGGACACCTCCTAGTACTATAGGAGCGTTTGAGCGACAAGGAGCATGTCCTCAATTAGTTCTCGAAAGCTGCGCAAGCGCGCTGCACTTCAAAAACTGGTGAAGGTACCCTTCTAAAAATCGCACGTTTCACTGATTGGCAGCAACTGACTGACTGCCAAGGTATGGGTCGATAGGGTCAGTCAGACCCTAGGGTTCAAGTGCGATCCCTGATGCCGCGCTGCAAGGAGCACTAGATGCCGATTCGGAAGCGTAATCTCTCTCCGTCTCTGGGCTCTGCCAGTGTCAAGAGCAGCCCTAGTGCTGCGTCACGTTGGTAACTTTGTGCATGATAGACTATGCCGGCTATCGAGTGGACATCGTGCCCATAAACCTGAGAAGTCCATCGTTATTTTTGGCCGCTTTGCGCAATTTCGGAGTCTCGAAATGTGCTGGTCACCGTCCATGCATCCTTCACTGGTGTTTTCGCCAAATCTGCCGCAAAGCCTCCTAACTTGCTGCACCTTTTTTGCATGAGCAAGCTTCTCTGCTCTGGCCTCTAGCAATGCAGTCCGTCAGATGGAGACGCATCATTCCCTGGCCAAGTGTGTGCTTTGTTAACTTACTTGTTTGATATACATTGACAGCACGAAGTGTACAGCGCTTGCACTGCCTCCACGGTTACCAAGCTGTTGTCAGCCCTCCCCTAGCCTGTTGCAGTAAATGCAGCATTCAATACTTCCAATCATCCGTTGCATGTGCATATGCATCTGCCTTGGCCATTGACCAGGTGCAGACGTTAATGAATTTCGTTGGCCAGGTCAGAGTTGTCTGCTACGCAAGATTGGCTTGTGTCTGCAGCGTCCAACTGATGGGAAAACAAGGCTTCTGAAACAAAGGCTGTCTGATAGCTAGGCCATTTCCTTTGCCGTATGACATTCCAAGTCCATTTAACATTCCAGTACTCAAGGCAGTACTCTAGTTGTTCACAAAGAGAGAAACCTTGGCAGATTTATGCAACTAACCACAACGTTGTAGCGGCGCAGCGTTGCTTTGCACGCCGCTCCTGTGAGAGCCTATTATGAAAGTAATAGTTGATTCCAATTGACTCATAGCTTGGATCAAGTATTTCTGCTACACAAGCAATGCTTCTAGCATATCTGCACACTTCAGGATGCTCCATCAGAGTCAGAGTCAGCACTGCCAAAAGCTGGTAAGTTGGGTTTGACAACCATACCAGGCCTAGGCCTTTTACTGCCTGAGCCTGCTAGAGAGCGAAGACCTCCTCCTGACACCTGTACGAAACAAACAAGATGTATCACAAGGGTATGACACGTGTTGCTGACGTAGCTCTCAGCACAAGCTGTGTACTCACAAAATATGTGCCTGCGGGCAAGTCCATGATTTGCGCCTTACGATACAACATCCAGATGACAGCACAGCACACACTGAACGTGGAGACAGCTTAACGAGGCATACCTTGCCAGATGACTTTGCCCTGCCTCCAAAGCCAAACTGAATCGCGCCACTAGACTGCGTTTCTTGCTTGACCTGAGAGGAATGACTGTCAGAACCTGTTCTGCCTGATGTACCAGCCAACTCTTGTTTGACAAAGCCTGCCACATCAGGACCAACTTGCTGCTCTGCCTTGATGTGAACATTTGGCGGCAAATTGACCCTCGGCAGAGATGACCCTGCATTGCTGGGTTGCTTCTGCTGTATTTGTGCTACAGGGGCCATTCCAGGATTGGCCTTTTCTTGCCAGCCACCCACAATGGGGGCGGTCATGGTGCTGGGTGAGGGGCTGTGATATGTATTCCTGGGTCTCTTTTTTTGGGGACCAGGATCATCCCATTGAGGCTGCCGACCATGATGGAACTTTTGAGAGGGAGTTGCAGATGCTGTAGGTAGAGGTGGGGGGTATGATGTCTCGGGGGGCGGGGGCGGTGGAGGGGGCTGAGCATCTTCTTCAGGGGGTAGGGGTGGCAGGGGCGGTGCTGCCTCTGTAGGAGGAGGTGGTGGGGCAGCTAATGCGGAAGCTGGTGCAGCAGCTGCCTGAGCAGCCTGTATCCTGCACAACACCATAGTACAGCTCAAAGTGCATGCATGCATAATACCACAGCACAGCCTAGGGGGCATGCATGCAGGATCAGTGAAACACAGCTCAGGTGGCTTGCATGCAGTGTTGATGCAGCATTGCAAGATGAGCTGTTGTGAATTGTAGACATGTCATATCCATTTGATGCAAGACCATCTGCTTTAGATACAGAATACACAACAGCATGCCAGAAGGCATAAATAACTGCATCTGTTGCAGAAGGCCTGCATGTACAAACCATTCTTGTACTCATCCACCTTTGACTTCCAAAGAATGAAACAGACAAAGCAACATATCTGGCATACAGCAGATAAAAACATACTGTGCTTGCAGACGCGCCGCTTCCTTGTCTGCACGCTTCTTCTCCTTCTTGTCTCTGACGCCACGAGTGCGCTCTGCCTCATCCACTCTCATCTCAATCAGGCGCTGCACCACAGTCACATCTGAGCAAGTACAGTTGTACTGATGGAGCTATACTCATGCCCTATGTATGATGACTTGACATGGTCATCGCATACTGCATAATATACTCACGGCAGAGACTTATGGCAGGAATTGACTGTGTGCTGATATGCAGTGCCAATCCCTAGTCAACATAAACATCCACTTTTCTGGCTCAGTCATCTGGTGATCAAGAAGGTATGCCACCCCAATACTTGTGGCTAGGCAGCCTCAAGTGATTGCGCACAGACTCTAGATTTTCATGTACATGTTGCCAGCACGGCCTGCAGCAGCCTGAAAAGCAGATTACACAGCACAGATTGAACACGTTTAGCATGCAGGCAAGCAGGTGCTAAGAATGCCATGCATGAAACAGAGGTAAACTCCTTTTGCTGCATACCTTCTTGTGGTGATGATCATATGAGCTCATGTGTGCCTCCATTTCTGCAGCATTCTTGTACTGCTTGCTGCATGTCTGCACACAGACCAAACACAAGCTTACAAACAAGAGCACAGAGGAAACTGCGCGATCTCAGGAACAAGGTTCAGCTGCAGCACAACAAGATGTGACAGGGCATTTTCCAAAAGCAAGAATGGAGTATCCCGATATATATTTGCCAAATCATGTGCCAGTATGTAGTATCTAGTATACGAGAATGCAGCCTATGTAGATCATGAACACAGTACTTCTGCGTTACTTACTGGCTTCAATGGCACAACACAAACAGACACAAGAGCATCAAAAACATAGTAATGACGATAATGATGATAATAATAATAATATTAATATTAATAATAACGAATAACAATGCTTTCCAGCTCATGATGAGCTACGTACGTGCGGGACAAGTCTTGTCTTTCCAGAGCAGTCTGTCTTGCGCAAAGACACGCTCTGCATCATAGCTCAGTGTCGGCACACACCTGGCAAAAGAAGGTCCTCTGCATGGTGGTCACGTCCTGCCTGATGCGCTCATCCCGCTCTGCTTGCATCTACACAGCAACTGTGCGTGATAGATACTGCCAGGGCGCCTGGAGCCAGAACGGCACACCAGCATGAAATACAAAGTTCTCCAAACAGCCAAGACACAAGATGAAGAAAGCAAAATGAAAGTTTTCGCCTTTCAGCGATCATAACAAGAGCCTCCTAAGGCAGCAGCCCTGAGCTAGACACAACATGATCCAATGAGGCCTCACTGAAGGCCAAGACCAACAAAAATCCAGGAAGAAAACATGGTTACAAAACAGTTGAAGCTCAGGAATGTTCAGCATCATGTTTAGCTGTTGTGATGCTGTGATCGGAGCAAAGTAGCATGTAATGCATGCAAAGATGAGATTACAGTCCCATCACTTTTGCCACACAGCAATAGAAGCAAGCCCATCAGCAAGCCCATCAGTAGCAGCAACAGCACCAGCAGCAGGTGTACATTTACTCAGCATAGGAACCGAGATGGAGCGCACCTCTCGCCTATCCCGTCTACTCTGATCTTCATCAGCTTGCAATTCAACCTCCAGTTTCTTCCTGACCACATTATCTGCTGCCATGTAGAAGGTGTCCTGCTCAGCCTTGCCAACGCCAAGCCTTAGGCCTGCCTCTACGCCACCCTTGACTGGCTCAACAATGCCTGCAACAGCAAGGAGCATGCAGCTACTCAGCACAGACGCATGGCATACCAGTATTTGAGACATAGCATACTCTTGCATCATCTCTCTTGGTCCCGTAACAAGTGTGCATGACACAACTGATGGGCAATACTGCTGACAAATTGATGTGCCGGTGAGTGCATATCATGCTGCAGCCAATGACAGTGTGCTGTAATGACAGCTTGGCACATAAGACTGTACCAAGGCACTACATCAAGGGACTACAAGAGCCAAGTGGACTTGTGCATTCAGCAAGACTCACCATTCTCGTTTCGGCCTAGTCCAGTTCCCTTCCAGCCCATTCTCTGCAACATTCTGTATCCCCTGTTGTCTTCAGGAATAGCTGTGTCTGTAGATGCCATGGCTAACCCCTCTGTGTCCAGGCTATCTTGGGGACGATGACCAATTGGCAAGTGCCAAGGTTCTGCATCATCATAGGACTGCTGTGCATGCGCAAGCTGCTCCTTCTCTTTCTGCAGGACAGAGACATGAACTGCTTGGTTGCGACTGAAAAGGGCAGGGACCTTTGCCTGAGTTGCAAGCATACAGAGGTGTTCCAGTCAGAAGTGCTTCTGTGCCTCAAGGTAGATTCGGGAAACAGGGACCTACTGTCTGACCTGTCGACTTGCTGAGAACTCTTCCCCTCTACCAGCTTGTAGCTTGCTGTCCACCACTGTGACATGAGGGAACGTTTGCATGCTGACGACTTTCTCTGCCGTGTCTATCGATACTACTTTTGCGCCGGTGGCAATGAGTCAATATCAATATGATGCCGTGTTACAGTCAAGCTACAAGCCTCCATTTTGTCCCTTGTCACAGAACAAAAGTGAAGCAAGGTTGTCGGCAGTCAGTTGATGACCGATATACGCATGCAACGAGATCAACGAGAGCATATCAAGCTCAGCCCGATGTCCTACTGGCCGACGTCCTTTTACCCTGAATGGCAACAACTCTGTTGCGGTCTTCATGCAGGCAAGCTTGCCTATTAAATTGCCTCAAGCGCAGCACGGAATTCCTTCGAAGCACGGAGTGCGCTTGAGTTCATAGACCTCAGAGTCGTTGCATGAATCAATGACCACCTGATGCATGTCTATCTATGGCCAAAGCAGTTGGGTTTATTGTGTGCCTGTTGAGTTTCTCATCTTAAATCATATATTGACGAGTATGGACAACAAGGCGCGTCTCGTGCCGGCTCTGCACGCTGCTGTGCTCTGATGCATGCCTGGTCAACGCAAGTGCCAACACTACGTACTTCGTGTGTAGCATTACACGCCACTGTACAAGCATGGCAACCGCTCACAAAACGTCTTTCGAATGCAACATGATTGTGTTGAACTGTTGACGGGTTCCGCTGTACCGTAGGTGTGATCTATGTCGCAGTCCTGTTATTTTCAGGCTTCCCCTCTTGTCGGTACAACCTTCAATAGGAGACCTCGACCATTTCGGACCTTGCATTCCGCCAAGTCCGAAAGACAACGCAAGGCGGTTGTCTCTGCAAGGCAAGCTCTCAAGCTTGTTCACAGCAGGCTGTCAAGAAGTGCTGAGGCACAAGCAGTTTCTGCCCAATATGGCCCAACTTAGCACCGGATAAGTTGCTAGTTGCCGTATATAGATACATCTGAGTAATACATATCATGTTACGCAGAGACGAAAGCAAGTCTGCCACTGCACAACCCCCTCGGCATCCTCCACTGCCTCTTCAGGAGGCAGCAGAAAGCTTGTCAGGCAAGCAGGCATCAGATGATGGCAGAGTGGTGCGTGGCAGCAGTAAGCCATTGAACGACGGCACTGGTGGCAGATTCTACTTCAATCTCACTGGATTCCCTTTTCCACTTGGACCCCTGTTTGCCCGGCAAACTGTGCGAACCGAGGTGATGGTCGGAAAAAAATCCATGCATTAGGCACACATGCATCTGATCACCTGCGCATGTGTGGTCGCTTTTGTGCACGCCATTACCTATATATGTCAGTATTCAGCTCCTTTTCTGGCACTCAGATTGATGTTGCGTGAAGCCCTCAAGTTGCCTGCAGCTTCTCATGCTTTTGCTTGCTCTTGTTGAGCGTATGTTGCACTGGCTGCAAACAATACTTGTCAGACATAATCATGTCACATTTCCACGTCAGCTAACAACAGCAGCAAGCTGACAATGGTGCATGCATCAGCAAAGGATCTAGCACATGTTCAGGTAGAGCCAGGCACAAATGATGATACAGAAATGTATATTTACATGCTAGCCAAAAACAGCAGCAAGCTGACACTGGTGCATGCTGATCGGGCACATGTTTTTGTTCTTCAGGTAGAGCCAGGCACCATCTGGTGCTTTGAGCAGGAGCAGTCCCTAGCTGGCCTCAATGTCACAACCACCATACGCATGACTGTTGTCAAGCTGCAGAATGGTGACCTGCTGGTGTATGCTCCCATTGCCCCTACAAGGTAAAGTGAGCTCCTGCAAATGTCCTGCCGATGCTCTTATGACACTTTCTGCACAAGCACCTTGAACTCAACAATCTGCTGTTTGTGTTCAGTGACTGCACAAGACATCATCACCATCATTGTTGCATCAACTGTAAGTTGCATAGTGGATAGGCACAGCAGCATAGGAATCATCCATGCAGTACAGCATAGGCGCAGTTCAGTTGCATGAACCAGAGTTGTACGATGGTGTCTGACAACTACAGGGAATGCGTGCATTTGGTGAAGGAGTTGGAAGCACCTGTCAAGCACATCATCCTCACCACTCACGCTTACGAGCACAAGATCTTCATCAGCCCCTTCCAGAGAAGGTTCCCTGAGGCGCAAGTCTATGTTGTACCCAAGTGCGTCCTTCCTCCATGTTCAGCATCTGCTGCAGCACATACAGCTCGACCTGTATTTGCAAGAGGAAGTGCCTTGCATAATGTTCAAGACACCAGCACACTGCTGTTGTATAGCACATCCTGAAAGGCCGCACCTGGCTGGGCTAAATAGGGCAGAGCACGGCTCGACATAGCATGTGTTGACATTGCATGGCAGAACTCAGCATAGTATACTGCGGCATAGCATAGCATAGCATAGCATAGCATAGCATAGCGCAGCACAACACAGCACAGCACAGCACAGCACAGCACAGTAGAGTAGCCATCCTTGGTGCCAGCTGTTTTGAGTTCAGGTGGAGTCTGTTGATGACCACATGCTGACTTTACAGACTGTGTGTGGTGATGCAGCTTGTGGTCATTTCCCTTGAACCTCCCCTTGCCTCTGTTGGGCATCTTCAACGCAAAGGTTCTGACTTCAGATGACATGGAGCTGCCATGGTCACAAGAGCTTTCCTACAAGGCAAGCTTCTGCCATTCTGCGAAGTTTTTCCTGTGAGGCGCTCTTGTCGCTTTTGGCTTGGTTGCTTAGTCTACTTGCGGCAACATCAAATGAAGCAATGCTGCAATGATCCAAACTTTGCTGGTCCTTGCGGTACAGGCATCGCTGGCAAAGACGGTTTGTGTAATAATAACAAAAAATATTATTGATAAAAATGATGATAATAGTAATAATAACAATAATAACAATAACAATAATAATAATAATAATAATAATAATAATAATAATAACAACAAATAAAATCGCTTGTGTCCAAGATGACAAATGCTCTGTGCAGCATACTTGTCACTCAAACATGCAATGCATGAGTACCTTGACCCGCCGTGTGTGGGGTCCTACTGGCTGGCTACAGGCTGAGTAGAGCTGACTGGGCTGTCAGTTTGAAATGCTGCTGCATGTGCAGGTGTTTTCAAGTAAGATTGGTTTGGCGCCATACTGTGAGGTGGCTTTCTATCACAAGAAGGCCAAGCTTCTGATGGTCACCGATGCTGTTGTCTATATTCCTGAAGATCCCCCCGAGGTGGCCTCATGTCTTGCTGCCTCTGCCCAATGCCTTTGCTGACTTCTGTCTTGTGACTATTTCTTAACAACGACTAATGACCTGCCCAAACTGAGACACATAACGGTGGTGGATCCTATGATCAATAATTTGTTTAAGATTAGATGCATACCCCCCCCCCTTTTCCCCCCCAGTTTCTTGCAGCTTGTACAGGAAGGGCACATGTTGGTACTGCCTGCAAAGTACAATGTCAACATACACTTGAGCACAACCACAACTGCCTTTGCTAAGCTAAATGCTATAACTATGAGGGCACCTCATGCAGTGTGAAGTGCATGCATCTGCATCATGGCAACTGAGAGTGTACATCCATCGGATTTCAATTGGTAATCCAGGTGTTGGGCAGAGTGTCAGGCCCGGACCATGCTCTGTTGTGTCCAGGTAGTAAACCGGGACAAGCTGCAGCGTGCTGGAGAGGACAACCTGTTTGTGCGGCTGCTGTATGCCAAAGACAAGGCACAGAATCCTAGGAATCAAGATGAGCAGGAGAAGCTTGGTAAGCAAGTGATGACTCACTCATTTCATTTCGTATAATACCTTACAGTCTGGGATGTGGAGCCAGTTGTGACTCATCACACATCCTGGCTTCAAAGCACAGGTGTAAGCCACCAGTGATGAGTGACTGCGCACTCAACGAGTGCTGTTGCATGCATTGTGTGAATCCAGGTTTTGTGCATTGGCTATTGAGACGTGTACTGCACAAGTAGCATGATGTGCTCGAGTCCAATGCACCTGAGTCAGTCCTAGGATGATCAGCCTGGGCAAGGCTGAAAGAGGTTGGTGTGAGTAGCACGCCTACCTGCAATTTTGTTCCCTGATTCCCACATAAGTAGTTGACAAGCTGCATATCAATGTTGACACAAACCGTGCATACGGCGCGTTTTCTGAGTGCTTAAAGTCCTAAAGGGATAAGTTACCCTTGACGCAGAGCAAACACTGCTTTCTGCTTTCCTGTCATTCTTTTGCATGAGCAATGCAGCATTGCTGTGTATGTTTGCGCATAAAAAGGTTCAGCAGCTGCTGCTAACACAGGTTACATTGCTGCAAATCAACAGACTTCACTGTCATCGTTTTGTGCTGCCACGACCAATCACTGAATGTGCATCTGTGCTGCTGCTCAGGCTGGAAACGCATGGCCTTGTTGATCTCCTATTTCTCTCCTGAACACCTTCGAGACCCGGTGACATTCCCCAAGATTGGGGGCAGGCTCATTGTGATGCCAGTCATCCAAACCCTGTGCTTTGCCAAATGCCCTGGCCCAACTCGGAGGTGGATTGATGCAATCACACAAGACTGGGATTTCAGCAGAGTTGTCTCAGCTCACTTCTCATCTCCTGTTGATGCTGGTCCGCAGGATGTCAAGTAAGGCTGCAGGCATTGTCATGGCAATGTCTCCTGGCGTTTGTTTGTGGGTTGTCATGTGCTTGGCAGCGTCTGCTGCACAGCATACCTCAACCTGTTTGTGTCAGCATGGTTCTGGTTAGCATATGCATGAACAGTACCCAACACAGCATGTATCTTTTCTATGTAAAAGAGTCGCTGTCATGGGGATGCCTGTCAACAGCTTTTGGGTATTGAGCAGTGAGTACACCAGGTTGCAGACTCTGTCGTCCTGTCACATTGCAGGGATGCTTTCAGCTTTGCTTATGATATGGCAGAACTGGGCACAGACAAGCAAACAAAGCGTAGCAAAAGTGCAGAGCAAGGTGGCTCTGGTCCGATTTCCTGGCCTCGAAATGTCAAAAAGACCAGTAGAGCTGTGAAGTTCCCTCAGGAAGATCTGAAGGGGTTAAATTATATTGATACCTTTTTGAAGTTTTTCGGCATTGTGTTCAGAGAACCAAGAAACGACTGAAGCATACATGCTGCTTGTTGTGCTACTGTGGATGAGCAATGCTACTTCATGCGTGCTGAACTTGCATAGCTGGCATGCACATGTGTGCACACAGTAGGTTGTGCTCTTGTTCCAAGTACCGTTTGCAGCAGACGTTGCAATTACAAGCTTTGCACACGTTACTGCCAGTACGTATTTCAATTGAAGTCGACTGAATAGCATCAAGCCGATAAGGTACCAAGAGGTATATGTGTTGCAACTGAACAGCATGCTGGATACCCGAAAATTGATTAGTTCACAGACCATGCACAAGTAACATCTCTGCTAGAATGTTATACAAGTAGCCACGAAGCCACCAATTTACAAAGCAACCTCTCTCTCAAAGATTCAGCAAATTGTCTGTCAAACTTGGGCCTGCTTTGTCCTCAGCCTTGCTGCCTGAGGCATGCGCTGCCAATGCACGTGCACGCACTGCTTCCAGAACAATGGTGCTTGCTGATGGGTACTTGTGCGAGCTGCCCACCACAGGAGTACTGAAGCCATCACCAGCTCTTGGTGAAGGCTGCACAGAACCTGCGCGACCTGCAACAACAGCCCCAGTGTCAACCAACTGGCATTTCAATGCATCGTCATAGCCAAACACAACCTTTGCTTGACTGCATCCTGTATCTGATACAATACCTGTATGATCCAGGCACTTTACCAAGCTCTGCAAAGTGTATCCTCGGGAAAGTGTATCTGAGATCCAATGTATCAAGGATGAGCTGGCTGATCAGAGTATGTGTGGGCTCAAATTTGGCCAAAAGCCTGTTGCGCAGGCTACATGCAGTTGCCACTCCCTTTGCACGAGTTGCAGAAATGCCCATGTCTTTGCAGATGATGTGCACCGTGTAGCAACGTTCAATGGTAAACAGGCCACAAAGCTAGTCCACCTAACCTGTGCAGTCGAGCTGACTTGTGCTTCCAATGACCCAACAGCTTTGAGCCCTGAAGGTCACAGAGTCTGCCGACATGCAGATGCCAAATCCACAAAGCTCAAGCAAGCACGCAACAGTATTGTGTACCAGCTATGCACCACACAAAGTGAGTTCTGATGCCCATTTCTGTCCAGTCACAGTACAGCAATGGCATTTGATAGGGCAAGTGTTCTTGCCTAGAGGAAGTGTTTTGTAGCTGGCTCTGAGCTGTGCATCATTGCTGGGCGTGCCCCCTCTCAAGTTGGACGCCAGTCGCTTGCCAGCAGCAGAGATGGGGAGGGGAGTGCCAGGCCCCTTTCGCTTGCCAGTGGGCAGGCCAGCTGGCAAAGGAGTGCCTGCCCTTGCAGCTGCCTTTCGCTTGAGGGAGAGAGTTGCCTTCTGAGCAATGCCTCGGCCAAGCTGGTCCCGTGCTGGCACGCTTGCCATTTTGAAGGCTGGGCCTGCAATGTAGCATCGGATTTCAGAAGCTGCAGACAGAAAGATCCATGACAGAAACACGAAGACAAATTTGCCAACTTAGACCACCCTCCTCACAGCTTCTGGCAAGAGATTGTGGGCGGTGGATGATGTGCACCTCAAGTCAGGCATGTGTGTTCAGAAATCAGACTCGAGACTTGAATGAAGATGTGCTGACCAGCAACTTGCTGGAGCATTAGTATGCACCACAGGTATGCCATGTAGGGCTGAAGGGCAGTCATAATATGCACAGCAGCAGAGGCTGTAAAAGGTGGAACGGAGCAGGAAATACACTCTCAACAAAGAATTTAGCTGGATATTCAGCTTGCAGGTAAAACCAGATCAAAGGTGCTGTCACACTGACCAGTGGATCTGCTGACATGGATGTCATCTTCCTGATCCAGCCTGATGGGGGTGCTGCCAATGTCACCCCAAGTCATCAGGGGGGATTGCTCGGGGCCAGGTGTGAAGGCTGGGGTATTTAGCACCCCATACCCCCTGACCACCCCTGGTTCCTGGAGGGCTTCGCCTTTTTGACTGCCCTCAGCCTGCAATTCACAATGCTAAGTAAGTCTAGTCTGCTTCCCAAGCGACATGACATAAGACAACAAGGATGTGCACAACTATGCATTGCAGGCTGAGGGACACACAAATACACTAGAGCGTCAAGTAAGTGCATCATACAACTCCTGGTGAGGTAAACTTGAGTCAGCGTATGAGGTGAGACACGTGTGACAGCCTTCACACAGCAGAGCTTTGCTTTTGCAGACAGGCGTGATGCTCCTGAAGCAAAGGTGCATGCACACAGCAGTCACATTTGCAAAGCCCACCACCAGTATGTATAATACTGTGTAATTGTGTGCCACTCTATTGCTGTCATCTTTAGCAGCCAGCCACCCGTACATATTGACTTCAGCAAACTGCAGACTGTTACCTTTGCGGGCTGCTGTGCAGTGTCAAAGTCAGATGGGAAGCGTGTGGCAGAGTACTTGATCTCTTTAGGTGGCCCTTGCACCATATCAGCCAGCTCTGCCTCTGTGAATGGCACAACATCACGCTGAGAGGAGTCATAGTACAGAGCACTCTTGTTGGTGTGGGGCCAGCTGAGTAGGGTCTGAGACTCTTGCCCTGTTGTCCCATACCCATCTGTCGGCTCTGCTGGCCGCTGCACAGCCCGGTCTGCGTCTTTCGTGGCTGTATCATCAGCCTGATACATGACCACCTGACTGTTTGCCCCAGAGACCTCTTGAGGTAGTGCTGCAGGACTCGCCATGCCAATTTGTGAAAGTGGTGCAGGCAGAATTGCAGGCTGCTGTTGCTGCGCGCTTGCAGTTGTTAGCAGCAGCTGCTGGTCCTTGGGAGGGTTGTGATCCTGGTACAGCCATGGCTTGGCTTTGCGCTGACGCTCTTGTGAGAGCTTCATGAGCTCTTTGAAATCAGAGTTGTCCTCACTGTTGTGCTGGGCAAAGAACTTGTCTAGGGTTGGGTACTTAGGACCATCTGACACTACTCTGCCTTCTGCAGCAGATACAACAAAGGAGCTGAGCTTGCATGACAGGCACTCAGCTTAGCATGCAAAGCAGCAGCCCTGCTGACGGATCTGCAATACCTTGCAGCAAACTTGACGCAAATGCTTGAAAATGCATGCAAAGCAGGTGCACTGACGCTACTGATGTATGCCTGCTGGTCCTGTGGCCATAGTACCTGCATTGATGCCCAGCCTGGGCGTCATGGCAGGTGTGGTAGCAGCTGGTGTCAGGCCAATTCTTGGAGTTCTCAGTAAGCTGGCGCCTGGGGTGCCAAAGCCAGCTGGAGTTGCTCCTACAGGTGTCCTGATGCCAGCTCGGCGCTGAGCTATGTTTAGCTGAGCTTGCTGCAACTGAGAAGGATCTCCACTCCTGACCGCCTGCAAGCGCCAGGCCCGCACTAAGACCTGACAGGCGCTCTCCAAACAAGTGATCTTGCACAGCTATGCAAGCTGATGCACTTCTTCTACTGCAATGGCTGCATTCAGTCTATGCTGAGGCTCTGCGCCTACCTGAAGCCACTCAAGCTTATTCTGCAGTTTAGGAAGATCTGGGAAAAAGTCTCTCTGTATGATAGCTTCGATCCTATCTGTCCACTCGTCTTCTTCCAGCAGCGTCTGCTCACGCTGTCTCTTTTGGCCACTGCTTCTTGCTGGAGGAGGCATGTTGCTGACAACACCAGTAGACATCTTGCTAAGGGCAGCTACGCAGCAAGGTCAGCCACCGGCTTCTTCAGTCCTGAGAGCCAAGCATGTCTCAAAGCTGTCTCTTAGTTACTTTTCACGGACGCAGCTTGGTCTCAGTTCCTAGTGCAGCAAGTGCTCTCAGTTCAACACCTGGCTCAAGTGCAAACCCTAGCTAATTGAGAAACGAATTCGACGAGTGTTAACAGCTTCTCGCATTGTAATGTAATTACGCCAGGTGGCGGTGGACGTCATGATTATTACACTTTCGATTCCGAAAGCCAGGTGAAGTTGCATCGTACTGCTCTCTCTCTCCTAAGCATTGCGCACCTCCGACCTATTCACCTGTTTGCGTCGGGTGTTTGTGACAGTTCCGAGTCATGCTGAAAGTCAACGCGAAACACTGCCTGTCTGTCGCTCTGCTCATAGGCTTCTGCTGCAGTGCTCAGGCCGCGACCAGTCTTGGATCTTTGACAGACTCAGCAGGGACCCCGCTGGTGCAGTTGTCAAACTGCACCACCAGTCCCTGCTTGCAGGGCGTCGCGTACGCCGCCGGCTACCTGGCGGGTTGTCAGGTAAGGAAAACCCGCATGTTCACGCTCTGCCGCCTCGTTGCTACTGTGGCCAACTCCGTGCTTGCGCCACCTTCTGCTGTGTACACGTGCACTTCGTTAAAGAAGTCTGTAATCATACTTGCTGGGTGACTGGGCTCGTCTGCGTGCTGAATTGTGCATCCTTGCAGCCAAATAGGTTTAGTTCTTGCCCAGCTGCAACTTCTTGCAATATGTGCATGTGGGTTTGTCACACCAGGCTAGCTTGGCTTGTATCTTGCGTTTTCAAGGAGTCGCTACGGCATATTGCCTTTTCCCAAGTACTCTGGGGTTTGCTGGCTGTTGCAACTTGTGTGATCACAACACTGTTGTAATGTCTCACGTGTCCAGAGATGCGCAGCATTTTTACACAAGTCTCAGTGTTGCTGCTGTGTCCAATCCAGGTGGTCCTTTCATCTCAAGATGGCACCAACAGCAGCACCACGACAGCCAGCAACGGAAGCTTCTCGTTTCCAGTGGATTCTACAAAGCTTGTCAATGCTAGCATCACCATCCCCATGAATCAGACCAGCTCCAGCCGCCTGATTGTGACAAATGGCACTGTCTACAATTGCTCAGATACTGCAACCAACCAGCCACCACCATTCACTCTATCTGCTCAGGTCCCTTCAAATGGTATGTACACTTGTCTTTCTGCTCAGGCATTTGGGTGTCTTTGCCACAGCTGCCAGTATGCTGCAGCACTTGCTTGACATCCCGTGATGAGTGTGCAATAAGCACGACTTTCAGAAATGCAACAATTCAATTCAACAACTCAATGGGAAGGGATTGGTTTCTTTCCGTTATGTGAAGCCACTCTCTGCGGCTGGGCCTGCAATGCTTGTTCTGCCACGTCTGTTCTTTACACACATGGTTCTGTGCATTATAAGTGCAGGTTATGCTGCAGCGTGCCTTTGTATTGCATGCATGTTTCCGACATGTATTCTTTGTGACACGTATCTTCTGAGTTGTACCACACATTGTGAACTCAATCAATCAATCAATCAATCAATCAATCAATCAATCAATCAATCAATCAATCAATCAATCAATCAATCAATATACATCAATTTGGCGGTTGTCATTCATGCGTCATTGGCGGCCTTGAGTCCTACCTGTCTGTCTCATGCCACTGCCTGGCATGAGTTGGTAACCAATGCTTTTGGCTGACTCCCTTGTTGATCCCGTGCAAATATGGATAAAGTTCTTGATTTATCCAGGTCTGGTTAATTGCCTGCAGGATCTGCTGTCATGGTCATCAATGCCATCACCAGTGCTGAATCTCAAGCAGCAGCAAAGGTGGACACGCTTCCATCACTCATACAGACAGTGCTGTCAGCCTCAGGCGCCAGCACACCAGACAATCTCTTCAGCTTGTTATCAGAGAGTGTGAAGACCCCGGCTGGACTTGCAGCTGCACCATACTTCAATGCTCTCACCAACCTTTCGGTATGTCTCATCTTGGGTTGTACGCATCGTTGTGACATGCTGCACTAAGTGCAGTTGCATGTATGCATGCGTTCATTGAAACTGGAGTCTGATGGAAATGTTTCCCTGGGATGAGGTACTTACAGGCCTGAGTAGCTCCCTGTATGAGTTCCTGTTGATCATGGGCATGCAACACAGGGGACCTGTGTGACTTGCAGCAGTTGTTACTGCAAGCATGTGTTCTAACAAGAGCATATGTACTGCCTGTCAGCTGTTTTGCTTTGGCTGTAAAGCTTGTTGCAGTTGTCATCATGTGTTTCTGGGTTTTGTTGGTAGATACAGGTATTGTAACTGCCTGGCTTTTCAGGCTATCTACTTCCCTTGTGCTACAGTAGTATGCTACAGTAGTATGCTGGGGATTGTGCTTAGTAAGAACTAATTAGTGGCGAGCGTTTTTGTTACCATGTCAATGTCCGTTGTTAGGTCAATGTCTGTTATTAGGTCAATGTCTGTTACTAGGACAATGTCTGTTACTAGGACAATGTCTGTCACTAGGTCAATGCTCAACTAATGACCTGTGTGTCATTCAGTTCCTGCCAAGCTCTGCCATATGACTAGTGCTCATTGTCATACAGGACCCCACCCGTGCACAGTTCCAGGTGCTGAATGCCCAGGTCTTCAACTCCTTGACCCTGGCTGCACAGAGGGTAGCTTCAGTGGCAAACAGCACAAACTCTTCGGTGTCGGCAATTGACCAGGTATGCAAACTGACCAACTATCATCTCCCCTACCGTATCAGACACTCATACTGTATCGTACATGCCTCTACCGTATCATACACACTCCTATTGAATCACACGCACCTCTATCGCATCATACCGTATCATACACAACCCAATTGCACCCATGCGCATGCTGTGGCGCGACGTGGCGCTCAGAGCAGCATCTGTGATGCACAGTGACAAGCTTGTGCTGCAAGCCTTTAGGCTACACCACAGCATGGCCTGCTGTCAACTGGATATCGCCAATTCTGCTGAGCATTCTGTCCCATGCTGTCTGATGGTCTTCAGAAGCAGGATGTGTAGCCAAATATAGCCACATCGCTGTGTTCCTGGCACAATGTAGCCTGTGACAATTCACGTCAAGTTACATGCACTGGTTCTGGCAGTCAGCTTGGTTCAGGCAATCAATGCATTTCTGGCATGTCCTGATGCTAAACGAATGCATGTTGGTCACTGGCAAAGCTGCTAGCCGTGCGGCTGTCAACAGTGTATGCAATGAGACACCGCCAAATGGATGCATGTTAGTCATTGGCAAAGCTGCTAATAGTGTGACTGGCAAAGCTGCTAATAGTATGACTGGCAAAGCTGCTAATAGTGTGACTGGCAAAGCTGCTAATAGTGTGGCTGTCAACAGTGTATCCAATGAGACACCAAAATGTACTGGCAAACTTCCTAACCATACTGCTATCTGCTACACAGGGTGTATCACAGGTCTTCCAAGTGCTGGTGCCTTCAGTAGCAACCACAGTTGCATCTCTATCCGGCAGCAGTGCGTCTAGCGCAAGCAACCTGAGTCTGACAGATGCAACAACCATTGCCAATACACTGGACTCAGCTGTGCAAGGCGTTGCATCTTCATCAGCCAGCAGTGCCAGCCAAGTTGCTGATGAAGCAGTGAGCGGCGTGCTGAGTGCAGTCTCCTCTCTGACCAATATCTTTGGCAGGCGGCTGCTGCAAGATAGGAGGCAGCTGTTGCAAGCAGCCAACAGCACAAGCACGGTATGCTCATGTCTCCATGCTCATGAGTGTCAGGTCAAACCTGTCTTCTGTGTCAGACTAGTTGTAACTGCACTCTCATGCACACTGTAGCCTTTTTATTTTACCAGTATGAGTTGTGATCTGTTGCATGTGCATGTTGCTCACTGCCATCTATTGTCATGATTGTGTCATGCTTCACTTTTCCCTGTTTGGCCAATGAAATGATTCATGATGCATGTCGTGGACTTGTCCATCACATACCTAGCGCATTAACAGGAAAGCATTCTTGTTGTTACCGCTGTCATCCTCATTGTCAACATCACTGTCATTGTCATTGTTCTTATCCTTATCCCTATCCTTACCCCTATCCTTGTCCCTATCCTTGTCCCTATCCTTACCCCTATCCTTGTCCCTATCCTTACCCCTATCCTTGTCCCTATCCTTACCCCTATCCTTGTCCCTATCCTTACCCCTATCCTTGTCCCTACCCTTGTCCTTATGCTTATCATCATCATCATATGTTGCTATATCTGGTGTCAACAGCAGTGGGGACAGTCATTGCTGCCATCAACACTGAGCTGGCAGCTTTGGTGCCCAGCAGTGGCACAATCAATGGCACACAGGTGCAGGAGAACATTGCAAGCCTGCTTTATCTGGCTCAGACATCCATCTTCAATGCAGTGCCTGCGGTATCCAACGGAACACAGACTGCGGCAAACTTCACTTCAGCATACACTGGGGTCAACTTGACCAACACTGCTGATGTGGCCTTGCAATACCTGACCAAGGAGGCTCCTGCCTTCAACATGTTGTGCTTGGTTTATGTGCCAGCTGAACGAATTTTCTTGGGAACGTTATTGAGTGCAAACGAATGGTTGTTTATGTCTGCAGCTTGCCCAATTTTATGATTCAGCAACGTTTAATTGCTTGCTAGTACATTTGCATGTGTGTGTCAGAGGCTTTGAACAATTGTTACACAAGTGTACATCAAGAGGTATCAAACATCCACAAGAGTGCAGATTGTGTCTAATTTTGACGAGTTTTAAGTATTCCGTTTGCTGCAAGCACGAGCTGTTTCCAACAAAGGTGTGATTAGGGTCAGCATCATAACATCGAGAAAGTATATAAGGTTGTTGTCTGCTCTGCTGCAATTGTCGTCGTTAATTGCGGCGTCACATGACTTCCTCTCAGGCGACAACTCATTATGCCGCAGCATCACGTGTGCTGCGTGTCATCACTGCATTTGACCTTCGTCTTCTTCTATATGTGATCAGACTTGCTGGCTGGCTAAAGCATTGTAATCTCTCTCTCATCATGTTGCATCCTGCAACCCATTCGCAGACTGAGCTATGAACGATGACAATGACCAGAAGCATATGTTGGGTGCAATGACCAAAAACCTTCCAATAGGAATCATACCAACTACCCCGTTGACTGAGCCAGCAGCTCCAATAGACAGGTATGCACCTGAACTTCATCACACCATTCGCTGCCTCATTCTGAGCCATGGCGTTCGGTCAGTTCTTGCTCTCTTCAGAAGGAAACCAAGCAGCAGCAAAATTGTCACAGGCAGGAGATATAACCAACTGAATCCTGGCATGTCACTGGCATGCAACATCTGACCCTTCAGGACATTCTCATGCACAGATCCGTCCAGGTCATAATGTTCTGATGCAGGTTCCTTGATATCGCCAGTCAGTTGCAACATGGCATCATTTCTCCCTCCATGTACCGCATCATCATGCGCTTGTGTGTCTTTCCCGCCAACAGCCAATGCAGGGTCAGATTCCCTCTCCTCAGCACCAAGCTTTGATGCTGTCACAGCCATAGCTGCTGTCTTGTTTGAGCCGGTCGCCGGCACCTTTGCAACTGGTGTCAAATTCATGGCTGCGATATCAGGGTGATTTGGCAGCAATTCGACTAGGCTCAGAATGGCTGCTGCCCAGTTCGCTACAGTGGCCTCGACCGTCGCCTGATCTATAGGATTAAACATTTTGAAACAGTCAGAGAAGTCTGCCTTCAAGTCACCAAAGATCTCCCATGTGAATGACATAGGCACCCCGGCAACATCATACATGTAGTCTGTAGCAGTGCCATGAGCCAAGTACCCCACTGACTTGCCCCCAGACCCAACCGCACACCGGCCCCCACAATGCAGCCTGCATACTCAAACGACCTGTTTCATCCTGTGTTAGCCCAGACAGCTGGCCAAATGCACTGTTAACTAGCTCACTCTGCGAGAGCCCAGAGATGGTATTGCTGGCTGGATACAGGTGCAAGGCAGTGCAACAATACAACTCATGTTGTTGACACACTTTGTGCTTTGCTTTTTGCTCTTTGCGTTTTGCATGTCAAGCTGCTACTGTGTGTTGAAAATGGCCTATGCACCCGTGCATCCAATGTGCCTGCTTCTTATTACTCTTTATGGCTGCACTTGCAGGCATCAGGGAAGCTGCACCATGCATGCAATTGCTGTAGGTATTCTTGAGTACCAAGTATCCCACAATCACATAGCAAAACAACCACCTTTTGCATAGCGTTGAACATAGACGTGCAACACAAGACTACATGGTGCGCAGCAGGGAGCAGCAACACAGGCTCACGTGTTGAGTTGTTGCAGGATGTGCAAGCTGGCCTGTGCCCCAGGGCCTTCAGGGATCTCTGCCAGGTGATCGTAGGGCATGAACAGGGCTTCCATGCCAGAGTGCATGTTCAGCCACACATGCTGCCGGAAGGCATTTGTCAGGGCCAGCAGCAGAGCAGTCTCTGGTTCACTGCATGAAAGTCACAAGCCTTGGAGTTCACTTTTTGCCAGCACTGGCAGCTGTCTGCCATGGCAGAATGCACTGAATCATCCGTTTAGTACGCTGCTGTGGCAAAGCAGTCCTGTGCTCACTGCATAGAGTTAGTGCCTGCCAGCACTCTGGGGCATCATGACTCAGGACTGCTGTCAGCTCAGAGCCCTCATCTGAGACGATAACAGTCCTGAGTCATGATGCCCCAGACGCCCAGACAACTGGACAGAAAGACAGATGGGCAGACAGACAGACAGACAGATATGATGTGACAGACATACAAACAGACAGACAGACAGACAGACAGACAGACAGACAGACACTGACTGTTACAGGTATACAGGACAGATGACTAACCTGAAGGGGGCAGCACCAGGGTACTCTTCAGCAGGGTCATAGTCTGACTCCTTGAACCCCCAATGGGCATCCCAGTTCCTGTTGGGGTCCACCCCCCTACCGTTTTTGCGCTCACAAAGCTGCCCTGACTCAACCAATTTCCTCCCATTTGCATTCTCCAAGGGCAAAATCTGCGTAGTACAGTCTGAGATTGCAGCCTGTGGAAAGATGATACACAATATGTAGTACGCTGCGTGCCAGACAATTAGCATTGCAGAAGAGTACAGTGGCAGCACAACTGTTAATCAAGACTCATCAAACTTCACAAATCTGTCACCCCTACAGGAGTGCGCACAGGCAGGGTAACAGTTATGGCTTCTACTCTTCCTCTTCCACTATCTAAGAGCTACATTTAGGATACGGCCCAAATTTCCAACCCACTCACAGCTGAATTTAGTGATTGCATGCTAGAGATGTTCTTGCTGATGCACAGTGTGTTGCTACCCTGTTCCTAATAGCCATCTATACCTGTCACCTTCCGTCACGACTGTTATGGTGTAAGGTGAGTATCAACGGTGGCGATTTGACCGATAACACGGAGTCTTTTTAGGTTTGCCGAGCACATCAGCGTATGCGCACAACCATTGCAGACAGATTTTGCGTAGAGTTTGCCCTGAGTTGTGCATGCCCATAAAAACAGCATCAAGTCATGGTGCAGAGTACCTTGAAGACAGTGCGTTGCAGCAGCTGCTGCTGTGGTGTAGCAGCTTGCACACCATGTTCCATTTCTGATCCCAGATCACCCAGCATCTCCAGCAACCGCAATCCCACTTCAGGACTAATTAGCTCCCTACCATGCTCGCCAAAGCTCTGCAGCAACGACAAACATTAGACAGAAAAAGAAACACACAAAAAATAAACACACATAGCAATTTTCCACTTTGCAATTGCAAAGAAGTGTTTGACAAAGGAGAACTGCAAAGCAGCTGGTATGCCACATGTTGCATGCTCAGAGCAGCTGGCTGTCAGGCAGGCAGCATGTTAGCGCTGAGTCGCAATGCATTGAGGCCATGTGCTGGCATGCAATGGATGCTTACAATGAGCAGCCTGATCTTGTCGTCATGGTCCCTGGATAGCCCCCCTGGCTCAACTGTGACCACCTGTTACACAAGAGTGTTGCTGTTGTCAATGCCTCAATAGCAGCAAGCTGCTGTTGCATGTCCTACTCCACATTTATGTATGTCAACTAGCCTACCGTCAGTGTTGCAGCGTATTCGTCAACAGCAAGGGGAATCTCATCAACCTGCAGCAAGTTGTCTTGTCAAGCAGCAGCATGGCATTTAGCCGCGCACATCAAATGGAAACGCATAGAGGTACCTCCATAAAAAGAGGATGCTTGTCCACGACATCAAACACCTTATGAAATAATTGGTCTCTGCAACAAGGGCATGAGGCATTGCTTATCTGGCCCTGCTGCGTTGGCCAAGTCCATTGCTGGCAAAATGGCATACATGGGGCAAGCGACCGCAGCAATACTCACTTCGTATTATACACCGTGTAGTCAGGCTGTGTAAGCGCAGGGGCCTCTTGGTCCTGGACTTGTGTCCAAGCCTGACAAACAAGGCAAAAGAGCGAGAGCGCCAGGGTCCACATGTCTTCGCTTAAAGTTTGTGCGTTTCACTGAAGCTTGTCGACACTTCGGCGCAACAGCTAGGTCCTGGGCACGCTCAGGCCCCCGGCTTGCGCAGCATTGGTGGCAAATCTGATTGTCACCAGAACGTTTTACTGCCCTAAGAAAGTTTAGCCGCGCATAAATGGGACGAGGGGCAGCACCACTTGGGCTGCTGATCGTGTTAACCGGCCATGTCGACGAACAGATCGGGAGCGCGGGTTCGATACAAGCTGACTGCTGGTTGCCTTGTGCACACTCTCGAATATGCCTTTCTCAATCTCTGCTACACCCAGATCAACCCACAACAACAACAACATGCGCTGCTCATACCGCGAGCAAGTCAAGGTGCGACAATCAAGGTGCGACCAAATTGGCACGGAGCACAAGGCGCCAGGCGTAAGCATACCTTCCGTGCTCCGTGGACGCTAGACAGCTTTCCCTGATCACAACCGCTGCGACAGCTTATTGTTGCCGTAATTTGTAGTGACAACAGATTGCCAATTGGACAATGCGACGAAAGAAGCACAAGCACACTCGACGGGCAGTCAAGTTTTACAAAATACACCACGGCTTCCGAGAGCCTTACAAGGTGCGCTTCTGCGTTCCTTTTTGTGTGAGTTCTGCAACACGCTGGGCCAATTGGCCAGTTTCCTTACATAAGCTGCAGTTGACAGCCTAAGTGTGTGCAGGTGGTGCTGGACAGCAGCTTTGTGCACGCACTGCTGCAAGCCAAGTGAGTAAAATGTACTGCTTCAGCAACTCAGCCCGGCTGTTCGGCCGCATGATGCTGTGTCAGCGTCTCTTTTAATCTCGAAATGCAACATCTGCTGCTGCTGCAGTCTGAAGGAGGCTACAGATCTTATTGCAGGACTGCTTGGTGGACAAGTCCGTTTGTTCACAACTCGATGTGCAATGCATGAGCTCAAAACATTAGGAAAAGACTATGCAGGTGTGCTGAATTTGCCTTGCATCACCTGGTCATCTCTGCTCGAAGCCTGATAGAACTGCACTGACATTGCTTTGCCGGATGCAGACACATACAAAGCATGCAAAAAGATACAGCTGTACAAGTGTGGTCATGACGACAAAGCTGAGCCGACTACAGACTGCTTGCGGTCCCTTGTTGGTAAAGCTTTGTAAATGCTCAGTTTTTGTGCTCTCAACACCTTGCAGGCGATTTGACATGTTGATGTGGACTTCTTCACAGGTGAAGAGAATGCTGGGCATTTCTTTGTTGGAACTCAAGACAAGCAGCTTCGCACAGCCCTTTCAAAAGTTCCTGCAGGCGCCTCCATGTTTGTTTCGGTGAATGGCTTGCACCTAGAACAGCCATCTGCAAAACAAGAAAAGGTGATCAACCAGGTAAGACAGCAAGCATGGCTTTGCCACTCATGATTGACTGCTGATGCAACCACCTTTCACACTTGCATGCCACCGTACTGTCTGCTGCAGAAGCACTTGTGCTCTAAGCCACATTCCCATGGTCATGTTGTGCTATGCGCCTCGCTGTTCTGATACTGCATGCTCGCATTGGTCAGGTGCATCAGAAAGCAGCATTTGCAACTGGGCAGCTGTCCTGCATTTGCATGCAGGCTGCTGAAGACCAACAGGGTCTGCAAGCCTCAGACCTGAAGGCTAAGGTGCTGAAGGAAGTTGTGAATGCCAAGCGCCGCGCAAAGCCAGATATCAACACCTCAATCTACAGACACAACCAAGCAAAGGGACCCAACCCAATGGCGTTTAAGAAGAAGAAACGCAAACCAGTTGAGGAAGCAGTGGTCAGTGAACCCAAGGAGAAAAGGGCTAGAAAGCGGCGGAAAGTGTCCCAGAATGAGGATGCCACAAAAGCAGATTAGTCCTTGAACAAACTGCTCCTGCCATGTGTTTGTAGAGTTGTACAATAGTATAGCCTTGTCATGTTTTGGTGATATGTGTGGCTCATGTATCAGATGTGACTTCAGATGCGTGAGTACAATGTGCATTCTCAGCCAAGCCATACTATTAGGTAGTTGAAGTAAACATTTTACGCATATGCCCAGGCCAACATTATATAGCAGCAATCAGCAATTCATAGATGATGTTGTCAACAAGTTCAGGGCAGAAATGTTTTCAAACACTATCAGACTATTGCAATGTCATAGATCTCATGCAAGGCAAGCCTGTTGGCCATTCATCAACATGTTCTGCCAAAATTACAGCTAGCTAGCTAGCATGGCTATAGCATGGCGCTCCTGCATCAAGAGCTAATTTGGCCTCCATCATTTAGGCCTGTGCCAAGCTGCATTGCTTCCACGGACTCAACAAGGTCATTGAAATCTCGCTCTGCCTGCAAACCAGATTGCTGTTCAGCACATGCAGTGATGGCTGAAGTTCTGCATGTGCTTGCAAGTCCACATAGACAATTCAGGTAAATGGCCAGTGCAAGCAAAGTAGCGGACATTTCAGTGACTGTCTTCACGCATTGCTCGCAAAGGCCAATAATGTCATTTGCATGATCATACCAGGTATGCAATATGCACAGCACCATAACATACCCGCTGCCTGTTGGCTTTCTCCAGCTCCAGTTGGCTCTGCAGCTCTGCAACAATGGTGCTGTCACTATCTTGCCCAAAGGCCTTGTACAGGCTCTTCCCAGGGGACAAACCCTTGGCAGATATTGTCTTTGGGCCAGAACCTTGGGCACGCTGCAGCTGTGCCTTCTCCAGGTCTAGCTTGGCAATCAGGTCCATAGCATGCTGGTTCTCCTGCACGAAACATATCTGCTGTTGCCTGCACAATCGGCAACATGCAAGCAGCACCCGAGGCAGTTTCGATCAACACAGCTTGTCACCTTGTGCAGCAACATTTGCCAAGGTTATATTTGGCTTGCAAAAAGGGCTGAGACTGTCATATGGTATCAAGCATAGAAAGCAATTGATAGCAAGTTGCATGTGGCAATCGTCTGATTGAACATTGGCAGCGGCAATGTTGCTTTGAATGCATACACAGAATGATTGTATTGAGCAACACTGAATATGGGCGGTTGCTTGATGAGTGTCCCAGTGCAAGTGGCTAAAAAGTGAGTAGTTTGAATAAATTGTGCAAAGACAGGTTGAAGTTGTATACCTCACGCAGGTCATGCAGCTCCCTGTTGGCCTCTTCCAGATCTGCAGTCACCCTCTGCAGTGCCTCCTGCACCTCCCCTGTGCTCAATGTGCTCATCTCCAGCATGCTAATGCCAGGCCTCGGCCTGCATCATACCCACTTCCTTGTTTGTGTGAGATCTGGCGATGCGCAGAGAACACATCAGCATGACATAGTGTGACAGCACAGAAACCTGATTTAGGGGAATTGGGGTTGACAAGATCATGCAGCATCTTTCCACACAGCAAAAGAACCAAGCTGGGCGTGGTCTTGCATGTATGTTCCCATTGGCGTGTCAAAATAGAAATGGTATATGCACCCTTGCTGATCAATCTTGCCACATCTTCCATGTCATTCTTTTGGCAGAGGAGCCGAGATGATGGTGGCTGATACAATGCGCAGCAGCAGGCAGGTTTGACACGGGGCAAGTGCATGGCAAGTCAAACAAGCTGTCCTGTCCTGCAAGTTTCAGGTATAACGCATCATTACACCACGGACATTTGCTTGTGCATAATGACTCGTGGCCAGCAGCCCTCGCTCAGATCTATAGCATCCGGACTCAGCACGGCACAGACAGGCTTCACAGCTCAGGAGTGAGTCTACGCTCCACGCGTCAAGGCTTGCGACTGGGGACGAAAGAAAGTCAAACAAGCTCACCCAGCAGAACCACGTAGCGTCTGGATTTCTGCATGTGCCCCTTGGAGTGCCTGCTCCAGCTGCTGCCTCTCTGTCTCCAGGCTTGACACTTGCAGCTGCAGGTCTGCTGCTGCCCTCTGTGACTGGCTCAGCTGAGACTGTAATGAGGCCATTTGCCCTTGCAAGTGGAATCTACAAGAGAGAAAAAAGGGTCTTATGGGGCAGGCAACTGCACCAGGTGTTGGTATCAGACATGCTTGTGCATCCGTTAGTCAAGCTTGCTGTACATGTTGGCCATTGACTCTCATCATGCTGGGTGCTCTTGTGCCGCTTGGACTGTTGGTATTGGCCTGGCTGGTATTGTCACAGTTGCTTGGTGTAGTGCAGAAAGTCCATGCTGCGCATGTTGAACTGTTTATGAATGCCTGATTCAGGCACAGCAGACGCACAGCCTTTGCCACCTGTCATCGTATTTTCCTCCATTCGTTTTTTATATTTTCATATTTTTTCAGTAGCACTTCAATCTGCGACTACCTGCATGCCTTTGCAATGTTACTGTTACCTCTGCTGTTCCATGCTCTGCAGGTTGCCAGCGGTGGCCTGGGTGTCCTGTCTAAGAGCAGAATGCTCTTGTGCTGAAGCATTGCCCAAGGCTAGGGCTTCCTGGTTCACCTTCTCTAGTTGGGCCTGTTGAGTGAAGGCTGTGTGCTGCAGCCCTGTCACCTGGCTCTGCAGGCTTGCCACCTGTACACACAAGCTTTGATCCTAACTCGTGTATTCAGCAGGAGCAAATGAAGCAGCATAGAAACAGTTTCAGCCCAATACGAGCACTGGACAAATCAAGAAATGCAAGTTTCCCAGGTCTGCGGGGTTGGCGTCTCTCCTGGCCAGTTCCATAAGGAGTTCCATAAGGAACTCTGCTTTTTTAGCTACATATTGTCATTTGCTGCTTTCACAAGCATTATGCATCGGCAACAAAGATGGGACTCAATGGCAACAACAGATGTAGGAGCAGGCATGCTGTTCGGTGCACAGCACAGGGCACGAGGAATTGGTCAGGAGGGTTGTGCATGATTGGGGTGCCAGGCATACCTATTATGTAAGTAGGGTCTTACATGCGTACCTGTTGCGTGAGTAGGTTGTTAAGTACGTACCTGTTGTGTCAGCAGGGTGTTGCGTGCTTGCAGGCTGCCAGCCTTGTCTGCAGTGTGCTGCTCGGTGAAGGTGCTCTTGAACTGGTTGGTGCGCATGCCTGACAGCAGCCCTTCCAGCTCCCCCACTCTGTTGGCCTCCAAGGCCAGCTTGTGTTGCACTGCCTGATGATAAGTAAGAGCCGTTGATCATCCACCAAGATGCATTCACTTTTTGGTGTGCTGGGATGTGGTGCAGCTCATGAATGACAGTCCTCTATACTGACCTTGAAAGCCAGCTTGAGGTGCAATACCTGCTGAAATTTCTTACCATCAAATTGTTGAGCAGACAGTCTGATCAGAATGCTGCTGATCACACATGTGCGCAATGCAGTCAGCTGTGTTGATGATTATAATGACTCAGTGATGTCCGTCACAGCTACTGCTGATGGCAACACTAAACTGACACCAGTACATAGAGCTGTGTACAGGCTGTGGCAATATGCACCCAGCTGCATGTCAACAGCCATGCGCCAAAGCATGCCAGATCATCGTAAACAACAGCAGTGGAAACGCGAGTCACTAAGGACATATTGACATGCAGCCTGGCATCATCAAACGCAAATTTCACCACATGCATCCACCATTTTTTTTATATTTGGGTATCCAGCAAGCACATGCACTGCAGCACACTCACTTGGGAGTCTTCAGCTTGGGAGTCCTCCAATCGGGCTTTCAGGATGTGCATCATCAAAAGCAAATTTCACCACATGCAAGCACATGCATCCAGCAAGCACATGCACTGCAGCGCACTCACTTGCTGCTCAGCTTGTGAGTCTTCCAAGCGGGCTTGCAGGATGTGCATCTGGCCATCTGCAGCTGCCAGCTGTCGCTGCAGCCCTTCCCTTGTCGCCTCCAGCTGGAAGCGTACCTGCAGCACCAGAACATCAGAAAGAAAAGACTACACCTTTCAGCGTCAATTCTATGAGAAGCCAAGTGTTATACTGAGCTGCCCAGGCACCAGAACATCATGTTGCCTGGCCTGCAGACAAACCACACCAAGAGGAGCTGCAATCACAGCTTGGTCACACAGATATGCTAAGTGGGTATGTTCAAGGCACAACAGGTGAATGTGTCATGTTGAGTAACAAATCGACGCATTATGATAAAGTCGAAGCGGTCTGTTGATGCCCCCTAACAAGCTGATGCTATGTGCCAAGTTGGTGTATAGGCAGGAGCCTTAGCTATCTGCAATGAATCACAACAGCAATAGCAGCAGAACCAGTAACAGCAGCTCACATATCAAGGCAACAGCTACGAGTCAGTCAAACTTTGAGAGCAGTTTGATATTAGATTGACAGACACAGTGAGACTTGCCAAAGTGCTGCATGGCACTATGACTCACATACAGAGCATGCTTGCTGAACACAAACTTCAGGCATGCCTGGCATGGCTCCAGGATGCTGCCTTGAGAGACTCCCGTCATGATCGCTGAAAAGCGTCAACTTTTCTTTTCTTTTCATGCATGGCATGAATAGAGATTCCCAGGTCTGACAAGATGTGCAGGCACAGGCGCACCTGCTCAGCTGCACGCAGCTTATCAAGCAGAAGCTCCTGCTCTCTCGCGAGGTCCTGGCTCTCTGTGCTGCTCTTGCTGACTTGCCGGCTCAGCACATCTGCCTGCCTCTCCCCTGCCTGCAGACACACACATGCACACATACCTCAGTGCATGCATGGCAAATGGACCATCATGCTTAGATCTTTCACTGCACCTTTGAAACAGCAATTGTGCAGTACTATGTCAACGCGAGTACACATTTTGATGCTCTGCACGTTTGGTTGCGCGAAAGATTGAAAGCACACTTTGTTGCTCTGTGACCACATTACTCTATGCAGAGCAAAGTCGCTCTTGTTCCCAGTGTAGACAGTGTAGAAAGTGATGACAAGTAGGTAAGACTTCCAAATGAGTCAGGTGTAACAGCTGATACAGCTGCTGCATTTAGGCATCTGCATTTGGGCTGCTGCGTCTATACATGTGTGTGCACAAGCAACAAACGTATGCTATGATTCAGCTTGACTGGTATATCAGACAATGCAGTTTGGTAGGAGCTGATTTGGTTGTCGTTTGCAGGCAAGCAGGTGGGAGCGCATGCAACCAGCTGCAATGATCCAGCTCAACTAGTGTATTAGTATATGGCAAGTCATATCACCTGCATGTTTTCCATCCACAAAAGATTGTCAGATGAGGAGATGCATCAGTATGTTGTGGATGGGAACATGCAGGTGACACGCAGGTGTTGCAACTTGCCATATACTCATCACTATCATCATGACACCACACTTCCATCTAAGGCTGCAGAGCTGTAACAGTCCAGGAAATTGGCACGCTAGCACTGTGCCTTTTACCTCAGCCCTGCTACAAGAGCCGAGCTAGGCACAAATGGACAGCTTCAGCTGTTCCTTACCTGCAGGTCCATGACATACTGGTTCATCTGGGCATGCGCATCCCTTTGGGCTTCCTGAAGGGCAGCCAGCTCCCCAGCCTGGCCAGACAGTTGCCCTTCCCTGCCCACCAGCTCCCTTTCCAGTTGGGCCACCCCACTCTGCAGCCGCCGCTTCTCTCCTGCCAAGCTCTGCAATCAATTCATCAATCAATCAACCAATCATCAATCAATAAATAATTGATGTCCTAGGGGGGCAACTGGGACCCAACAGACAAGAAATTCAGTACAGTAATTGATACAGACAAGATTTGCTTCCTACATGTAAAGCATTCCCCTACCAAGCACTCCCCTGCCAAGCTCTGCAATGCAGAGACAAACTTCAGGTGTGACAATCTACAGGCTGGCTGTTGCCAAGGTGCTGCTATTGACAAGAGCAGCAGTCAGGTGTGACAGGGGCAGCAGATGCGATTCCCTGCTCTGAGCAATGCCCTGTATGTAGACGCTGCTCCTTGTCTGTTGAGATCTGCAAGGGGTATCAGCACAGCATTTGGTTATTTGTAAGGCATTGTCAAACTGTGAACCAACCGCCTGTGCTATCCATATAGCACAGCACAGGCTCTGAATGTTCTCAAGAGCGTTATCAAAAGTAACAAGCAGATTGGGAGTTCTGCTGCCTGTGCCTGCCAGTAGCTACTGTAACGCCGTCTCAAAAGGCCAACTGGCAAAGAGCAGCATTTGCGGTTGACACTTCCAGGCAACACACAGCTCTTGATCCAACAACGACACCAGCAAATTGCATTGAATGCGAGACATGCTATTTGGTGGTGATGGTCTGGCAGTACCTCATAAGCCTTGCGCAAATCCTCCACTTCACTCTCTTTTGCTCTGGCTAGCTGCTCTGCTTGAGCCAGCTTGCTCCTGGTGGACCTTAGGTCCGCATGCCAATCATCCCTACAAAGGGCAAGCACACTCACTCTAGCATAAGCGCGTAGGCTCTGCACACCAGAGTATCTAGCGAATGCTTGTGAAACAAGTGACTCATTCATGCAGCAAGGTGACCATTGCAGTCTATTGCCTTTGAGAGGTTGTGTGGCTACACCAAAGCCTCTGGAGTATTCAGATTACAGCTTGAAAGGTCTTATACCGGCAGGCTGACATGTGAGAGTGCAATTAGGAGTGCAAGGTCATGCAGTTGCCAGAGTAATGCAGTCTGCTTGCTACTAGCACACACAGGTACATCATTCGCAGCAACCCCCAGAGGCTGCAGCATTTAGAATACTGCCTTATACACAAAATCACATGCTGGCCAGTGATACAATCAACCTTCAGGTCCATACATGCGACATGCTTTGCTGATACATCATGTGTATTGTAAACAAAAAGCAAAACCCTCTGGTCTGCTGCACACCTTTCAGTGACAGCAGTGGTGAGCTGATGGTTGACAACTTGGTTCTCCTTGACCAGCACCTCTAGGTCTTCAGATATGGCACGGCACTCATCCCTCAGTGCATTGCATTCCCCTTCACAAGCCTGTGAGGTACACTTTCTCAGTACACAATATGGTGCACAAGCGTCGGCCAACTGGGCTCATCATGGTGTGCATCACATACTGCATATCTGTGTTGAGCTGTGTGCAGAGGCAACAGCAGGAGGATGATGCAGATCTGTGGAGCTTCACCTGCAGATGCTGCTTGCTGTCATCTGCCTGTGCAACGAGGTCTCTGTTGACGTTTTGGTACTCGGCGATCTGTTCTCCGGCTCGCTGCAGCTCCCCCTCAGCAACAGCCAGGGCCCTGCATGCCATGCGGTCAGCATGTATAACTACAACTTAGCTGCAACTTGAGGGACAAAGATGAACTTCCAGTAAGAATTCAATGTGTGACTTGTGACTCATGCATTGGTGTACAATTTGCTGCAGCATTTTTGTGGCGGTCACTGGTTGATAGTTACCGAAAGAGCAAATCACACTGCTACAATGCACACATCCATCTTGTAAGGGCGTCGCATGCTTGGTAGAGGCAACAGCCGCAGTGCAATCTATGCAATCATACACTGTGAGTACAAGTGATGTACAGCTTGAAAGATGACTGCAGCTACAGTTCCTAATTTTTGGATCAGACCGTTGCAGCAGCGTGATCCGAGGCTGGATCACTCTGCACAATTGCGGCCAAATGCATGCAGGCACTCCCTGCATGACTATGGTGCATGCTTCCAGATGTGGGGATAGTGCACAAAGCAGGTGTACCTTGCATTCGTCATGCTGCTGAAACAGTGTCATGAAAACAAGCCTAAGTGCAACCAACAGGTGACGCACACTGCAATGTTCCTGCACCTTGCGCTTGTCATGCTGCTGAAACAGTATCATGACAACAAGCCCAAGTATAAGCAACAGGTGACACACACTGGAATGTACACAACCTGGTGGCAAGCAAGTAAGGAGGCAGCGCTCAGACCTAGCTGCCGGACTCAGCTAACATCGTTCATATCGTATCATATCATATCATGTCACATCACATCAATATCATATCGTATCATATTTATTAATATCATATCAACTCAACACAGCACAGACAGGCCTCACAGCTCGGCCGTGGGTCCACGCTTTGCGCGTCAAGGCTCGCGTATGGGGACGAAAGCAAGCATTCATTCATTCATTGGATTTTGGGGTCTTGGGGCCAACCATGACCATTGGACCAAGCAAGTAAGGAGGCTGTACCTGTTGGCATCATCAGCTTGTTGGTGGCCCAGCTCAAGCTCCTCGGTCAGGTTGGCAACCATTTCTGCCTTGCTGTCTAAGTCAGCTTGCAGGATGTCCCTCTCTGAGTCTATTGCCTCCACTGTCTGGAACATCACAAACAGACAAGTCAAGTCAGGTACCAGAGTCTGCCTTGCTGTCTAAGTCAGCTTGCAGGATGTCCCTTTCCGAATCTATTGCCTCCACTGTCTGGAACATCACAAACAGACAAGTCAAGTCAGGTACCAGAGTCTGCCTTGGTGTCCATGTCAGCTTGCAGGATGTCCCTCTCTGAGTCTATTGCCTCCACTGTCTGGAACATAAACAAACAAACAAACAAACAAGTATAGTCAATGACCAGAAGGTCCACTACTTGTTGTGTTGTATGAGATTACATCAACACGTCTTGTTTCCGCCATAGCTCCTGCTTGTCAGGTAGGGATTATGCAATCAGTAACAGGTCCATCGAGCTTGTGAAGCTGAACAGTGTATACTATACCTTCTGAAGCCGCCTTATTTCGGCATCCCTCTCTTCCGAACCCTCCTGCTGATGGCGCAGCTCGGCTTGGAGGTCTGAAGAGTACAGGTCTGCTGCCTTGGCCTCAGAAGAGACTCTCTGCATAAATTTGCACAGTCAGAGCTGCAGCTGATTGCGCCATCCAGCAGTTCTGAAAGCAAAGAAAAGAAAAGACTACGCCTTTCGGTGTCAATTTCATGAGAAGCCATGTATTGTGGGCTAGGCTGCCCAGAGCAGTTCTATAATAGCCCTCTCAAAAGTAGCCTGGCGGTCAATTTATTTGTGGTAGATCACGTGAACTGTGCAAAATGTCTTACCGGTGTATTGAGACCTTACAGACACTCAGATGCCTTGCAGGTTGCATCACACTTGCTATGTATCACAAGCCAGGTCAAAGCTGACAGGTTATATAATGAGTGTTTCAGCTGATTTGTTCCCGCAAGATAGGGGTAGTGATTGCGCATTGACTCTGGCGTGGATAGTCAGTGTACTGACCGTGAGCTGAGCCATGTACTCTTGCAGGGTGGCATCTCCTTTGAGTGACAGGGTGGTCAACTGTTCCACTTCTCTGGACCGGTCATCCAGCTGGCGTCTCAGCCCTGTCACATGATCCGTAGCCTGTTGTGCCCTGTGCTTCAGCCTCTCCTGCTCACTCCTGAATAATAATAAAGATTACAGTTTTAGTAAAAAAATGATGATGATAATAATCATTATTATAATTATGCTGTTGTATAACAATAATGCTGCTGTATAACAATAATGCCGTTGATACAAATGCCTTGTTATCCTGAATCATACCATGTCGTCAGCTTGACATGCCACTCCACTTTCCCAGGGCTCAAGTGGGTACATGTCTGCTGATGCATCCACTCAAAGAAGTGCAGAAGACAGCCCAGCTGTGCTCAGGCCACTCACTTTGATGCCCAGGGATGTGTGACAGAACAGCAATGAGACATGCTGCTCATGCAAGCATGTTCCATTGCTGAAATGCTACACCAACAGTTATGGGGATTAAGGCACAGGCCAGTGTTTGAAGCGCTGCAAGAGCTGCTGAAGGCATTCTGCAGGGAGGCCTTTTGATGTCTTGCTTTACGAGCTGCCATACACCAGAGCAGCTCTGGATCTGCTGTGAGACTACAAGGCTGCTCCTTGTGCAAATCTGTATCAGGTCCACACCAACGTTACCTGACAAGCCTTTGCTGCCAAGCAAGATAGAGCTTGTGCAACTGGGCAGCCCGGTATAATAGTTGACTTCTCATTAAGATGATGCTGAACGGCGTAGTGTTTTGTTTTGTTTTTCTAAAGCTTGTGCAGTCAAGCAACAAGTACCTGAGGCTAGCCAGGTCAGCACTGTGCTCTTGGTTTAGAGTCTCTGCCCTTCGCGCACGCTCGCCGTACTCCTGTGCCTGTGCCCTAGCCTCCACGCCTGAGCCACGCAGCGCCTCAGCTGTTTGCTGACTCTCGGCCAGCTGCTGCCTCAGCGCTTCCAAGTCCTCATCCTGGCAGACACAGCATGCACCCATGTAACAGCAGAGACAGGTTGAGTGCTACTGCTTCTTACCTTGTCTTGCTGACCAAAATCTCTGGAGCTTTAGGACCTGAGGCGCATCCATCGGCAGGATACATGTTTTACCTCTTTACTCTGTTGCGGATTTAACTTAGGCCGGCCGTATGGAAAAAGGATGCAAGAATTGGACACTTGATGTGTGTATGAGAAAATATGGCCGTTGCTTTTGCCTAAATAGCTAAGTTCACATGGTGAAATTGAATGGGTTTTGCTGCCAGGAACATGAGGCTCTGGCCTGGGCTTGCGCAGCTCAAAGTGTTACCTTCCAGCAGCGGAATAGTGCCAAATGATGGCATGCGTGCTTGGCCACATGAGGTTCAGGTGGCAGACAAGGCTGCAGCAACACACCTTGCACAGCTCACAGTGGTCACCTTCCAGCAGCACCATTGTGCATGAATGATGGAATGCGTGCTTGACCACATGGGCAGACAAGGCTGCAGCAACACACCTTGACCCTCATCTGGCGCTGCAGTGCCGCCGTGCGCTGCTCAATGGCTCTGATGGCTTGGCTGGACTGCTGTGCACTGCTGCCTTGGGCATCCAGGCGCTCCTGCAGCTCTGACACCTGCTTGAGAGCTGTCTCCCTGTCATTGGAGGCGTGCTTGGCCTTGGACTCCCATGTCTGCAAGACAGTGCATTGTGGCATCATGTGATACCCTTTCATGTGTTCATTACCAGACAACACTATCATATATGCCATGGTCTCAGTTGGTCTATACCAATCATGACTGACTGACTGACATCATATATGCCATGGTCTCAGTTGGTCTGTACCAATCATGACTGACTGACTGACAGCAGCGCTACTGAGTGCTTTGAGATGGCCTTAAGCCTCCAAGCAAAGCCAGACTTTGCTGTGTGGGGCATAATGCATGTCAGCGCTGGTATATGCAACATCTGTCATAATACCATCATCTTTTGAGCTGTGTGACAGGCACGAGCACAGATCAAGCTGAGGAGGTCTGCAACCAGCCCTCCAGCAAAGAGCTGTCTCCTGGAGGGTGTTCAGCAGTAAATTGCAAGCATCACCTCAAGACTGGACTTGAGGTGCAAGATCTCATGCTGAGCATCCAGCAGCTTCTCGCTGACCTTGCTCTTGTCCACCTCTGCCTGATCCAGTGATCGCCTGCAGCCATTCAAATCCACCTGTAACCTGGCCTAACTTGGCAAGATCAAGTGCCCTGAATGCATATGTGACGTTTTGGCGCTGAGATGTCACGCTAAATGATTATCAAAAAACCCACTATTGACCCAAAAAAACACAACTGAAAACCAAAATCGTCACAAATACAAGCTGACACTGGCAGCAGAATGTCTGACACAGAGTGGGTCTCGGGCATGCTCAACAGGTTCCCTGTAACAGTCACTTGCAACCCTGCAACATGTGTAAATTAACAAGCAAACAGCCCCTTTCCTTTAATGCATCACAAAGTATTGGTCAACCATATTGCTGTCCATTGGTGACTGAAGCCGAACTGCAGATCTGTCTCACCTGAGGGCATCAACATCAGTCTCAAGCTGCCGGAGAGCCTTCTGCGCTTTGTTGGCGTCTGCTTGAGCCTTGCTGGCATCACCGTCTGCCTTCACCATGCGGTCCATGTACTCACGCACCTGCATCACCTCAACCCTGTTTTATGGCAGCTTCAGACCCTCATGGTGAGTGTTCTTGCTAAACAGGAAAGAATGCATGATGTCACCAGAGCCTGCTTGTACTGCATCAACACCACGGCATGTGGTACCTGCCAGTGCTTGACTTTGCCATGAGCAATGTCCTCAGCATCATTTGGTTCAACAACTTGCGCAAACCAGAACTGCACTGATGCTTAGATTGCTAAGATGCAGTCTGGTACATGCGCATGCTAATCCTGCTGCAGTGAGGAATTTGATCTGCTGCAAGCTTCCATGAACAACAGCAAAGAAGAACAAGACAGCCAGATGCAGCAGGGTACAATGAATTAAGGGGCATCTGATGCGCAATGTGAAATTTTGTCCTACAACACCAGATGTCTGGCTTTCTGGCTCTCCAGAAGTGCATACCTGCTCTTGCATGTCCTGCAGCCTGGGTGGTAAGTAGTGCAGCTGACCCAGCTGCTTGGTCTGAGCAGCCAACGCCTCTCTGTTCTCCTGCATCCTGGAGTTTGCATTGGCGGCTGCCTCCTCCAACACCTCCTTCTCGCTGTGCAGCACCTCCACCTACATCAGTCATCAGAGAGGTGGTGAAGAACAACATGCAGAGGTGCACCATGGAGAGACGGCGGTTGATAACACTTCAAGTATGTCATTAGCCTGGCACATAAACACTGGCAGGCCGATCATATATCCCACTGTGGTCATCTGCCTAGCACATTGGGCATAGCAATTAGGACATCTTGGAGAGCAACACAGCACGAGCAGTCAGAGCAGACACTACTGTATTGGTCCAAACAATCCTGATGTGCAAGCATCTGAGTCAATGGGGCCTTGAAGAATAGACAGCTGCTGCTTGTGCACAAGCACTATAATGGGTCAGGCACAACATGCCAAGGGTGAATGCTTGATGCTGTCACAGCAACCACTGGATTGTGGCATTTGCTATTTGCCTGTGGCTTGGTGCATCAAACACTCTGGCACTCTGTGTTCGCAGCAAGATGACAGGCCAACATAGATAGATACTGCAAGAGAAATTTGGGCCCAACATGGGGTCGCCTCAAGCTTCTCTGTATGGAACGCTTAACTTCCCTTTCTGGGTACTGCAGCTGCAACAGAGCATCATCTGCAAGCTGCATAGGTACGGTTGTACGGCGTGTCCAATATTGGTGCCTTGTTTGATCAAAGCATTACATGCAAATGCTGTGATGCAGACTGACCTGCGTCTTGTAGCGAGCCAATTCTGTCTGCAAGTTGTCTACGTCTGCAGACAATGCAGCCTCCTGCTGCCTCTCTTCTGCCAGCTGCTTGCTGAGCAAGGCCAGATGCTCGCTGGACTGGACCTGCTGCTGCTGGGCTTGCTGCAGTGCTGCTGAGGCTCGCCCTTTGGCTTGGACCGCATCCTGTTGTGAAAGCCAGCTTGCTGTCAGACACTCCCAGGGGCATGAATGTAAGTGTTGCATTCTTTGCGAATCCAACTTGCGAAAACAAAGCAGCAGAGTTGACATTGCAGAAAAACATCTGAGCTCATGAGTGGAGTTTGAAAGCCTGCCGATGCCGCTTGCTTGCTGCACAAACAGTGCAGCTGACCTTTTCACATAGCCTGGTAATCACACCAGCAATGGTAAATCCCCATTATCCAGCAGCGGGCAACCACGCTCTGAACTATCATACCGCAATGCATGCAGAAAGGAGATCCAACGAACAGGCATGCAAGCCTGCCACAAATACACATCTCACACAAGCAGGCATGCAGCGTCTTGCCTCAAGGCTTGCTCATGGCAGGGCTCTCTTTTCGGCCTACAGACAGACAAAGGAACAAACAGAAAGACAGGCAGACTGGGATGCAGCTTGCCTTAAGCTGGTGGCTGAGAGACTCCCTGTCAGCTTCAGCAACAGCCAGGCGCTTCTCCAGACGAGAGCTGTCCCCATGCAAACGATGCTGCCTGCTCTCCAGGTCCACCTTGGCCAGGTGATCAGCAGAGGCAGTGGAATGTAGCTCCTCCAGCTTCTTCCTCAGCTCTGCCAACTGCAAGCACAGTGTCTTTTGCCAGAATAAATCTACACTGTCGGCTTTGCTGGGAAGAGGTGCACAGGGTGATGCTGATACGCTTTTGTGCTGCGGCCTGTGCCAGCTGAAGACACTCCCATATGTGCTTGTGACGCTTCTGCATGAGGGCCTCGACCCTTGTTTTGCAAAGCAGGCAATTGTCAACTTGACTAACATGCCCTGAACAGGAGAGGGACATGTGTCAATGAATGAGCTCAGCTGAGACAGCACAGCACTGAGCAGGCATACACCTGTGGACAGTATGGCATACAAGGATGCTCCAACACAGAGCAGCTCGGTTCTTGCTGATTTTCATGCAGAGGCCAGGTTTAGCTGCCTTGGAGCGATGTCAGCACTGACAGCTCCTGGTGGACTCCAGGCAGGGTAGCTTGCATATACTGTGCCTTGCTAATAGTCACATGCTTACAATGCAGTGCTCAATGCTGGGACTGTTTGCTCACCTCAAACTGAGTCAACTCGCGCTCAGCCTGCATGTCCTGGAAGCTTGCCGATTGGATACGCAGCTCAGCCTTCACGCGGTCCAGCTCTTGCTCAGAAGCTGCCAGCTGCTGCCTGCTGGAGGTCAAGCTGCCACGCAAGCTGTCCAGCTCATTGGTCTGGTCTGTGACTTGCCTCTGAAGGCTGTCATGCTGGCTGCGCGCTCTGTCAAGAAGGCTCTGGAGTTGCCTCACATTGTCCTGACAGGCAGCACTGGTGTTTGCACAGAAGCAAGCACATTGCAACCTGTGTGCAAGCTCAGAGAGAGAGGAGCTGCAATGCTGCGCCATTTGCCCCCTGCTGCAAACTTGCAAGACACTGGCACTGGAAACAACACCTTGTCTTACAAGTAGGCTGCAGGTTTTGGGGGGAAAACGTTGCAGACATAGGTTGTACAGGAAGATTACACAACCACACAGCATGACTGGTTCTGGGCAGTTTGATGTTGTGTGCAGACAGCGGACAGCAAGCAGGGGGGACATATACCTTGAGGGACTTTTCTCTTGCAATACTGGCTGCATGCTCCTTTGCAGCAGTGTCCACTGCCTGCTTGATGGCAGCTTGACCAGCCTTGCTATTGGCCAATTCTCCTTTCAATTCAATCACCTGCATGCAGTGACATCAAGTGTAATGCGTGGGCCAACACAAGCTGACACATGGTGGAGACAGCGAGGTCTATGATGGTGCGATTGGTGTTGTGCTTTGAAGATGGCATGGGTAAGCAGCAGCTGTCTACGCACTGACAGCTGATACTCTTGACTGCTCCATAGGCAGTGATGTGCATAGGCTTACTCGGTCTATCTGAGTTCTGTTTTGCACAGTGATGAAGTGTGGCAGAAATGTCTGACACAAGTGACGCATGAGTGTGAGGTGGTGTTAGCATGTACAGAAGCTGTCTGCCTAGCAGGAGCTGTCTCTGCAACATCACCTTGGCCAAGGCAGCATCCACTTCATGAGCAGCCCTGCCACCAGCCTTTACTCTCTCAGTCTGCAGCTTCATGAGGGTGATCTTCATGCCAGCTATCTCCTGAGTGATGCTGTTGTTTTCTTCCACAGCTCCTCTTAGCTTCATGTCAGCCTGAACCGGGTGCAAGCCTTGGCAATGGAGTGGTCCAAGATGATGCATATATGTTTGTTAGTCATGAACTTATGGCACAACAAACATGATTTTAATATCATAAACAAGCACTTCTTGACAGACGCTATATCCTGCAATGCTTGACAAGGAGTCATGATGTTTGGTGGTGCTCTCCACAGGACGTGCAGAAAGCTAGTCGTGACAGCGCAAATCACACCTCTTTGCGTGCTTGCTCTGCCTTCTTCAGTGCAGCTTCTATCTTCAGCTTGTCATCCACCTCACGCTGCATCTCTGTCATCTGGCTGGTCATGAAATCCACCTGTGAGGATGCATAAGTCAGCTCATGCTGCAACAGATGCTTGGCTTCTGCACTGTTTTGACCTTGCATGAGTCTCATCGTACAACAGGATTGCAAAAATGATGCAAACCAGCAAAGATAGGCAGCAGCCAGGTACAGGCTGTTCTCAGGTCTTGATGGCTAGGGCTCGTAATGGCTTACTTGTGAGTTGAGCTGCAGAATGATGCTCTCATTTGTCTCATTCTTGAAGCGCAAGTTCATCTGATTTGCGTCAGGACCTTTCTCTGCCTTTGCAGCCAGGCGCTGAATCTCACCATCACGTCGCTTGACCACTGCCTGCATGCATGACAGTAACAATGCTTTGCCTCTGGCAGGATTGCTTCTTGACCTGCCCGTCTTGCTGTTGCCATTGAATTCCTGAGATACATCAGCGCAAAGCTGTGATGATGCAAGCCATCAAAGCGCTTTACCTGCAGTGTATCAAGCTGCTCATGTATTTGGTTCAGCTCTTGCTGCTTCTGCTTCAGCCCAGTCTCCAGAGTGGCAACCCTATAAATGCCACAATGCTTGCTTGTTCAAGTTGCACCAGCTCTGTGAGGCCTCGACAGATGGCACTGAGAGACATGACAGGGCATTGCAGCATAACAAGCAGTGCTTATGGGGATTGACGGTGATCTAGGGTATGATCAACTGCTTACACAACAGTAAGATTTTATGCAAGGGTACAAGTTTCAGCAAGGCATGCAAGCAAAGCAGGCAAGCTGAGCTGAGCTGACAACACACCTGTCATCAGCTGTCTTCAGCAAGTTGACATTTGGCAGGGCAGCTGAAGCAGTGCTTGCAGGCTTCGGCTCTGCACACAAGGCCAGAGTTACAGTGACACAGCTAACTGGTGTCTGAACCCGCAGGTGTGCAGAGAGCCTTACCTATGGTGTGAGATATAGCAATGCGAGAGGAAGCCTCGATGAGTCTTGCGTCCGCTGCAGACATACAATGACCTGAGTTCTGCTTCTCTCCATGACGTAGTTAGCTGTCTGCAGCAAAACCAGGTGGATGTGACCTCACGTCTGGGATGCTTCTCTCCCAATCTGAGAATGTCTTCAACCTTGGCGCGAAGGCCAGCATTTTCATGCTCAAGGCTGTGGAATCGGCCTGCTGTCTGGTGCTTCCAGCAAGCTAGCTCAGTCAGTTGACCCTCCAGCTTCTTGACTTGCTGGTAATGATCCCTATCTGCCTTGTCAGCAACATCTGCAGCTTTGAGCAGCTGCAAGTGCAGCTGGTTGTTCTCATTAGCCAAACGGCCTGCATCTCTCGTCAGCCCTTCCACCTGTGCAAGATCGAAGGCATGCATTGTGGATGTCTGCCTGAGACACACTGTCAGACATCAGAGTTATCTTGTGTGTGCTGGCTGCCAACCTTGTTGCGGCCATCCTCAAGTTCTTGCGCTTTGGTGGCCACTTGCAGCTTCAAATCACGATAGCTGTCGGTCGTGTGAAGCAGGTCTGTGACCAGCATCTCCACGAGAGGAGCACTGCTGTCATCGAGACCCTCCTTATACTGTAGAGCCTGAAGCTTTTTCCGCAGTTGACTGAGTCTCTGGCTCTCCATCGCTGATCACGCAACTCAGCTCTGCCCTGACCGGAGTTGACACAGCCGCGTAAATGCGAGCATCGCTGTAGATGCTCGTCACTCGCAGATCGCACCAGCGATCGGCCAGCGACAGAGCTGCACAAGCTGTTGCAGGTGGCGGGAATGGGTGAACGAAACCGAAATTTGTAACAGCTGGCGTTTCAGCAAGATTTATAACAATATCGTCAGATTTACAGGCTGCTTGCTTGGGCCATACAGCTTCAGTCTTGCAATATATACAGCCATTACAATGAGTGTCACAAGCAGCACGGGCAGATATGGTGCATGCAGGTGCAGATTGGGAGAGCTGCCAAAGCTGCCAGCCCCATGGCTGACATGCAGCACAGACACAAAAGCGTGTATGCAAGCATCCACCTTGACAACATCTTGCATGCACACTGCACATAGGGCAGCATCCATTGCTGAGCGCATCTGAAGCTGAACAGCAACTACAGGTTGTGACAGGGGTGTCCTAGCAGAGACAGTTAGTACAAGGATGTGAGCTGCATTGATATGCATTAGTATCATCAGATTTACATTAATATCAGTTTGTTTGCAGTGCATACCTGCAAAGCTATGCCTTTGTTACTAAAAAATGGTGCGGATGGAGTTATTTCAATCAGGTTGGATGCTGTTCAATACCAGGATGGTGCACCTGCTTTCGTGGCTCAGTTGGTTTGCGCACCAGACTCATATCACGTATACGCTGACTTTTGCTAAGGCTGCCTATTGCAAAATTATTAGTCAACATCTCACACAGTTTGCATCATCCTCGTCTTGCACGGCCACTACAATAGCCTCTCGATCACAGCTACGATGACCTGCACGATGACGTTGGTTTCGGAGCTGCAAACTCAAGTATCGTGCTGGCGGCAAACGTACGGACGGCTGCACGCTTGACGAACTGGCGCGAACCTCCAGACACACAATAAGCCGGGAACATTTGTGGTTGTCCTGTATACAATCCACCTTCATTTTGCTCGTGCTTCCTGTGCTCAAGCTTGCCTGTCCTTCTGTGTCAGTGTGCAAACTTTGGACAACACACGGTCAGGTCACTCAGGTCGGCGCACGTGCACAACCCTTGCCGCTCGCTTTTCAGACAACCGGTGAAAACATTGCTAAAACTGAAGGTGGCTTGCAGGTCGACAAGCATCGGAACCACCGCCCAGCAGGAAAGAAACTAAGGTCAATCAGCTGATCTGCAAAACGAAACCAAAGACTGTGAGGAGGCCACAAATCTGTGAGGCGTTGTCTGGTCAACTCTGACGGTCACAATTGAGCCTTCCAAAAGACATGACGAACCAACGCTGTTGTTTTTGCAGGTACAGCATGCAAGTACAGGCTGTACAGGACCATGAATACAGTCTGGCAAGCATGCCTTTGCATGTGCTTCAGCACATTGCAAAGCATCTAGACCTGTGCAGCCAACTACGCTTGTCCCAAACAAGCAAGCGTGTGTACCCATTTCTGCCAGTCCAGTACAAAAGAGGGTATTGCCGTGCTGACCGTCAGGCAGTGGACAGAACACTGGAGGACGCGTTTGTGCTGAATGGCATTGACTTACTGTCATGCCTGCCTTGCTACTTCAGCCAGACAGATAGCCATGTCGCAGTCCTGTACATTCAGGTCAATGCGCATGATATTGCACAAGTAGCTGCAATCACCCATTCAGGTGCCCAATACCATCTTTGCATCACTCAATATGATCCATGTGGATTGAGTGAGCGCAGACGTGGTCATCTCAAGCATGCAGACGACAAAGTGTTGTTGGACCAGACGCTTAGCAAAGAGCAGCTACACACCAAGTTGGGCCATGCTCCAGTCAGAATTCGTCACATCAGACCTGACAGTGGGTGGGGCAACAGGGCAGTTGCTTGTTGTTCCTCATCTGCCGGGCTGGAATTATCAAGCAAGAAGGGGATCAGTCTGGCTGAAATGCGCCATTGTGCAGGCTATTGCTATCAGCTGATGCACGATGCAAAATGGATGCAGGCAGACTTGTACGTCAAGTTTGCTGATAAGGTTGCTGCTAAGCAGTACTGCTTGAACATCAGCCGCACCCAGGTTACAGAAATGGCATCAGGCTTCAGGTGGGTTGAATCAACTGAATGGCAAGTGGATCAGATGGAGCCCCTTGTCTTTCCTGTGGCATTGGATTTTGATAGCTTCCCATTTGAGGCCACCGGTGTGAGCGCCTACTTCTACAGTGACATGGCGTATGAGTGGCAACAGCCTGACTTGATCTACATTACCAATCGTTCTGCACCAAATGATGCACTGTTTGAGGCATGCAGTTCTTTTGTTTACACTAAGAATCTAGGTCATTGCAATGCATATCATCGGGCGGCGGCCAAAGTAAAGATTGTACCAGTTTGGTGATGACAACGTGTATGATGCTGCATATCAGTTCAGCACCACCACCAGCACTGGGTATCCAAGTCCCGCCCTTGTTCATCATGAAGTGTGTTCTCTGTAAGACTGAAGTGATTGAACCTGATGCCTTACTGGATGAGAGTGTGAATCGATACTTGTATGTCAGGTGAATGCCTTGGACATGACAACCTTTTGCTTGATAGCTTTCTGCAACAAAATGCAATGAATTGTTGCTGCATCATGTACCAGCAGCTGTACTTTTGTCAGCTTTGCTTCAGGTGTCAACTCTGTGGCCTGATATCGTCATGTGCAGGATCTTGTTGATGGTTGCTCAGTTGCTGACATTGCAATGCGTCCTGGGATGTTTTTTTGCAATGCTTCAGAAAACTCGAAGAAGAAGTACAGGTAAACGACGTTTGAGCAATTTAGTCAAATGGGCTATAGCTGCTGTAAATTATTGATTGATTGATCGACGACCAAATTCCCTGACTGAACGCGCATCTTTGACCAAAACAGCACGATATCGACGGTCAACTTCTCGAGCTGACCTCGCCAGTTCTATCAACTTAGTGTTCATTCGCATAGCACTGCATGCAACCTCCTCAGAACCGAGATTGACAGATCCGGTTGACCGAGGCCAGCATGCACCCTCAACACATAGCAGAGCAGCTCTTCTAAGATTTAGTACAATACTTTGGGACTTTGAGACTCCGGGCATCTTCAACGACACAGCACCGGCAGCACCGGCCTTTTCCTGGCAGTGAAGCTGTCGTACATGTCATAGTACCACCACAAGAGGAGCATGGTGGTATGTCTAACAGAGATAGTTTAAGACTTGTGATGTAGCAAGTGATGCAAGTGCATGTACATCGAAGCTTTGTCTTGGCTGCAAATCCAGCTTTTGTACTGGCTTGCTGCAAGGTTTGCAGTACAGTTGTGCAACAAAACGCTTGCCCTGCAGGGAGGCAGCGCAGCATTGCCGCCTTTACCAGCTTCTGCCAATGGCCGCACGGTGTCTCCTATCTTCACCAGCCATCCACCACGGGTCAGCCTGCTGCAACATCCTTGCAGTGCAAGCCTGACATGCATACTGTCACTTCTATAGCAGTGTTGCTCATTCTGTATGCACATTTTCTGCAGGGGAAGGCAACTTTGGCATATTCCCAGCCTCTTGAGCAGGCAGCACAAAGCCAAAATCGTGTGTGGAAGATATGGCTTGTGTGTGGAGACTGTGTCCTGATAGGTACAGCAAGCAAAATAGCAGTAGCACCTGTCTTGTCCATTATGTATCATATTCTCTTTGTCCATTCGCTCTGAAGAATGTAATGCACCACGTATTGAAGTCAGCCACCATAACGTGCTGACTGCCCAGTATGCATACTTAAATTGCCCGCTTAATCACTCTGTTACAGTTTCTCACCCCGCTGCTATTTGGGAACTATTGCAGCAGTGAGTTGCTGCATGGCAAATGTAATCAAAGCATCAGTGAATTAGATGTTATTTTCTTACTCGGTGTATCTCAGGTCTGCAGCCGGTGCTTGTACACATGAGCAAAAATGCAGAAGGGAAGTTCAGCTTTAATCCCGTCAGCATCAACTTCCTGGTGGAGGTGGTCAAGACCACCTTTGCCATTGCAATGTTGCTCTTCTATGTAAGCTGCTACATGTCTGCTTCCTTGCAACCTTGACCAAGTCTTTTTTTACAATTCACTTCCATGCTCTTCTATGTAAGCTGCTATGTGTCTGCTTCCTTGCGACCATGACCAAGTCTTTTTCGCAATTCACTTCCTTGCCAAACTGATCATCTGCATGCTTGCACATCATGTCAGGTGTCAAACCTACGCCAGTGACAACTGCTGGCATGGCATGCTGGCGCAACTCGATGCATCACGCTGGAAGCTAAATGTTGCTAATGTTGTTTTGCCAGCTGTCGTGATGTCATGTTCTATCTGACTGCAGGGCAAGGGCAAAGCAGGGTTTCCAGGTTTCAAGTCATTGCGCATGTTCCTGCGCCAATGTCATCATAACAGGCTGCTAGCAGTGCCTGCCGGGCTGTATTCTGTGAACAACTATCTGAAGTTTGCCATGCAACTGTACTTCAAACCAACAACTGCCAAGATGCTCAGCAACCTCAAGGTAGACTACAGCTCTTCTCAAACCCAAAACGTCTAATTTATTTCAGAAAAGTCATCCCTACACTGGAAATCTGAATTCAGAATTGTCTGGGGACAGTAAAATTGCGTTTCTACATTGTGGAGATGTTTTAGTCCTCTGGCAGCACATAGGAGTCTCTGGCAGGGGTATGCCAGCTATAGCCAAATGCATATCTGTCAGTGGCCAAGCATGCAGCTGTCTCCATGCAATGCATTACTTAGACCAGGCCCTGCAAAGTACATGCTGTGCCTGCTGTGCTGTGCCTTGTGCTGCGGAGCCATGCTGTGCTGTGCTGCTGAGCCATGCTGTGCTGTGCCTTGTTGTGCTGCTGAGCACTCAGATGTATGACCAAATTCTCATGTCTGTGCATATATTGTCATGCAGAATTGCGCACTATCTCTCAGATGAAAGGATCCACCATGGCTGATAAGGCTTGTCTCCAGACAGCATCTCAAATCTCTGACTTGCAAAGCTGCCATGCAGATTTTGGTGATGGAATTTGATTCCAGACGGCATGTCAAAGCACTGACTTGCAAAGCTGCCATGCAGATTTTGGTGATTGCGCTGCTGATGAGGTTCATCTTGAAGCGGCACTTCACAGTATGGCAGTGGGAGGCTCTGGTGTTGCTCATGGCCGGCATCACTGTCAACCAGCTCAGCAGTTGCGGGTGAAGTATGCTTTGCACCTCATGTCACTGCCCCCTTTGCCTACTTGATGCACACATCAACATTCGGCAGTTGCGGGTGAAGTATGCTTTGCACCTCATGTCACTGCCCCCTTTGCCTACTTGATGCACACATCAACATTCAGCAGTTGCGGGTGAAGTATGCTTTGCACCTCATGTCACTGCCCCCTTTGCCTGCTTGATGCACACATCAACATTCGGCAGTTGCGGGTGAAGTATGCTTTGCACCTCATGTCAATGCCCTTTGCCTGCTTGATGCACACATCAACATTCAGCAGTTGCGGGTGAAGTATGCTTTGCACCTCATGTCACTGCTCTTTGCCTGCTTGATGCACACATCAACATAATCTTGGCATGTCATTGTCTGTGTAGCCTTTGCGTGCCATTGCTTCATGGCAGAGCATTTGTTACATCAAGAACGTTGCTCCATGTAGCTGTTGTGTGCCAAGCTTGCTTGCATGAAACGCCTCTTATAACTTGATGCTCTCCTTGCTGCTATGATGCGCCACAGTTCTCACGCTAAATCATCCATGTTGTTGTTCTGTACATGGATGTAATCATGTATATATGCTGCATGCTCTTTTGCAAGCAAAGCACATGCAGTTGTGCCTTGCACCAATGGTGGCAGCAACTTGTAGAGTTTACCTACAAGCACACCTTCACATGTACCTCATACCCTGACCCCCTGTACCAAGTCGAGCAGACAAGGCACGCACCACACATTTTCCCACAGCTTTTCCTTTGTGGTAAGCATATTGACAGGAGGCATATGTGCTGTCAGGTCCACAAACAGCCTGCCCAGCAATGTCCTGGGCGCTGCCATTGTGTACACAGTAGGCAGCATCACCATCCCCAGTCTGGCCTCTGTCTACAACGAGATGGCCCTGAAGAAGAATATGGACACTAGCGTGCACATACAGAACTTCTACTTGTACTTTTTTGGGTTGCTGTTTAACACTGTTGGGCTGGCCCTGCTTGTGGTGTTGGGCCACCAGTCTGTTTCGGAGCTGTTTAAAGGTCACTCAAAGGTGTGCGGCCGACTGTGATGGGAATTATTGCCCGTGTGCCATCTGCAGAAAGGCATGTCGTGCATCATGCAGGAGTTGTATGCAACATGAATTCCTTATATGCTTGCATGCTTATATGCCTACATCAAGGCATGATGTCAGCGATTCAAGCGGCTGTGCTGTTTACGCTGAACTGATTTTGCATTACATTACATTGCATCACATTACATTGTATGGATGCACGACCTGCATTGTATTGAGCAGCATGATGAGTGGATCAATACAAGCACACAAAGAATGGCAGTATCTGCAAGCAGCACTTGCATCTGCATGCTGCCAGTGCATCTACTTATTTAGTCTGTTACAGAAGTCTGAAAAGACTAACTGTGCTCTGAGAACAACATGCATGGCGTCACATCTTGTGCACATCTGCAGGTGACCATGCTTCTGGTAGTCAACAATGCCTTGCAAGGCATTCTGTCATCCTTCTTCTTCAAGTATGCTGACACCATACTGAAGAAGTATTCCTCCACGATGGCCACCATCTTCACAGGGCTCATGTCAGCTGCCCTGTTTGGGCATGCCCTCACCATCAATTTCTGCATTGGAGTCACCATTGTTTTCATCTCCATGCACATCTTCTTCTCACAAGGTAGGCCATACACGATATGTGTAACTCCATATGGAATGTCATGCATGTGTTTTGCCTGAGACTTGTTTGGCTGCCTTTCATGTGTTCTTTGGCAGCCTTTCACAGCGCATGTTGCTTTCTTCAAATAATTAGGGCATCAACAAGCTGCGTTGTGTGGACAATGTGCAGTGACTTGCCACACTTGTATCCATTACAACTTCTTTGAAGTTCTGCTGAGGCTCCAGCACTAGTCAACATAGCAGCTGACCTGTCTGCTGTCACCAGTGTTGTGTTGTGACTGTCAGTTACGGTATCTTATTGACTTGCCTCCAAAGACTGCTGCTGCAGTTCTGACATACGTCAACAGACTGTTGACGGCAGGGTATGCCACATCATCATGTCGATTGTATGTTGTGCACACTTTATTGTGTGCTACGTCAGCATGTTATTTCCATGTTATGCAGGGTCCATGGCAAAAGCAGCTATGAAATCTGCAAAAGGGGAATCAGCTGGAGGAATGCGCTTGACCGCATCACCATCCATGGATCACATCCATGTCAGATCTGATAGTGCTGACAGCCTTGCTAGCTTAGATGCAATGCATGAGACTGATAGTTTGATACCCAGACGTCCCATGACCCTGCCACACTGAAGGGTCAGACAATTTTGAACATGTCCATGGCTTGAGCAAAGTCCTTTCTTCATTGTCTGTTGCTGTGATGTATAGAGTGCAGAGTGGTAGTTCGCAACTGTTGGTCTGCCAGGTGATGTGTTTTGACCCAGCTTGAGTTGTTATGCTTGGTCAGGATCAAAAACTTGCATTTGGGCGTACACTGCAAACAAACAGCTTCTGCACAATGTGTCATCATCAAGACATCTGGCACTAGCAGGCGGAAGCATGACCAAAGGTTGTATGGCCTGTCAACTTTTCACTGTCAGATTGGCAAACAAATTTTGCTTGGGCTGCAATTATACCACCAAACACACATTCTTGTAAGCATTCTTTACAAACTCATCAGGGTTGGGTGCATCATCAATTACGCATACGGCACCTTTATTCAATGCTCAGCTTGACCTAAACGTTTCTTCTCATGCAACGATGACTTCGCAAGCAACCTGCTGCATTGAATGCTGATCCATCACTGTCAATTGAACAAGCTCAAACCTGAACTGACTCAAATTTGCATGCATGCATATGCCTGAAAGTTGCTAATCTGAGGTCTGCAAGCTTGGCTACAATCATTTTCCAGAGCCGCTTGATGAGGCAGTAGACACAGCAGTTGCACTGGCACCACTTTGGCCTGAGCAGGTGCTACCACCATAGGCTGATGCAATTGCCTGGGCAGCTGCTGTACCAGCGGCTGAGCTGACTGCTTGAGCTGCAGCTTGTGCAGCGCACACCTGGCTGGCTCCAACATTGGATGACTTGGCCTGCACAAGACATTTGGTCATCTGATAAGTTATGCAACCAAGAGGACTGCAGCCTTAAGCAATCTGAAAGCCTTTAGACTGTCATTGCATACAGTATGATCTGTTGTTGGTCATGGTCTATTGTGACAAGCAACTACTCACCAAAACCCTGATAGTATTAGGTAAGTCACTGATGCACAAGTGCATTAACCTACTGAAAACCCAACTGCTTGAGAATCTCATATGATGTATTGCTCTGTGTTTAGCATGGGCAAGCATGCATGGTCCCATGCATAGTCAATCCTGGTCTTCCTATACAACATACAGAATACCATTTGTGCCTGAACCATATCACCCATATGCCTATGGGTGTGTACTGTTTACTCAACAGTGGGTGGTGTAGATTACCTGAGAGAAGGCTTGTGACACTGCACTAGCTTGGTTTGAGGAAAGTGCTGCAGCAATAGCGGTGGCGGATGCTTGAGCATTGCCTGAGCCCAAGGTTTGTGCAATGGCCTGAGCGAAGGCGGAAGACTGGACAGGGACAGGCACGATAGCTTGACTCACAGCCTGTGCCACTGCAGATGCTGTGCTGCCGGCATCGCCACTGTTAGACGAGGTGCCTGCCTGTGCAATGGCCTGAGCAACGGCATTTGCATTGCCTGCATGACACACGTATTGTCCCTGGTTGACATGACATGAGTCAGACACAACACAAGGCCATTGTGTTTGGTGCAGCATCAAGTGCAGCAGCTGCATTGCAGTGCAGCAGTAAGGCGTGACTGCGAGCCATGCTGCAAGTAACCTACAGTCATTGTGGTCATGACACACGCACAAGTCGTCATGAGGCGCTGCTGCAGCAACCGCCTATACTTACTGCTGCACCAACGCCTTACGGCAACACAATTTGCATAGCATGCATGTTTTGCGTCATTGCTGCTGCAGCAATGACACAAGGCAAATTGTGTTGCCGTAAGGCTGCTAGATGCACAAGGCAGAAGTTCGAACTTTATAAAGTTAGCTAACCTGATGATCCTGCTAGTGCCTGAGCTGCAGCGTTGGCGTTACCACTGGTGACAGCCTGTGCAACAGCCTGTGCTGAAGCTGGAGAGGCAGGTGGTGGAGATGCTGCGATGGAGCCGTAGGAACTAGCGGCGGCAGATGCTGCTGCTGTTGCAGCCTCGCCGTTGGATTGTCCGGCAAGAGCAATTGCTTGAGCCACAGCTGATGCTGAAGCACCTGAAGATTTGGCCTGCACAGGAAGCACCGATAAACACGGCATGCAGGGCATCTTGTACGGGCCGCAGAAAGCCGTGTGTACGATGATCAGCTTACTTGGGCAAAAGCTGCAGCGTACGCACTGGACTGTCCAGCAGATTGTGCAGCCGCGATAGCGGTGGCTGCAGCCTGCGTGTTGCCACTGCTCAAAGCTGTAGCGATAGCCGAAGCGAACGCAGCGGATCCCCCGGGTGTCGGTGAAGGTGTAGACTCAGATGTGGCGGTCGCCCCAGCAGCTGGACTGCTTTGCGCCAATGCGCCGTGAGACAGAAGCTGAAGGCACAGAAGTACGGTGGCGAACTTCATAGCTGACATGGCCGAAAATTCCAACAAAGCTTCGATTTCTCAAAGACTGTAAACTGCTGAGTGTGATGCCTGCAACATTGGAATGGCAGGTTGCGATGCTGCTTTGCCGTATTTAATCTCTTGGCACGTTCCACCAGATTCCACGTGAATGTGCACATTGGACAACGTGGCTGACGCTAAGTTGGGCGGTCCCAGATGAACACCTGTCAGGTGACACGGAAACGAAACCAGGCTATCAAGCTGACATATGGCAAGCACATCCAGACGTGCATATCAGCAAAGGCTGAAGCCAGGACTGAAGCTCCAATATCGAGCTTCTTACGCGTCACTTGTACTCCCAGTTACGGCATTCATTGTTCCACATGGCAGCCCGCTGCCGTCTGGTGCAACGTTGCCTGGAATACATGCTATGCTTTTCGGGCAGCACAATGTCATCGTGAAGTGCTTCTCGGCATACATTCATGCATGCATGCACATGCATGCTCGACGTTTACATAAGCATTCATGTCAAAATTCTGAAGCTGCTTGGGCATGCATGCTCATAATTTTCAGATGTATGCACATACCTGACTGCGGACCCTAGTGTACCAAATTACCTGACCCTGGGCTTTACCTATGTTTCATCAGATGCGTGTGTGACAAGCAGTCAGAAATGATTACTCAACTCGTTTTTCCAGTAATGGAGGATTTGATCATGATCAGCGCCTGTCTTCCTTGAAGACCAGGCTAGCACGAACCCAGACTGCCTCGTGCATGTGGGAGGCATCACGCAGCATACACGCTGCAAGAGGTGTCGCTCGCTCACATTCAAAACTTCAGGTACATGTACGCAGCAACAGTTACTGCAAAACTCTTCAGCTAACCAGCTCATTCACGTATCAACTGCTTTGTCTGTTTCTCAGCTTGTTTAAGGCAACTCTATCATAGCATGTACCAGATCTGTACAAACTACTCATGCTCTTCAGCAACTGGGGCCATGCCAAAGATGAATGCATTGCTGTAGCTTGGCAGGTTGTTATCTCTGCCTTGACAGCTGAGTGGCTTCCTGAATGGGTTGAGAGTGATAGGCATCCACTGCATAGGCCCTTGTGCTACAGCGTGCATCACCCGCATGCCCTGAAATGCTGCTTCCTCACAGAAATCGGTGAAAATGGACGCAGGGGCACCTGGGTGACTCAGCAGCTGCAAGGTTGGTACCCAGGAAGGATAGGCAGCAAGACCTGCACAAACCAAACATTGTCTGATCCAGAGGTCTTATGCTGATCAGCATTGCCTCCTCATATAAGCATCAGGAGTGAAGGTACTACATGAAGAACCATCTGCACAAACACAAGCGATTCTATAATAAGGCAGGCTTGACACCCAACACAGCACTTGTGCACACAGTAAGCAAATGCAGTGGCAGGCATAATCTGACAGAGACCAGCAGCATAGACCTCATAGGTCACGTATAGCTGTGGATGCGCATGTACACAGCTTGCTCAGGTTTTGCTAACACACCAGCATTGGCCCCAAACACCAGGTCAGGTCTGCCAGCCTCCTGCTGAATATCATTAGCCACATCATGATAGCAGCCTGTGTGAAAGCTGAGCTGCAGGGTCTGAGAAATGGACTCTGCTGAATTTGCAGGCTGAGCCATCTGAGCAACATGTGTTGCAGCAGGGCATTGGCTTTCTGCTGACCAAACAACAGGATGCATCCCATTTGTATCATCTCTTGGACTGTAAACCTTACTGCTGAATTGCTTCTGTTCACCATGACTGAGATAACAGCTGCTGTTCAGCATAGCTGCGTCAGATGCAAGGACAGCCTCACAGTCTGAGCTCGTACAGGCTGTCTGTACAACATCAGTCAATTTGTTGCTTCCTTGCTGTTTTGTGAAGATCTTACGTTTGCCGTCTAGCTTGCTTGGCACGTCTGGGCTGATGAAGGAGATCTGCAGGGATGTGCATGGCATCAAATGCAGCAGCTCCAAGAAGACTGGCCACTGATCAAGTTCCTTCTGTGCACCTGTGAATGCCAGGCCAGCATGCATGAGGTCCAAGAAATGTCTGTGGAAGGTCATCATGTGACACCAGCAGCTGAGTGCATGTTGCAAAATCTCAACACTGCATTGGCATGAGACGCTGGATTGCATTTGTCAGCAAAAAGCAAAGTCGTTTGCGAGACAGTACCAGACTTTGAATGCTCATACAGACTTTGATCTTACCCAAGTAGTGTATGATTATGTCATGGTGGTGTTTGCTGCTTGAGACTGGGAGCCATATGGGTAGTTGCTGCCAAGCCCATGACAATGTCATTGGGGCGTCCAATATGATGGCTGCACATCAAGGACTGATGTCAGACTGTGCTCTGCAATGTGACACTCAAGCACATAGTAAAGCAATATGGCAAACAGTATGTATGCTACAGTTGTGCTATATACATGAACATACCCGTAGGATCAGAGAGTGACCATCTTTGAAACATATAATAGTCCTTCCAACTTTCAAATGCTAATGGAGTTGAGCCCTGAAAATCATTCGGCAGCTTGAGTTTTATCCAAGCACAGTTGGACTTAAGGCCTTAGAAACAGAAAGGCAGACCTGATTTGAGCTACATATTGGTGCTACCAACACTGACATTGCGTTTTCGCCCCATCTCTTATCACAACAAGAGCACTCAGCCTTCCAGAGACCTTGCAAATGCAGCTGCCTCTGTGCCAAAAATTGACAGGCAGTACTTTGCCCAGAGTCCACCTATCAGGCAGCAAGGGGACAGCTTTTGAGGCTACAAAATGAAGACAACTGCACAGCGCTCAATGATAACAACGTTGAGTTTACCATGTCGGCGGTCTGCTCCATAAATTCGAAAGGCAAGTCTCTGAGCTCCTGCGTTTATGCTCAAAGTCAGAAACTTCGTGAACGGCTGACTCTGGAAACGACGTCTGCCCAGCACTTGACTCGCCTGGCAGCGCAACATGTGCTGTTGCATTCGATGGCACTCATCATGGTGATCAGCGCGCCAGTGGGCCTGCCTGTGTACTTGACTGCAGTAATTGATCGCGTGACATCTGGGGCAATCTATGCGCCGGGATGTCAGTCGACCGCATGCCTGACATTCAACATACTGAACCATCAAAGCCAGCAGGGCTGGGCGAGATTGCTGAAGATTTTAAGGAGGAAAGCCTTGAAGTTCAGTTAGCTTGTGAGCGTTACCTTTGGCCTAGGTTTTCGGTGGAAACCTAGATCACAGATAAAGCCTGGCGACCATGCAAAGTCAACACGTCCGTTTTCAAGTGGCGTATGCAGGTGTAGAAAGTGCATGAACTACGTGTGATGAATCCTGCTGCATTATCCACCGTGTCCTGCTCAAGTACCGACGTGCCCACCACTCGTAGCAGAGCACACAGCACACAACACCTTCAGCCAATTCGACAGTTTGGCTGCGGTTGTCTACGACTGAATACAAGGCAATTGCAGCGAAGCCGCAAGCACAAGTTTGATACCTGCTTCGTTGCTGCTGTTGAAGCACCGTCCGCGGCCAGTAGCAGCGGGGAATTGGATGCCAGCCAGGAACTGAACACTCAGGACCTTTACAAGCGCTTTGAGCAACTACTCGGGCAATATTCCTACAGTTACAAGCAAGGGGACAAAGTCAAAGGCATTGTTTTCAGAGTAGATCAGCGTGGCGCATATGTGGACGTGGGAGCCAAAGCTGCAGCTACTTGTCCTTCTGAAGAATGCAGCTTAGTAGGAGTACAGCGGGTACAGTCATCCCCATATCATTGCATGTACATGACACCAATTTCAATCTGCCTTTCTGGAGACAGAAATGCTTTGCAGGCTACGCAAGTGCTTAAGGTGGATGATGAGAGAGAGTTCATCGTTGTTAGGGACGAATACAAGGGTGGCGAAATCAGACTGTCGTTGCGCAAAATAGAGGTGCGCAGCCACACAACTTTGGCAGCAAGTCAGTTTGCATAATTGCATGCTGTCAGGTTGTTTTTAAGCCTGGCTTTACAGGCATGCAATTCAGAACTGGTCAGCGCTGGGCATGACTGTAGCAAGCACGCAGTCAAGGCTGACATGGGATCTCTGTCTTGTAGGAGGAGATTTGCTGGAAGCGTGTTGCACAGCTACAAGAGGAGAATGTGACAGTTATTGGAAAGGTGGTTTCCATCAACAAGGGAGGTTTGATGGTTGAGGTGGAGAACCTGAGAGGCTTTGTGCCCATGAGTCAAATCCCAAATGTACGTTGCCTCACCGTACCTTTGACCTGTTCCTCTATGGAATGGCGCTGCACGCACACAGTCTTGCTCTACTCTCTGGCAATACTGGTTCCTGACTGTAATGTCTGCTGCATGTTACATGCAGCCTTCATGCTCCATTATCAGCCTGCACAGACATACAGAGATGACCTGACGCATTTGTTGCTTGTCAAAGCAGGACAAACAAACATTTCATCAGTCTGCGTGTAGTTTCAATCATTGCCTTCAGAGCATTTATGCAAGTGTCATGCCAGCCTAAGACCAACTTTGTGCACCTTCTGGGCAGGTTGAGAATGTTGATGATCTCATGGATAAAAACATGCCTGTCAAATTCTTGGAGATTGATCAAGAAAGGGAGCGTCTTGTGTTCAGTGCTCGCAAGGCAGCAGACAGCAAGCAACTCAAAACGTACAATGTAAGTCTTCTGTCAGGGCATAACCCAATGAGATATGCCTTGCGGGCTGCATACATGCCAATCATTGTTCTGTTGCTTGTGCATTGTGCACATGGGGTAGCATGCAATGCATCATAGCTGCATAGAACACCGGATTGTCGGTTGCTTCCAGCAAATGTCAGCTTCCTGCCAACGCCAAAGTGACATTTGGACTTGGCCCTGCAAACAAAATTTATGTTGCTGTCAGGCCAGCATTGCTGAATATTTGGGTACATGCAGATTGGTGATGTGGCTGAGGGTGTCATTCAGTCAATCAAACCCTATGGAGCCTTTGTGGACCTAGGCAAGGGCATGAGCGGTCTGCTACATATCAGCCAAATCAGTTTTGACCGAATAACCAATGTTGGCTCCATTCTGAGTGAAGGCGACAAGCTCAAGGTATGCCTCAGATAGCATCCTGTCACATACAGCAGTTTTGAATGTCATCCTTGCTGCATGACCTGTGCTGTTGAGTGCCAAGCGGATTTGCTTAGATAGAATTTTCATCTGACATAGTCAGGCATGGTTTCAGAAAGCATCCTTGACGCATGCTAGAGGCGCCTCCCAAAGGTCTGTATGGCAAAAGTCAAACTCTTTTTGCCCTGTGTTGCAGCTGACACACAACATTGTTGCACATTTGCAGGTCATGATTTTGAGTCAGGACAAGGACCGTGGCAGGATGTCATTGTCCACCAAGAAGCTAGAGCCAACCCCTGGTGACATGCTGAGGGATC